>Ga0310344_10000027_pt1 | contig 148727 bp, 99 predicted proteins | sample HC15DNA20200_MG_FD_203801 | JGI IMG/M metagenome (GOLD analysis project Ga0310344, IMG submission 203801) | Marine microbial communities from station ALOHA, North Pacific Subtropical Gyre - HC15-DNA-20-200_MG | ecosystem: Environmental > Aquatic > Marine > Oceanic | place: Pacific Ocean: North...
GCGAGCCGCTGATGAACTTCGACAACGTCGTGCGCGCCATGAACGTGATGCGCGACGACCTGGGCTATGGCCTGGCCAACAAGCGCGTGACGCTGTCCACCTCCGGCCTGGTGCCGATGATCGACCGCCTCTCGGTGGAGAGTGACGTGTCGCTGGCGGTGTCGCTGCATGCGCCGAATGATGCGCTGCGCGAGACGCTGGTGCCGCTCAACAAGAAGTACCCGATCGCCGAGCTGATGGCGTCGTGCGCGCGCTATCTGCGCGCGAACAAGAAGCGCGACTCGGTGACCTTCGAATACACCCTGATGAAGGGCATCAACGACCAGCCCGAACACGCCCGCCAGCTGGCCAAGCTGATGCGCCAGTTCGACAACGCCGTGCAGGCCAAGGACTCGGGCAAGGTCAACCTGATCCCGTTCAATCCCTTCCCGGGCACCCGCTACGAGCGCTCGGGCGAGGAACAGATTCGCGCCTTCCAGAAGATCCTGCTCGATTCGCAGGTGCTGACGATGGTGCGCCGTACGCGTGGCGACGACATCGACGCCGCCTGTGGCCAGCTCAAGGGGCAGGTGATGGATCGCACCCGCCGCCAGGCCACCTTCCTCCGGCAGCTGGAAGCCCAAGACGGCCATGACGCGGCGGCATGAACTGACGTTGTTGTTTCTGGTCGCGACCGCGCTGATGACCGCCGGTTGCGGCACCGGGTCGCGCAACGCCAAGGCGGGCAAGGTCAAGCGCGTCGATGACGTCGCCCCGCGCTACGAGGTCCGCGACGACCCCGCCACCCGCCAGCGCCTGGCGCGGCAGGAAAAGCTCGGGCTGGCGGTGAACCGCCTGCAGGGCGGCGACATCGCTGCCGCCGACACGCTCGTGCGCGATGTGATCAAGCAGGACCCGCGCTTGGCCGATGCCTATACCATCCAGGCGCTCGTGCGGGATCGCCAAGGTGACGCCCAGGGCGCGGGCGAGGCCTACCGCAAGGCCGCCGAACTGGCGCCGGATCAGGGCGATACCCTGAACAACTACGGCGCCTGGCTGTGCGGCAACGGTTTCTCCGCCGAGGCGCTGGTCTGGTTCGACCGGGCCCTGGCCACGCCCAATTACCGCACCCCGGCCGCCGCCCTGGCCAATGCGGGCGGCTGTGCGCTGCAATCCGGGCAGGGCGAACGCGCTGCGGCAGACCTGGAAAAGGCGCTGCAACTCGATCCGACCAACGCCTATGCGCTGGAATCGATGGCGCGCTATCAAGCGTCCCAGCGTCGCTACTTCGAAGCCAGGGCCTTCAGCGAGCGCCGCCTGGCGGCTGCACCGGCCACGGCTTCCGTGCTACAACTTGCTATTCAGATTGAACAGGGGCTAGGCGACAAGGCAGCCGCCAGCCGATACCAGCAGCGGTTGGTCCAGGAGTTTCCGCAGACCAGTACCGCCAACCCGGGGGCCAAAGCATTGTGATCAGTGAGTCCAATCCGAACCCTTTCGAGCAGGAAAAGGGATGCGGACAGTACCTGCGTGAAGCGCGCGAGGCCGCCGGGCTGACGGTGGACCAGGTCGCCACCCAGCTGCGCATGCCGGTACAGGTGGTGCGGTCGCTGGAGCAGGAGGATTGGCAGCGCCTGGGCGCCCCCGTATTTGTTCGTGGCCAGCTGCGCAGCTATGCGCGGCTGTTGAACGTGGACCTGGGGCCGCTGCTGCAGCAGGCGCGGCTGGAAAGCATCGAGCCGGTCAAGCTGGTCAGCCACGCGCATACGCCGCGCGGGCGCCGGTTGATGGAGAGTTTCGCCCGTCGCGCGGTCTACGTGGTGATCACCGGTGTGCTGGTGGTGCCGATCTGGTACGCCATCCGCAGCGTTCCGGGTGCGGGGCAGGGCAGCAACACCGCCTCCCTGGATGTGGTGCCGGGCGAGGCTACTGCGTCCCCTGTCGCCGCCGAGCAGGCGGCCCCGTCGACCGCCGCGTCGGATCCGTCCGCGAGCACCGCCGCACGGGTGGGCGAAAGCGCCAAACCCGCCGCGTCCACCACGCCGTACATCGCGTCGCTGACGCCGATGCCACGTAGTGCCAGCGCGCCGTCCAGTGCCGCTCTGTCGCTGCACTTCAATGGTGAAAGCTGGATCGAAATCCTGGCCCCGGACGGCAGCGTCGTCGACAAGGGCCTGGTGCGCGCCGGCGAGGATCGCAGCTACGAAGCCGGCCGCGTCGGCCGCGTCAAGCTTGGCAATGCGACGGCGGTAGAGGTTCAGCAAGGCGGCAGTATCGTCGACGTGAAACCGTTTCAGCGCGCTAACGTGGCGCGTTTTGCGGTATCCTCCGACGGCTCCGTGGTGCCCGCTGCCGAGTGACGTTGCAGGCTGCAGGCACCGCGGTTTTTCGTTTCCCCTTTGATGCTCCGGATCCGGCAAGGACGGGGTGAGAGTACGCATGGCGATCGACGATCTGCTGGACGAACACGAACAAGGCGAACGCGTTCGCTCGTGGTTGAGGAAGAATGGCGCCGGCCTGATCGGCGGTGTCGTGGTGGGCCTGGGGCTGATCCTGGGCATGCAGTGGTGGCAGAAGCAGCAGCTCGGCCACGCAGCCGAAGCCGGCCGTCGCTATGACGCGGTGGTCAAGGGCGTGGAAGCTGGCAAGCTCGACGACGCCGCCAAGGCGATGCAGGAACTGTCCACGGCCAAGGCCGCCGGCATCTATGTCGACCTCGCCGCGCTGGACCTGGCCAAGGCACAGGTGACCGCCGGCAAGAACGACGAGGCGATCAAGACCCTTCGCAACATCCAGGCCGACGGCGCGCTCAAGCGGGTGGTCGACCAGCGTCTGGCCAAGTTGCTGATCGACGGCAACCAGGGCGCCGAGGCAGACAAGCTGCTGGCCGGCTACGACGACGGCATCAGCCTGGAAATCCGCGGCGACGCGGCGCAGGCCCAGGGCCAGCGCGATGCGGCCCGTGACCTGTACACGAAGGCCCTGGCCCAGGTGGCGGTCGGCGCGCCGCAGCGCGCCCTGCTGGAAGTCAAGCTCACCGATGCGGGCGGCACCGTGCCCGAACCCGCGGAGCAGATCTGATGAACCAAGTGAAGTGGAAGCAACTGGCGGCCATCGTGCTGCTTGGCGCCGCGCTCAGCGGCTGCAGCACGGTCAAGGGCTGGTTCACCAGCAAGGACGCCGCCGCGAAGAAGGCGCAGGAGCCGGCCGAACTGGTCGACTTCAAGCCGACCGTGGAAGTGCGCAAGATCTGGTCCACCGGCATTGGCAAGGGCGAAGGCCGCATCGGCGTGCGCCAGCATCCGGCGGTCGCCGATGGCCGCGTGTTTGCGGCGGCGGTGGAGGGCGGCGTCGTGGCGCTGGACCTGCAGACCGGCAAGCAGGTCTGGGAATACAAGCCCGAGAAGGTCAAGAAGAAGCCCAAGCTGCGCCTGTCCGGTGGTCCCGGCGTGGGCGAGGGGCTGGTGGTGATCGGCACGCTCGACGGCCAGGTCATCGCGCTCGATGCCGCCAACGGCAGCGAGAAGTGGCGCGCCCGCGTGCCGAACGAAGTCATCGCCGCCCCGGCGATCGCGCAGAACCTGGTGTTCGTGCGCAGCAATGACGGCCGTGTCACCGCCTTCGAGGCCGGCAACGGCCAGCGCCGCTGGTTCCATGACAAGGAATCCCCCTCGCTGACCGTGCGCGGCAATGCCTCGGTGCTCGCGGGCCCGGGCGTGGTATTCGTCGGCAACGACGACGGCACCGTGGATACGCTGGCCATGCAGGACGGCCGCCCGCTGTGGTCGCAGACGATTGGCGTGCCGGAAGGCCGCACCGAATTGCAGCGCATGGCCGACGTGGATGGCACGCCGGTGCTGGAAGACCGCATCCTGTATGCCACCAGCTTCAAGAACGAGACCCTGGCCATCGACGGCCCGACCGGTCGCCCGATCTGGTCGCGTGACCACGGCGGCGCCGGTGCGGTCGGCGTGTCTTCTGGCCTGGTCGTGGTGGCGGACAACGCCGGCTCGGTCTGGGGCCTGGACAAGGCCAGCGGCTCGGCGATGTGGTCGCAGGCCGCACTGGCCCGCCGCTCGCTGACCGGCGCGGCCATCCAGGGTGACTACGCCGTGGTCGGCGACTACAAGGGCTACCTGCACTGGCTGCGGCTGGACAACGGTGAGTTGGCGGCGCGGGAGCGTGCCGGGCGCGACGCCCTGGTCGGCCAGCTGGTCGTGGTCGATGGCATACTGCTGGTGCAGAACACGGACGGCAAACTGATCGCCTTCCGGCTGGCCCAATAAAACAGGAGTGACGCGATGCTGCCTTTGGTCGCCCTGGTTGGACGGCCGAATGTCGGCAAGTCCACTCTTTTCAATGCGCTGACGCGCAGCCGCGACGCGCTGGTCCATGACCAGCCCGGCGTGACCCGTGACCGCCACTACGGCGTGTGCCGACTGGAAGGGCATGAGCCCTTCATCGTCGTGGACACCGGCGGCATCGCCGGCGAGGAAGAAGGCCTGGCCGGCGCCACCGCGCGGCAGGCCCGCGCGGCGGCCGGCGAGGCCGATCTGGTGCTGTTCGTGGTGGATGGCCGCGAAGGCGCCTCCGCGCTGGACGATGAGATTCTCGCCTGGCTGCGCAAGCTGTCGCGGCCGACCTTGTTGGTCATCAACAAGATCGACGGCGTCAACGAAGACGCCGTGCGTTCCGATTTTGCCCGCTATGGCTTCGCCGACGTCATCACCGTTTCGGCCGCGCACCGGCAGGGGCTGGACGACCTGCTCGACGAAGTCCGCGAACGCCTGCCCGAAGAGGGCGCCGGCGAGCTGCTCGACGAAGACCCCGCGCGCATGCGCATCGCCTTCGTCGGCCGGCCGAACGTGGGCAAGTCCACGCTGGTGAACCGCCTGCTCGGCGAGGAGCGCATGATCGCCTCCGAAGTGCCGGGCACCACGCGCGACTCCATCGCCGTGGACCTGGAACGCGACGGCCGCCAGTACCGCCTGATCGACACCGCCGGCCTGCGCCGCAAGGCGCGCGTGGAGGAGGCGGTCGAGAAATTCAGCGCCTTCAAGACCCTGCAGGCCATCGAACAGTGCCAGGTCGCCGTGCTGCTGCTGGATGCCACCGAGGGCGTCACCGACCAGGACGCGACCGTGCTCGGCGCCATCCTGGAGGCCGGCAAGGCACTGGTGGTGGCGATCAACAAGTGGGATGGCCTGACCGAATACCAGCGCGCCCAGGCCGAAGACCTGCTCTCGCGAAAGCTGAGCTTCGTCAACTGGGCCGAAGCGGTGCGTATCTCGGCCAAGCACGGTTCGGGCCTGCGCGAGCTGTTCGCCGCCATCCATCGCGCACACGCCTCGGCGACGAAGGAATTCAGCACCGCCGAAGTCAACAAGACGCTGGAAGTGGCCTACGAGACCAACCCGCCGCCGAGCATCCGTGGCCATGTCTCCAAGCTGCGCTATGTGCATCCGGGTGGCAGCAACCCGCCGACCTTCATCGTCCACGGCACGCGCCTGAAGGTGCTGCCGGATTCGTACAAGCGTTACCTGGAGAACTTCTTCCGCAAGCGCTTCAAGCTGGTGGGCACGCCGGTTCGTTTCATCTTCCGCGAAGGCGCCAACCCGTACGAAGGCAAGAAGAACGAACTGACCGACCGCCAGATCGCCCGCAAGCGGCGTCTGATGCGCCACGTCAAGGGCAAGTGACCGCGGCCGCGCCGATGGCCGATTTCCCGAGCCGCCTGTCCGTCGCCGAAGCCCAGGCGCTGCTGCGTGGGCTGGCAACAGCCCGGCGCATGCCGGTCGAGCAACTGGCCACCGCCCGCGCGGACGGCCGGGTGCTGGCCGCCGATATCGTCGCCGGTGTCAGCCTGCCGGCGTTCGACAACAGCGCGATGGACGGCTTCGCGCTGCGCCACGCCGATGCGGCCAGCGGGCAGCTGCGGTTGGCCGGCGAGCAGTTCGCCGGGTACGCCGACGCAGCCGCGCTGGGCGCAGGGGAATGCGTGCGTATCACGACCGGCGCACCGCTGCCACGCGGCGCGGACACCATCCTCGTGCGGGAACTGGCGCGCGAGCAGGACGGCATCATCCATTTCGACGCGGCGCCGGCTCAGGGCAGTTTCGTGCGCCGGGCGGGCGAGGACGTGCGTGCCGGCGACGTCGTGCTGCACGCCGGCAGCGTGCTTACGGCCGCGCGCATCGGCTTGGCGGCCGCGGTGGGGCGGGCGCAGCTTCCCGTCTACGCACGGCCGACGGTGGCGGTATTCGCCACCGGCGACGAACTGGTCGAACCGGGCACGCCGCTGGGACCGGGCCAGATCTACAACGCCAACCGCGACCTGCTGATGGCGCGGCTGCGCGAGCTGGGCTTCACGCCGATGGCGTGGCCGACATTGCCGGACGACCCCGCGCGCATGGAAACGGTGTTGCGTGATGCCGCAGCGGCGTTCGACGTGATCCTGACCTGCGGCGGCGTGTCCGCGGGCGAGAAGGATTACCTGCCGGCGCTCCTGGAACGCGTGGGCCGCATCCATTTCTGGAAGGTCCGCATGCGGCCGGGCATGCCGCTGCTGTGCGGCGAGCTGGACAAGGCCGTGGTGCTTGGCCTGCCCGGCAATCCGGTGTCGGTGCTGGCAACCTTCACCGCCTTTGCCCAGCCACTGCTGGAGGGCCTGCAGGGTCGTAGCGAGCCGGCGCTGCGCCTGTATGCGGCCCTGGACGCACCGTGGGAAAAACGGCAGGAGCGACTGGAGTTGCTGCGGGGTCGGCTGCATTGCGATGCCACTACCGGCCAGCTGCGGGTGACGCCGAATGCGGCCGATGCCTCGCACCGGCTGCGTGGCGCGGCCGACAGCGACGTGCTGCTGGTGCTGGCGGAAGGCACGCGGGCGTATGCGGCCGGCGAGGTGGTCGAGGTGCTCCGCTACTGAGCTGGCGGCGGATACTCGGTTGTTTCCATGCCCCGGTGGCCATGGCGCTCACCCGGCTGCGACGCAGCGATCCGCTCCCCGCACGTCGCCCAGCCGCCTTTGCGCGGATAATGACTGCATGAGCATCGAACAGATCGACCCGGCACAGGCGCGCCGCCGCTCCACCCAGGGCATTCGCCTGATCGACATCCGCGAGGCGCACGAGCGCATCGACGGCCAGGCCGAGGGGGCCCTGGCGCTGACCCGGGCCGAACTCGAAGCCGCGCCGGACGAACACCTCGGGTCTGCCGACCAGCCGGTGATGCTGATCTGCCAGACCGGCAAGCGCTCGCTCGCCGCCGCCGAAGCGCTGCATGCGCTCGGATGGCCGCAGGTGGTATCGGTCGCCGGCGGTACCACACGCTGGCGTGCCGAAGGCCTGCCACTGGTACGCCCACAGCTGCCCGCCGACCAGCAGGATTTCCTCGAACGCTATTCGCGCCACCTGCGCCTGCCGCAGGTCGGGGCGGAAGGGCAACGCCGCTTGCAGGACGCACGCGTGCTGGTGGTCGGTGCCGGTGGCCTGGGGTCTCCGGCGGCGTACTACCTGGCCGCCGCCGGGGTCGGCACGCTGCGGTTGATCGACGACGATGTGGTGGACCGCAGCAACCTGCAACGTCAGATCCTGCACACCGATGCACGGGTGGGCATGCCCAAGGTCGATTCGGCCACGATCGCCTTGCAGGCGCTCAACCCGACGGTGCACGTGGAGGCCTTCGCCGAGCGCCTGCGTGCCGACAACGTGGAGCGCGTGCTGCAGGATGTGGATGTCGTGCTGGATGGCTCGGACAATTTCCCGCTGCGCTACCTGCTCAACGATGCGTGCGTGAAGCTGGGCAAGCCGCTGGTCTACGGGGCGGTACAGCAGTTCGAGGGCCAGGTGAGCGTGTTCGACGCGGGGCATCATCGCGGGCAGGCGCCGTGTTATCGCTGCCTGTTCCCGGAGCCACCGTCGCCCGAGTTCGCGCCCAACTGTGCAGAGGCTGGCGTGTTCGGCGTGCTGCCGGGCATTGTCGGGCTGCTGCAGGCCACCGAAGTACTCAAGCTGCTGCTCGGGCTCGGCGAACCGCTGACCGGGCGCCTGCTCGGCCTGGACGCGTTGACGATGCGTTTTCGCGAATTGCGCTTGCCGCCAGACCCGGAATGCCCGGTGTGCGCACCCGGCCGCGCGTTTCCCGGCTATATCGACTACGCCGCGTTCTGCCGTAGTCCCGCCTGAGGCCTTCACCCGGTCACCACCGCGATGAACCGCTCGCGGAGGTGAAGCGCAGGGCAAACCGTCTTCACCTGCATCGCATCGGCGAAGTCGCAGGCTGTCGACATGCGATCAGCCACGTTGCTCCTGTTGGCGTGTACCGCGTCGGCTTGCCTGCCGACGGTGGGGCGTGCGCAGGTGGATCCGAACGATCCCGCCGAAGCGCGCACCCGCTACGAAGCACCGGTTGCGAAAGCGGCCGGCTCGGACATCGCCGGCTGGCCCCAGGCCAACGCGCGAGAGCGCGAGGGATTGGGCCTGCTAAGCGTCACGGACCAATACCAGGCGGATCTGTCCCGGCTGGCCCTTGACCGCGGCCTGGCCGATCCCGTGCACGCCTGGGCCGAGCGCATGCTGGCCGATCATGCGGCCGCGCGCGGTCGCCACGACCGTTGGCTGCCGGATCTCGGCCAACCGCGCGCGCAGGCCTGGATGCGACGCGGCCAGCGTGCGCTGAGCGACATGCGCGCCGCCGATGCGGAGCGCGCCACTGCGCAGTATGTCCACGCCATGGCGCTTAGCCTCGCCGAGGCGCTGCATGTGCTCGACCACGAACTGCTACCCGACGCTAGCACGCCACAGATGCGCACCTATCTGCAGGAACTGCGCGAACCGTTGGCTGCCGAACTGGCCGCCGCTCGCCGCCTGATGACGCAACCGGAGATACACCATGAAACATGAAGCCCCCACACCGCCGATTCCCGAGACGCCTGAAAAGCCCGCCAAGGAAAAACACGAGGAACAGAAGCGCCAGGACGAGGCGCTTGAGGAGACCTTCCCGGCGAGCGATCCCGTCTCGCCGTTCATCCCGGCCAAGGTCCCCGATTGATGGCGGCACGGGCGCTGAAGGTCGCCACTTTCAACGTCAACGGCATCACCGCGCGCCTGCCGCACCTGCTGGAATGGCTGGCGCGCGAAAAGCCGGACGTGGTGGCGCTGCAGGAACTGAAGGCTGTCGATACCGCCTTCCCGCGCGCCGCATTGGAGGAGGCAGGTTATGGCAGCCGGTGGATCGGCCAGGCGTCCTGGAACGGCGTGGCGGTCCTGTCGCGGGGCGAAGTCCCCGCCGAAGTGCGGCGTGGGCTGCCGTGGGACCGCAGCGACACGCAGAGCCGATATCTGGAGGTCGACACGCATGGCCTGCGGGTGGCGGCGCTCTACCTGCCGAATGGAAATCCACAACCCGGACCGCGCTTCGATTACAAGCTCAAGTGGTTCGCCCGGCTGATCCGCCATGCACGCAAGCTGGCCGAGGCGGATGCGCCGGTCGTCATGCTCGGCGACTTCAATGTCGTGCCGACCGATGAAGACATCTACGATCCGAAAGGGTGGCGCAAGGACGCATTGCTGCAACCCGAGAGCCGTGCGGCGTGGTTCAAGCTGCTGGACCAGGGCTGGACGGACGCGTTGCACGCGGTCCATGGCGATGCCCGCATCTACACCTTCTGGGACTATTTCCGCCAGCATTACGAGCGCGACCGCGGCCTGCGCATCGACCACCTGCTGCTCAATGCCGCCTTGGCGCCGCGCTTACGCGACGCGGGCGTGGACCGCTGGGTCCGTGGCCTGCCCAAAGTCAGTGACCACGCGCCGACCTGGATCAAGTTGGCCCGTTGACCTTCACCCACGCGCGACCTGCCGGGGCGTAGCGTCGAGCGCGTCTACAGGCCGAGGAACCTCGATGAGCGATGACAAGCAGCAGACCGGTCCCCGTGACCGGGAGCGCATCAACCTCTCCGAAGATTACGAGGTGCGCTACTGGACACACGCGCTGGGCGTAAGCGAACAGAAGCTGCGCGAGGCCGTGCATACCGTCGGCACGTCGGCGGCGGCGGTGCGCGAGTACGTGCGCAAGTAGGGCGCGCGCGTGAGCCTGACCGAATACCGGCGCAAGCGGCGCTTCGACCAGACCCGCGAACCGGAACCCGGCAAGCGCGTGCCCAAGGGGCGGCGGCCGATCTTCGTGGTCCAACTGCACCACGCCAGTCGCCGCCACTACGATTTCCGCCTGCAGGTCGGCGATGCCTTGAAGAGCTGGGCGGTGCCCAAGGGCCCGAGTTACGACCCGAAGGTGAAGCGGATGGCGGTGGAGGTCGAGGACCATCCGCTCGACTACGCCAGCTTCGAGGGCGACATTCCGAAGGGCCACTATGGCGGCGGCCATGTCGCGCAGTTCGACCACGGTGTGTGGTCCAGCGAAGGCGATGTGGAAGCGCAATTGGCGAAGGGGCACCTGCGCTTCGAACTGTTCGGCGACAAGCTCAAGGGCGGATGGCACCTGGTGCGCTCCGGCAAACCGGCGCGACAGCCGCAGTGGCTGCTGTTCAAGGAAGATGATGCCTACGCCGGCCCGCTGGAGGCCGACGACCTGCTCGCCAACGTCACCGCGCCACCGGAAGCCGATGCCGCGCGCGCAGGCCGCGGCAAGCCGCGCAAGCTGCGCCGCGAGCGCGTGGAGACTGCCCGTCCGAAGCGCCGGCGCGATTGGGCCGCGCTTGCGGCGAAGTTGCCGGGCGCACGCAAGGCCAAGGCGCCGGACGGTGCGTTCGAGCCGCAACTGGCCAGGCTCGGAGACGCACCGCCGGAAGGCGAACAGTGGCTGCATGAGATCAAGTGGGACGGTTACCGCATCCTGACCACGATGGCCAAGGGCGCCGTGCAATTGTGGTCACGCAATGCGCTGTCGTGGACGGAGAAATTGCCGGACATCGCCGCAGCGCTGGAGGCCCTGGGCCTGACCTCCGCGGCGCTGGATGGCGAACTGATCGCCGGCCAGGGCCGCAAGGAGGATTTCAATCTGCTGCAGGCCACGCTCTCGGGCGAGCGCCCCGGCAAGCTGGTGCTGGCGCTGTTCGACCTGCTGCACGTGGACGGCATCGACATCAGCGCCGCCCCGCTGCGCGACCGCAAGGCGTTGCTGCAGAAACTGCTGGAGCATGCCGACAGCCCGCACCTGGCCTTCAGCTCGCACATCGAAGCAGACGGTGCCAACGCGTATGCATTGGCCGGCGAGCAGCATTTCGAGGGCATCATTTCCAAGCGTGCCGACCGGGCCTACCACCCCGGGCGCAGCGATGACTGGCGCAAGACCAAGCAGCTCGCCAGCGATGAATTCGCCGTGGTCGGCTACACCGCACCGCGTGGCAGCCGCAGCGGATTCGGCTCGCTGCTGCTTGCCAAGCCGGATGCCGAGCATGGGTGGCGCTATGTCGGGCGGGTGGGCACCGGGTTCACCGACGCCATGCTGGCGGCGATCAGCGAACGTATCGGCAAGGCGGGTGGCAGCAAGCCGACCGCGCATGTCGGCACCACCGACACGGACTTGCGGCACGCGACCTGGTTTCCGCCGCGATTCGTGGTCGAAGTCTATTACCGCGGCATCGGCCGCCAGGACCTGCTGCGACAGCCCTCGCTCAAGGCGGTGCGCGAGGACAAGCGGGTGGCCGATCTGCGTGACAGCGACCGGGCCCCCGCGACGAAGAAGCCGGCGAAAGCCGCCACCCCGGCCAAGCGCGGTCGCGCGACGAAGGCCGCCGCCGCGGCGCTGCCGGCGTTGAGCAGTCCCGGGAAGGTGCTGTACCCGGAGGACGGCATCACCAAGCAGCAGGTCTGGGACTACTACCAGGCGGTGATGCCGTGGCTACTGCCGGAGATCGCCGGCCGACCGCTGTCGATCATCCGCTGCCCGGCGGGGACTGGCCGTCCCTGTTTCTTCCAGAAGCACCACACGGCCGGCCTGGAACGCGTGGATGCGGTGCAGCTGAAGGAGGAAGGCGGGCACGCAGCACAGTACCTCGTGGCGCGGGACGAGGCCTCGGTGCTGGAACTGGTGCAGTTCAACGCATTGGAGTTCCATCCGTGGGGTGCACATGCCGACGAACCGGATCGCGCCGACCGGGTGGTCTTCGATCTCGATCCGGGCCCGGACGTCCCGTTCGCCGAAGTGCGCCGGGCGGCCACCGACATCCGTCGCCATCTCGACGCACTCGAACTGGAATCTTTCCTGCGCGTGTCCGGTGGCAAGGGCCTGCACGTGGTGGTGCCGCTGCGTCCCGGCTGCGACTGGTCGCTGGTGAAACGCTTCGCGCACGGTTTCGCCGATGCGCTCGCGAAGTCCGAGCCGGACCGCTTCCTGGCCAGTGCCAGCAAGCGCCTGCGCGCGGGTCGCATCTTCGTCGACTACCTGCGCAACGGCCGCGGCGCCACTGCAGTGGCGAGCTACTCGCTACGCGCGCGGCCGGGCGCGCCAGTGGCAATGCCGCTGTCATGGGCGCAGCTGCCCAAGCTGCAGCGGGCCGATGCCTTCCCGATGGCGGAGGCGCTGGCGCACCTGCGCCGTCGCCGCAAGGATCCGTGGGAAGGCATCAACGCGCTGCGCCAGAACCTGGCGCGCTGGGCCGGGTAGGGTCCTGGCCGGCCTCTTCCGGGCGCGTACAGGCGGCAAACACGTCCAGCGCATCGCGATAGGCGCGCGTGCGCACCTGCATCAATCCCAATACCGAATGGAACAGGTGATCGTGCTGGGTGGGCCGTGTCGCGCGCGCCCGCAGGCACGCACCGTCGATGCCCCGGGACTTGGCGAAGCCGTCGGACAGCCAGGCCACCATGGGCACCTTCAGTTGTTCCGCCGGAGCGATCGGGTAGGGCAGGCCATGCAGGTAAAGCCCGTTTTCGCCCAGCGATTCGCCATGGTCGGAGACATACAGCAAGGCGGTGTCCAATCCCGGCTGCCGCTTGAGTAGGTCCACGGTCGCGTCCAGCAGCTCATCGGTCGCCAGCAGCGCGTTGTCGTAGGCGTTGGCGATCTCCTCGCGCGTGCAGTCGCCGAGATCCGCGCTGCGGCAGTCGGGCAGGAACCGACGCAACCGCTCCGGGTAGCGCAGGTAATAGGCCGGGCCGTGGTTGCCGAGGGGGTGAAGCACGATGACGAGATCACGCCGCGATGCGGCCAGTACGCCCTCCAGCCCCGCGAGCAGGATGCTGTCGGGGCAGGCGCCGGCGGGGCAGGTCATCATGCCGGCGCCGTCGCGGAAGCTCTGGAACGGCAGGCCATCGCAGGTGCCCTTGCAGCCACCCTGGTTGTCGCGCCAGAGCACGTCGATGCCGGCGCGGTCGAGCACGTGCAGCAGCGACTCGCTGCCCCGGATCCGGCGCCGGCTATAGTCTTCGCGCCCATAGGCGGAAAACATGCACGGCAACGACACCTCGGTGCTCGACCCGCAAGCGGTCACGTCGCTGAAGTTCACCACGTCCTGGCGCGCCAACCGCGGCGTGGTCTGGCGCACGTGGCCGTTGAGACCCCAGTTCTTCGCGCGCGCCGTCTCGCCGACGACGATCACCAGCACGTGCGGGCGCGGCGGCTCGCCGTGCGCCAGCCGCGCGTCCGGGGCCACGATCTGCCGCACCCGCGTGGCCGTGCCGCCCAGGTCGCGCGCCAGCACCGTGGCGGTGGACACCATCGCGTTGGCCGGCGTCACCAGATACCGCAACGAGGTGTTCGTACGCATCAGCGCCGAGACATCCTGGAAGCGCGCCAACGCACCGACCAGCAGCAACAGCAGCGCGGCGCCCAGACTGATGGCAAAGCCGCGCCAGGCCTGGGCGGTGCTGCGCGGCGCCAGCCTTACCCATGACAGCAGCGCGATCGGCACCCCGCCGTACAGCAGCAGGTGTCCGATCAGGGCAGGCGTGACCAGCTCGAAGGCCTCCCGGCGATCGGTGGCGAGGCTGCTGCGGGCGATGGACGTGTCGTAGTGCACGCCGTAGTGCCAGGCGAAATACGCCACGCCGGCAGCCAGCAGCAATGCCGCTGACAGCACGGGCTTGAGCAGCCGGCGCCACGCCAGCGGGCGCAGCAGGAGCACGTGCAGGCTGGTGGCCAGGATCAGCAGCGAAGCGGCGGTCAGCAGACCGCCGGAATCGGCGAATGCCCCGGTCCGGTTCGCCGCCCGCCAGAACGCCGCGCTGCTCACCGTGGAGAAATACAGCGCGGCGCCCCACACGACGCCTTCGGCCGGCACCTCCGGCCGCCAACGACGTTCAGCCATGTGCGGGCGACTCCGCTGCCCGGCGCCCCGCCATGCGGCGATGCACCCACTGATAGAGCATGGGCAACACGACCAGCGTCAGCAGGGTGGAGGAGACGATGCCGCCGATCACCACGGTTGCCAGTGGCCGCTGAACCTCGGCGCCCGCGCCGGTGTTGAGTGCCATCGGCACGAACCCGAGCGAGGCCACCAGGGCGGTCATCAGCACCGGGCGCAGGCGCGAGAGCGCCCCCACGCGCACGGCTTCGGTCAACGGCGTGCCCCGCGCGCGCAGGTCCCGGATGAAGCTGATCATCACCAGCCCGTTGAGCACCGCGACACCCGACAGCGCGATGAAACCCACGCCGGCGGAGATCGAGAAGGGAATGCCCCGCATCGCCAACGCCAGCACGCCGCCGGTGAGTGCCAACGGCACGCCGCTGTAGACGATGGCCGCATCGCGCACCGAACCGAATGCCCAGAACAACAGGGCGAAGATCAGCGCCAGCGTGACCGGCACCACGATCGACAGCCGCTTGCCCGCCGAGATCAGCTGTTCGAAGCTGCCGCCGTAGCCCACCCAGTAGCCCGCCGGCAGTTTCACCTGCGCTTCCACTGCCTGGCGAAGATCGGCAACGAAGCCACCCAGGTCGCGGTCGCGCACGTTGGCGGTGATCACGATGCGGCGCTTGCCGTTGTGGCGGTTGACCTGGTTGGGTCCCTCGGTGGGCGTGAGCGTGGCTACGCTGGACAATGGCACGGCGCCGGGCGCCTGCGTGCCCTGTACCGCACTGCCAGCTTCGTCGCGTTGACCGCTGGCCAACGGGGCGGCCAGCGAGATGGGCAGGTTCGCCAGCGCGGCGGGATCCTGGCGCAACGTTTCGGGAAGGCGCACGACGATGTCGAAGCGGCGATCGCCCTCGAACAGCTGGCCAGCGACTTCACCGCCCACCGCGGTGGCGATGGCGCGCTGCACGTCCTCCGCATTCAACCCGAGTGCGGCCAACGCGCGCCGGTCCGGTTCGACCTGCAGCAATGGCAGGCCGGTGGCCTGTTCCAGCCGCACGTCTGCGGCGCCGCGTACGCCGCGCGCCACGGCTTCCAGCCGTCGGCCGACCTCCAGCAACGTATCGAGATCATCCCCATAGAGATTGATTGCGACGTCCGCGCGCACGCCGGAGATCAGCTCGTTGGTGCGCATCTGGATCGGTTGGGTGAACTCGTAGTTGTTGCCGGGCACCCGCGCCAGGGCCTGCTCCACTTCGGCCACGAGTTGCTGCTTGGTCTTCGAAGGGTCCGGCCACTGCTTGCGGGGCTTGAGCATCACGAACACATCGGCGACCGAAGGCGGCATCGGGTCCGAGGCGACTTCAGCGGTACCCACGCGCGAGAACACGCGCGCCACCTCGGGAAACATCGCGATGCGTCGTTCCACCTGCTTCTGCATGTGCACCGACTGGCTCAGGCTCGTGCCGGGTACCCGTATCGCCTGCAGGGCGAAGTCGCCTTCGTCCAGGTTGGGCACGAACTCGCTGCCCAGGCGCGTGGCCTGCCAGCCGCTGAGCATCAGCAACACCAACGCGCCCGCGCCGATCCAGCGCCCGTGGCGCAGGCTCCAGTCCAGCGCGGGCCGGTAGGCGCGACGCATCGCGCCCATCAGCCGGTTCTCCTTCTCCTCGACCTTGCCGCCCACCAGCATGGCGATGGCGGCCGGCACGAAGGTGAGCGCCAACACCATCGCACCGGTCAACGCCAGCACCACGGTGATCGCCATCGGATGGAACATCTTTCCCTCGACACCGCCGAGGGCGAAGATCGGCAGGTACACCGCAGTGATGATGCCCAGGCCGAACAGGCTGGGGCGGATCACCTCGGCGGTGGCCTCGGCAGTGAGGTCAAAGCGCTCCTCGCGCGTCAGCAGCCGCCCGAGCGCATGCTGGCGCTGGCCGAAACGGCTCAGGCAGTGCTCGATGATGATCACCGCGCCATCCACGATCAGGCCGAAGTCCAGCGCGCCCAGGCTCATCAGGTTCGCCGAGACGCCGCCGCGCGCCATGCCGGTCAGCGTGAACAGCATCGCCAGCGGGATCACCGCGGCGGTGATCAGCGCCGCGCGGAAATTGCCGAGCAGCAGGAACAGCACCACGATCACCAGCAGCGCACCTTCGATGAGGTTCTTGGCCACGGTGGCGATGGTGCGGTCGACCAGGACGGTACGGTCGTATACCGGCGTGGCGGTGACGCCCGCTGGCAAGCTGCGCGCGGCCTCGGCCAGCCTGGCGGCCGAGGCATGGGCGACATCGCGGCTGTTGGCGCCGGTGAGCATGACCACCATGCCGAGCACGACTTCTTCGCCGTTCTCGGTCGCCGCGCCCGTGCGCAGCTCCGCCCCCTCCACCACGCGCGCCACGTCGCGCACGCGCACGGCGATGCCGCCGCGGCGGCCGAGCACGATCTCGCCGATCTGCGGCAGGCCTTCGACCTGGCCGGGGACGCGCACCAGGAACTGCTGGCCGTTGCGCTCGATGTACCCGGCGCCGACATTCTGCGTGTTGCGCTGCACGGCCTGGACGATATCTTCCAGCGTGAAACCCAGCGAGCGCAGTCGCTGCGGGTCCGGGGTGACGTGGATCTCGCGGCGGAAGCCGCCGAGCGTGTTGACCTCGGTCACGCCGGGTACGTTGCGCAGCTGCGGGCGCAGGACCCAGTCCTGCAGGGTGCGCAGGTCGGTGGGGGTGTAGGGGGTGCCGTCGGGCTTGCGCGCCTTCGGGTCGGCCTTCACCGTATAGGAGAAGATTTCGCCCATGCCCGTGGCGATCGGACCCAGCGAGGGCTCCACGCCTTCGGGCAACTGCGCTTTCGCTTGCTGCAGGCGCTCGGCGACCTGCTGGCGCGCGAAGTAGATGTCGGTGCCGTCCTTGAAGACCACCGTCACCTGCGACAAGCCATAACGCGAGATCGATCGGAAGTATTCCATCCGTGGCAGGCCGGCCATGGCCAGTTCCACCGGGAAGGTCACGCGCTGCTCGGATTCGAGTGGCGAGTAACCCGGTGCGGCGGTGTTGATCTGCACCTGCACGTTGGTGATGTCGGGCACCGCATCGATGGGCAGCTGGCGGAAGCTCCACACGCCCACGCCGATGAGTACCAGCGTCAGGGCCATGACCAGCCAGCGGTGGCCGATCGACAGCCGGATAAGTTTCTCTAGCATCGTCGGTCTCCTAATGCGCGTGCGAGGCGCCAGCCTTTTCGATATCGGCCTTGACCAGGAAGCTCTGCTCGACCACCACCTGCTGGCCGGCGCGCAGTCCTTCGGTCACCTCCACGTTGCGGCTGTCGCGCTCGCCCAGGTGCACCGGCTGCGCGTGGTAGCGATCGCCTTCGCGAACGAGCACGACGTCGCGGCCGTCCATCGTCTGCAGGGCAGTCAGCGGCACGCTGACGGGCACTTCGCGGTCACCGATGCGGATGCGTGCGGTGACCGCGGCGCCGGGACGCCAAAGGCCGTCGTCGTTGGCCAGCACCGCGCGGGCCACTGCACTCTGGCTGGCGCTGTCGGTGTCAGGCAGCACGCGTTCAAGCGTGCTCTCGCGCATGGCGCCGTCGTAAAGCCGGGTGACGGTCACCGGAGCACCGGCCCGCAGATAGCCCACATCCGCGCCGAAAGCATGTACGTCGACCCACACGCGGGAGAGATCGGCGATCTCGAACAACGACTGTCCCTCGGCTACACCCGCGCCAACCTGCACCTGGCGCGCCAGCACCTGGCCCGACAGCGGCGCGGTGACGGGGTAGGGGGTCAGGCTGAGGTTGCTTTCGATGATCGCCAGCACCTGGCCGGCACGCACCTGGTCGCCGACGTTGGCACGCAGCGAGCGTACCTGGCCTGGAAAACGTGCGGTGGCCGCGCCGTTGCTGCCATCGATCGGCGCGAGCAGGCCCTGCACCTCGAGTTCGCGCATGATCCGGCCGGAGGATGCCGGCGCGACGAGAATGCCGCTGGACTCGGCGACATCGGCGGCAATGGTGGTGCTTTCGAGGGCTTCGGCGGCGCCCGTTTCAGCCTGGGCAGCGTCGGCCTGCTCGGTGCTCTCGCCGGGAGTGCCACGCGTCGCGTCGATTGGGGCCGGCGTTTCTCCGCAGGCGGTGAGGGCCGCGGCAAACAACAGGCACAGGGGGAGCATGCAATAACGGGAAGGGTTCATGGGGAGACGGTTTCCTGCGAAGGAGAGACGGCCGCGATGATCGGCTGGCCGGTAAGGCGCTGGATTTCGATGAGTGCCTGCTGGGCCTGCACGGCCACGTCGAGCTGGCGCCTGCGCGCGCTCACGCGCATCGCCTGCAGCTGCGACCATTCGAGATAGCTGATGGCACCGGCGCGCCAGGCACGTTCGGCGGCGAGTTCGGCGCGGGTCAGGCGCGGCAGCACGTCGGTGCCCAATCGCGCAGCTTCCAGCCGTGCAGTGGTGTACTGGCCATGTGCGGCCGCCAGCAAGGCGTACAGCCGGCTCTGCTGCGCTTCGCGCTCGACCGCGTTCATTGCCAGGGCGGCTTCGGCGGCCTGGATGCCCGGCGCGGCGCGTGCCGCGCTGCCCAGCGGCAGGCTCACGCCCCCGACGAGTGCCACCGCATCGTCACCCTGCAAGTTGCGCATGCCGGCCTGCCATTGCAGGTCGGGCAGACGGGCGGCACGCGCGAGCTGCAGTTCGGCCTCGCGCACGCGTGCAGCGCCTGCAAGGACCGCCAGTTCCGGTGTGCGCTCGATCAGCGTGGCCAGCTGCTGGAAATCCTCCAGCGCAGGCAACGCCAAGGGGTCGCCGCTGGCGGTACGGAATCGGCCGTCGCGACCGTTCCACAAGGCCGCCAGGTGGAGGCGTGCCGATTCTTCGGCCTGGTAGGCGCGATCGCGGTCCAGCCGGGATTGCGCAAGGGCGGCTTGTGCGGTCAGCAGCGTGGACTCAGGCGAGGCGCCGGCGCTCAGGCGCTGCTGCGCGGCGTCCACCGCGCGCTTGCGCTGTGCGATGTCTTCCAGCGCGATATCTCGCTGGCGCTGTGCCGCGGTGACAGCGAGATAGCGGCGTGCGGTTTCGGCGAGCAGGTCCAGTCGCACGACCTCGCGTTGTGGCGCTAAGGCATCCAGGTTGGACATCGCCACCGCGCGCCGGGCTTCGAGCTTGCCCCCGCGCTCCAGCACGCCGGCCAATGTGACGGTGAGCTCGGCACGGTCGAGGCCGCGGTACGGACCATTGCCGGCAAGGTTTTCGATCATGGCGCCTGCCGTCAGCGGCGGGCGCAGGCCGGCCACGGCGAGGTCGGCCTCGCGCAATGGACGTTGGGCGTCGGACAGACGCAGGTCGGGGTGGACGCGGGCGACGCGTTCCAGCGCGTCGTCCAGCGTGAGGGAATCCAGGCGCGATTGATCGTCCTGCGCATACGCGCAGGGCGCAACCGCGATGACGACGCATGTCGCCAGTCGCAACCACATGGGGAATCTCCGGGTAAGGGAACGAGTTCAACCGGCGTCGATGCGCCGGGGAATCCGCTTACCCGATCGGAGGACGCAGCAACGCCGCGCGCCGCGTATCCAGCGGCAACGGCGCGGGCCGGGGCAGTCGCTCGGCGGCGGGCCACCGCATCGCTGGGAGCGCCAGCAGGGTGTTGTCGGCAGTCACGTGCACACAGCAGTGGGCGGCATGTTCGAGCGCGAACAGCAGTGAATCCGGGGCAGGTTCGCTGGCTTGCGCGCGTTCGGCCGGGTTGACCTCATGCGCATGCAGAGCGGCGCCAAACAGCGCCGCGTGTGCATCGCCGATCACCGAGAGCGGGGGACTGGCCAGCATCGCCAACGCCAGCAGCCACAGCGCCCAAAGACGCTGCGGTCGGCGATGTCGTGCGGGGCGAAGGCGATGCCACATGAGCCTGAATCCTAAACGGCGCGCAACAGGTTAGACAATTGCGTTCGCGCGTGGGCTTCAGACTTCGCGCAGGCGCTCGAACTGCAGGCGGCTTTCCACGGGGACAGCGACCAGGTTCTGGTGTACCCAGCCCGGAAACAGGTTCTCTTCTTGCCCGTTGAAGTTGTCCGGGTTGTACAGATAGGGCAAGTGCGACCAGCAGCGATAGCCGCGCTCCTTCAGGGCGCGAACGTCCTGCACGGCCTGTTCCACCGCCGGGCCCAGGCGCAGGTAGAGGGTGGGGCGATGGCGGCGCAGGGTTTCATCGGCGCCGGCCAGTACCGAGGAGAGGCTGCCGGGGATGTTGACCTTCAGCAGGTGCAACGCGGGCAGTTCCAGGCTGTCGACACTGATGCAGCGCACCTGTTGCGCTTCGCCACCCTGCGGGACGAGCTCGACCACGCCACCTTGCTCTCCCAACCACGCGCCATGCGTATGGGCGTTGGTCACGCCGTTGAGCGCGAGATTGGCACAGGCGCGCTGCAGGTTCAGTCGATGTGGCTCGGCGAGGTGCACGGTGCCGCGCTCGCCCACGGCGCGCGCGAGCCACAACGCATGCGCGCCGAATTCCCCGCCGAACTCCAGCACGGTCTCGCCTTCCTGCACGAAGCTGCCGAGCAGGTCCAGTTCCTGCTCCATCCATTCGCCGTAGCGCATCAGTGAGCGCGCCACGGCGTTGTCCTGGGGCAGGGTGGTGCTGATGCCGTAGCGGATCGGGGTAAGGCGGTGCTCGGCAACGTCGGTTTGCGCGGTGTGCTGCATGTCCATGGTGTGTTCTCCTGCAAAGGAAGTTTCGGGGGGCGTGTCGTCAGTGCGAGCTGGCGGCCAGGCGGAGCAGGCGGTGCTGGTGTTCCCAGGCACTGCGTTCGGAGGTTTCGACAAGCTGGCGTGCCCAGGCGGCGTCGGCATGGCGCCAACCAGGCAGCAGGACATGGCCTTCCGCGCCGGCTTCCCAGGCGGCGGCGCTCAGCCGGGCGGCCTCGGCCATGTCCTGGCGCGCGAGCGCGGCGGCGGCGAGCAGCCGCAGTGTCTCGGCAGCGGGCGGTGTGTCGGCTTGCACCAGCCACTGGGCGACGACACCAATCTGCTGCATGCGTGCCGCCGTGGCCTGACGCTGTTGCCAGCCCAGCAGTGCCGCCAACAGCACACGGAAGGCGGCCACACGGGTCTGCGGCTGGTCTGCCGCTGTGCCGGCATGTTCGGCGGCTTCCTCGAAGTGCGCCTGGGCGTCGTGGCCTTCATTGGCGCGTGCCAGTGCGATTTCCGCCTGTTCCATGATCACGCCGGGCTGTGCCGGGAAGTCGGGGTGGTCACGCAGCCGTGCCAGCAGCCGGGCAGCCTGCGCCAGCACTTCGCGACGACTCCCTGCCGGTTCGTGCGCTGCACGCAGGCGCAGGTAATAAGCGCGCGCGAAGGTCACCGCTTGCTGTTCGCCCGGTACATCGCCGTGGCGGGTTTCGAGGCGGGCCAGGATCGTGTCAGCTTCGCCAAGGCGCTGGCGCGCCGCAGGGCCTTGCAACCATTGCGAGGTATCAGCCAGTACATGGACCCAGGCGAGCCATGGCGCAGTGCCCTGCGCCGCCTTCAGCGGGGAATGGGTGCGCTGGGACAGTGAGCGATAGCCGTCGCTGCGCGCCGCGGGCGACAGCAGCGCCAGGTGGCGACGCTCGGCTTCGATCCATTCGGCAAGCCAGGCATCGCGCGAGATGGCGTCTTCCAGCGTGGCATGGGCACGCTCGGCCTGTACGACGCCCTCTTGGTGATGCCGACGACGTTCGGCGGCGTTCGTGGCGGCTTGCGCGTGCAGCCATGCAGCACGGGCGCGGTGACGACTCCATGCCGAAGATGCGTGCGCCGTGGCAGGGCCGCGGGCAAGGACGTTGTCGAGCCGCGAGAGCAACTCCGTGCGTGCCGCCAAGTTGTCGATGGCGGATTCGTAGAGCGCCTGCGCCCACTCCAGCAAGGCCGATTCGCTCGACATGCCCTGGTCGAAGCCGCGTTCGTAAGCCGCCACCGCCGCGGCGAGATGGGTACTGCGCCGGGCGGGAACGTCCGCGTCGGCCTGCAGCAGATGGCAACGCCCCACCATTCGTGCCAGCGCGCCTTCCCTCGTGGGATCCATCGCCAGCGCACGGCCAAACGCCGACGCGGCCTCCTGCGCGAGCGCCAGCGGCGCGGCCGACACTTCCGCCAGATTCCAGGCACACCAGCCCGCCATGGCCCAGGCGGTGGCGGGCGCGTTGTCGTCCAGTACCGGCCGCAGGACGGCGAGGGCATCGCCCTGCCGACCCTGCGCGGCCAGGCGACGTGCTTGCGCGCAGGCTTGATCGATCGACAGTGCCGGCCGGTCGCCCACGGGCATATCGGCTGTTGCCGGCTCCTGTGCTGCATCGTCGGGGAGCGGTGCACGCATCTCGACGTCATCTGCAACGGCGCCGATGACGGTGGGCTCGGCCGAGGCCGCATTGGCTTCGGCTCGTGCATAAGCCCTGGACGCCGGCGAGGCGACCTCGCTCGCATCGACGTGCACCGTGACGTGCGGCGTGGGCGAGGACATCAGCGAGGCGCCGCGCACGGGCGCGAGCCGCGTGGTAAAGCCCGCAGGCCGAGACCGTGAGGTATGTGGTGTTTCAGGCGCCGACGGTGACCACTGCATCGGCACGACAGCCGGTGGGGTGACATCCGTGGCATCCACCTTCAACGCCGTCGATTGTTCTTCCTCGGACGGTTCCCTTACCGCCACGCGTGTCGCGTTGACGGAGGGAGCTTCTGCTCTGGCAGCGGAATCATCCATGGACGCCGCAGGCTTGGCAGGGGCGGCGGCCGCAGCGACAGACGCGGTGGCTGCACCGGGCTGCGCACTCGCACTTGCCGCAGCGGGACCTGCGGATCCCAGTGGCGCGGTGGGGGTGACGCGTCGACGGATGGTGGCGTTGGCCAGCCAGGCGGGCGGCTCGAGTATCTCGTCGACAGCGGCTGCCTGGCCTTGCACGTCACCCGTGCGGCCGGGGTGCCATACGCGCAGTTCGGCGCGCCGGGCCCGGCGACGGCGCATCCGCCCCACCGAGAACAGCACCAGCATCAGCAGGGCCAGGGCAGCGAGGCCGCCATAAAGCAGCACGGGACTGGAAGGCAGCAGGCGATCCATGAAGGCAGGAAGGGCGAAGGACATGGCGGACACTCCGGCCCGGTGGGAGGAAAGGGGCGGCGAGGAGGAGGAAGCTGGCATGCCGGCCGGTGCACGCATCGGAACGACAGAAGGAGCTGGGGGAACGTGCGGATAAGCCGCGGTGTCTACGTTGTTGCCGGCCGTTGCCCCAGGCGCAATCTCGAACGCACTGCCGGGCGCGGTCCCGGAGGGAGGCGGGAGGGTCCACGCAGAACCCGCGGCCGGGCCGGCAATCATCGGGGCAGGGGCTGAGGACTGAATCTTGCGCACCTTCGACGAGGGGGATGCCGCTGCGCCGCGTGACGTGGACGCCGGCACAACGGCGCCCGCCATACCCGTCGCCGTCGGCGCATCCCGCCCGTTCGCCCGACGAGCGGCAGCCGCTGAGGACGAGGCAGAACGGGCCTTGCCGGCGGGGGAATGGGAGGGCGGTTGATGCGCCTGCCCTTGTGCGCCGCGCGCGGTCTGCGTGCGGGTATCGGGCGACAACAGGCAGCCCGCGATCAACAGGCAACAGATCCAGCCAGGCAGCATGATCACAACGAACTTCATGTTCGTTCCCTCCGCGTCGCGTCGCGGAGGGCGCGGCGCGCGGAATGGGCTAACCAGCAGGGCCGAAGTGCAGCACCACCGACGCCGGGAGGCGCTGCGGGAAGGAATTGCGCGGGACATTAGCGCATCCGGGGCGCTCGTGGATGCGCGAGTTGGCAGTTGTGCGGATTCATGATCCGCGCATCGTAGACAGGCAGCTCTGAAAGTCCGCCTTCGCCTGCAAATGGCGTTTGATTCTTCTAATGGCCCTCTTGAATAGAAGGACATTCGGAAAAAAACAAAGCCCGGCGCAAGGCCGGGCTTTGAAGAAGTGGCGTCCCCACGGGGATTCGAACCCCGGTCGCTACCGTGAAAGGGTAATGTCCTAGGCCTCTAGACGATGGGGACGCGGTGAAGCTTGTACTGACGGACAGGCCTGGTGCCCGAAAGTTGGTGGAGCCAGCCGGGATCGAACCGGCGACCTCTTGCATGCCATGCAAGCGCTCTCCCAGCTGAGCTATGGCCCCACGATGCTGCGAGCCGCCTATCATAGCGGCCTTTCGGAGGCTTGGGAAGAGGGTCGATCAGATCGATCCCCCTCCGTCTCCGCCGCGTTCCGCCGGGCTGATCCGGCGCGGAAGCGGGCTTCCACAAAAAGCAAAACCCGGCGCGAGGCCGGGTTTTGGCAGATGGCGTCCCCACGGGGATTCGAACCCCGGTCGCTACCGTGAAAGGGTAATGTCCTAGGCCTCTAGACGATGGGGACGTTTTGATCTTTCGCGATCCGGACAGGCCTGTGTCCGGAGTTGGTGGAGCCAGCCGGGATCGAACCGGCGACCTCTTGCATGCCATGCAAGCGCTCTCCCAGCTGAGCTATGGCCCCACGTCGCTGAGGAGAGAAATCATATCTGCGGGTTCATGCGTTCGCAAGTTTTTTTTCACGACGATGAAGCCGCGCGCCACGACGCGGGCATGCAGCGCGATGCCCACGTCGCGGCGCATCGGTCAATGCACCAGCGTCTGGATCGCGTGCGCCGGGATCTCCACCTGCGCCGACTCGGTGCCCACGTAGAAGTTGTAGGTGATCGCCTTGTCGCTCGGGTTCATCACGATGGTGGCGAGCTTGCCGTCCTGGTTGACGAAGCCGGTCGCGAGCAGGTTGCTGCGGCTGCTGGCCACGCTCACGCGGCGCGCCTCGGGACGCACGAAACGCGAGAAATGTCCGATGACGTAGTAGCTCGGGGTATAGATCAACTCACCGGTGCGCGTGTCGGCGTGGATCGGCGCGAAGCACCAGTTGCCGACGTGGTTCGGGCCGCCTTTCTCGTCGAGCAGGATGTTCCAGTCCGTCCAGCCGACGACGCCGTTGTTGAAGTCGTTGATCATGCTCTGGCCGTAGCGCTCGCCATTGGCCCAGTCCTGCAGCCGTGCCGGATCGTATTTTTCCACCGAGGCCTCGGTCAGCAGGATGGGCTTGTCGGCCCAGGCTTCATGCACCTTGCCGACGTTGTCGAACATCGGGTTGAAGCCGGCCCAGGTCTCGTACCAGTGGAAGCCCATGCCCCAGGCGTACTTGGCCGCTTCCGGGTCGCCGAAGATCACCTGCGCGCGGTAGTTCATCATGTCGCGGTTGTGGTCCCACACGATGATCTTCTTGTCGCCATAGCCGGCCTTGGCCATCACCGGGCCGAGGTGGTCCTTGAGGAAGTCGCGCTCCTGTTCGGCGGTGTAGATCATCGACTCCCATTTCTGCACGGCCATCGGCTCGTTCTGCAGGCTGATGCCCCAGATCGGGATGCCCTCGGACTCGTAGGCCTTGATGAACTTGGTGTAGTAGGTGGCCCAGGCATCGGCGTACTCGGGCAGCAGCGAGCCGCCGCGCAGCATGTTCTTGTTGGTCTTCATGAAGGCCGGCGCGCTCCACGGGCTGACGAACATGGTCAGCTTGCCGCCCGCCGCGGCGATGGCCTGCTTGATCAGCGGAATGCGGTACTGGCGGTCGTGGTCGATGCTGAAGGTCTTCAGTGCCTTGTCGCCTTCCTTGATATAGGTATAGCTGGCCGAACTGAAGTCCGAGCTGTGGATGGTGGTGCGGGCCAGCGTGTAGCCGATGCCCTGGGTCGGATCGTAGTAGGCCTTGAGGAACTCGGCCTGCTTGTCCTTGGAGAGCTTGGCGAAGACCTCGGCGCTGGAATCGGTGATCGCACCGCCGATGCCCATCACGGTCTGGAAGCGCTTGGTCGGGTCGACGAACACCGAGTTCTCCACTTCGGTCAGCGCATGTCCCGGCTTGAGCTGCACGTCCTGGCCGCGGGCCAGGCGCTGGTCGGTGCCGGCGGCGGAGGTGAACACCTGTACCGACATGGCGCCGGACGACGCGGTCTGGGCCAAGGCCGGCAACGAGGCGCCCAGCAGCAGGGCGGACAAAAGGGCGGTGTGCTTCATGGGGTCGAAACCTCTCCTTGCGGGGCGCGTCACCCGCGCCGGCACGGCCTGCCGGCGCATTCATCGCGCATGGGAAGCGGGTTGTTTAACGGCTGGGGGCGATGAAGTCTTGCCGCATTGCGGCATGACAAGCCAGGCCGGACGTGGGCCATGACAGCGCTTGGCATCGCCGCCCCGGTATACCTTACGATCCGTCACCGCCTCCGTCCGCCGTCGACTTGATGCCCACGTTCGTCTCCCTGCTGCTGGATGCAGCGATCTTCATCGGCCTGGCCTGGGTCCTGTGGCGGCTGTGCGGGCGTGCCTTCCCGTTCGCGATCGTGCCGATCGCCATCGGGCTGGCCATTGCGGGGTTTGGCGGCCTGCCGGCGTCCTGGGGCGTGCCCTCGGCGAGCGGGCAGGGCATCGGCTGGCTCGGCGTGTTGCTGCTCGCCTTCACCGCAGGCCTGGAAACGCGCCATGCGATGAGCGAACGGCCTTCGGCGGTGGAGCAGGGCGCCACCGCAAGGCGCGTGATCGCCTCGGCCGGCGTGGCGATGCTGCTGCCCTTCGTGGCCGGCGCGCTGCTGGCCTATTGGGTGCTCGATGGCATCGCGCAGTGGTCGGCAGGCACCGCACATCCGGTGCTGGGCGCGCTGGCGGTGGGCCTGTGCGTGGCGGTGAGCGCGCTGCCGGTATTGATCGGCATCGTGCGCGAACTGGCGCCCGCGCATCGTCCGTATGGGCGAATCGCGGTGCGCATCGCGGTCATCGACGATGCCGCGCTGTGGATCGGCCTGACGGTCCTGCTGTTGTTTGCGCGCGGAGAGGCGGGCTGGCGCTTTTCCGGCTGGCATGTACTGGCGCTGTGCGTGCCGGTGCTGTTGCTGGCGCTGGGCCGTGGCTTGCGCGACTGGGTGCCGCCGGCCTGGGCGCTGTTCCTGCTGTTGCCGGCGTATCTGGCGGTGGGCGCATGGGCCAGCACGCTGTGGGGCCTGCACGAGTTGCTCGGTGCCTATTTCGCCGGCACCGCCGTGCCGGCCGCCTGGTTGCGCCGCGTGCCGATCGAACGCCTTGGCCAGCTGGCGCTGATGGGGCTGGCGCCGATGTTCTTCGGCCACAGCGGCCTGAAAGTGCACGGCGATGCGCTCAACTGGAATACGTTGCAGGTCGCACTGCTGGTGCTGGGGGTCTCGGTGTTGGCCAAGCTGCTTGCGGTGGCGCTGTATCCACCGATGCGCGCGGGGACGCGCCGGGAGACGATGGCCATCGGCGTGCTGCTGCAATGCAAGGGACTGATGGAGATCGTCGCCGCCACTATCCTGCGCGATGCAGGCCTGATTTCCGAATTCGCCTTCGCCGTGCTCACTACGTTGGCCATCCTCTCCACGCTGATGACCGGCCCGCTGTTCCGCTGGCTGATGCGAGGCCCGGCCACGCGCCCGGCCAACGCACCGGCGCATTGAGCAAACCGCCCGCGGCGCGTCAACGGGTCGTCACGCTCCCGTGACAGGGGCGTCCATCATCCTGAACCGTCCGCAACGGCGAGGGAGCACCGACCATGTCGTCGCCCGTGCAAACGATGTCGCGTACGCAGCTCACCGCCATGGTGGTGGGCGGCATGATCGGAGCGGGCATCTTCTCGTTGCCACGCACCTTCGCCGGCGCCACCGGCCCCTTCGGCGCCATCATCGCCTGGCTCATCGCCGGCACCGGCATGTACATGCTGGCACGGGTGTTCCAGTTCCTCGCCGAGCGCAAGCCGGAACTGGATGCGGGCGTATTCGCCTATGCGAAGGAAGGGTTCGGCGACTACGCCGGCTTCCTGTCAGCGTTCGGCTACTGGATCGGCAGCTGCATCGGCAACGTGTCCTACTGGGTGCTGATCAAGTCCACGCTCGGGGCATTCTTTCCAGTCTTCGGTGACGGCAACACCGTCGCGGCCATCCTGGTGGCCTCGGTCGGCATCTGGCTGTTCCATTTCATGATCCTGCGCGGCGTGCAGCAGGCCGCGGCGATCAACAAGATCGTCACCATTGCCAAGGTGATCCCGATCCTGGTGTTCCTGGTCATCGTCGCGTTCGCGTTCAAGATGGACGTGTTCCGCTTCAACTTCTACGGCGGCGACCTCACCAACGGCGTGTTCGAGCAGGTCAAGGCGACCATGCTGGTGACGGTATTCGTGTTCCTGGGCATCGAGGGGGCGAGCGTCTATTCGCGCTACGCCCGCGAGCGCAAGGACGTGGGCTTTGCCACCATCAGCGGCTTCCTCATCGTCACCACGCTGATGGTGCTGGTGACGCTGCTGCCCTATGCAGTGTTGCCGCGCGCGGACATCGCCGGCATGCGGCAGCCTTCGATGGCTGCGCTGCTGGAGGCGGTGGTCGGGCATTGGGGGGCGATCTTCGTCAGCGTCGGCCTGCTGATCTCGGTGCTCGGCGCGTACCTGACCTGGTCGCTGATCTGCGCAGAGGTACTGTTCGCCGCCGCCCGCACCGGCGACATGCCGAAAGTGTTCGCGCGCGAGAACGCCAATGGCGTGCCCTCCGCCGCCCTGTGGGCGACCAACATCGTGATCCAGCTCATCGTCATCAGCACCTACTGGTCGCGCGATGCGTTCTCGCTGATGCTCAACCTGACCAGCGCGATGTCGCTGATCCCGTTCCTGCTGGTGGCCGCCTATGGCTGGCAGATCACCCGGCGCGGCGAGGGCTACGACGCGGCCGCTTCCACGCGCAACCGCGACCTGGTGCTGGCCGTGCTCGCCACGATCTACACCGTCTTCCTGCTCTATGCGGGCGGGGTGAAGTTCATCGTGCTCTCGGCGGTGCTGTATGCACCGGGCAGCCTGCTGTACTTCTGGGCACGGCGCGAGCAGAACGCGCCGATCTTCACCAAGGTCTCCGATGGCGTGGTACTGGGGCTGGCGACGATCGGCCTGGTCGTGGGCGTGTGGTGGATTGCCACCGGCTACATCGAGATTTGAGCCGGGCGATACGCGCCCATGAGCCAGTTGGCCCCGAACAAGCAGCTCTCGCGGTTCGAGCTGACCGCGCTGGTGGTCGGCTCGATGATCGGTTCGGGCATCTTCGCGCTGCCTGCCGCGTTCGGCCGAACGACGGGTATCTACGGCGCGCTGCTGGCGTGGGCCATCGCGGGCGGCGGCATGCTGTGCCTGGCGCTGGTGTTTCAGTCGCTGTCCCGACGCAAGCCGGCGCTGGATACCGGCATCTATGCGTATGCGCGCGCCGGCTTCGGCGATTACGCCGGTGTGCTTTCCGCGCTGGGCTACTGGATCGGCTGCTGCCTGGCCGACGTTGCCTGCCTGATCCTCATCAAGGCCACCCTCGGGCAGTTCTTCCCGATACTGGGCGATGGCTCGACGGCAGCGGCGATCGCGGCGGCTTCCGTGTTGCTGTGGGGCTTCCATTTCCTGATCCTGCGCGGCATCAAGCAGGCCGCACTACTCAACACCATCGCCACGGTGGCCAAACTGGTGCCGATCGCGGTGTTCCTGTTCGTGGTCGCACGGGGTGTCCAGCGCGAGGTGTTCGCCTGGAACCTGTGGGGCAGCGAACCGCCGGGCGCCGCCACGCTGTGGTCACAGGTCCGGGGCACACTGCTGGTGACGGTGTTCGTGTTCGTCGGCATCGAAGGTGCCAGCGTGTATTCGCGCTTTGCCCGCGACCGCCGCGACGTCGGCGTGGCGACCGTGCTGGGTTTTCTCGGCGTGCTGTGCCTGCTGGTATTGGTGACGATCCTGTCCTACGGCGTCCTGTTGCGTCCTGACCTGGCCGCGTTGCGCAATCCGTCGATGGCCGGCGTGATGGAGGCGGTGGTCGGGCCCTGGGGCAGGGTATTCGTGAGCGTCGGGCTGTTGGTGTCGGTGCTGGGCAACTACCTGTCCTGGTCGCTGCTCGCCGCCGAAGTGCTGCACTCGGCGGCGCTCAATGACGCCATGCCGCGCGGGCTGGCGCGCGAAAACGCCGCTGGCGTGCCGGCTGCCGCATTGTGGCTGACCAACTCGGTGATCCAGGTATTCCTGCTCGTGACCTGGTTCGCCGAATACGCTTTCACGCTGGCACTGAAGATGACCAGTGCGATGACCCTGGTGCCATACCTGCTGGTCGGTGCTTACCAGTTGAAACTGGCGTGGCGGGGCGAGACCTTCGAGGACGACCGCGCGGCCGTGCGCTCGCGCGCCGGGGTCATCGCGGCGGGCGCCACCGGCTATGCGTTGTTGATGCTGCTGGCCGGCGGCAGCCGCTACCTGCTGCTTTCCGCGCTGCTCTATGCACCCGGTTCGCTACTGTTCTTCCTGCGGCAGCGCGAGCGTGGTGCGGCCGGGTTCAACCGCTACGAGGCCATCGCTTTCGTGCTGCTGTGTGCGGCGGCCCTGTGGGCGACGTGGGCGCTGGCCAGCGGCCGCTTGCGCCTGTGAAAGCGGCGCTGCCAGGGACGGGCCGGTGGGGCCGACTGGCCACGAGCGCGCGCAGGCGCTTCGGTCGCCGGCCCTGCATCGCCGGCATGCTGCTGGCAACGCTGTTCTTCATCTGCTCGCTTTCCCCCAGCCTGATTCCGCGAGGTTCCATCGCACAGGGCTTGCTGTCGGGCGTATGCATGGCCGTGGGCTACGCGTTGGGCGCGGCGCTGCAATGGTTGTGGACCTACCTGCAACTGCCGCGCGTGCTCCGCCACGCGCGCCTGCGGCACTGGCCCAGCGTGCTGCTGGCGCTGTGCGCGGTGGCCGGCATCGCCACGCTATGGCTGGCGAGGGCGTGGCAAAACTCGGTGCGCGCAGTCATGGCGCTGCCGCCCATCGACGAAGCCTATTCGTTGCGCCTGCTGGTGGTGGCTGTGCTGACCTTGCTGATGCTGCTGATCTTGGGCCGCCTGTTCGCATGGATCGCCGGTGGCGTGGGACGGCGCGCGCAGCGCGTCCTCCCACCGCGCGTGGCCCGGGTGCTCGGCGTGGCCGCAGCCGCGCTGTTGTTCGTGCTGGTGACCGACGGCGTGATCCTGCGTGGCGCGCTGCATGCCGTGGATGCCTCGTTCCGGCAGGCCGATGCGCTGATCCCGCCGGATCGCGCGCCGCCGCAACTGCCCGGGCGCTCCGGCGGGCCCGGTTCGCTGCTGGCCTGGCCGGAGTTGGGCCGCACCGGGCGCGATTTCGTCAGCAATGGACCGACCATCGCCGACATCGAGGCCCACGGCGGCAAGGCCATGACGCCCATCCGTGTCTACGTGGGCCTGCCGGCGGCGCAGGATGCGCACGCCCGTGCGCGCCTGGCCCTGCGGGAGCTGCAACGCCAGGGCGGATTCTCGCGTTCGATGCTCGTGATCATCACCCCGACGGGCACCGGGTGGGTGGACCCGGCGGCGATCGATAGCCTCGAATACCTGCAGCGCGGCGACGTCGCCAGCGTCGCGATCCAGTACTCCTACCTCTCCAGCCCGCTATCGTTGATGATCGAGCCGGGCTACGGCGAGGAAAGCGCGCAAGCATTGTTCGGCGAGGTCTACGGCTACTGGCGCACGCTGCCCAGGGCGCATCGCCCCCGGCTGTACGTCCATGGCCTGAGCCTGGGCGCGATGAACTCCGAGCGCTCGATGGCATGGTTCGAGCTGCTGGGCGATCCCATCGACGGTGCGCTATGGAGTGGCCCGCCGTTCGAAAGCCGCCATTGGCGCAGCTTCACTGCCGCGCGCGATCCCGCCTCGCCGCAATGGCTGCCCCGCGTCGGCGACGGGCGCTTCGTGCGCTTCATGAACCAGCACGGCTCACCGCTGCCGCACGACACGCCCTGGGGGCCAACCCGGGTCGTGTACCTGCAGTACGCCAGCGACGCGATCACCTTCTTCGACGCCCGTGATGCCTGGCGCCGGCCGGACTGGATGGCGCCGCCACGCGCGTTCGATGTCTCGCCTTCGTTGCGCTGGTATCCGCTGGTGAGCATGTTCCAGCTGGCACTGGACATGTTGCTGGCCGACGGCACGCCCATGGGCTATGGCCACGTCTTCGCGCCGTCGCATTACATCAACGCATGGCTGGAGGTCACCGGCGCACGCGATTGGTCGCCGGCGCAACTGGAGGCGCTGCGCCGCCAGCTCGATGCCGAGCGCAACGCCCAGATCGAGGCCAACCGGCGCGCCGACTGACGCGCCGGCGCCGGCCGTGTCAGCGGTTGCGGGCCGGCAGTTCGGCCAGCGTCTGCGCGGCAATCGCATCCAGCCGGGCCTGGCTGCCATCGCTGCGTCGCACCGTGCCGCGGTTGATGCCGCCCCACAGCACGCGGGCCGAATGCGGATCGACCGCCTCGACCTGCAGTGCGCCTTCCACATAGCTCACCCGACGCATGTCCAGCGTCAGCGAGCCATCGTTGCCGGGCACCACCAGCTGCGAGCAGCCGCTGCTGGTGCACTGGATGGCATTCATGCGCGTCGGACCGCTGCCGCCGCCTTGCGCGGCAGGCACCATGCGTTCCTGGTCGCGCACGCCAACGCGGTAGGCGGCCAGCCAGTCGGCCTGCGCCGCGTCCTCCACGCGCTGGTAGCCCTTGGCGGCCAATGCGCTGTCCATCGCGTTGCGGAGGCGCTGGCGGAACGCGGTATCGAGCACGCGAGGGTCAGCCTGCTCGGTGTATTCGGTGGGCATGGGGGCCCAGGCATAGCGCGCACCGGGCAATTGCGTGGCTGCCACCGTGACTTGCACGGCACTGCCCTGCGGCGCGCCTGCGCCTCCGTCCGTGGCGCAGGCGGACAACCCCGCCACCAGCAGCGCGGCGGCCATCAGGCGGGGGAGGGAAGAGCGGCGGGGTACGGCAGCATGCATGGTCCAGGCTCCATCGGCAGGAAGGGAAGGTCGTCAGCGGCCCGCAGGCGGCGCGGGTGCAGCGGGGGCGGAAGGCGTACGGGGCGAGATGCGGTCCGAAATGGCCAGCACCAGCGCCGAAAGCATGAGCGTGCCGTGGATGACCGTCATCCAGATCAGCGTGTAGCGGTTCATGGGCGCGCCTTCCTCCAGTTTCATGAAGATGCGCAGCAGCGCGATGGCGGAGATGGCGGTGATCGAGCCCATCAACTTCATCTTCATCGCGCCGAAGTCCACCGTTCCCATCCATGACGGGCGCTTTTCCTCGCCCGAATCGATGCGCGCCACGAAATTCTCATAGCCGGCGAGGGTGACGATTAGCAGCAGGTTGGCCACCAGCGACAGGTCGATCAACGCCAATGCCATCAGGATCACACTGGTGGGCGTGAGCTCCAGCAGATGCGCCAGGTGCCAGAACAACTCGCGCAGGAACACGAACAGCAGCGCGACCAGCGCCAACACCAGTCCGAAATAGAACGGCGCCATCACCCAGCGCGCATCGAACAGGCTGCGCGAAAGGATGCGACTGAGCCAGGAGCCGGCGCTCATCGCGCGCGTGCCCACGACGGCCGCGGCGAGCCGCGCACAGGCGCAGTGCGGCGCGCGCCCGACCCGCTCAAGGCATGCCACCGGTATCGGTGGCGCCTTCCTCCGGCTCCGGTTGCACGTCCTGCGGTCGATCGGTGAACTGTGCCTCACGGATCTCGCGCTTGGCTTCGCGCAGCGCTTGCCCGTCCAGCGGGCGGATGCGGCTGATGCGGCAACCAGGCGACACCGAGCTGAGCGTGCCCGGCGAGCGGATGATCACGCTGTCGAAGCGCGCGGACACCGTGCCGAACTGGTTGGTGATGCTGATGCTCTGTGCCGAGGACAAGCCACTGCAGCGGCTGCGGAACTCCAGCAGGTGGCCCCGGCTGGCGCTGCTCCACAGCGCCATGGCCTGGTCGCCGAGCGGTGTCCAGTCGCTTCGCCGCACCATGCGGTTGAGCTGCAGCGAGGGCACCGGCGCGCCGGCGTGCTGCTGGTACAGCGCCAGGCGCTGGTCGGGTGTCATGGTGGACGTATGCGCGCAGCCCGCCAGCAGGACGGCGAGCACGCTCAGGGCAAGGACCTGGCGCATGTCGGGCTCCTATTGCGTGGTGCCGCCGTGCAGGCCGGCGGCCTGATTCAGCGGGTCACGCGGGTGGTGACCCCGTCGCTGGCGACCTGTACGCGATCACCCACGCGGAAGTCATTGGGCTGCCCGTCCTGGGTCACCGCGATAGTGCGTCCGGACTGGTCCAGGCGCACCGTCACCTCCACGCCGGCGCGCGCCGAGCGCGACATGGCGTTGCCCGCCGCGCCACCGGCCACCGCGCCGGCCACCGCGCCGGCCGCATTGGCGCGGCTGCTGCCACCGATGGTACTGCCGGCGATGCCGCCCAATACCGCGCCGGTCGTAGTGCCCACGCCGCGGGAGTCGTTCTGGATCGTGACCTGTCGTACCGCCTCGACCACGCCCCATTCGACACTCTGGGCGCGCCCGACTTCGGAACGATTGAAGGTGGTGGGTGTGGTGTGCGTTGCACAGCCGGCCATCGTGGCCAGCACGAGCAAGCCGGTCGCACGTGCAAGATGCTTGGTGCTCATCGAGGTTTCTCCCAACGCATGCGGGTGGATGAAACGATTCGCCCCCGGCTGCCATGCCCCCTTCATCCGCCGGCAAGAGGCACTAACGCCTTCTTGCGTCAAACCAACGTGAATAACGCGGCGTGCCGGAAATGCGTCAAGGATTCTTCACGACGCAGTGACACCAGCGGCATTTACTCTCGGTTCACTCCGTCGCCGACAGCGCAGCCGCGTTGCCCTCGATATCGCGACCCACGCAAGGCCGAGCTCTCGCCGCGATGCGCGTTGCATCGCAATGAATGGAATCGCCAGGGAAGCACCACGCCTTCCTTCAGCGGCCCGCCGCGCCAGGCCCCTCCACGCCGACGCATGCCCGCCTGAGGCTTCCCGCGTTCCGCCCGTCCGGCGGCGCCCCCGCCGGCTCCCTCCAGGAGATCGCGTCCCATGTCCAAGCCACAGAAGTACGGCGTCCATTCCGAGGTGGGCCAGCTGCGCAAGGTGCTGGTCTGCGCCCCTGGCCTGGCGCACACGCGCCTGACCCCGCGCAACAAGGACGAGTTGCTGTTCGACGACATCATGTGGGTGGACAACGCCAAGCGCGACCACTTCGACTTCATGGCCAAGATGCGCGACCGCGGCGTCGAGGTGCTGGAGATGCACAACCTGCTGGCCGACACGATGGCGCTCCCGGAAGCGCGCGCGTGGGTGCTGGACCACCAGGTCAACGCCAATGAGGTCGGCCTGGAATTCATGTCCGAAGTGCGCGCCTACCTGGAGAGCCTGGCACCGCGCGATTTGGCCGAGATACTGATCGGCGGGTTGAGCGCGCGCGAATTGCCGGACGATTTCTCCAGCAGCACGCTTTCGGTGGCGCGCGAGCATCCGGAGGTGGTGGGCTACCTGCTGCCGCCTTTGCCCAACACCCTGTACACCCGGGACACCACCTGCTGGATCTACGAGGGCGTGACCCTCAATCCGCTGTACTGGCCGGCGCGGCACGAGGAAACCATCCTCACCACGTGCATCTACAAGTTCCACCCGGACTTCGCCAGCGCAGATTTCCCGATCTGGTACGGCGACCCCACCCAGGACCACGGCAATGCGACGCTGGAAGGGGGTGACGTGATGCCCGCCGGCAATGGCGTGGTGCTGGTGGGCATGAGCGAGCGCACCTCGCGCACGGCGATCACCCAGCTGGCGCAATCGCTGTTCAAGCACCAGGGCGCCACGCGGGTGATCGCCGCCTCGATGCCCCGGCTGCGCTCGGCGATGCACCTGGATACCGTGTTCACCTTCGCCGACCGCGACGTGGCCACGATCTACAGCGGCATCGTCGACCAGATCAAGCCGATCTCGTTGTATCCCAGCGACAAGGCGCCGGGCTTCGAGGTGGTCTTCGAGGACAAGCACTTCACCGAGGTGGTGGCCGAAGCACTGGGCCTGAAGAAGCTGCGGCTGGTGGAATCGGACGAGTACTACGGCGCCGAGCGCTCGCAGTGGAACAGCGGCAACAACCTGGTGGCCCTGTCGCCGGGCGTGGTGGTGGCCTACGACCGCAACACCTCCACCAATACCGCGTTGCGCAAGGAAGGCATCGAGGTCATCACCATCGTCGGCGCCGAACTCGGCCGCGGCCGTGGCGGCGGCCACTGCATGACCTGTCCGCTGGTGCGCGACACCGTGGACTTCTGAGGACCCGGGCCTCGCCGGCATGGCCTGCCGGGAGGTCGCAGTGGGGGCACGGGCCAGGTTCGGCGGCCGCTTGGGGGAAGCGGCGAGGGCAGCCGGAGGTATCGCGGCATGCATACCAGGCAATGGATGGGGTGGCTGTGGCTCGGCGGCGCGTTGGCGTCGCTCGCCGGATGCGGGGGCGATGCAGGGCCGGGCGCTGCCATGCCACCGACGGTGGTGACGGTCGAGGAAGTGCATGCCACCGCCGTACCGAACCTGGTCGAACTGCCAGGGCGCGTGGAAGCGGTGCGCATGGCACAGGTGCGTGCGCGCGCCGATGGCATCGTTGAGCGGCAGCTCTATGTGGAAGGCACGGATGTCGCCGCCGGCACGCCGTTGTTCCAGATCGATCCGCGCGACCTGCAGGCACGCCTGCAGCAGGCGCGTGCCGCACTCGCGTCGGCGCGCGCGGCGCGGGGACAGACCGCCAGCCTGCGTGCGCGCCTGTCCACGCTGGTGCAACGCAAGGCGGTCAGTGTGCAGGAGTACGAATCGGCGCAGGCTTCGTTCCAGCAGGCCGATGCCGCGCTGCTCGAAGCCCAGGCCGCGGTGGATCGCGCGCAGCTGCAGCTCGACCACGCCACCGTGCGCGCCCCCATCGCCGGGCGCGTCGGCCGCGCGGCGGTCAGCGAAGGCGCGCTGGTCAGCGCCGCCTCGGCCACGCTGATGACCCAGGTCGACCAGCTCGACCCGGTCTACGTCGTCTTCCAGCCCTCCAATGCCGCCTTCACCGAGCTGGAGCGCAGCATCGAGGCCGGGCGCATCGTGCTGGGCGACGGCAAGCACATCGGCGTGACCGTGCTCGACGATGAAGGCACGCCACTGCCGGTGCGAGGCGTGGTCGATTTCACCGAGAAGGCCGTGGACCCGGCGACCGGCAGCCGCACGCTGCGCGCCTCGTTCGACAACACGCCACGCCGCTTGCTGCCGGGCCAGTTCGTGCGCGGCATCCTGGCCGTGGGCACGCTGCGTGACGGCATCAGCCTGCCAGAACGTGCCATCAGCATCGCCGAGGACGAGGCCAGCGTGATGACCGTCAACGCCGACGGCGTGGCGATGCGCCAGCCGGTGACCCTGGCCGGGCAGGCCGAGGGACGCTGGGTGGTGCAGTCCGGCCTCACCCCCGGCCAGAAGGTGATCGTGGACGGCTGGCACAAGGTGCAGCCGGGCCAGCACGTGCAGGCGCGCGCGGCGCAGGCGGCGGCGCCGGCCCCATGAGTGGATTCTTCGTCTACCGGCCCGTGCTGGCCTGGGTGGTGGCACTGTTTGCGCTGCTGTTCGGCGGCATCGCATTGCATTCGCTGCCGGTAGAGCAGTACCCCGATGTCGCGCCGCCCTCGCTGAGCATCGCGGCCACGTTCGTGGGTGCCGACGCGCAGACGGTGGACCGCACCGTGACCTCGGTGATCGAGAACGAGCTCAACGGCGTGGACGATTTCCTGTTCATGACCTCCACCAGCCGCGCCAACGGCACCGCGCAGATCCGCGTGACCTTCCGCAGCGGCACCGACCTGGACCGCGCGCGTTCGCAGGTGCAGGACCGCCTGGCGCGGGTGGAGCCGCGGCTGCCGGAAGAAGTACGGCAGATGGGCGTGCACGTCACCCAGTCCTCGACCGGCTTCCTGATGCTGATCGCGCTGCAATCGCAGGGCGGCCAGCGCAGCGCACTGGAACTGGGCGACTTCGCCGCGCGCAACATCGCCGACGAACTGCGCCGGCTGCCCGGCGTGGGCGATGTCGCGCTGTTCGGGTCCGGCTACGCGATGCGTATCTGGCTGGACCGCGAAAAACTCGTCAGCTTCGGGCTGAGCCCGGCCGAGGTGATGGCCGCGATCCGCGAACAGAACGCGCAGACCGCCGGCGGTGGACTCGGTTTGCAGCCGGTGGCGCCGGGCACCGAGACGACCGCGCAGATCGTGACCCGTGGCCGCTTCAGCTCGGCGGCGCAATTCCGCCAGATTATCGTGCGCGCGACCCCGGACGGCGCCACGGTGCGACTGGGCGACATCGCGCGGGTGGAACTGGGCAACGACACCTACGCCTTCAATCTCACCCTCAATGGGCAGGAGAGCGCGGGCCTGGCGGTCTCGCTGAGCAGCGGCGCCAACGCGCTGGCCACCGCGCGGCGCGTGCGCGAACGGCTGGAATCGTTGCAGGCCACGTTCCCGCCCGACGTGCGCTGGAGCACCCCCTTCGATACCACGCCATTCATCACCGAGTCGGTCAGCGGCGTGGTGCGCACGATGATCGAGGCGATGGTGATGGTATCCATCGTGGTGCTGCTGTTCCTGCAGAGCTGGCGCGCGATGCTGCTGCCCACGCTGGTGGTGCCCATCTCGCTGGTCGGTACCTGCCTGGGCCTGCTGGCGTTCGGCATGTCCATCAACCTGCTGTCCCTGTTCGCCATGGTGGTGGCGATCGGCATCCTCAACGACGATGCCATCGTCATCGTCGAGAACGTCGAGCGGATCATGCGCGAGGATGGCCTGGAAGCGCGCCCGGCCACTGCCAAGGCGATGGGCCAGCTGAGCGGAGCGATCATCGCCACCAGCCTGGTGCTGTGGGCGGTGTTCGTGCCGATGGGGTTCTTTCCCGGTTCGGCGGGCGGCATCTATCGCCAGTTCGCGGTCACCCTGAGCGTGTCGCTGGGCGTGTCGACGATCCTCTCGTTGACCCTGGCCCCGGCGATCTGCGGCGCCACGCTGCGCCCGCACGACCCCGCCGCCCCCGGACCGGGGCGACGCGTATTCGGTGCGATCAACCGGGCCCTGGACAAGAGCAGCCGCGCCTATGCCGATGGCGTGGGCCGCCTGTTGAAGCGGCCCTGGCTGTGGGTGGGCGTATTCGTCGTTGCCGTGCTGCTGACCGCGCTGCTGTACGCGCGCCTGCCCGGCGGCTTCCTGCCGGAAGAAGACCAAGGCTATCTGTTCGTGGCCTACAACGGCGCGCCGGGCGCCACCGTGGCGCGCACGCGTGAAGCGGTGCGCCAGGCCGAGGCGATCCTGCGCCAGCAACCCGAAGTGCGCAACGTCGCGACCGTGGTGGGCTTCAGCTTCTTCGGCCAGGGACAGAACGTCGGCATGTCGTTCGTGGACCTCAAGCCGTGGGCCGAACGCGGCGGCGCGGCGCACGGCGCGTCCGCGCTGGCACGCCGCATGAACGGCGCGATGCTCGGCATCCCGCAGGCGCAGGTGTTCGTGCTCAACCCGCCGGCAATCCAGTCGCTGGGCAATGCTTCCGGCTTCACCCTGAAGATCGAGGACCGGGGCGGGGCGGGCGAACGTACCCTGCAGGCCACCGCGATGGCCCTGGCCCAGCGCGCCGCTGCCAGCGACCGCCTGGCCGGCGTGCGGCCCGAAGGCATGCCGCGGGCACCGCAGCTGTTCGTGGATATCGACCGCACCCAGGCGCGTGCGCTTGGCGTACCGCTGTCCCAGGTCAACCAGGCGCTGGGCGTGATGTTCGGGTCGGCTTACGTCAATGACTTCGTGCACCAGGGCAACGTGGCGCGCGTGTTCGTGCAGGGCGAGGCCGCCCAGCGCATGCGCGCGGAAGACGTGACGGACCTGCGGGTGATCGGCAGCAGCGGGCAATCGGTGCCGTTCTCCGCGTTCGCGCGCACGCACTGGACGGTGGGCGAGCAGCAGGTGGAGCGCTACAACGGCTTCCTCGCCGCCACGGTGTCCGGGCAGGCGGCGCCGGGCGTCTCCAGCGGCGCGGCCCTGCGCGAGATGGAGCGGCTCGCCGCCGAGGTGCTGCCACCGGGCATGCGCTTCGAATGGACCGGCACCGCGCGCGAAGAGCAGGAAGCCGCCGGACAGGTCGGCCTGCTGCTGGGCTTGGCGCTGCTGGTCGCGTTCCTGCTGCTGGCCGCGTTGTACGAGAGCTGGACCACGCCGGTGGCGGTGCTGCTGGCGGTCCCGTTCGGCATCCTCGGCGCGGTGGTGTTCACCGGCGCGCGCGGCATGTCGGCCGACGTGTACTTCAACGTTGGGCTGGTGACCATCATCGGCCTGGCCGCGAAGAACGCGATCTTGATCGTGCAGTTCGGCCTGGACGAGGAAGCGCGCGGCGTGCCGACCGACCAGGCCATCCTCGCCGCCGCGCACCAGCGCCTGCGGCCGATCCTGATGACCAGCCTCACCTTCATCGTCGGCATGCTGCCGCTGGTATTCGCCGCCGGCGCCGGTGCGGCCAGCCGGCAGGCGGTGGGCACCGGCGTGCTCGGCAGCATGTTCACCGCCACCTTGTTCGGCATCTTCTACACGCCATTGTTCTATTACCTGCTGCGGCGCCGGGCCGGCGCGCGCACGCTACCACCGCAGGCCACGCCATGAAGCGCCTGTGCGTGGCGGTTGTGGGTGCGATGCTGGCCGGCTGCAACCTGGCGCCCACGTATGCGCCGCCACCGCCGGATGTCCCCGCGCGGTTTCCCGGTGCCGGCGATGCCGCGCAGGCGGGAAGGGCCGCCACGCAGATCGCGTGGCCGGCGTTCTTCCAGGACCCGATATTGCGCGGGCTGATTGACCAGGCGCTGGAGAACAATCGCGACCTCCGCGCCGCCACCGCGCGCATCGAACAGGCACGCGCGCAGTTCCGCATCCAGCGCAGCGAACGCCTGCCGGGACTGGAAGCCGGTGCCTCGGCGCAGCGGCTGCGCGCCCCGGTCAGTGCGGCGGATAACGCGGCACGCTTTACCGTGGACAGCTACGGGGTGCAGGTCGGCATTCCCACCTTCGAGCTGGATTTCTGGGGCCGCGTGGCCAACCTGAGCGAATCGGCGCGGCGCAAGTACCTGGCCACGGTGGAGGCCCAGCAGGCATTCCGGCTGTCGCTCATCGCCAACGTCGCGGCCAGCTACTACGCGTTGCGCGCCAGCGAGGAAGGCATCGTGCTGGCGCAACGTTCGCTCGACAGCCGCAAGGAAACGCTGGAGCTGGCGCAGCTGCGGATGGAGGTCGGGCTCACTTCCTCGGTGGATTACCACCAGTCCTACGCGCTGGTGACGCAGGCGCAGACCCAGCTGGCGCAACTGCAGCGCAGCCGCGAGCTGGCGCAGCACCTGCTGCAATGGCTGGTCGGCGTGGCGCTGCCCGACCCGCTGCCGCCGGGCCTGCCCATCGGTGACGAACACCAGCTGGCCGCGTTGGATCCCGGCCTGCCGTCGGCCCTGCTGCAGGCTCGCCCCGACATCCGCATGGCCGAGCATCGGTTGTTGGCCGCCAACGCCAACATCGGCGCGGCGCGGGCGCTGTATTTCCCGATCATCGGGTTGACCGGCAGCGGCGGCTACACCTCTTCCGAACTCTCCGGGCTGGTCTCGGATAACAACAAGGTGTGGTCATTCGGTGCCGGCGCGGTGCTGCCGCTGTTGGACTGGGGCCGGCGGCGCGCGCGCGTGGACCAGGCGCGTGGCGAGCGCGACGAACGCGAGATGGCCTACCAATCCACGGTGCAGAACGCTTTCCGCGAGGTGGCCGACGGGCTCAGCGCGGCGCGGCGCAACGCCGAGCAGATCGCCGCGCAGCAGCAGGCGGTGGAAGTGCAGGGCGCCCTCGTGGCCACCGCGCAGGACCGCTACGAAGTGGGATTGACGCCCTACCTGGAAGTGCTCGACGCCGAACGCAACCGCTTTTCCGCCGAACAGGCGCTGCTGCAGCTGCGTGCCGGCGCGCTGCAGGACCGCGTCAACCTCTATACCGCGCTGGGCGGCGGCGACTTGCCGCCCCCGTCCGAATAACCCCCGCAGGAGATCCCTCATGACGATGTCCCTGCCGATCCGAACCCTCAGCGTGGCCCTTGCGCTCATGCTGCCGGCCGTCGCCCAGGCGCAGTCCACCGACGCACAACGCGATGCGGAAATCGCGCGCCTGCGGCAAACCGTGGACAACCTGATGCAGCGCATCGAAGTGCTGGAATCCGAACGCGGCGCGCCCGCACCGGCACCCGTCGCAGCAGGCGCGAACAGGGGGCAGGCCGCCAGCCCGCCGGCCACAGCCACCGCCCCGCCAACAGTTCCCGGGGTGCCCATGGTGGCTGCGCCCGTCGCCTCGTTGGCCACGCTGGGCGTCGAAGCTTCCCCCTTGCCGGCGCATACGCCGTTCGACGAAGACGACCAGGCCGGCGCCCGTCCCGACAACGAAGCCCCGCCCGGAGACAACCTGGAAGGCTTCTTCGCCATCCCGGGGACCACCACCTGGCTGCGCCTGAGCGGCTACGCCAAGCTCGACGCGATGATGGACGACGATGACGCGGGCGACAGCGACCAGTTCATCACCTCCGACATCCCGGTCGGCGACCAGCGCGGCGACGCCCGTTTCAACATGCACGCGCGGCAGACCCGCTTCACGATGGAAGCGCGGCGCGAGACCAGCGCCGGGCAGCTGCGCTTCCTGCTGCAGAACGACTTCTTCGGCTCCGGCGGCAGCTATGGGTACCGCCTGCGGCACGCATGGGGGCAACTGGGCAACACCTACGCCGGGTTCGGGTGGTCGGCCTTCATGGACCTGGACTCGGGCCCGGACACGCTGGACTTCGCAGGCCCGGGCGCCTCGCCCTCGGCGCGGCTGGCCAGCATCCGGCAGTACTTCCCGCTGCGCGGTGGCAACCAGATCATCCTGGCGGCCGAACATCGCAGCGGCGAAATCCAGTTCAACGACCCCGACGGCCGCGAGCGCACCGCCGCGCCCAACCTCGTGCTGGCGGCACGCCACGAAGCCGACTGGGGCAACGTGCAGCTCGCCGGCCTGCTGCGCTACCTGAGCTACGACGCACCCGGCGGCAGCGACAGCGCCGTGGCCGGCGGCGCGGCGCTGACCGGCAGCTGGGGTGCGGAAAGCGGCGACTACTTCGTCTACGGCGTGATGGGCGGGCAGGGCATCGCCGCCTATGTGGGCGATCTCGGTGGACTGGACCTGGACGCGGTGGTCAATGCGCGCGGCCAGCTCGACACGCTGCAGGAATGGGGCGGCTGGCTGGGCTATACGCACCTGTGGAACAGCCGCTGGCGCTCGACGCTCACCTACAGCCGCCTGTACCTCGAGCGCGATGCGCAGTTGGCGGCCAGCGCGTTCCGTCGCAGCGACTACGCCGCCGCCAACCTGGTGTGGGAACCGGCGCCGAGCTGGAGCTGGGGCGTGGAGCTGTTGTACGGCAAGTTGCAGCAGCAGGATGGCGAGTCGGGCGATGCGATGCGCCTGCAGACCTCGCTGAAGTACGACTTCATCAAGTAGGGGCCTGCGATGAACTTCCGATCCTCCCGCTGCCCGCGCGGCTTCGCCGCCCGCACGTTGTGCGTGGCGATGCTGGCCTGCGTGGGGCCGGCCTGTGCACAGGATGCCATGCTCGGCAACCTGCTCGAAGATCCGGGCAGTGGCGCCGCAGGCCTGGGCTTCCTCGGTCGCATCGAGAACTCTCCCTATCGCGGCGCCGATCCGCGCGTGGATCTCATGCCGCTGTATCTCTACGAGGGCGAGCGTTTCTTCTTGCGCTCCAACACCGCCGGCGTGCGCGTCACGGGCGACCAGGCCGCCGGCCTGGAGCTGTTCGTCGAACGCCGCCTGGAGGGTTTCCCGGAAGACGAGACGCCGGACGTGCTCGAAGGCATGGAGACGCGCAACAGCGAGGCCGACCTGGGGGCGCGTTACTACGGAGAGAACGGCCCGCATCACTGGGATGCCAGCGTGCGCCAGGACATCTCCAGCACCTCACACGGCACCGAGCTGCGCGGGTCCTACGGCTACCTCTGGCAGGACGATCGCTGGAGCGTGCAGCCCGTGCTCACCGTCGCGTGGCGCAGCGCCAAGCTCAACGACTACTACTACGGCGTGCCGGCGGCCGATGCCACGCCGGATCGTGCGGCGTATTCGGCAGGTTCGGGCTTCAACGTCACGGCCGCGCTGTATGCGCGCTACCGCATCTTCCGCCACTGGAGCGTGCTGGGTGGCGTGTTCGTCACCGGCTATTCGAGCGAGATCCGCGACAGCCCGGTAGTGGACGAGAACGTCCAGTGGGGCGCGATGCTGGGCGCCGCCTACGATTTCGGCAACGGCCAGGTGCGCTGGGACGACGCGCACGTGCCCACCTACGTGAAGCTGTTCTATGGCCGCGATACCGGCGAAGGCTGCCACCTGATACGGATCATGACCTTCAAGTGCGCCAGCTTCAACGACGAGGACGGTACCGACATCTGGGGCATCCACGTGGGCCGTCCGTTCGTGTCGCGACTCAACGGCTGGCCGCTGGACCTGGTCGGCTATGCCGGCATCGTGCGCCACCTGGAGAAGGGCTACCAGCCCGACGCCTGGCAGATCGACGCCTACATGAAGGGCTACTACTACGGCTTCCCCTGGTCGCACCGGGTGATGACCCGCATCGGCTTCGGCTTTGGCCTGTCCTACGCCGAGCGCGTGCCGTATGCCGAAGTGGTCTCGCAGGCGCGACGCGAACGCAACACCTCCAAGCTGCTCAACTACCTGGATCCGAGCATCGACATCAGCCTCGGCGACGTGTTCGGCAGCGAGCGCTGGCACGAGCTGTATTTCGGCTTCGGCGTCTCGCACCGCTCCGGCATCTTCGGCACCGCGCAGATGCTGGGCACGGTCGATGGCGGTTCCAACTACCTCTATGCGTATATCGAAGCGGCACTGTGAAGCAGCGCCCTTGCGTTCCCTCCCTTCATTTTCCGAGCCGGAGCCCCCATGAACATCGCACCTGGACACCTCGCCGCCGCCTTGCGCCTGGCCGCGTTGCTGCTCGTCGCGACGGGCCTGGGGGCCTGCGGTGGCAGCGGCGATCCCTCGCCGTTGCCCGCGGCCAACCAGCCGGCGAGCACAACACCGGCCACGCCGCCTGCCACGCCGTCCGCAGCGCCGGCCAGCGCGCCTAGGCCCCCGCCGCCCCCAGCCGCGGCGCCATCCCCGGCCGCCACGGTGATCGTCTTCGACAACGTGCGCATCTTCGATGGGCAGCATGGAAGTCTCAGCGGGCCCAGCAGCGTGCGCGTGCGCGGCCACGTCATCGAGAAGATCGGACCTGCCGGCAGCCTGGCGGTGGAAGGCGCGCAGGTCATCGACGGCGAAGGCCGCACGCTGATGCCGGGGTTGATCGACGCGCACTGGCACAGCATGTTCGTCGGCCTGCCGGTGCAGATCGCGCTGGGATCCTCTTCCGGTTACCTCAACATCGTGGCCGGCGTTGAATCGCGGCGCACGCTGATGCGCGGCTTCACCACCGTGCGCGATGTCGGCGGCGCGGCCTGGGGCGTGAAGCAGGCCATCGACCGCGGCGACATTCCCGGCCCGCGCATCTTCCCCTCCGGCGCGATGATCAGCGTCACCAGCGGCCACGGTGATTTCCGCGACGCTACCGACCTGCCGCGCACGCTGGGCGCGCCGGCATCGCGGTACGACATCGAAGGCGAGTCGGCCATCGCCGATTCGCCGGATGAAGTACGACTGCGCGTGCGCGAGCAGCTGATGCGCGGCGCCAGCCAGGTCAAGCTCACCGCCGGCGGTGGCGTGTCCTCGCCGCACAGCCCGCTGGACGTGGTGACTTTCAGCGAGGACGAACTGCGCGCGGCGGTCGGCGCGGCCAGCGACTGGGGCACCTATGTCACCGTGCACGCGTACACGCCGGCGGCGATCCAGCGTGCCATCCGCGCCGGCGTGCTGTGCATCGAACACGCCAGCCTGATGGACGAGGCTACCGCGCAGATGATGGCCAACCAGGGCATCTGGCTCAGCACGCAGCCATTCCCACCGGAGCTGGCCAACGCGTTCCCGCCCGGGTCGGACGAGTACGCCAAGGCACAGGAAGTGTTCGCAGGCACCGACCAGACCTATCGGCTGGCGATCAAATACCACCTCAAGACCGCCTTCGGCACCGACGTGCTGTTCTCCAGCGCGCTGGCCAGCCAGCAGAACGCGATCCTTGCCAGCCTGACCCGTTGGTACACGCCGGCCCAGACCCTGGTGATGGCCACGGGAACCAACGGCGAGTTGCTGGCCCTGTCGGGCAAGCGCAGTCCGTATGCAGGACGGCTCGGCGTGGTGCAGGAAGGCGCGCTGGCGGACCTGCTGCTGGTCGACGGTGATCCGTTGCAGGACATCGCGGTCATCACCCAACCCGAGCGCAACTTCCGCGTCATCATGAAGGACGGCGTGATCTACAAGGACACGTTGCCCGGCGCGCCGCCCGTGGCACGGACGCCGTGACGGCCGGCTAGAACGGCATGCCGCCACCACTCGTCTTGAACAGCAGCACGAGTTGGGCCAGCCGCCAGGCCAGGAAGACATAAGCGGCGGTCAGGGCGATCTGCCACGCCAGGTGCGAGCGCAACCTGGCCAGTCGCCACAGGCCGTCGATGAAGTTGAGCACCAGCAGCGTGATGCCGATTGCCGCCGCCACGTAACCGGCGAAGCCCGGCGGGGTGAACACCGCGGTGGCGCCGTGGCGGACAAACTGCAAGCCGGCGGCAGTAATCACCGAGGCGATGGCGACGTTGCGCGCGTGCTCGAACACCAGCCGCAGCACGCCCTCGTCGAAGAGTTTCACCGCCCACGCATGCAGGGTCCGCGCGAATCTCATCGGGCGGGCCTCGTGTGGCGGAACCATGGGCCTGCGGACGAAGTCCGGCGCGCCCCTGCGGGCTTACTGGTCCGAAGCATCCGCTGAGGTCGGGTCGTGTTGTGCGGCGGTCTTCGCGTCACGTGGCACCTCCTGCAGGCTGTCGCGGATCTTGCGCACCTGGCGGGCCGTCACCGCGGGCGCGTGGTTTCCGTACTCGCTACGCAGCCAGCTTGTCAGCGTGGCCACTTCCTCGTCGCTCAGGCGCCAGGCGAAGGACGGCATGCCCAGGTTCGAGGGCCGCGCCTGCGTGGAAGGCAGGCTGCCGCCAGCCAGCACCAGCCGCACCAGCGAGCTCGCATCGGGCGCCAGCACGGTGGGGTTGCCGGCCAGCGCCGGGAAGGCATGCGGATTGCCGCGCGCATCGCTGCGGTGGCACGCCGCGCAGTTGTCGGCATACAACTCGGCGCCTCGGGTGTCGTTGACCCCGGCGACCATGGCTTGCGCGGTGGCATCGTCCTGCGCATAAGCGCGCTCGCGGCTGCCGCGCACCGGCAGCGACTTCAGGTACGCCGCGATCGCCTGCAGGTCGTCCTCGCGCAGGTGCTGGGTGCTGTGCACGACGACATCGGCCATCGGCTGGCCCACCACTGCCGCGTGCGGGTTGCGCGCGGTCTTGAGGGTGTCGACGATGTCCTGCGCGCTCCACAGGCCGAGGCCTTCGCCGTTGTCGGCGCGCAGCGACACCGCGTTCCAGCCGTCGATCACCTGCCCGCCGGAAAGATAGGCCGCGCCGGATTCGTCCAGCGCCTGTTCCTGCAGGCTGAAGGCACGCGGGGTGTGGCAGGCGCCGCAGTGGCCCAGGCCCTGCACGAGGTAGGCGCCGCGGGCGATCTGCGGGTCGGGGTAGCGCTTGGCGTCGAAGGCGACCTGGTCCGGGTCCGGCGCGAAGGTCTTGCGCCAGATCGCCAGCGGCCAGCGCATCGACAGCGGCCAATGGATGCCGCTCGGGCGGTTGGCCTCGCGCACCGGTTGCACGCCGTGCTGGAAGTAGGCATACAGCGCCCGCACGTCGTCGTCGCTCAGGCGCGCATAGGACGGGTAGGGCATGGCCGGATACAGCGTGCTGCCATCGGCGGCGATGCCGTGGCGCAGGGCACGGTCGAAATCGTCCAGGCTGTAGCGGCCAATGCCGGTCTGCGGATCGGGCGTGATGTTGCTGCTGTAGATCGTGCCGATCGGCGAGGCGATCGGCAGCCCGCCGGCGAACGGCTTGCCACCGGGACGGCTGTGGCAGGCGAAGCAGTCGCCCGCAGTGGCCAGGTACTGGCCCTGCGCGATGAGCGCCGGGTCGGCGGCGCCCTGCGCGCCGCTGGGGGTGCCATCGGCGATGGCGCGCGTGTGCGAAGGCCAGAACGCCCACGCCAGCGCGATGGCCAGCACCAGCACCGCAAGCAGCACGAGGGCGATGAGGAATTTCTTCATGGCCGCCCCCTCACGCGTCCACCAGCGGGCCGGGCGACTTCAGGTATTTCTCGCGGATCGCCGTCGCCGCCCAGTACGCCAGCCCACCGACCAGGCCGGTGGGGTTGTAGCCGTTGTTCTGCGGGAATGCGTTGGCGCCGATCACGAACACGTTCGGCACGTCCCAGCTCTGCAGGTAGCGGTTGAGCGCGGAGGTCTTGGGGTCGTCGCCCATGATCGCCCCGCCGCAGGTGTGCGTGCTCTGGTATTTGGTGATGTTGTAGTGCTCGCCATCCTTCTTCGCATCGCCGGACATCGACAGCGGGTTGAGCAGCTTGCTCATCGTCAGCGCCTGCCCGACGAAGAACTGCGAAGCCTTGATCTCGTTCGGATGCCAGTCGAAGGTCATGCGCAGCAGCGGGCGGCCGAAGGCATCCTTGTAGGTGGGGTCCAGGCTCAGGTAATGCTGCCGGTAGGACATGCACGCGCCCTGTACCTCGTAGTAGAACGAGTGGCGGAAGTTGTCGGCCACGGCCTTCTTCCAGTCGTGGCCCCAGTTCGGCGTGCCCGAGGGCACGTTGATGCCGCGCACCGGGCCGGCGCCGGGCTGGCGCGCCCACACCAGGCCGCCTCCCACGAAGCCGAGCTTGCCGTTGTCGAGCTGGTTGCCGTTGAGGTCGTCCATCGTGGTGCCGGCGCCGCCGATGCCGATGAACGGATTGGCCTGCACGTCCTTGTCGAAGAACAGCACCACGCGGTTGAGGTTCTGGTAGGAGTAGTTGCGGCCCACCGTGCCGGTATTGCTTTCCGGGTCATACGGCGTGCCGATGCCCGATACCAGCATCAGGTGCACGTTGTAGAGCGAGAACGCACACAGCAGCACCATGTCGGCGGGCTGGTGCACTTCGCGGCCCTGGGCGTCGAGGTAGGTCACGCCGGTGGCCTGGCCACGCGTGCTGTCCAGGTCCACGCGCAACACCTGCGAGTGCGGGCGCAGTTCGAAATTCGGGCTCGGGCGCAGCGCCGGCAGGATGCAGGCGTTCGGGCTGGCCTTGGAGTAGTTCAGGCAGCCGTAGTCGCTGCAGAAGCCGCAGGCGTTGCACGGCCCCATCTGGCAGTTGTACGGATTCACGTACGAACGCGAGGTGTTGGACGCCGGGATGGGGTACGGGTGCCAGCCCATCTCCCTGGCCGCCTTGTAGAACAGTTCGGCGCCAAGGTAATTCGGATTCGGCGGCAGCGGGTATTCGGACGCGCGCGACCCCTCGAACGGATTGCCGCCTTCCTGCACCACGCCCTGGATCACGCCGGCCTTGCCGGAGGTGCCGCAGACCTTCTCGAACATGTCCAGGTGCGGTTCGAGCTCGTCGTAGCTGACCGGGAAATCCTGGATGGTCATGTCGGCGGGGATGAAACCCTTGCCGTAGCGCTGCTCGACATTGCTGCGCAGGCGCATGTCCTCCGGTAGCGGCCGGAAATGGCAGCCGGACCAGTGGCTGCCGGCGCCGCCCACGCCGGTGCCCGGCTTGAACGAGCCCATCTGCCGGTACGGCACCGCCGTATCGCCCACGCCGTGGCGCACGGTCACCGTTTCCTGCGCCAGGCTCTGCAGGAAGCGGCGGTGCACCGAGCCTTCGAGCTCGTCCACGACCTTGGGGTAAGCGAAGTCGGGTTGCGTGTCGCGGTCGCCACCGCGCTCCAGCGCCACCACTTTCAACCCGGCATCGGTGAGTTCCTTGGCCAGGATGGCCCCGGTCCAGCCCATGCCCACGATCACGGCATCGACCTTCGGTTTCGTCGTCACGTTCGCCATCGATCAGCCCCGCTTCCCGGACAGGTCGACCGGTCCCAGCGGATAGGCCTTGTCGCGCACGCCGATCCAGTCGATGTAGTCCGCGCGCATGCCCGGGTAACCGATCATCTTCCATGCGCCCATGTTGCGGTTGCCGCCGTACTTGGGATCGGCGAAATAGCCGTTCTTCACTTCACCCAGGAAGTTGGAGAAGAACAACTTCGAGGAGATACCCTCCAGTTCCAGCTTGCCGCCCTCGGCGGCCTTGAGCAGGTCTTCCTGCTGCGCGGCCTCGAGCTGGGCGAAGGTCTTGCCCTTGAAGGCCTGCTTGCAGTGGGCGTCGATGGCGCCGATGCCTACCCGCACGATGTCGCGCAGCGCCAGGCGGCCCTGGTAGCCGAATTCGGAAGGCGCTTCGAGAAACGGTCCCTGCATGTACCAGATCGCGCCGCTGGCGTACGGGGTGAGCATGTGGCGGTCGAGGAATTCCGGCACGCCGGCTTCCACTGCGCCCGGTCCGATGTCGTCGTGCGGAATCAGGCGCTCGCACGCGGCGACCACGAAGGCCCATTCCGCGGCACTGAAGAACTGCGGGCTGTACTTCTCCTCCTTCGGGGCGGCCTTCGCCCCGGCCGAGGGAGCGGGATCCGAACAGCCGGGCAGCGCCGCGGCCAGCGGCAACAAGCCCAGGCCCTTGAACAGGGAACGGCGACTCAGGGAGGGGGAGGAATCTGGCTTGGACATGGCGGGCTTCCCGAAGGGGCTGGCCAATGGCGCGGAATGCGTCAGGCGAAGAAGGGAACGATGGAAGCCATCACGCACCGAAAGCGCGTGGTGCATCGCGGTGGGGGCGACTCGTTGACGAGGCTATCACCTGAACATGTCAGCAGCCGATGAATGCGAGGTGCGACGCTGTGCCGAATCGGGCCATTGGCCTTCGGCATCAGAAGCCGCTTTCGCGCAGGAACGTCGCGGCCATCCAGCGTCCCGCGCTGCCGAGCAGGCTGCGGCGTTCGCCCGATACCTGGACTTCGCCCGGCGCCTCCAACGCCTGCACCGGTGCGTCGTGCAGTTCCACCACCACATGGAACACCGGCAACCGTGGCACCAGGCCCTCTTTCTGTTGTGCGGTGGCAATCGGGCCGCCGTAGCGGTCGGCCAGGGCGGGCCAGTCGAGCTGGCGTGCACGCGTGCCGGCGATGGCGGTCACCGTGCCGTCGTAACGTCGGGCGCTGCCCTTGGGATAGAAGTGCACGCGGTCACCGACCGCCATGCGCGACACGTCGTCCTGCCGCACGTAGGCATCCACGCGCCAGTGCGAGGGATCGTACAGCACGCCCAGCGCCTCGCCCGTGCCGATCCACTGGCCGGCCCGGCGCTGCGGATCGATGTCGCTCCACACGCCGGCAAACGGCGCCACCAGCCGCAGGCGCGCGGTCTCGGCATGCGCGGCGCTTGCTTCGTCGACCTGCACGGCGGCGCGCTGGCGCATTGCCGCCTGCTGGCCGATACCCTGCGGGTCGGCCAGCAGCGCGGACAGCTGGCCTTCCAGTGCGTGCAGGTTCGCCTGCGTGCCCTGCAATCGCGCCGCGATATCCGGCTGGTCCAGTTCGGCCAGGTTGGCGCCGGAGGCCACCGGGCCCGGCGCATGCACCTGTTGCAGCCGCGCGGGGAAGGGCGTGTACACCCGCACCTGCTGGGTGGCGCGCGCCACGCCGTAGCCATGCACGTTGGCACGCCACGGCACCAGCAGCACGAGCGCGGCGATTCCCACTGCGATGAGATGCCCGCGTCGCCAGCGAGTGGGGATCGCCGCGCGATGCCGCCACCAATGCCCGAGCTCGCGCATGACCGGCAGCACGATGAACCAGCCCACCTCGACCACGAACAGCGCGATGCCCAACGCCTTGAAGAAGAAATGGTAGACGGCCAGGGCGATGCCCAGGAACAGCACGAAGCGGTAGATCCAGGTGACGAAGGCGAACGCCACGAGCCCGCGCCGCCAGCGCGCGGGCAGGGGCTCTGGCCACGGCTCGCGCAGGCCCAGCACGCCGCGGCGCAGTGCGGTGCGGGCCTGGGCGAATGCGCGTTCGTGCAGGTTGGGAAAGTCGAGCAGGTCCGAGAGAATGAAATAGCCGTCGAAACGGGTGAACGGGCTGGCGTTGAGCGCCAGGCTCAGTACCCAGCCGGTGGTGGCCAGGTACAGGAAGCCATCGCGCACCGCACCCGGGTCGCAGAGCGCCCACGCCAGCGTCGCCACGCCGGCCAGCGCAAGCTCGGCCAGGATGCCGGCGCTGGCCACGGCCAGCCGCTGGCGCGCGTGCGGCAAGCGCCAGGCTTCGCCGGTATCGGTATAGAGCATCGGCCACATCACCACGAACGCCACGCCCATGTGGGCCACGCGCAAACCCAGGCGGGTGGCGACCAGCGCGTGGCTGAGTTCGTGCAGCAGCTTGGCCAGGCACAGCGCGATGGCGAAGCTCAACAGCCCTTCGGTGCTGAAGGAATCCACCACCGCGCTGGAGAACTCGTCCCACTGGCGGCCCACCAGCGCCAGCCCCAGCACGCTCAGGGCGAGGATCACCGCCACCGTCCATGGCGTGAACAGCCAGCCCAGTCGCGTGGCCGTGCGTTGCAGCCAGCGCTGCGGATGGGCCAGCGGAATACGGAAGAACAGGTAGTGGTGCAGCAGCCAGTTCGCACTGAAGCGGCGCCGCGCCTCGCTGTCCACGCGCAGCTTCTCCAGCGCGAGCGTGGGCAGGCGCAGCAGCTGGTGGCGCTCCAGGAAACGGGTGAACTCGGTGATCTGCTCCACCGTCGGGCGCAGCGCGGTGTGTCCGGCGATGCGCGTGGCCAGTTCGCGCGCGGTGCCGCCCCACCGGCTCAGCGCTTCGAACTCCAGCCAGCCGATGCGATAGAAACGGTTGACCACCGTGTCCTGGATCACCCAACCCGGCTGGCCGCTGCGATCGGCTGGCAGCGGCTGCAAGCGCAGGTCCTCGCGCAAAGGCGGCAGCGGCAGGTCGCCGGCATCGACGCTGATCACAGCCCGCTCCAGCCGCGCAGCGCGGCGATGGGCCGGCGCAGCAGGTAATAGCCCAGCACCACGCGCCCGCCGTAGACCTTGGCGGTGCCGTGCAGGCCCAGCCGCGCGTGCGTCGGCGCGTCCTCGATGCTGGCGAGCAGGCGGTAGGACACCACGTTGTCGTCGCTGGGCCGGGCCTGGTAACTGGTTTCCAGGATGCGCCCGCGCAGCGGCCGCAGCGGATAGGCGCTCAGGAACAGCGTCACCTGCGCCCCGCGCTCCAGCGCGATGGCATCGGCCGCCGGCAGTTGGATCAACATGGCCGGCCGGCCAGGGTCGGCCACCTGCATGATGCGTTCGCCGGTGTTGACCGGCCGGCCGATCCAGTCATTCGGATCGGAGAACACCGCCACGCCATCGCGCGGCGCGGTCACCTCGGTGCGCTGCAGCTGTGCCTCCACCGCCGCCAGCTCGGCGCGCTGCTGCTGCGAGCGGCCGGTGAGCAGCAGCAGTTCGGACTTGCTCTGCGGGTTGTCGAACGCACTCTGGCTGGCAGCCATCAGTTCGGCATCGGCCACCGCCACCTGCCGGCGCAGCACTTCGGCGCGATTGCGCAAGGTGGTTTCATCCAGGCGCAGCAGCGGCTGGCCGGCGCGCACGCGCTGGTTCGGGCGCACCTGCAATTCGGCGACCACCCCGTCGAGCGGCGCGCTGATGACCTCGCTGTTGCGCGAGACGATCTCCGCCGGCGCCAGCGCGGTCTGCCGCACCGGCAGCAGCAGGATCGCCAGCACGATGGCCGCTGCGATCCAGCGTTGCCTGCGGCTCGGCCACCAGCGGCGCCGGCGTGGGCCGGCCAGCGCCTGCCAGCAGTACGCCCACGTGGTGCGCACCGGCTGCAGCTGGCCGAGCAGGCCGGGGTCGGGCGCCTGCTCGAACAGGAACACGATCAGCCCGAGTCGCGCGCCATCGCGTGCATGCAGTGGTACGCACCACACATGCTCGGGCCACCATTCGGCCCAGCCTTCCTGCAGGGCTTCGGGCACGTCCAGCGTGTCGCGCGCCAACAGGATCGCGTCCTCGCCCTGCACCTGTTGGGCGAGCCAGCGCGAGGCGCTTTCCAGCCACACCAGGTACGGCGAGGCTTCCTCGGGCATCGCCAGCCCGGAGACCGCGCGCAGGCGCGGGCGCAGGCCAGTGAGATCGAATGCCAGCCCCTGGTAGTAGCGCAGCAGCGGGTGGGGGTCGTTGACGATGGAAAACGCCAGGGCGTTCAACGACTCCGCTGCCAGCGCCCGGTCGCGCAGCGCCGACAGCGCCATCAGCCATGGCGCGGAGGGCAGGGCGGCGGGGCCGTTCATGGCGCCGCGTCGAGGCGGGCGATGCCGCTCATGCCGGCGATCAACTCCGGATGCTCGGCATCCAGCCGGCCTTCCAGTTCCACCGTCTGCGCCACCGCGTCCACGCGCGCGTTGACCGCGCTGATGTGGGCCGGATACGTCTTGCCGGTTTCCAGCACCTGCAGCTGGAACGGCATGCCATCGCGCAGGCGGCGCATCTGGCTGGAGGGCACGTTCAGGCGCAGCTTGAGTGGGCCGTCACCCACCAGGTCGAACAGCGGCGTGCCGGCGGCCACGGTCTGGTAGCCCCGCACGTAGACCTTGGCGATACGCCCGCCGAACGGCGCGCGCACGCGGCAGTAGCCGGCCTGGGTGTTGGCCAGCGTGCGCGCGCCGGCCGCCTTCTGCATTTCAGTGCGGGCGCTGGCGACCTCGATGTCACCGACCGCATCGAGCTTGCGCATGCTCTGCTTGGCGGCGTAGTTCTGCCTGGCCATGGCCAGTTCGGCCTCGGCGACCTGCGCGCGGGCGGTGGCTTCGCTGCATTCCAGCGCCACCAGCGTGTCGCCCTTGGCCACCTTCTGCCCGAGGCCGGTTTTCAGCGGCCCGAGCGTGCCGTTCATCTGTACCGACAAGGTGGTCTCGTTCTGCGCGCTGAGCAGCACGCGGATCGCGTTGGGGTCGCTGTAGGGATCCTGCGCCTTGCGCGTCTGCGCGATGGCGGGAAGGGCGAGGGCGGCGAGCAGCAGGGTCATGGCGCACGTGCGAAGGCTCATTCGCGCGCCCCCGGCGCCGGAGCGGCCAGGCCAGCCTGTTCGTTGTTGCGCATCGTGCGTTCGATCTCCGTGGCCAGGGTCTTGATGTCGTGGGACTGGATCTCGTCGGGGAACACGTCCAGCCCGACAGAGTTGTAGAGCCGGCCCCAGGCGGCCTGCGCGCTGGAATACGCTGCCTCGCGCTGGTAGCGCGAGAGCAGGTAGCGGCTCTCGGCACGGATCACCTCCAACTCCGAGCCCAGCGCGGTGCCGCGCGCGGCCTGCGCGTAATCGAGCAGGCTCTTGTCCACGCGCAGGCTCTCATCGGCGAAATGCACTTCCTGTTCGGCCAGGTCGTAGCGCATGGCACCCACGCGCACCTGCGTGAGGACCGCCATCGACAGCGCGATGCGCCGGTAGTCGTCGGTATTGGCCTGGGATTCCTGGGCACGGTTCAGCGAGGGCAGCTGCAGCAGGCGCAGCAGGTTGATGGACACCTGCAGGCCGGTATCGCTCCAGTGGTTGTTGTAGAGGTACTTGTTGGAGTCGTACTGGTAGCCGGCGCTGACCGAGATGTTCGGCCACAGTTGCGCCTTGGCGATGCGGATGTCGTTGAGGTCCACGCGCTTGCGGTACCACTCCTCCATGATTTCCGGACGCTGGCGCAGCGCCACCTGTTCGAGCTGGTCCACCGGCGCGAGTTGGCCGGGCAGGGCCGGTTCGGGCATATCGGCCAGTTCCATGCGCGAACCCGGCGGCAGCGACATCAGCGCGGCCAGTTCGGCCTGGGCGAACTCCAGGTCCTGCCGGCGCACCGTGAGCATGTACACCGCATCGAGCAGCGAGCGCTGGTAGGCGAGGATTTCCTGCCGCCCGGTCACGCCATCCCGCTCGGCCTTGCGCGCCGAGTCCAGCGCCTGCTGGGTGCGCGCGAGCAGGCGATCCACCTCGGGCATCAACCGCTGCGCGGCGAGGGCGCGCCAGTACGCATTGCGCACGTCCTGCAGCACGTTCTGCGCGACCTTGCGGCGGCGCTCCTCGGCCATCATCACCTGGTCGATCTTCTGCTGGTTGCGGTAGTACGCCACGCCGAAATCGAGCAGGCTCCAGCTCAGCCCCAGGCTGTCCAGGTTGCGGTAGCGCTCCTCGGAGGTGGACGGGCGCAGGCTTTCCTGGCGGTCCTCGATGCCGATGGACGTGCCGCCGGAGTCGTTGCTGCGCCCGGTCCAGCCGGCCGAGGCGACCAACCGCGGCAGCATCTCGTGGCTGGAGACGTCGCGCAGGTCGGAAGCCAGCGCGCTTTCCATCAGCTTGAGCCGGTAGTCGAGGTTGTACTTGAGCGCCCGCGCGGCGGCTTCGTAGAAGGTGATGGGCGCGGCCACCGGCTCCTGGTCGGCATACATGCGCTGCTGGTCCTGTACCACGCGGTCGCGCAGCTCCTGCTCGCTGTACGGCCGGGGCTTCTGGCTGGCGCAACCGGCCACGCACATCGCCGCGAGGCAGGCGAGGCCAAGCGCGCTGGGCTGGATCACTGCGGAACGTTTTTCCATGGAGGCGTGGTCTCAGGGCGTGGGCGTGGGCAGGCGGCGTTCGTCGGCGGCACCGCGCAGCTGGCGCGAGAAGCCGCGCGCGGCGGGCTCGGAGGGGCGGGGAGCGAAATCACCGTGCAGCAGCCCATGCGGGGTCAGCGCCTGCAGCCCGGGAGTGGGCAGCAGGCCATCGGCCGACAGGCTGGCGCGACCTTCGCGCTCGTTGAAACGTGCCAGCTCGATCGCGCTGGCCATGCGGCTTTCGGCCACCGCGCGGGCGACGAACTGGCCGCTCACGCCCCCGAGGCCGGCGGCCGTGCTGGTGCTGGATCGGTAGCGCTCGGGATCGATGCGCCAGCCGGCGGCGGGGTCGAGATTGCCGGCCAGCGAGCGTTCCAGCGCCAGCCGCTCCACCGTGGGGCCGACGAATATCGCCGGTTGCACGTCGGGCAGGTTGCCGGGGGAAGGACGCGCCTCGTCGTAGCGCGAGAAGTACTGCGGATTGCCGCCCGGCGGGATGTAGGGCGCGGCGATGTCCAACTGGATGGTCAGCACCGCCTGGCTGGTGGCACCGGCCAGATCGGCAATGGTGTAGGTGAAGGCGTCGCTGAGCACGCGGCCCAACCCGGCGGCAGCCAGCACCTCGGGGTTGCCCATGTCGATGTCGTAGCGGTAGCTGCCATCGGCCTGCAGTACCAGCGTGCCGTAGCGGCCCGCCAGCGCCTGCCCGGCGGCGACGTCGCCGCCCTGCGTGCCGGGGCGCACGGCGATCACGCGGAGCGCATCGCCGCCGTCCACGTCGCTGTCGTTGGGGAGCACGTTGCCGGTGGCCTGCGGTGCGGGCACCTGGTCGATGGCCACGTTCTGGTCATCGCGCGCCACCGGGGCATCGTTGGCGCCCTGCAAGGTGAGGGTAAGCGTAGCGCTGCGCACCAGTCCGCCGGCATCGCGCACCTGATACGTGAAGCGTTCGACCAGCTGCTGGTCCGGCGTGCGCAATGCCTCCACCAGCGGGTTGCCGTTGTCGACCACGTAGCGGTAGCGGCCGTCGGCATCGATCACCAACTGGCCGTACAGGCCCGCCAGCGTGCCGCCCACCGAGGCGCTGCCGCCAGCGCCCTGGTAGCCGACGACCGCCAGCTGCTCGCCGTACTGTGCGCCGTCGGGGTCGCTGTCGTTGTCGAGCACATTGCCGGTGGGATTCACGCCCGGCGTGGTGTTCGCAACGCCACCGGCCTCCACGGCGATGGCGGCATCGTCCAGCGGCACCGGGGCGTCGTTGGCGCCGCGGATCAGCACGGTGATGGTCGCCTGGTCGGTGGCGCCGTCGGTATCGGCGTGGGTATAGGTGAAGCGGTCCACCAAGGTGTCGTCCGGGCCGCGCAGCGCCTGTACCTCGGCCATGTCGTTGTCCAGGCGGTAATGCGTGCTGCCGTCGGCGTTGACGGTCAGCCAGCCATACTGCCCGCGCAATTCCACGCCCACGCTGCCCGCGCTGCCCGCTTCGTTCTCCGCGCCGGTGCGCACTGCGATGACGGTGGCGGTCTCGCCGTACTGCGGGCCATCGACATCCACGTCGTTGTCGAACACGTTGGCCGAAGGATCCACGCCCGGCGTGGCATTGCCGTCGCCGCCGGCCTCCACCGCCACCAGGCTGTCGTCGGCATCCTTGGGGGCGTCGTTGCGGCCTTCCAGCGTGATCACCAGCGTGGCCGACCGCACCAGCCCCGCGGCATCGCGCATCTGGTAGACGAAGCTTTCGCTGAGCTGGTCGCCGGGTCCCCGCAGGGCCTGCACCGCGGCGTTGAGGTTGTCGACGGTGTAGCGGAACGTGCCGTCGGCGTTGATGACCAGCTGGCCATAGCGCCCGGCCAGCACGTTGCCCGCGAGGGTCGCGCCCTGGTCACCGCGGTAGGACACCACGAACAGCTGCTCGCCATACTGCGGGCCGTCCACATCGGTGTCGTTGTCGAGCACATTGCCGGTGGGGTCCACGCCGGGCGTGCCGTTGTCCACGCCGCCGGCCTCCACTGCGGTGGCCGCGTCGTCGCGCGGCACGGGGGCGTCGTTGGCGCCGTGGATGACCACGGTCAGCGTGGCCTCGTCGCTGGCGCCGGCGGTATCGGTGTGGGTGTAGGTGAAGAATTCCTCAAGCGTGTCGTTCGGCCCGCGCAGCGCCTGCACGGCGGCCATTTCGTTGTCCAGCCGGTAGCGGGCGCTGCCGTCGGCGTTGAGGGTCAGCCAGCCGTACAGGCCGCGCAGTTCCACGCCCACGGTGCCGGCGGTACCGCTGCCGGCCTCGGCGCCGGTGCGCACGGCGGTCACCCGCGCGGTTTCTCCATACCCCACGCCGTCCACGTCGCTGTCGTTGAGTAGCACGTTGCCGGTGGGATTCACGCCGGGCGAGTGGTTCTCGTCGCCGCCGGCCTCGAAGGCGTCGGCGAAATCGTCGCCGGCCACCGGGGTGTCGTTCTGGCCATGGACCACCACCAGGATTACCGCGCTGGCGCTGGCGCCGTGCGGATCGGTGACGGTGTAGGTGAAGCCATCGAACAGGCGGTCGCCATTGGTGCGCAGCGCTTCCACGAGCGGGTTGTCGTTGTCGACGAAATACTGGTAGGTGCCATCGGCGTTGAGCAGCAGCTCGCCATACAGGCCCTGCAAGCGCTGGCCGACGGTGCCTTCGACGGTGCCGTTGCCGAACGCGGTGACGACCAGCGCGGCGGCGCCATCGTCCACGTCATCGAGATGCGCCAGCAGGCTGCCGGCCGGGTCCAGGCCCGGTGTGCCGTTGTCCACGCCACCGGCCTCGACGGCCACCTCGTCGAAGCTGCTGGCGGTCGGCGCGTCGTTGGCGCCCAGGATGGTGATGGTCAGGGTCGCGGCGTCCTGCGCGCCGGCCAGGTCGTGGAGGCGATAGGTGAACTGTTCGCTCACCACCTGGCCCGGCAGCAGCGCCTGCACGTTGGCGTCGCCATCGCGCAGCACGTAGGTGTAGGTACCGTCGGGGTTGACCGTGAGGTCGCCATAGAGGCCACTGACCACCACGGCCCCCGACACAGCGGTGAATGCGCCGCCCGCCGCTTCGTTGCCGGTACGGATGCCGTCCAGCGTGCGGGTGTCGTTGGCATCGACGTCGCGGTCATTGGCCAGCAGGTTGCCGGTGGGGGCCACGCCAGGGGCGTCGTTGTTGACGCCGCCTTTCTCCAGGGCGAAGCCGACGTCATCCATCGCCACCGGGTTGTCGTTCGCGCCCCGGATCGTGATCGTCAACGTGCTGTTGCCGGTGGCGCCCGCCAGGTCGGATGCCTGGTAGATGAATACCTCCACCAGCGTGTCGGCACTGGTGCGCAATGCCTGCACGGTGGCATTGCTGTTGTCGACCACGTAGGCATAGGAGCCGTCGGCATTGACGGTCAGCGTGCCGTAGCGCCCGGCCAGCGACTGCCCGGCCAGTACCTGCGTGCCGCCGAACTGCACCGCGCGCACCACCAGCGAATCGCCGGCATCCACGTCGCTGTCGTTGGCCAGCACGTTGCCCGTGGGATCGGTGCCGGCCGTCCCGTTGGCCACGCCGCCGGCTTCCACCGCGGTGGCCACGTCGGCCACCAGTACCGGCGCGTCGTTCTGGCCGTGGATCGTCACGGTCAGCGTGGCGGTGCTGCGCGCGCCGACCCGGTCGGCGATCTCGTAGGTGAAGGTTTCGGTCAGGGTATCGGCATAGGTGCGCAGTGCCTGCACCGCGGCCAGCGTGTTGTCCACGCGGTACACGTACTGGCCGTCGGCACCGAGCACCAGGCTGCCGTAGGTGCCCGCCAGCGCGCTGCCGACGGTGCCGGCCGCGCCGCCGCTGTTGCTGAAGGCGACCACGGTGCGGATGTCGTTGGCGTCCACGTCGGTGTCGTTGGCCAGCACGTTGCCGGTCGGGTCCACGCCGGCGGTGGTGTTGTTGATGCCGCCGGCCTCGGTGGCGTCGGCGTTGTCCGCCTGGGCGACCGGGTTGTCGTTCTGCCCGACGATGATGATGCGGATGGTGGCCGAGTCGAATCGGTTGGTGGTGTCGCCGATGGTGAACGTGAACACGTCCTGCACGTTGCTGGCGGAGGTGCGCAGCGCTTCCACGCGCGGGTCGTCGTTGTCCACCTCGTAGAGGTAATCGCCGTTGTCCTGGATCGTGAGCCAGCCGTACTCGCCGCGCAGGCGCGTGCCTACCGTGCCCTGCGTGCCGCCCGCCGGGTCCAGGCCGGTGCGGATGTCCACCACGAAGATCGGGTCGCCGTCCGGGTCGGAGCTGTTGAGCAGCGCATCGCCGGTCGGATTCTCGCCGGGCGTGCCGTTGGCGACGCCGCCGGCTTCCTGCGCCACGTCGATGACGTCCTGCGCCACCGGCGGGTCGTCGGCCCCATGCACGGTGATGGTGATGTTGGCGCGGTCGGTGAGGCCGGTGGTGTCGGTGATCTCGTAGGTGAACACGTCCTGCAGCGTCTGGCCGGCCGAGAGCGCGCGCACGTCCGGGTTGTCGCTGTTGACGTTGTAGCGCGCCGAGCCGTCGGCGCTGATGTACAGCGTGCCGTACAGGCCCACGATGGTGGTCTCCACCCCGCTGGCCTGGTCGACGGCCACCAGCGTGCCGGTGACGTCGCCACCGAGGCCGGCGCCGATCACGCGCAGCAGGCTGTTGGGCTGGTCGCCGCCATCGACATCGTAGTCGTGGCCGTCGTCGAGGGGATTGCCCGGGCGCGAGACCTGCAGGATCACGTTGCCGCTCGGATTGCTTTCCTGCGTGTCGTCGTCGGTGGAGCCGGCCTGGGCCTGCGCCACGTCGTCGCTGGCCACCGGATTGTCGTTGGCACCGGCGACGTGGATGTCCAGCTGGGCCAGGTCGAGCAGCCCGTCGGTGTCGCGTACCGCATAGGTGAAGTGCTCGACCAGTTCCTGCCCGGCCATCAGCGCCTGCACCACGGCGTCGTTGTCGTTGACCACGTAGCGATAGCTGCCATCGGCCCCGAGCGTCAGCGTGCCGTACAGGCCGGTGATCACCGTGCCGTTGGCCGAGGTGGTGCCGGCCGCAATCGCGGTGAACGCACCGCTGCCGGTTTCCACGCCAAGCCGCACGTAGGAGGCGGCCTTGCTCTCGCCGTTGAACACGCTGTCCACGTCGGTGTCGTTGTCGAGCACGTTGCCGGTGGCGTCGCTGCCGCCGGTGCCGTTGGCGACGCCGCCTTTCTCGACCGCGTCGCCGCGGTCGTCCACGCCCACCGGCGCGTCGTTGGCGCCATGGATGATGAGCGTGAGCACCGCCGAGGTGCCCAGCCCGCCGGTGTCCACCGCGTCGTAGAAGAACGTCTCGAACAGGCGCTGGCTGCTGGTGCGCAGCGCTTCCACGTCCGGGTTGGTGTTGTCCACTTCGTACTCGAACGCGCCGTCGGCATAGAAATAGAGCGTGCCGTACTGGCCGACCAGCGCGGTGCGGGCGTTGTTGGGCAGCGGGCTGGCGGCGTTGCCGGTGTTCTGCGAACGCAGCGCGGTCACGCTCAGGCTGTCGCCGTTGGTGGCGATGTCCACGTCGATGTCATTGGCGAGCATGTCGCCGGCCGGATCCACGCCCGGCGTGCTGTTGCTGTCGCCGCCGGCTTCGACGGCGATGAACTCGTCGTCCACGCCGATGGGCGCGTCATTCACCGGTTCCAGCACGATCGCCACGGTATCCACATCGGTGAGCGCGTCGGTGGATTGGCCGGGGAGGCCGTTGCCGTCGGCATCGCCGAAATTGCCCTGGTCGCTGGTGGTGACGGTCAGGGTGTCGTTGCCGTTGTAGTCCTGATTGCCGAGATACTGCAGCAGGGCCAAGGCGGCGTTGAGGTCGGCGATGCTGCCGGTCAGGCGCAGGCTTGCGGTGCCGCTGCCGGTGACGGTGACGCCGGCGGGCACGCCGGAGAGGGAGAGCGTGCCGTGCGCCACGGTGAGCAGCACGTCGAGGCTGCCGCCGCCGGCGTCGATATCGCTGACGCTCATGCCGGCGATCGGCAGGAGAACATCCTCCTGGCCGTTCTGCACGCCGGGCACCTGGTTCACCGGTGCGACGTTCTGGTGCACGTAGCCGGCATCCGCTTCGGCGGTGGCACCCTCGCCAAGCGACAGGCCGATCTGCCCGAGCACGCCCCCGTCGCTGTCGATGCGGATGCGCAACTCGCCGAGCGGCTGCGGGTAGTTCAATGGCCCGGTCGGCACGTCGATGCGGAACACGCCCGAAGGCAGCGCGCCGAACTGGAAGTGGCCGTTCGCGTCGGTGACGGTGCTGAAGCTCTGGTTGTCGGCGGTGGTGGCGAGGTCGTTGTCCACGCCCCCCCAGACCAGTGTCACGGTCTGCCCGGCCAGGCCGGTGCCGTCGGGCACGGTGCTCGCGGTGGCCGACTGGGTGTCGTCCCACAAGGTGCCGCTGATCACCCCTAGGCCGGCGCCTTCCTGCAGGACATAGGTATTGGGCACGCCGCCGACGCCGGTGCGCTCGCCTTGCGCGGTGCCGGCGGTGCCGACCGCCGAGCCGCCCCAGCTGGTGAAATCGTCCGGCAGGCTGGTCCAGGTCAGGGTGGCGTTGCTGTCGGGTATCGCGCTCTGGTTGGGCACGGTGACGTCGTAGCGCACCGACACCCGCGTGCCCGGATCGAGTTGCGCGAAACGCACGGTCACGCCGTTGCTGGTATCGACGGTGACCCCGGCCGGCAGGTTGCCGGGTGCGTAGGTGACCCCGTCCAGGGTCAGGCCGGTGAACGTGTAGTTGCTGCCGCCGGGGAACGCATCGGTCAGCACCACGTCGAAGGCCGATTCGCCGCCGTTTTGCTGGAAGCCGATATCGATGGAGGCGCGCCCGGTCGTGGCGGTCAGCGCCGGGTTGAACGCGTAGACGCGCTTGTCCAGGCCGGAGAACGAAGGCTCGACCACCCGCTGGTACACCGTCTGGCTGGTGCTCAACAGCGCCCCGGCAGCCGATTCGGTGGCCGTCACGCCCAGCAGTGCGCCGGCCGCGTTGGAGGCCTGGTTGAGTACGCGGGCACTGAACTCCACGGAGAACAGTTCGTAATCGGCATCGGCCTCGGTGTTGGTCAGCGTGCCGAGGCGGAACACCAGCACGGTGTTGCCGTTGGCGTCGGTGGTCACCTGCATGCGCGAAGGGTCGAGGATGCCGCTGAGCTGCCCGCCGGAGAGGTCCACGCGCAGCGGCTGGGCCTGGTCGCTGTTCTCGTCGCCGTCGAGGTAGAGCGTGCCGCCCGTCACCAGCGCCTGGTCACTGGTGAGGCCGCCATTGGAAATCAAGCCGATCCGCACGGTGCCGTCGTTGATGAAGCCCAGGCCGTTGGGCAGGGTGATGCGCAGCTCGAATTCGCTGGTGACACCCTGCGCGAGCACGCCGACCGCGCGATAGCGCACCACTTCGCCGATCGCCACGTCCTCCTGGGGACCGTAGGTGGGGTTGGCCGGGACGGTATCGGGCAAGCCGCCGACGCGCGAGATGTAGACGCCGCGCAGCACCGGCACGTCCAGCGTGGTGGCGGCGCGGTAGTCGTTGAGCACGCCGCTGTTGAGCAGCCCGTCCACCCCGGTGCGCTCGCCGGCCACCGCACCATCCAGGCTGCTCCAGCTGACCGTGGCGGTATTGGGGAAGCTGGGCAGGCCGGCGGCGGTGTCGTTCACCGTGCCGTTGACGCGGATGAGGATGCTGCCGCCGGCCGGCACATCGATCTTGACCCCGTCGGCCACGCGCAGCACGCCGTTGTCGATCACGAAGGGCGTGGCGCTGCTGGCGCTGGCGCCGCCGGAGAAGGTGACCCCCAGGATGCTGTAGCCATCCATCTGCGTGGGGAGGGGGTCGCTGAAGCCGATGTCGAAGGCGTTGTAGTCGCTGCTGACGCCGGCATTGCGGATGGTGATCTGGAAGGTCACCGGCACCGACTCGTCCACGCCCAGGGGCGGCAGCTGGTCGGTGACCTGGGTGATGATGAGCGTCGGCTCGCGCACGATCACGTTCGGCGTGCCACCGGTGCGGTCCACGGTGCGGTCGAGGGCGACCGTGCCGTTGGGCGTGTCGCCGTCGGGGTCGCTGTAGGTCAGCTGGGCGGAGTTGACCAGGTTGCGCCCATCCTGGTTGCCGAGGTTGTTGTCGGCGACCAGCCGCACGCGAATCACGAAACTGTTGTTGTTGGCCAGGTTGTCCGCACCGGTCTGCGCCCGGCTGAAGACCAGTTGCCCGTCCACGCCGTTCTCGCCGATGGTGCCGCCAACGCCATTGGCGGCGATGACTACGACGGTGCCGTTGAAGTCGGCCGACAGCGCGCCGCTGCCGCTGGCCAGGGTGATGAGCTGGTAGCCGGCGCCGTTGCCGAAGCCCATGTCCAGGCGCAGGCCGTCGGGAATCAGGTCCTGGATCCGCAGCGACTGCGTATTGCCCTCGGGCAGCGTCACCACGATGTCGTAGGTCATCGCTTCGCCGATCGCCAGCGCGTTGCCTTGCGTGTGCGCGGCGGTGGAGTCGCCGTTATCCAGCGAGCCGCCGCCGTAGTTGACCACGATGGTGGGCGCGGCGACCTGTTGCAGGGCGCGCTCGGTATCGCCTTGGGTGAAGTTGCTGCCGCCTTCCACGCTGGCGTAGCGGGCGAGGGTGGCTGCGCTCTGCAGCGTGCTGGAAGCGGCGATGCCGTCGGAGACCACCACGTCGTAGGTGACCACTACCAGGTTGGCGCCACTGGCGTCGGCAGCCGAACCGGGGCGGCCGGCGGCCAGCGCGCCGGTGCCGCCGTTGTCGATGAACTCGATGCGGTTGCCGCTGACGGTGAAATCCACGCCGAAGACCATCCGCGAGCCATCGCCGCGGTAGATGAGCAGGTTCGCGTTTGCCAGGCTGCCGCCGACGAACTCCACGCCTGCCGGAAGGGTGATATCGGTGGTGACGTCATAGGCACTGCCGCCGCCGATGTTCTCCAGCGCGGTGGCCAGGCGCAGGCGGTCGCCGGCATCGATCCCGCGGATGTCGCCGTTGACCGCGAGCGGGTCGGTGACGCTGCCATTGAACGGCACGCCGGAGGTGCCCGGTGCGTTCCAGCTGCCGAGTACACCGGTGATGGTGCCCTGCGTGCTGGAGACCACGCCGTGGTAGACCAGCAGCGAAGGCTCGGCGATGGACTCGATGGTCGCCGCCGCCGCCGATTGCAGGTGGGTTTGATCGATGGTCGTGGTCTGGTCGGAGGTGGCCAGCACGGTGAGCTGGCGCAGGTCGGCGAACGGCTGGTCGCCCACGGTGAGCGTGAACATCAGTTCGATGCGGCTGCCGTTGTTCTGGTTCACCTCCCAGTTGCCGAAATCGAAGATCACCGCGTTGCCCGCGCCACTGCGCACGCTTACGGTCGGGTCGCCGTTGGTATTGGCGCTGCCGAAATCCCATTGCCCGCTGCCGCCGCCCTGGCTCCAGCTGATGCCCGAGACGTTGAACAGCGGCAGCGGCAGGTAGCTGGTGAGGACGAGATTCTCGTAGTCGCCCGTCACCAGGTTGTAGCCGATTCGAAACGTGACCGTGTCGCCCGGGCGCAGCTCGCCGTTGCCGGGTACCGCGCCGCCGTTCACCGCGACCACGGCCATGTCCACGTTGCTGGTCGGCACCGTGCCGGTGACCGCGTCGTGGTCGGTGGCCACATAGCCGGAGGTATTGATGCGGTCCAGCAGCACCGAGGCCTGCACGGTGGCGTCGTTGCCGATGGTGTCGCCTTCGTTGATCTCGCTCTGCGGGTAGGGCGTGGTGTAGGCCTGGGCGATGATCGTGGTGTAGTTGATGATCACCACCGTCGCGCCCTGCAGGATGCCATCGTCCTGGATGTCGCCGCCCAGTTGGCCCGGATTGCCGAACAGGTTGCGTAGCGACAAGCCCACGTCGAAGGTCACCGAGGTCGAGCCGTCGGGATTGTTCGTGGTGAGGGTGACCAGCGCGATGGTGTAGTCCACGCCGTTGAGCGAGACGCGCATGGTGGGCGTGCCGCTGAGCACCTGCCCGTCGCCCACCGCGTCGAGGATGACGAAGTTGCCCTGGCCGATCTGGCTGATGCCGAACAGGTAGTAGTCGGAGAGGTTGAGCGTGAGCGTGTAGTTGAACGCATCGCCGGGCGTGGGACCGGGATAGCCGACATCGGAGCTGTAGCGGGCCTGCTTGTACAGCGCGATCGATTCGGCCACGAAGCTGATCGGCTGGCCGGTACCGGACAGTTCGATGGTGCCGTTGGTGCCGACATCGCGCGGGTCCAGTGGCACCCAGTCGGCCCCCGCGGTGGGCGCGGCAATGTCGATGTTCACCGGCGCGCCGGTGTTCGGGTCCAGGATCGGATTGCCGCTCGCGTCGGGTTGCGGCACGTAGAAATCCACCACCACGCTGGCCGGCGCCGACAGGGTGGGCACTTCGACGGTGTAGTGGGCCACGTAGGCCCCCGCCGACAACAGGATGCGGATCTCCGACTGTCCGGTGACCACGCGTCCATCGGCCAGGACGAGCTGCGTGACCTCGCCGCCGGCGGGCGGCGTGATGCCGGTGACGAGGATGTCCGGCGGCAGGTCCTGTTCCAGCACCACGTTGCTGAGCGTCTGCCCGGGCGCGGGCGTGGCGGTGACGGTGAGCTCGCGGCCGTAGTTCTGGCCGGTGGCGGTCTTGCCCTCCGGTGCGTCCACGGACTGGGTCAGGGTGATGACCGTGGGATGCACTTGGATGCCGCTGGTGCCCGCCTGCACGCGCGAAGGATCGGTGAGCGGGTTGTTGAGCGAATCGTTGCCGTACTGGAAGCCACCGCGTGCGACGATGCCCAGGTCCGGCGAACCGTTGCTGGCCGCCGTATCGGCCAGGTTGCTCACGCGGGCGGTGATCTGCACGGCGATGGCCGGCTGGTCCGCGCCGACCGAGGCATAGGGCAGCTGAAGTACCACGAGCTGGTCGCCGGCACGCATGCCGTAGGTCGCCGCGTTGATCACCACCAGCTGGCCGCTGGTGTCGCGCTGGAGCGGGTGCGTGGCCTGGCCGTTGGCGTCGAAGGTCACCACGTAGGAGGTCACGGCCTGGCCCAGGTAGGTCGCCGAGACGAAGCTGGCGCCGTCGTCGCCATCGCGACCGGTGGCGGGCAGGAACAGGTCGATGTAGGGCGCGTAGCCTTCCTGCGAGGAGGGGTTGGTAAACGTGGCGGTGAAGGTGAACTGGTCGCCGATGAGCACGTCGCCGCCACCGGCCAGCGAGACGGTGGGCGTGGCGTCGGCCAGCAGCGAGGCGTAGTGCGCCAACACGCCGGCGTCGATGGCCAGGGCGTGTTCGATCGTGCCGGCACGCGTCTCCAGGGTCCAGTCGCCGCCGGCCGTGGCCGCACCGGTGTCGTCATCGGAAGCGGCGACATCGGCGCCGGTCCAGTTCGCCAGCCGCTGCACCAGCCGCTGGCCCTCGATGCCTTCGCCGATCCGGCAGCCATACAGCAGGATGTCGGCGTCGGCGCTGAGCGCACCCTTCCAGCTGCCGAGCGCTTGCGCCAGGCTGGCATCGTCGGCGTTGAACTGCGTGCTGCCGAGCTGGAAGCTGCCCGGCGCGCCGTGCGAGAGGATCTGGATGCTGTCGACACGCCCCAATCCGGACAGCGCCTGGCTGATCGCCTGCAGGCCGTCTTCGCCGGGGTGCACCATCAACACGCGCGCGTCGGGCGCGGCGGCCGCCGCGAGCAGTTCGGCGCCTTGCAGGCGGCTGTCGATGACCAGCAACTCGCGCGTGGCCGACGCCGGCGCCGGCGGCGTGGGTTCGGCTTGCGTGGCCGGGCGTACCGCGTTGTCGGTGCGCGCCTCGGTGGCTTCGCGATGCCCGCCGTCGGTGGCATTGGCATGGTGCTGCGGATCGGTCGACGCGGCGGCGGCGCCATCGAACATCAGGCGCGGTTCCAGCGCCAGTGCATGCAGGCGAGGCATGACATGCCAGTTCGCAGACGTCCGATCCATCACGCTTCCCCGGAGACCATCGAAGTACCGCAGGTGAATGCTGGTGCAAGACGAGGTGAAGAGCGCGTCATCGGAATTCATGATGATGAAGCCTCGCAAGCGTCAGTAGATTTACGGATGACGCCCGCTTTCCCGCGGCAAATACTGCCTCGGTTCACTGGAGGACGATGATGGCGTTGCCCGCGCTTCCTTCTTCGGCACTGCCTGCCGACCCGCACTACCTCCTGTCGTTGGCCGACGTCTTCCTGCTGTTTTTCATCATGATCGGGCCGATCAAGTCCATTGGCCCGTTCGCCGCGGCCACCGCGAGCCTGCCGCCCGCCGAACTTCGGCAGGCGGCGTGGAAGGTGTTTGCGATCAGCCTGGCGAGCGTGCTGCTGGCGGGATTGCTGGGCGCCAACATCCTGCACAAGTGGCACGTGCAGCCCCCGGTGCTGCAATTTGCCGGCGGGCTGGTGTTCCTGCTGGTGGCACTGCAGATGGTGCTGGCCCAGTACCGCGCGCCGGCGGCGGCGCCCGCGGGTGTCGCGGCTGCGCCGCCGCCGGTCGCGCACCTCGTGTTCCCGGTGACGTTGCCGGCCTACGGCATCGCCGCGCTGATCGTGTTGATGGCGATGAGCGGGAGCATGGAGCGCATGATCGCCATCCTCGCCCTGGCGTGCGGCGTGCTCGTGCTGGATCTTCTGGTGATGCTGTTCGTGCGCCCGCTGCTGCACTGGGTCGGCCAGTTGCCGCTGCAGATCCTCGGTGCGGTGCTGGGCATGTTGCAGGTGGCGCTCGCCCTGCAACTGCTGGTGTCCGCGGTGCGGCAGCTGCGCGGCGGCTGAGTCGCACGAGCCGGACGGTAGAAATACTGAGGCATTGCCCGCCGGGTTTCGCACAGACTGCACATGACTCCGGCGCCGAGGCGACCATGGCCTTCTCCTCCAGCTATCCCTACATGCCGCTGTGGCTGTTCACCCTGCTTTTCTTCGCGCTGATGCTCCTCGCGCGCGAGGTGGGCATCTGGTTCCGCCGCCGACGTCCGGCACCTGCGGAGAGTGACAAGGAAAAGGACGAGGACGCCTTCGCCATGACCTCGGTGATGGGGCTGCTGGCGCTGCTGATCGGCTTCACCTTCTCGGTGGCCCTGTCGCGCTACGACGAACGCCGCGAGCTGGTCGTCAAGGAGGCCAACGCCATCGGGACCACCTGGTTGCGGACCAGCCTGCTCGAGGCGCCCGACGCCGAGCGCATGCGCGACGTACTGCGCCGCTACGTGGACGCGCGCATCGCGTTCGGGGCGGCGCGTGACAACCACGAGGAGCGCGCGCAGTTCGCCCGCACCGAGACACTGCAAAACGAGTTGTGGGCGGTGATGAGCCAGGGCATCGCCAGCTTCCGCGATACGCCGCGCGCCTCGCTGGTCGTCACCACCACCAACGAATCCATCGACCTGGCCGCCGAACGCATCGCCACGCGCGAGGCGCACATTCCGCCGCGCATCCTGCGCATGCTGCTGCTTTTCGCGCTGCTGGCCGCGGGCCTGGTGGGCTACGAACGCTCGCGCCAACGCAAGGAAACCACGCTGGTCCTGCTGCTGTTCGCGTTGGCGGTCGGGCTGGTGATCGACCTGGACCAGCCGAGCACCGGCATGACCAACGTGCCACAGACCCCGATGCTCGACCTGCGGCAGAGCCTGTCCGAGCCGCCGGCCAGCCTGCCACCCCGTTGAGCGGAGAGCAGCACATGGACACCCGTCTCCCGCGGCTGCTGGCCTGCCTGCCCTTGGCGTGGCCCATGCTGGCCGCCGCGCAACAGGCCGCCGCGCCGGCGCACGACGCCGACGAACTCGCCAAGGCGCTCTCCAACCCGGTGGCCGCGCTGATCAGCGTGCCGCTGCAGTACAACTACGACGAGACCTACGGCGACGACGGCTACAAGCACACGCTGAACATCCAGCCCGTGGTGCCGATCTCGATCTCCGAGCACTGGAACATGATCTCGCGGACCATCCTGCCGGTGACGTACCAGAAGGATGTCATCCCGGGTACCGACCAGGCCGGCATCGGCGACATCACCCAGAGTTTCTTCTTCTCGCCCAAGCAGCCCACAGCGTCCGGGGTGATCTGGGGCATCGGACCGGCGATGCTGCTGCCGACCGGAACCGACGACCTCGGCGCCGATACGTGGGGCCTGGGTCCCACCTTCGTGGTGCTCAAGCAGGATCACGGCTGGACCTACGGCGCACTGGCCAACCACATCAGCGACGTGGGCGGCGTGGGCAGCCACCGTGCCGACATCAGCAGCACCTTCCTGCAACCGTTTCTCTCGCGCGCATTCGCCGGGGGCCGCACGCTCTCCTTCAATCTGGAGTCGACCTACGACTGGAAGGCCAGGCAATGGACGGTGCCGTTGAACATCGGCTATTCCAAGGTGACCCGGCTTGGCAGCCAGATGATGAGTTTCCAGGGCGGCGTGCGGGCCTATCTGGAAAAACCCGACGGCGGCCCCGACTGGGGCCTGCGCTTCACCGTCACGCTGCTGTATCCGCGTTGACGTTGCTCAGCGGTCCAGGAACAGCCATAGCGCGGTCAGTCCACCGAGCAACAGCAGGCCCAGGCTGAACAACGTGGTGGCGCGATGCCGCCCGACCATCACGCCGCGCTCGATGTCGCGCGAGACGTGCCAGTAGCGGCTGATCGACCACACCAGCAGGGCCAGGCCGAGTATCACCATGCCGATGCCGGCGTTGCCGGCGTCGCGCAACATCAGGCGGCCGCCCTGCGGCCCCTGGTCGTTCTGCACCAGGTACATGCTGAAGCGGTTGATGGTGATGCCGAAGCCGATCAACGACACCGTGGTACGCAGGTAGGCCAGGTGGGTGCGTTCGTTGGCCATGTGGGTGCGGCCGCGCGCCAGGTCGGTCGACAGGGAGCCGGAAGCGGCGGGCGAGGGCGGGGCGGGGGCGTGCATGGCGGGTTCCCGAAGAAGGCGCGGCGGCCTGGGCCGCCGCGCGTGGGCCGGTCAGTTGCTGCTGCCGGCGGGGTTCTCCATCTTGCGCTGCGCTTCTTCCAGCGCCTTCTTCATGCTCAGCGTATCGGCTCCTTGCGAAGGCGGGAACTCCATCAGCGTCTTCAGGTGCGCGGCGAGCATTGCGTTCTCCAGGCAGCGGACGAAGGTGCGATGAAGACGACGGCCCGGCGAGCGGGCCGCCGCAGGGCCAGGCTCAGTCGGCGGCAAAGGCGGCCGCAGCCAGCTTTTCGAGGTCCAGGTACTGCGTCTTCTCGACCGTCACGCCGACGGCCAGGATCTGCCCGCCCTTGAACTCTCCGGGCGTGGTGTATTCCTCGCTCACCGCATCGCCACTGTCGCGGCCGATGCACAGCCCGTCGCCGGAGAGGGTGAACTTGCCGAGCTGGGTCTTCATGTCGCCCTCGGCCTCGAGCTTGTCGTTGACGTACAGCCTGGTCTTGCCCAGCGACTCGCCGTGCTCGCCCGCGCCGGTGCGCTCGAACTCCATGCCCAGCGAGTACTGGCCGGGCTTGAGTTCGGTCTTGGAGACGAACTTCTGTTCCGGCTTGATGCCCAGGAAGTTGTAGACGTAGTACAGCTTCCGGTTCTTGATGAACAGGGTGTGGCCACCGAAGCGCGAGCCATGGGCGAACAGCACGCCGGAGGCGTCGGCGTCGGTGATCTCCACGTCGGCAATGATCTTGTAGGAGCGCCCGCGCACGTTCACCGCCACGCCCTCTGGCACCGGCGAGGTGCCCGGGTAATAGACGTAGCGCTCCCGCGGTGCCTCGGTGCTGGGGCGTTCGGTGCCCAGCACCTCGGCAGCCGTGCGGTCATCCAGCGGAAGCACGTTGTTGGCGTCGGCTTCCTCGAACCAGGCGTCGATCAGCGCCTTGAGCTTGTCCGGGTGCTCCTTGGACAGGTCCCTGGATTCGGAGCGGTCCTCGTCGACGTTGTAGAGCTCCCACTCGTCCTTGTCGAAATGCCCCTTGCTGGTGAGCGGCGCGTGGATGGCCGCCGCCTTCCAGCCGCTGTCCCAGATGCCGCGCGTACCCAGCATCGCGTAGTACTGCCGTTTCTTCTGCGTGGGGCCGTCCTTCTCGAAGGAGTATTTCATCGACACGCCCGACAACGGGTGTTGCTTCACGCCCCGATACGTATCGGGCATCTGGATGCCGATCGACTCCAGGATGGTCGGCACGATGTCCACCGCATGGTGGTACTGGTTGCGCACCTCGCCCTTGGCCTGGATGCCTTTCGGCCAATGGATGACCATCGGGCAGCAGGTGCCGCCGGCATACTCGGAATAGCGCTTGAACATCTTGTACGGCGCCGAGAACGCGGCCGCCCAGCCGGTGGGGTAGTGGTTGTAGGTCTCCGGCCCACCCAGCACGTCGATGTACTTGAGGTTCTCTTCCAGCGAGTCCGGGTAGTTGTTGAAGAACTTGTTCTCGTTGACCGATCCGGTCGGGCTGCCTTCGCCGGAGGCACCGTTGTCGGAGCAGTAGAAGATGAGGGTGTTGTCCAGCTGGCCGCTCTTTTCCAGGTAATCGACGATGCGGCCCACCTGCACGTCGGTGTATTCGGAGAATCCGGCGTACACCTCGGCCATGCGCGCGAACAGGCGCTTTTCGTCCGCGTTGAGGCTGTCCCAGGGTTTGACGTAGTCGGCCGGGTTGGCCTGGTCCTCGGGCATCGGGTTGAAATCCGGCACGGCCGTGCCCTCGGGCAGCAGGCCCTTTTCGATCATGCGCGGCACGACCCACTTGCGGTACGCGTCGTAGCCCTCGTCGAACTTGCCCTTGTACTTGTCGATGTATTCCTTCGGCGCGTGGTGCGGGGCATGGTTGGCCCCCGGGCAGAACCACAGGAACCATGGCTTGGAGGGGTTGGAGGCCTTCTGGTCGCGGATCATCCGCAGCGCCTGGTCGGTCAGGTCGCGGGACAGGTGGTAGCCATCCTCCGGCCCGTAGGGCTGGTCGATGAACATGTTGTCCTGCGTCAGGTCCGGGTACCACTGGTTGGTTTCGCCGCCGAGGAAGCCGTAGAAGCGGTCAAAACCCTTCTGAAGGGGCCATTCGGATTTCGGTCCCCCCGCGCAGATATCCTGTTCCGGGACGTTGTGGTCCTTGCCTAGCCAGAAGGTGCTGTAGCCGTTGTCCTGCAGCATCTGGCCGACGGACATGCAATCTTCGGGGACGCGCCCGCTCCAGCCCGGGAAGCCATTGGCGCCCTCGGTGATGCAGGACATGCCGTTGAGATGGTGGTTGCGCCCGGTGAGGAAACACGAGCGCGTGGGCGAACACAGCGCGGTGGTGTGCCATTGCGTGTAGGTCAGGCCGTTGTCGGCAAGCTTCTGCAATGTCGGCATGTTGATCGCGCCGCCATACGGCTGCCACGCGGCCTGGCCGGTGTCGTCGTAGAGCACGATCAGGATGTTCGGTGCGCCTTCCGGCGCCTTCGGGGGAAGGAAAGGCTCCCAGTCGGCCTTGGAATCGCGGATATCGAGCTTGATGACGCCCTTGAATTTCTTCTCGGCCATGGCGGCGGTCTCTGCGTGTGGACACGGGGAATGGAGGGCCGCACGGCGCGGGATCGGCGCGGAGGGAAGCTCCGGGGCCAGTCTGTACCGCCCCATCGCAGTGCACATGCGAGGGATTTCGGTATTTGTCTAAGTAAAAGTACCTAGCGCACTCAATCCGCACCGATGGTCAGCACCGGTGGTGGCGCGGTCTGGCCGGTTTCGGCCAGCGAAAAGAACATCATCATGAACGCGAACGCGCGCTTGGACGCCATATCGTGGTCGTCGATCCAGTACCAGCTGCCGCGATAGCGCACCGCCGCATAAGCGTCCTCCGGTGCCGAGACGCCGCTGTGGATTGTCGCCAGCCGCTGCGCGCTGGCTGCCTCGCCGGGGGCATAGCCCTCGTAGGTACGCCCGCTGGCGATGTGCTCCGGCGGCACCTCGATGCAGTTGGAGAAATCCATCAGGATCTCCAGCATCGAACGGGTGAGCAGGGCGATTTCGTCGTCGCCGCGTGGAATCGAGCCGTAGACCAGATTGAACTCGGACGAGGGCTGGATGCCCAGCAGGTCGCGCACCGGCCATCATCGCGGTGCCGATGGCCACCGCGATGCGAGCCCACGCGCCGCGGGTCATTGCCGCTTCACGACGGGCGGCTGCCAGCTGCCGCCGGTAATGCCTTCCTTGCCCCAGTAAGCGCGGATGTAGAGCGAGAAGTTGCCTGTCGGCGCGGGAAGCCAATTCGATTCCCTGTCGGCGCCGGGAGAGGTGTGGCCGACATACAGCGTCAGCGACCCGTCGTCGTTGCGCTGCAGGTCCTTGTTCTTCGTGCCCAGCGAATAGCGTTTGAGCGCATTGGGGTTGAAGAGGTGCCGGTCGTTGTACAACGTCAGCGACCAGAATCCCTGCACCGGCGGCTCTTGCCCGGGGGCAAACGTCACGGTGTACTGGCTGCCACCCGACAGCTGCTTGCCGTCGCCGTCCACATCCGTATAGAAGTACTGCGTTTCCGTCGGCCGGTTGTCGAACATGTTGGACTTGGCGGTGCCGGTGCGGTTGAAGTAGTCCAGGCCCGTCTGCGCGTTGCTGACCGAGCGGTTCCACCCATTGCCGGCCGGCTTGCCGTTGTGCTTCCACTGGAAGAACGGTTTGATCACGCCTTCCTCGGTGTCCTGTGCCACCTTCACCAACTGCTGCCTGATCGCCGGATCCTTTCCGGCGGCGTCCATCAGGGCACGGAACTGTGCGTAGAGCGCTTCCTCGCCCGGCAACGGCGGCACGATCTCCAGCACCTTGCCGAACTGGTCCGCATCGAAGAACTTCTCCGGGATCACCCATTTGGTCTCGCCGTCGCTCTTCGGGCCCGGTTTGGGGATGACCGGCGCGCTGGCCCATTCGATGGATTTCATCTTGCCGTCGAACTGCGACAGGGGATAGGCGACGATCTGGTTCAACAGGGGCTGGATGGCCTTGCGGTCTTCGTCGGTGTCGTCCTGGAAGACACGCGGAATGGCGTTGGCCAGTTCGGTGCTCGAACGCACCACGGCGGTGATACCCGCCGGGGCGTCGCCTTTCCAGTTCGGGCCGGCCAGCAGGTAGAACCCCGGCTTGCTGCCATATGGCTTGCCCACCTCGCCGAACTGGTTGGTGCGCGCGTCGTACAGCGCGTACACCCAGAAGCGGTTGCCGAAGTCGGGCACCTGGATCACCACCGGCTCATCGTCCAGCGAAAAGAAACCCAGGCCATAGACCACGTCCTGGTTGGGGCAGGTGACGAATGTCTCGGCAGGGTCGATGTAGTCGTGCAGCATGCCGATCTGGCCGCGCGGCGCGGCCGGCAGCACGCCGTCGAGCAGCCCCGGATGCGGCGCCTGGGTGATCGCGGCACGGCGGTTGATCATGTTGACCATCGGCCATCCCCAGACATAAGCCATCTGGCCGATCGTGCGGATATAGCCTTCGGACAGCAGCGCGTCCTTGTCCGGTTGGGTCAGGGACGCGGCGGTCGCGGGGGCAGGAGTGTTCATGTCGGCTCCAGGAGGCGGGGGCGGGGAAACGGCGCTGGCCACAGGCGCGGTCGTGGGCGCGTGCGCGGGGGAGAGGTCGGCCTGGTCCGGTTCCTTGCGGCAGGCTGCCAGGCTTCCCGAAGGGACAGGCCCGTGGTGGAAGACGCAGGGTCGCCACCGCGCCCCCCGGCAAGAGAGGCACGCGAATCGGCGATGCACGGGATGATGGGCGCACGGCGTGGCGTGCGGCATCGGAAAACGTACTTGTTGTGTCTAAGTACTTCTACCGATGGGCGCGCGGCGCGCTCAGGTGTCCAGCGAGATGATTCCGCGTCGTAGCGCGACGGTGACCGCATGGGTGCGGTCGCGGGCGTCGAGCTTGCCGAGGATGCTCTTCATGTGCGCCTTCACCGTCTGCTCGGAGATCGACATGCGCTGCCCGATCAGCTTGTTCGACTGCCCCGCGGCCACGTGCAGCAGCACCTCGGTTTCGCGCTGGGACAGCTGTTCGTCGGCGACGTGCGCGGCAATGCTGCCGGCGATGGCTGCTGGCATCTGGTGACGCCGGCCCTGGTGGACCTCGCGCAGCGTATCGACCAATTCCCTCCGCAGCGCATCCTTGAGCAGATAGGCGCTGGCGCCGGCCTGCAAGGCGCGCACCGCGCGCGCGTCGCCGCTGTAGGTGGTGAGGATGATGACGCGGGCCTGCGGGTCGAGCGCGCGGATGCGCGCGGTGGCCTCCACACCGTCCACGCGCGGCAGCTGCAGGTCCATCAGCACGACGTCCGGGCGCAGCGCCTGGAAACGGGCCACGGCCTCTTCGCCGTCGCTGGCCTCGCCGAGCAGGCGCATGTCGGGCTGGTGGGCGATCATCGCTGCCAGGCCGTCGCGCAGCAGCGGGTGGTCATCGACGATCAGCACGCCTATCGACGCAGGGGAGGCGGACATCAGGTTTCTCCTTCTGTGAGGGGGAGCGCACGCCACCACGGGCGGCCACGGCGTCGGGCAGGGCGGCGGTAGGCCCGCGCGGCGGGCAGGCTCACCTGCACCTCGGTGCCAGCGCCCGCGCGCGACCACCATTGCAGGCGCGCGCCCAGCCGGGCGGCGCGTTCGCGCATGCCGCGCAGGCCCCAGTGTCCCGGCGCCTGCGTGGCGGCGTCGTCCAGGCCGCGGCCGTCGTCGCGGATACGCAGGCGAAGGCTGCGCCTGCCATAGCCCACTTCGATCTCCACCGCCTCGGCATCCGCATGCCGGAACGCATTGAGCAGGGCCTCGCGGCCAATCATGTAAAGCTCTTCGGCCGCCTGCGGCAGCAGCATGCGCGGCTTGCCTTCCACCAGCAGGCGCACCTGCGGCAGCAGGCGGCCGCCGACTTCGTCGCGGACCTGCAGCAACGCGCTGCCGAGGTCCTGACGTTGCTGCATCACGCCGCGCAGGCCGCGCACGCGTTCGCGGCCTTCGGCCATTGCCTGTTCGGCCAGGTCCATCGCGGTTTCCAGTTCGCCGCGCAATGGGTCGTCGGGCGGCAGGCGCTCGCTGGCCGCGTGCAGGCGCAGGATCAGGCCTTGCGTGCCCTGCAACAGGGTGTCGTGCAGTTCGCGCGCGATGCGCTCGCGTTCCTGGTGGCGTTCGTCCAGCCGCGCACGCAGGCGCCCGGCCAGCTGTCGACCGCGCACGCGCACGGCCACGACCAGCGCCGCCAGCCCCAGCGCCACGCACAGCACCTTGAAGGCGGCGGTCTGGATGAACGCCGGTTCGATGCGGAAACTGCGTGCCGCCGGTGCCTTGCTCCACACGCCATCCTCATTGCTGGCCTCCACCTCGAAGCGGTAACGCCCCGGCCCGAGGTTGCTGTAGGACGCACGGGTCAGTTCGCCGGCATCGTGCCATTCCTGTTCGAGGCCGAGCAGGCGATAGCGGTAGCGCACGCGGTCGGGACGCGCGAGGCTGCTGGCGGCGTAGTCGATCTGCAACTGGGTGGTGTGCTTGGGCAGCACCAGTCCGTCGCGCAACGGCACATGCGTATCGCCGTGCATGATCTCGCCGATCGCCACCTGCGGTGGCACCGGGTTGCGATGCGGCAGGCGCGTGTCCAGCCAGGCCAGCCCCTGGTTGCTGGACAGCCACAGCAGGCCATCGCCCCCGAGCACGGCGGTGGGCACCGGGCTGGTCTGGCGCGATATGCCGGGCAGTCCGTCCACGGCGTCGAACAGGCGCGCCGTGCGCAATGGCGTGTCGTCGGCGACGCTGCGCGCCAGGTCGTCGGCCGACACGCGCAACAGCCCGCGCATGCCGTACATCCAGTAGTAGCCGGCTGCGTCGCGCACGATGCCGTTGACGGCATCGAACAGGTTGGGCGCCTGGCCCTGGAGGACATGGAAGCGTCCGTCGGCGCCCAGCACCGCCACGCCGGTCTCGCCGGCCACGATCAACTGCGCGCCGTCGCGATACAGCGTGGTCACCGGGCCAACCGCCAGCCCCTGCGCCAGGCCGTAACGCACCACGCGGCCCGCGTCGAGCACGCGCACGCTGCCATCGGCGTAGCCGAACAGCGCCGTACCGCCCGCCACCACCACCGACGAGCAGGCCTGCGCCGGCAGCCGCGTCTCGCGCGCCCATTGCTGGCCGTCGTAGTGGAAGACATGGTCATCGCCGAAGCACACCCACGCGCGCGCGCGGCCATCGAAGGCCATCGCGTGCAGGTAGCGGCGTTCGGGGAGCTGCGGCAACGGGCGCGCTTCCAGCGAACCGTCGTGCCATAGCGCGACATCGCTGAGCACCGACATCCAGATGTCCGCGTCGGGGCCGGGTGCCTCCACCGGTCGCGCGTCCTGCAGGCGCACGACATTGTCCCGATCCAACCGCAGCGGCCGCATGTCCTGCGCGTAGGCGTAGACGCTGCCGTCCTGGTCGCCGAACAAGGTTTGCAGGGGTTCGCGGTCCGCCGGCAGGCCCGCCAGACGATGTACCGCGTGCGCACGGAAGCGGTCCAGGCCCAGGTTGGTGCCGACCCACACATTGCCTTCGCGATCTTCCAGCAACGGCGCGGGGTAGGGCGAACTCAGGCCCTGCGCGTCGGCGAACCGGGAGACGCTCGGCGGTGCGCCGTCGGTGAAGCGGATGCGATAGACGCCGCTGCCCTGCAGGCCGCTGGCCCACAGACTGCCATCGCGGGCGAACAGCACGCGGCTGGCCCGCACCTGCGGCAGCAGGCCGGCGCGACGCTGGGCGGCGTCGAGCAGCACGCCATCGCGCGCGACCGGCATCAACCCGAGTTGGCGGTCCGCCAGCCACAGTTCGCCCTGCGGGCTTTCGGCCAGCGTGGAGAAGCGCGAGACCGGCACGCCGGTCACTTCGAAGCGCGTGGCGCCACGCGGCAGGCGCAGCAGTTGCTTGTCGCTGGTCACCCACAAGCTGCCGCCGCGGTCGCGCAGCACCCATTGCGCGTGGTCGCCCGGAAAACCCATCGAAGCGGCAGGCGCCTGCCAGCGCTGTCCATCGAACCAGCGCAGGCCGCCGTCGCTGGCGGCCCACAGGCGGCCGTTGGCATCGCGCGCCAGGCGAGGCAGCAGGGCGGTGGGCATGCCCTGCGCCGGCTGGAAGTGGTCGAGCCTGCCGGCGCCGAGCCGGCTCAGGCCGGCGTTGTAATAGCCGATCCACAACGCGCCATCCGGCTCCAGCCGCAACGTGGTCATGTTGCCGGAGAGGAAGCGCGAGCCCTGCGGTGCGTCCTGGCGGGTGAAGCCACGGCCGTCGAATCGGTACAGTCCGGCGCCGGTGGCCAGCCACAAGGCACCGTCTTCCGCCTGCACGATGTCCCAGATATCGCCTGGTGCGCCGCGCGCCACCGGCCATGCTGTGTGTTCGAACCCATCCAGCCCCGGGACCTCCGGCCCCGCAGCCGCCTGCGCATGCAGGCATGCCGGCAACAGCAACAGCAACGGCAGCACGACACGCAGGCGCGCAGCCGGCGGAGCGAACCGCAGGCTACGCGCAACGGTGGGGAAGAGAACGGACATGTCACATTCTGGCAGGGTCGGGGGAGCTGCCAACACCTCTTTAGGGGGATGCGCCGCCGGCCGCCGCGATGGCTAATGGCCGCGTGGGCGACGTCCGGACGAGGCAATGCAGCGACTCTATTCAATGTTCCCGGACCGCGGGCCGGGGCTGGGCCTGTTGCTGCTGCGCGTGGACGTCGCGCTGGTGATGCTGATCGACCCGCAGGGTGCCTGGCTGCTGTTCGGTGGCCCCTGGCCGATGCGCGTGGCCTGGGGCGCGGCGGTGCTGCTGGCCTGCGGCTGGCTGACGCCGCTGGCACTCGCGCTTGGTGTGCTGCTGACCCTGGGGCGCCTGCCCGAGCCCGGCGGCTGGGCCGTCCTGGTCCTGCTGCTGGGCGCGCTGCTGCTCGGCCCGGGCGCCTATTCGCTGGATGCGCACTTCTACGGGCGGCGCGTGCTGCGTCGACCGCCCGGCACGTAGTCCTGCCTGTCCGTCCAACGGTGGCCGCGCGGGCGTTAGCCCCGCTTGCATCGCCATCCCGGCCGGCGCGTCCGCCGGCAGGGGTGACGGGCCGCACGGTCCTTCGCGCCGCCTGGCACGTCCTTGTTGCCAAGCCATGAAATCCTTGTTACCAATTGCTGCAGTGCAGCACGGGACGAAGGGGAGTGCCGTGCGCACGCAACAGCCATCAGGAGCGCATTAGCGGGAACACACCTTCCACATCGTCAAGGGGACGCACGCATGGGCAAGCACGTACTTCCGTACTCCCGAGTTCCGAAAGCGAAACTGGCGTCAGCCGTGACCTTCGCCCTGGCCATCCTCGTGGCCAGCGCACCCGCCACCGAAAGCCGGGCGGCCGAGCCGGACGATCCGCAGTCCGGCAGTGGACCGCCGGCCACCCTGGAAACCGTCTCCGTCCTGGGCAGCCGCGGGCAACCGCGCAGCATCGCGTCTTCGGCAGTCCCGATCGACATCATCACCGCCGAGGAATTCCGCAGCCAGGGCGCCACCGACGCGCTCGACCAGCTGCGCGTATTGGTGCCTTCGTTCAATGTCAGCACCATTCCCATCGACGATGCCGCCAGCCTGATCCGCCCGGCCAACCTGCGCGGCCTGCCACCGGACAACACGCTGGTGCTGGTCAACGGCAAGCGCTTCCACCGTTCGGCGGTCATCACCTTCCTCGGCCACGGCCTGTCGGATGGCTCGCAGGGCCCGGACCTGTCGGTATTTCCGTCGCTGGCGCTGGACCAGGTCGAGGTGCTGCGCGATGGTGCCGCCGCGCAATACGGCTCCGATGCCATTGCCGGCGTGATCAATTTCAACCTCAAGCGCCTGGACCACGGCGGCTCGTTCGAGGTATTCACCGGGCAGTACTACGCAGGCGACGGCCTGACCACGCAGTACTCGGCGCAGGTGGGCCTGCCGTTGACCTCGCGCGGCTTCGCCACGTTGACCGCCGAATGGCGCGAGGCCGACGACACCTCGCGCAGCGTGCAGCGCGCCGATGCCGCCGCCGACACCGCGGCAGGCTATCCCGGCGTCAAGGATCCCGCGCAGATCTGGGGCTCGCCCAAGGTGAAGGATGACCTGAAGTTCGTCGCCAACCTGGGCTACACCGGCGATGCGGTGGACCTGTACCTGTTCGGCAACTATGCCAAGCGGCGCGTGGACGGCGGCTTCTACTTCCGCGACCCGAGCGCGCGTTCGGGCGTGTACTCCAACGATGGCGGCCAGACCCTGCTGGTGGGCGACCTCACCGGCGCGGGCGGTTGCCCGACCATCGCCTTGCGCGATGGCGAGGGCAACCTGCTGCCCTACAGCACGGTCAGCGCCGCGGCCGGCGCGATGCCGGCCAACTGCTTCAGTTTCCTGTCGATGTTCCCCGGCGGATTCACCCCGCGCTTCGGCGGCGACCTGGAAGACAGCTCGGTGGTGGCCGGCATCAAGGGCATGTGGGGCGACGGCTGGCAATGGGACGTGAGCGGCACCTACGGCCGCAACAACATCGACTTCTTCATCTACAACACGATCAACGCCTCGCTCGGCCCCGACCAGCCGGACGGCTTCCGCTTCAACCCCGGCGGCAACACGCAGACCGAGACCGGCTTCAACTTCGACGTCGGCAAGGACGTGGAGACCTCCTTCCTGGTGCAGCCGCTGCGGTTGAGCGCCGGTGCGGAATGGCGCAAGGAGGAATTCCAGATCAAGGCCGGCGATGGCCCTTCCACCGCGATCGGCCCGCTCACCGACCAGGGCTTCGCGCTGGGTTCCAACGGCTTCAACGGCTTCAGCCCGCGCACCGCCGGCACGTTCGACCGCAAGAACTGGGCGGTGTACCTGGACCTGGAAGGGCAGGTGACCGAGCAGTTGCAGTTGGCGGCCGCCGTGCGCCACGAGGACTACGACGATTTCGGCAGCACCACCAAGGGCAAGCTCACCGGGCGTTTCGACTTCACCCCGGCCTTCGCCGTGCGCGGCGCGATCAGCACCGGCTTCCGCGCGCCCACGCCGGGCCAGGCGAACGTGAGCCAGATCAGCACGGTGTTTGCCGGCACGGGGCTGGTGGACATCGCCACGCTGCCGCCGACCAACCCGATCGCCGAGCTGAAAGGCGCTCGCCCGCTGACGCCGGAGGAGTCGAAGAACTACTCGCTGGGTTTCGTCTACAACGAGGGCCCCTGGCTGGTGACGCTGGACGGCTACCGCATCGAGGTGGACGACCGCATCGCGCTGAGCACCAGCTTCGACCTCACCGACGCCGAGCGGGCGGCGCTGGTGGCGGCTGGCAACCCGGAGGCGGCGTCGATCTCCTCGGTGACCTACTTCGGCAACGCGTTCGATACCACCACCAGCGGCGTGGACCTGGTGACCAGCTACGAGGTCGAGCAGTGGGGCGGTGAGACCACCTACTCGCTGGCCATGAACTGGAACCGCACCAAGGTGGACAGCTACAACGCCGACTTCGTGGACGAAGCGCGGGTGTACAAGCTGGAGAACTCGCTGCCCAAGACCAAGGGTTACTTCAGCATCAACCACCAGCGCCAGGTGTTCCATGCCAACTTGCGGCTGGGCTACTACGGGTCCTGGTACGAGGACCACCTGGACAGCGGGGTGATCTCGGCGGCCGATGGCGGCCTGCCGATCTACGGCGATGCGCGGCTGATCGTGGACGCGGAGGTGGGCTGGAAGTTCGCCAACGGGATCTACGTCAACGTGGGCGCGCAGAACCTGTTCGACGAAACGCCGGACAAGAACCCGTGGTCGGATATCGCCGGTGCGGAGTATCCGGTGCATTCGCCCTACGGGTTCGCCGGCGGGTTCTGGTACGTGCGGGCGGGCTGGAAGTTCTGATCCCGGGGACCGGGGCGGGGACTGCCTGCCTCGGTGCTTCCCAGGTGGCCGTTCGGGCGTGTCTGCGTATCACGCTTGGCGCCTCCAGGCTATCGCGCGGCGACCGGCGGCATGCCCTGGCGGGGGACGCCGAAAACGGCCCTCCTTGGCCACGCGCTCGTAAGGCGACGTCCTGTCGCCTTACGCCCCCGCCAGGGCATGCCGCCGGTCACCCCCAAGGTGGCCGCATGTGCGGTGGGAGAAGCGGGCGTGGTGCGTGCTGTCAGCCGTCCTTCTTCTTGATCGTGCGTGTCTTCCTGGTGACCGTGTCCACTGCCGGCTTTGCATCAGGGCTGCTGTCGGTCCTGGTGTTCGGCTTGGTGTCGGTGGGCGTGTCGTTGCGCACGACGATGGCGTCGATCGGCGGCTTGGGTTGGCGCGTCAGCGCGCCGCAAGTGCGGAACGGTTTCACCACGCAGCCGCAGGTCGTGCTGATGCCGGGGGCGCCGGTGGGCAGCAATCCCACGAAGCCGAGCGGGGCATAGTGGAACTCGGTGCCGTGCGGGGCGCGGGGCAGGGGTTCGCCGTCCTCGTCCTGTGCCCAGCCGGTGTCGCCGGTCGTGCGCACCGGGGTGTACCAGTAGTCGCCGGTGCGGTATTCGCGCGTGAGGTCGAAACGCACCTGCACGCCGTCTTCCAGGTCGATCCAGTCGTCTTCCAGGCCGGAGCTGGGGCGCAGGGGCACGGCGCCGTCGTCCAGCACGATGTCCTCGCGTTCCTGCTGGTCCCAACGGCGGACCCTGCTTGTCGGCCCGACCACGCGCGGGGCGTCGGCGGCCAGCACCAGTTCGTCGCCTTCCACGCTCGCCAGCCGGCACAGGCTGCCGGGCCGGCCCAGCAAATCGTCGGCCTCTTCGCTCAGCTCCACCCATTGGGCGTCGGCGAAGCCGCGCGCGTTCGCCACGCGCAGGCGCTTGCCGCCGCCGGATATCCAGCGCGTCGCCACGCTGCCGTTGTCGCGCGACCACTTGAACGTCGGTGCGCCGCTGTCGCTGCCACGGTGGATCTCGATGCGGTACAGGTGGTTTTCCGCGCCGCGATAGGCCACGTCCGGGTCGGTGATGCAGGGGTCATCCAGCCGTTCCGGCGGTTGCAGGCGCAGGTTCATCAGCGGCGGGTCGCGGTCGAAGACGCGCAACGGCACCGCGCACGCTTCATCCGGCGTCTCGCGCAGCAGCGACAGGTCCGATTGCAGGGCGTCGATCGAGGCCTGGAGGCGTTCGATCTCGTCCTTGTCCTTGGCCTGGTCGAGCGCTTTCTTCAAGGCCTCCAGCTGGCCCTGCAGCGTCTTCTCGACGACGGCCATCTCCAGTGCGCGCACCTGCCACACCACCTGCGTGCGGCTGCACGTGTCCGGCCCGCCGAGCGCAACCTCGCGCAGGTGCGGCATCTCCAGGCTGGTGACGTGGCGCTCCCATACCTTCAGGTACACGAAGAAGCGGGCGCTGTCGCGGTTGCTGGCGCCGAGCCAGCGGCGCAGCGCATCTTCTTCGCCGTTCTTGCCGTCGCCGGGCGTGAAGTGGGGCTGGTCGAGATAGTCGCAGCCCTCGCTTTCGCACAGGATGCCTTGCACGTAGTAGCGACCGGCATCGATGCGTAGCGCCAGGCCGCCGTTGGCCTCGGCCAGCGTGAGCCCGAAGCCCGGCGCCATGGCCGGCGCGGCATACGGGCCGAACAGGTCCAGCGCCATCGTGCGCAGGTAGTGCAGGAGGATGGCGCCCTGTTCGTTGGGGTCGGCGTCCAGCGTGACGCGCCCTTGCTGCAGCAGCACCTGGCTGAAGTGATGGCGGGGGTCAAAGCTCACCCGCGAGAAATCGCCTTTCATGGGAGGGTCCTTGGGTCAGTCGGCGAACAGGAGCCCGACCGTCATGCCGGCCGGCGTGTGTTGGTCCAGCCGCGCGCGCAGGTTGGCCTCGCGCTGGGCTTCGTACAGGTCGTGGTAGGCGCCCATTTGCGCACCGTCGTCGGCACCGCGCAGGATCTCCGCGGCGCTGTCGGCGGTGAGCCGCGCATAGCCGGGCAACCCGTAGTGGCGCGACTGGAAGCGCGGGCGCACGCGTTGGCGTTCGGCCTCGACCAGCCGTTTCTCGGTCGCGGCCGGCAGATGCCGTGCGCGTACCGCGGCAGTGGCTTCGTCCGGCTGGCAGCGGTAGCGGCGCGGCGAGCGGCAATGGCAGGGGATGTGGCAATAGCGCATGCAACCGCGTTGGCGACGCACGACGTTGAGGCAGGCATCGAACAGCGTGTTGGAGGACAGTTCGACTTCGTGCACCTCCACCGCGCCGAACACGGTGCTGTCGCGCACCGTCAGGCGCACGTGCGCCACGCCGCCGTCCACCCCACCCAGCGCATCGCCGCTGCCGGCGGCATCCAGGATGCTGTCCTCGATGTGCAGCGGGATCGGGTCGCTCGCCACTTCGTCCTGGCGCACCTGGATCGAGCCGAGGATGCTGCGTTCGATACGCACCTTGGCCTGCACGCCGAGCAGTTCCAGGCTCGGCTCGGAAGGACGTTCCGGCCCGCAATCGCAGCCGATGCCCCAGCCCGGCACCAGCGTGCAGTGGCGGATTGCCAGTTCGGCGCCGCAGGCCGGCGTGCGCGCGGCGTCTTCGGCGTAGGCCTGCGGATCGTGTGGCGCGCTGACCTGCATCGGCCGCCCGGCCAGCAGGATGCCGTCGAGCGCGAAGCGGCTGCCGACATCCATTTCCACGCTCAAGGCATCGGGCAGGTCGGTTTGCCAGTCGATCAGGCGGATCACCGGCCGCGCCCCGTCGGCGGCGCGCAGTACCAGCGACTGCCCCGGCCGCAGCCGCACGTGCACCGGCTCCACCCACACGCCGCTGTGCGCCAGCTCGATCACCGCGTGCGCCGGCGCTTCGTCCGCCCACTGGCGCAACGCATCGCCGATGCGCGCCAGCGGTGCGCTGCCGGCCTGGCCCACGCGATACAGCGTGTACGCCGCGCTCGGCAGCGGAGCAGGGCGCGGATATTCGCCGCCCCCCAGCTCGGCCGCGAAGCCGTAGTGGTAGCTGACCCGCACGCCCTTCTTGGGCACCTGTTCGGGCGGGAACATGAGCCTGCCCAGTTCGGGGTCGATGGCGATCTGCCCACGCGCCGGCCGGTAGCGCCAGCCGCTCAGATCGGCCACCACCACGGCAGCGGCGGGCACCGGCTCGCTGCCGTCCTGCCCGTTCCATTGCTCGGCCCAGACTGCAAGGCTCTGGCCCGCGCCGTAGTCGGCCTGCAAGGTGTCGCGCAGCCCGCGCCGGCGCAGCGGCAAGGGCAGGTTCGCTTCCTCGGCCAGATGGAATGCGTCGGGCTCGGCGCGCGGCTTGCGGTACAGCGGGGCATCCTGGCCCAGCACGCTGAAGGTGTAGCAGTGCGCGCCGGCATCCTCCACGCAATAGGCCGGCGTGCGCGTCACCGGGAAGCTGCGCATGCGCCAGACATGCACGCCCACGCTGGGGATGTTGAAGCGTCCGCGCGTGTGCGCCGACGCGATGCGGCGCAGGTCCACGCTGTGGGCGAGGGTATCGAACGGGGTATCGATGCGGTCCAGCCGCGCCATCGCGCGCACGTCGGCGGTGCCGAGGCGGTCGGTGTGCAGGTGGTTGGGATGCTGCGCGCGGTCGATCAGGCGGAAGTATTCCACCGCGCGCGCCGGCCAGCCGCTCACGTCGAAGGCGAGGTCCTCCAGCAACGAGACAGTACCCTTGCGCCGCCGCTGCGAGATCAGGTGCGCCACTTCGCGGCGCGGCACGCGCACGCGCTCCAGCGCATCGCCGCCGTGCCCTTCGCCCAAGGGCGCCTCGACTGGCTGGTAACCCAGCAGCTCGGCGATGTACGGCACGGCCCAGTCGTCGGCGGTCTCGATGAACCAGTTTTCGTACAACTGCGCGATGTCGTCCTCGACCAGGTTCATTTGCTCGGCAATCACCCGCAGCAGTGCCTGCAGCGGATAGCCCTGGGCGGCGTCGCGGGTGCGGTGGATCGCCGGCAGCAGCCGGTACAGGCGATCCTCGCGCGGAAGGGTGTGCAGGGAAGGCAGGTCCATGGCGGCGCTCACGGGTCGGGGTTGAGGATCAAGGTGTCGGCGACATCGGCCATGAAGCAGGCGATCTGTGCCGGCCGCGCCACGCCGTTCTCCACGCGGCCGGGCAGGGCGTCCACGCGGTCGGGCGGGCGGCGCAACGCGCTGGGGTCGAACGATCCCTTCTCGCCCCCCTCGCCATGCACGATGCGCCGCACCTGCGCGGTGATCTGTTCCTGGCTCACCAGCCGCGGCGTGCCGGTCTGCGGGTCCGGTTCGGTATCGGCGATGCCGCCGAAGCTGTCCACGTCGACCCAATCCACGCCGGGCACGGACTGGATGGCGGCGATCACCTCGCACAGCAGCGCCGGTTGCGCGAGCGCGCGCGCGCCGAAGCCGAAGCGTTCCAGCAAACGCGCGCGCACCGCGGTGGCGACCGGCTCCCAGCGGTAATCGGCCAACAGCCGCAACCGTGCCTGCAACACCAGCGCGATGCGCTCGCGCCAGGCCAGCCGCACCGGCAGGCCCACGTCGCCGAGTGTGCGCAGCGCATCGGCGAGGTTGCGGTACAGGTCCGAGTCGATGTCGATCGGCATGTCGTCCACGCCGGCGAAGCTGACGTACACGTATTCGCCGCCGGCATCGGCGAGCCGGCGCGCGTCGGCCTTGGCGATGCCGGCGAACAAGCGGGTGAAGTCGGCGTAGTCGGAGAGGGAGACCAGCCGGTCCAGTGCGATCACCGAACGCGGCGCGTTCTCGCGGATCAGCCGCTCGCTCTCCCGGTCCGCGCCGCCGGAGGCGCGCAGCGGGTTGACCACGTCCTTGAGCCCGAGCGGACGGCTCACCATCAGCGCGACCTGCCCGGCGCGCACGTTGCCACCGCGGCCGATACCGTTGCGGTATTCCGCGCGCAGGTTCTCCAGGCCGCTGGGCGGACGCAGGCCGTGCTCGCCATCGCCGAACACCACGGTGGTGGCGCCATCGCCTTCGGTACGGGTGACGAAGGCACGGTCATCGGGACCGAGCTGCGCCAGGCTGCCGGCCTCGTGCCAGGCGACATCGTTGACGTAGACCCGCAGCGTGCTGGTCGCGCCCACCGCGGTGGGCGCCGGACGGAAGGTCAGCGGCGGCTGGCGCAGCGTGAACGATTGCAACGGCACGCGCGCATCGCTGCCGCCGAGCACTTCGCGGCGGGTCTCGCCGTGGCTGGCCGCCACCACGTTGCCGCGCACGATCACCCCGTCGCGGTAGTAGCGGTAGGCCAGCGGCGTGGCGAGTTGCAGCGTGGTGTGCGGGCGGTCGCCCGGCAGGTCCGTGTCCTGGCCGTGGCGCAGGCCGGCGACCATCATCAGTTCCGACGCGCGCACGCCGCGCACGCCGGCAATGTCGCTGCGTTCGCCTTCCACCACCACCCAGCGGCCAGAGGTGAGCTGCTCGTGCAGCGGGGCGAGTTCCAGCGTATCGCCGAACACCTCGTCGAGGATCGGCGCCTCGGCCAGTGCCAGCACGCGGCGCGAGGGATGCAGCCAGGTCGCGCGCAACTCACCGATGGATGCGCGGCCTTCCTTGCCGGCTTCGACCTTGCGCCACTCGGTGGGCTTGCCGGCTGCGTCGCCGAAATCCAGCCGCGTGGTCTCGGCATTGATGCCGTAGGCGCTGCGCGGCCCGCTGCGGGTGCGCGCCACGCGCAGCACGTCCAGCTGCGTGGGGTCGCCGAAGTCCTCGCCGGGGCGCGCGGCCAACACCCAGGCGCCCTCGGCCAGCAGCGCATCGGGACTGGCAAGGTACGCGTTGCTGTTGGTCTCGTCCTGCGCGTATTCCCAGTCATCCCACGAGGAGAACGACTTCAGGATCACCCCGCCGCTGTCGGAGGACACCGGCGTCGGCCGCGCGGAGGTGGCACCGAACAACGCCTGGCCCGGGCCGAGCAGGTGCACCGCCCGCAACGGCGCGGGCCGGGCGCCGGCATCGGAGCCGCGCCAGGCCGCGTAGTAGCTGTCGCGCAAGCGCGGGGCGAAGCGGGTGATCAGTTGCGGTTGCAGGTCGGCGCCGCGCGCGAAGGCGCTGTCGAGGTCGCGGCGCAGGCGCAGGCGGTTGGCGGCCTGTACCTGCGGCGGCCGCAGCAGCGCATCCACCGCCTGGTCCGGCGTGGAGGTCACAGGCGCGGCGTCCGGGGTCTTGAGCTGCGCCAGCGCATCGGCGAACTGCTTGATGCGGTCGATGGAGGGCCCTTCCACGGCGTACAGCAGGTGCTCGGCCCATTCGTCCATCGGCCAGGCATCGGTGCCCAGGTACAGCCAGCGGCGGATACTCGTGCTGTTGCGGATCGCGTGTGCATCGCCCAGACGTTGCAGGTCGTACACCAGCACGTCGAGCAGTCGCAACGCCTGTGGCCACAGCGACGGCAGCGGCTGCAGGCGCAGCGTGGTGCGCTGGGCCTCGAAATCGGTTTCCACGGCCTGCACGCGGCGCACCTGCCAGTCCACCGCGCTGCCGGTGAACTCGAACAACAGCGGGTCGCCAGGGCGCACGTCGTTGTCCACGCCGGCCACGTACAGCACGTCCAGCGCGGGGAGGGTGGCGGCATCGATGGCCTGCGGCCGTTGCCGGCGGATGCCCAGGTCGTTCCACTCGCGGCGGGCCTGCATCGGTTCGTCGGTTTCGAAGGTCTGCGGCAGTTCGTCCGGACCGGGGATCGACTGCGCGCGCGTGCCGACCGGCACCTCGACCGGCTCGACCTGGTTCGGGTCCACCGTATAGGAGAGATGCACGCTCGCCGATACGCCGGGGCGTGGCGTGTAGCCGACCAGTCGCGCCAACTCCACCAGCGAGCGCCGTTCGCCGGCGGTGCGAAGGTAGCCCTCGTTGGCGATGCGCTCCTGGTAGAAGGTGAGTACGTCGCCGACGCAGGCCCAGGCATCGAGCAGGGCGAGGGCGGGATCGGCCGGGTCGCGCGTGGTGAGGGCGGCCAGCGGGCGGTATTCCTGCTGCGTCTGCCCATCGCTGCCTGGTGCGGTGAGCACCAGGCCGGGCAGGCGCGCCTTCATGCTCGCCAGGAAACGCGCCTGGGTGCCGACCCGGTAGGGCAACGCCGGCAGGCCGGGGCGCGGCGCGATCGGCACCGGCGTCATCGTCCTCACGCCTTCGCAGCAGCCGCACTGCGCGCCGCCGCATCCGCAATCGTGGCCGCTCATCGTCCACCTCCTACGCTGATTCGCAGTCGTCCGTTGGCCGGTTGTGCCGCATCGCCGTCGAGCCGCGCGATCTCATGCCGGCGCAGGCGCAACACGCCGTCGTCGAGTTCGCGATTCGGTGCTTCGTACAGGCGTTGCAGGCGCGTGACCCGCGCGCACTCCACACCGGGCACCGCCATCGCCTCGGCGACGATCGCGCTGATGCGCACCGGCTGGCCGAATTGCAGGCGGTCGGGATGGAAGTAGCCGGGCGTGCCGTCGCGGCGGCAGCCGGCGCTGAACACCTCGCGCAGGGCCGCCCGGATCGCGCCGCGTTCGTAGCCGGGCAGTGCGCAGGCCTGGATTTCCAGGTCCAGCGGTACGTACACGGCGGTTTCCACGTGCAGGTCGTGCCCCATGCGGCGCACGCGCTGAAGGGCGGCATCGGTGTCGGCGATCAGCGCGGCGCCGGCCGGCACCTGGCCGTAGGGATCGAGCGCCACATCGGCCTCGTACCAGCTGCCGGTCCACACCAATTCGGCGCTGGCGCGCTGGATACGGGCATCGCGTTCGGCGATGCGCGCGTAGTCGTCGGCGATGATGGCGCGCTGCGGCTCGGTGCGGAACGCGCCCGGCGCCAGCAGACGCGCCTGTGCCAGCGGCTCGGGATCGACACCGCCGCGCGCCGGCAACGGATTGCCCAACCGCAGGTCGAGCCCGCCCAGGTGCTGGCCCCGCACATGCAGCCGGTTGATGCTGCCGGCGCCGACGTTCCCGGCGCGGCCATTGCCGAGGCGATAGCGGGCCTGCATCGTCGCACCGGCCTGCGGCGCACGACCGAGCTGGCCGTCGCCGAATCGCAACCGCGCGCGGCCCGCGTTGTCGATCTCGGCCACGACATGGCGGTCGTCGGCGCGGCTGCCGAGCAGGTCGAGTACCGGCGTCCATTCCGCGCCGCTGTCATCGCGAACGCTCAGGGCGGGCAATGCCTCGCGCGGTGCGCTGTCCAGGCAGGCGCTGGCGGCGCTGCCGTCGGCGGGCGGGGAGGCGCGATGGGTCAACGGTGCCTCGGGCAGCGTCCAGCGCACGCGCGACGGCACCGGCGTGGCGTCGGCGGGCTGGCCTTCGCATTCGCAGCGGTCGTCCACGGCCACTTCCGGCACCGTGCCCAGCGGTGCCGGCCCGACGCTGGCGCCGTGGTCCACCAGCACGACGTTACCGAACGCCACCGAGATATCGCGCAGCCGTGCGCAGGTCGGCGCCGGGCCGAGCGCGGACAGGCACAGGGGGAAGGGCAGGGCGTCGGCCGGATGCCACTGCACGCGCAACAGCGGCAACGGGCGCGCATCCTCGGCGCTGCTCGGGAACAGGTCGTCGGTGCAGGCCTCCACGCACACCAGCCGCACGGGCCACGCGTGCTGCGGGTCGGCATCGGCCTCCACGCCGCTGCGCGCGCCCACCACTTCGCGCAGGATCAACACATCGCCCACGCGCAGGTCCAGCAGGCGCGCTTCGCCTTCCGCACCAGCCCAGCCGTCGCGCAGCACCGCCTCCGTCGCGCCGCGCGGCAGGCAACAGTCGGCGCGCCCCCAGTCGTAGAACGCGATGCGGTTGTGCGCCGCGCGCAGGCGAACGCTGCCTGCGTGGACCGGCTCGAAGACTTGCAGCGCCGGTTCGGACAGCGCGGCCCGGCGTTCGTCATCGAGCAGCACCGGCACCGGCGCGTCGGCGGCGATACCGCTGAGGAAGGCGAGTTGCGCGGCGGGCAGGTCGAGGTCGCTGCCGGTTTCCAGCGCCACCCAGGCACGCGCATTGCAGCCTTCATGCAGGCGGTAGTCCACCAGGCGCGCATGCCGGCGCACCGAGATGCGCTGGCGTGCCGTGCCGAGGTAGGCCTCGGTGGCGACGGCATCCTGCGCATAGCTCAGGTAATCGCCGGCATAGGCCAGCAGCTCGACCAGGGTGACGCCCAGGTCCGGCACGTAATCGGCCTGCCAGTGCGGTGATACCAGCGCGAGGCGATCCTGCAGCAGGCGGCGGAAGCTGGCGTAATCCTTGGCCAGGTATGAAAGCACCGGCTCGGCGAGCGCCGCATCCCCGCACGGCGGGCTGTCGGCGCAGTCGGCTTCGGCCGGGCAGCCGACCTTGAACGAAAACTCGACGCTGTCGTACTGCCGATCCAGGCCGGCGATGTCGTGCAGGCGCAGGCGGTAAGGCCCGGCATCGCCGCGACGATCCAGCCGCAACACCAGCCAGTCGTCGCGGTCCGGGCCATCCCCGTGCTGCGGATCGACATCGACGATGTTCACCGGCGCGCCGCCGCGCCCGCCTTCCAGGCTGAAATGCTTCGGCAGGTCGGGGCCATCCTGCGCCAGCTCCGGCGGCAGCTTGCCGAGGAAGGTGACGTGCAGGACCCGCTGGTCGGCACTGACCTCCACGTAGTCCAGGCCTACGCGGCCGGCGCGGGCGCGCACCGCCTGGCGGCGCGGATCGGAATGGCAGGAAAGTTCCATGGCGGCCTCACAGGTCGTATTGGTAGTCGGCGCGGGCGTCTTCGCCGCTGCGCAGCACGCGGTAGTCCACTTGCACGCACAGCGTGGCGTTGTCGGCCAGCACCTCCACCGCGCGCACCTCCACCACGTCCTGCAACCAGCGCTGCAGTCCAGCCTGCAAGGTGAACTGCACGGTCGCGGCCAGCTCGGGGCTGTTGCCGGCGAACACCAGTTGCAGCAGCCCGCTGCCGAATTCGGGGCGATTGACCCGCTCGCCGGCCTGGGTGAACACCAACTGCTCGATCAGGTCGCGCACATGGCCGTCGAGATCGACCTCTGCGCTGCGACCCCGACCATCGACGTGGAAAGGAAAGTCCAGATACATGGCCGTCTCCTAGAGCGCGCTCACGCGCGCCTGCATCGCGCCGAGCACGGGCGCGCCCTGCGGGATCTGCTCGGCGCTCTGGCATACACCCGGCCCGGTGCCGGGGCCGGGCGCGAGCATCACCGGCAGGCCCATCACCTTCACCCGTGTGCTCGGCTGCATCCAGCGCACGGTGACGCACGGCTGCGGCTTGGTGCCGACGGTGAACGGGCAGCCGGCCACGGCAATCGTCGGCAGCCCCGGGGGGATCACCGCCACCGGCTGCGCGTTGACCAGCACGCGGGTCTGGCCCGGTGCGAGAGTGGCCTGGCCGGAGACGTGCTGGCAGGTCATCGCGGCATTGGCATGGAGCAGGAATCCAGGCATCGCGGCCTTCCTCTAGGTGATGGTCATGGCGACCTTGTTGAAGGTGATCGTCGGGCCGACGAGGTAGATCGACGCGCCCTTGCCGTTGTCCAGGTAGATGCCGCTGTCGTTGACCACGAGCATCGCGCCGGTCGCGCTCTTGAGCACGATGCCGCCGGTGACCGGCGAAGGCGGCATGTCGCTGACCATCACCATGTTCTGCAGCAACGACTGCAGCACGATGTTCGGGTCGGCCGGATTGCCGAGCTTGGCCATCGCCGGCGCGTCGGTGCTGGTGTCGAAGCGGCAGCCCAGCCATACCGGCTTGTTGACGTTGCCTTGCTCGAACATCACCCACACGCCGGTGCCGGGCGGCGGCACCGCGTACACGCCCATGCCGGGACCGGGCGGGCCGGCCAGCACGGTGCACGGCTCGGCCCAGGTGGTGGGCACGAACGATGAAACATCCGGGATGCTCAGCATCAGCCGGCCGCGGAAATTCGGGTCGGCGTTGACGGTGACCGTGCCGCGGTAGATGCCGGGAAACTGGCCGTTGCGCTGGGACTGGCTCATGTCGGCACCTTGGGCGTGAGCGAGATCAGGCCATCGCGGCTGAGCTGGAAGCTCTGCTTGTATTCGCCGCGCTTGAGCCGGTGGGTGACGCTGTCCACGTAGTACAGGCCGTCGTAGGCAAGCCCGGCACCGCGCACGCCCACCAGCATCCGCGAGCGCAGCACGTGGCCGTAGCGCAGCACGTCGAGCGAGCCGCTGGCGGTGATCGCATTGGCCGAGCCCTTGAGCAGGCGGCCAAGCACCTTCTTGGCGGTGGATGTCGTGTCATCGCCGCCGCTGTCGCGGAACAGCGCCAGGCGCAGCGGCGCCAGCGGGCGCGCGCCCAGCGGCGGCTGGAAGATGCTCACCGCCGGGATCGGCAGCGGGATCGGGATACGGCCGGTGACCGGATCATTCACCGTGACCAGCATGTTTTCCTTCGCCAGGCCGTCGAGCGAGAAGCTCAGCGATTCGACGTTGGTGTGCGCGTCCATGTTCACGTTCAACGCCGGCTGCGGCACCGGCAGGCGGATGTCCGGGCCCATGTAGGCGATGCTCTGGCCGGGCAGCGGACCGGGCTCGACATAGAAGACGAAGCCGTTGTCGCTGGCGATGCGGCGCAGGTGGGTGAGGTCGGTGCCGTTCTGCGACTCAATGCGCTCGGTCATCACCGGCTGCGCCGGGATGAAGCCCGGGATCACCACGGGCGCCACGCCGAGCGCGGCGTACTTGGCCAGCACGGCGTAGGCCTGCACGGTGTCGGACATGTTGGGGTAGGGCAGCGCCAGCTCGATGAGGTCCATCGCCGCGCTGAGATCATCGCCGGTGATGGTGAGCGTGGATTGCCCCGGCTCGCTGCTCGGCGCCAGGTCCTGGCGGGTGACCATGCCGTCCATCAGTACATGCGGCATCCCGCCCAGGGTGACGGCGACGATCACCCGCGTGGTCAGCGGATCGAAATAGCCGGCCGGCAGCAGCGTGGTGAGCAGCGAGGAGGTCTTGCCTACCGAGAAGCTGAGCTGGAAGCCGGCGCGATCGCGCCCGCTCGTCACCTCCACCGACTGCAACGCGTCCACCACGGCGCGCGGCGCCGGCACCGGCACGGCCGGCCCGATCATCAGCGTGAGGTGGACGCCCTGCAGCATGGCTCACTCCCGCGCCGGCGGCGGCACGCCGTCGGGCAGGGCGACGCACACCCGCTCGCCGACCTCGTCGGTGAGCTCGTCCGGGTGCATGACGCCGTTGGCATCGCACAGCCGCCAGTAGGCTTCCGGGTCGCCGAGTTCGCGCGCGGCGACATGATCCGGGCGCTCGCCTTCGACCACGCGGTGCTCGCGCAGGATCGTGAAGCCCTCCACCGGCGGCAGCAGGCGCCGGGTGAGATAGGGCACGGCGGTGCCATCGGCCAGCGTGAGCGTGGCCACGGCGATGCCGTGGTAGCGGCTGGTCGGCGGGAAGTCGTAGTTCGCCATCGCGATGCGCTCCTGTCAGTGGATGCCGGAAATGCCGAGCGTGCGGAAGTCGCCCTGGCCCGCCTGTGCGGCCAGGCGTTCGCGCGCCTGCAGGTAGTTCATGAACAACCCGCCGCCACGGCTGTCGAAGCCGAGGTCGTCGACGTTGAGCACGCGCAGGCCGAGCGAGACCTTGGCGCGGATCGGATTGAGCTGGGTGTCGAAGGCTTCCTCGGTGATGCCCAACTCGGTGACGCGCACCGGCACGATGCGCTGCGGGCCGAACACGAAGACCGCCAGCGGCGCCTGCGCCGGGGCGATTTCCAGCGAGCCGGTCGAAGCCACCGCATCGGCACTGCGCAACGCCGCGCTGGTGGGCTGCACCAGCGCTTCGAGCGCGGCGATCTGCGGATGCAGGCCCAGCGTGACCGCGGTGCCGCGGCCACTTTCGAGCACGTCGGTGGCGTCGATCTCCGCGTCGAGCTTGTACGTTTCCACCGCCGGGCCTTTCAGCCGCAGCGCCTCGCTGCGGTCGCCGCTGTCGTTGCCAACGCCACGCACCTGCAACGTGCGGGTCAAGGTGTCGGGGTTGTATTGCAGGGCGACGATGCGCAGCACGGTTCCGGCCAGCGGGTCGAGCAGGGCCAGGCCACCTTTCACCAGCTTGGGCGTGCGCGAATAGCCGCTCATGGCACGCTCACGCGTAGCTCTGCACGACGCCGCGCAGCCAGCCCGGCTGGCGGCGGTCGAGCGCGGCGGTGGCCAGGCTGAGCGGGCATTCCTCGGCGCCGTCCTCCATGCGTACCAGCGGTAGCCGGTAATAAGCGTTGTCCGGGTCGTCCAGGTCGATGGACCACGAGGCCTCGCCCAGGGCCAGCACCATCACCAGGCCGATGTGCCGGGCGACGCCGTCCAGCACCGCGTGCTCGGAGGGCTTCAGCGCCTCGTCCGGACCGCGGTAGCGCGCGAGCAGGAATGCCTCGACCGCATCGAGCGAATCGATGTCGCGGCCGGGGTCGCCCGGCATCAGCGCATAGAGCTCGTCGCGCGCTTCCACATCGCTGGCGAGCCAGACCTGGAATTCTTCGCGGGTGGCGAACTCGAATGCATGGAAGGGATGGGACATGACAGGTCTCCGTGAGGGGTTCGGGTTCAACGCCGGGGCAGGTTGCGGCTGACGAAGGTGGTGCCTCCGCTGCCGTCCTTGCTGCGTCTTTCAACGAGAATGCCATTGTCCAGAAGCAGCTTGAGCAGGGGCCCGCTGGGCTCGGTGTCGATGAGCACCCATTTGATCTTCCAGCCGCGCTTGACCAGCTTCGCGTCGCGCTCCACTTCCGAGACCATGTCGCGGCTGGCATATATTTCTTCGGTCTCGTAGGCCTTGATCTCGATGCCGACCTTCTTCTTGACGTCGGCGATGTCGAGCCTGCGCACTTCGGTGTCGCTGATGCGCACGGTCTGCTCGGTCTTGCCCCAGCCCAGCCGCTCGTGTTCGGCCGCGACGATCGCATTGGCCTTGCGCGCGCGCATGACGTTGGATTCGTAGACGCGTTCCCAGCTCTCATAAGGCAGGTCGCCGCCAATGAGTTCGTACATCTCGCGGCGGATGGCCTTGTGCCGGTCGGTGCCGGGATCGTTCTGCCGCAGCTTGGTTTCCAGTTCCGCGTACTGGCGCTGCTTGGCCTTGGACAGGCCCTTGGCGGCGACATAGCCCTCCGCGTCGCCGGCGAACTCGGTGCCCAGGTCGAGCGTGCGCAGGTGCTGGTCGAGCTGGACCCGCTGGCTTTCCAACTCCGCGGTCGCCTGCGCGATGGCCTCCGGGCCCAGCGTGCGCAGGTGCTCCATCTGCTCCTTGATGACCTGCGGGAGCTTCTGGACTTCGAGCATCGCCTGGTAGGACGCGGCGTGCTCGGGCTTGATCGTGTCGAAGCCGATCAGCCGCGCGATGTCGGCGATCGCCAGCCGCACGCGGCCGGAGAAACCCTGGTACTTCTGCATCGCCTTGACGGTGTCGGCATGCAGCCCGACCGTTTCCGGGCGCGCATCCGGGCTGCAACGCATGCGGATGTTCTCGATCAGCCCGGTCTTCTCGTTGAGGTCGTACTCCACGCGCACGTCGTTGCCCTGCAGCGTCTCGTCCACCTTCACCAGCTTGCGCATCTCCGGCGGCAGTTCGCGTGCCAGTTCCTCGACGGTGGGGCGGCGCTCGGCCGCGGGCTGGGTGCCCGGGCCGGCGGCGTCGGCCTTCGGTTCGGCCTTCTCCTCGGCCTCGATGCGCTTGGCCTGCTCGCGTTCGGCCAGCGGACGCTCGGGCGTGGCCAGCGCCTCGCCGCCGATGACCTCGCCCGGATGCGAGGTACCGTCGGCTTTCGGCACCGGCTCGCCCGGCGCCGGCTCGGCGGCCGCCGGCTTCTTGGCTGCGGCCTTCTCCTGCGCGGCGGCTTCCTTCTGCGCCTGCTTGGCCTTCATCACGTTGCCGGCGATGAACATGCCGTTGTTCTGCACCGCCGAGCTGATCGCCTGCGCGCGGGCACGGCGTGCGGCGGCATGGGTCATCGCGCCACTGCGTTCCTGGGCGGCGATATCGACCATCTGGTCGATGAAGGTGACGTTGCCCCAGATCAGCCCGCCGTAGTTCAGCACCTCGTTGGCGATCTCCACGCCGCGTGCCAGTTTCTGCGCGCCGTTGATCGCCTTGGTGACGGCATCGAATTGCGACTGGGTGAACTTGCCGTCCTGCAGGATGGCAAAGACCTTCTCGAACTTCTGCACGCGCAGGCCGGCGGCGAGCTGGCCGGCCGCACCGACGCCGCCGAGCACGCCGAGCACGTCGCTCACCGTTTGCGCGTCCAGGTACAGGCGACCGGCGCGCCAGCGCTCGATGAGGCGCGCACCGGCCACCGCCGCGCCGATCACCGCACCGGCCGTGCCGGCACTGGCCACGAACAGGCCTACCGCGGCCAGCGTCATCACCAGGTCATCCAGGCGCTTTTCGGCCAGCGCCCAGTTGGCCGGGGCGCTCTCGACCAGGATGGTCTTGTCGGCGTTTTCCTCCAGCGCGAGGTTGGTGGTCCGCACGCCGATGCGGCCACGCCCGTAGGATGCGCGTCCACCGAACTTGGTCAGCGCCGAGCGCAGCGCCGCGCTGGGCGTGCCGCCCATGCCGATGTAGCTGTCGCCGTCGCGGTTGGTGACATCGCTGACCAGCCAGCGGTACTGGTCGCCCGACATCGCCATCGGCCCAGCGGAGAGCAGCAGGGGATACTGCTCGCCGGTCACCTCGGAGATCAGCGTGGCGTTGAGCCGCTGCATCGGGGCCAGCCCAGCGGCGCCCTCGGTGCGGTCGGCTTCATGGCGGTTGTAGCGTGCGATCTGGTCGTCGATCAGGCCGATGTCGCGGGTGAGGTCGTAGTCGGGTAGCTGCGGCGCCTTGGCGTGCTGCTCGTCCAGTTCCTTCTGCTTGTCGGCGCGGCTCTTCTTCAGCACGTCCAGCGCCGAGCCCTCGAAGCGCAGCTGTGCCTGCGCAAGCAGCTCGCGCAGGTAGGCGGCCTTGCTGGCTTCGCCGGCCTTGTCGGCGAGCTTGATCTGCGCTTCCAGCTCGGCCAGTTGCGCGCCTGGCTCGTCCAGCGCCTCATCCACCGCCGTCTCCATCGGCGCCACTTCGGTGAGGCGCGAGGCCACCGAGGGCGGGCGGATGATCTGCTGCCCCTTGGTGTCCTCGTTGATCGCCGGCGTGGTGATGGTGCGCACCAGGTAGATGCCCTTCTTGGTGAAGGGGATTTCCTGTTGCTGGCGCGGGCCGGCGAACAGGTCGGCGAACCAGCTCAGCGCCGCGCCGAGGCTGGTGATCAGCAGCGATACCGGGGTCATCTCCAGCGCTAGGCGGTTGGCGGCCAGGTTGGAGAAGCGCTCGCCGGTGGTATCGCCCTGTGGGTTGCGGGTGCCGCGCGCGGCGCGGCGGGTGTCGTCGAGCCAGTCGCCGAAGGCGCGCTTGAACTCGTGGTTGGCGCCGCCCATGCCGGTGACGTCCTTGCCGCTGCCCACCGCGGAGGACTTCAGGCGCTCCAGCCGCGCCTCATAGCTCATGCCGCTTTTGTCGACCTTCTCGCCGCGCGCCTTGGCCGTTTCCTTGGCCGCCTGTTCCTCGGCATAGCGCGTGATGTCGAACGATTCCCAGCGGTAATGGATGGTTTCGCCGACCTGGGAAATGGCCTGCGACATCATGCTGTAGTTGCCGTTCGCGCCCCAGTCGATGGTGGCCGAGTAGGTCGGGTTGGCGTCGACGGGAACCAGCTTCGGCCCAGTGATGCTCACCGGCCACGGCGGCGCGTTCGGCGGCTGGCCATCCGGCCGTCCTTCGACCGGGCTGGCATACAGGCCCTTGCCGCCGGCCCCGTTGGCGCTGCCGCCGCTGCTGGGATAGGTGGGCACGAAGTAGATCACCAGCGGGTTCATCACGCTGGTGGCGCGCTGGCGGAACGTGCCGGGATCCTCGAGGATCGAGGTCAGGTCCATGATCGGCAGCGCCTTGGGGGCAGCGGCGGCGCCTTCCTTCTTGGCGTCCTCGTCGGCCTGCTTGCGCTCCTCGGCGGTGAGGTCGCGCGAGACGACGGCGCTGTTGGTTGCCTCGACGTCGATGTGCTCTTCGGCACGGTCGATGGTGACCGCGCGCATCGCCGCGCCGACATGCACGTAGATGCCCGGGGTGAACTTCAGCCCCGGCACCTTCTTGAAATTGAGCTTGCCGCCGATCGCCTTGCCGGTGCCGTCGTAGACCTTGAGGAACTTCGGGTGCAGGCCGACGTAGATGCGCTGGCGCAGTTCCTCGTTGCGGAAGTTCAGTTGATGGGTGGCCATGAAGGCCGCCGCGTCGTCCATGCCGGCGGCGTGGATCTGCAGGCGCGTCCAGTCCGGGCCAGCGTCCTCCTGCTTGTCGTCCGCCTTCTTCGGCGTGGCGTTGGCGCCGGGGTTGGGCTTGCGCCGCAATACCGGTGCGCCGCCACGGTCCTGCGCCACATGCGCCAGCTCGTGGGCGATCAGCTGCCGGCCCTCGTCGCGGTGCGGCGCGTAACGGCCTTCGGCGAACGCCACATGCGCACCGAAGCTGTAGGCCTGTGCGTCGAGATCGCGCGTGGCCTGCGCGGCCAGGTTGTCGTGGTGTACGCGCACGTGGCCCAGCGGCGTCCCGAGCCGGGCTTCCATGTCCTGGCGCAGTTCGGCATCGAGCGGATGACCCGGCGTATCCAGCGACCGCGCCAGCGAAGGCGGCGGCGCGATGCGCAGCGGCGCACTCGCCGATGGCCCGGCGTGCGGCAATGCGGCGCCATGGCCGCCGCCTGCGGCGTAGGCGTCGGCGAAGCGGTCGGCCTCGTGTTCGCGCGGGTCGTCCATCGCGCCCAAGGCCATGGTGCCCTGCGCCGCGCACGAAGCGCAGCAGCTTTCGCCCAGCGTGTGATTGCCGCAGGCGCAGCGCGACGACGTGGCGGCCTCCGCAGGCCGCACGAGCGCGCTGTCGAGCTGGCGGGCCGGCTCGCTCATGGCCGCAGGCATCCGTGCAGCGAGTTGGCCACAGCCTGCGCGCTGTCCTCGGCGCGGGTCCGGCGGGTCCACGTGACCGGTGCGGCGCTGCGGGTTTCGTGCGCGAAGGCTTGCGGCGCCAGGGGGCGGCGCGCGAGCAGGTCGCCGAGCTGCCGCTCCAGTTCGGCATGGAAACGCTCGCGCTGGCCCGGGCCGAGATCGACGCCATGCAGCACCACGCGTTCGATGCGCAGGCGCGTGCTCATGGCGTCACCGGCCGGGCAGCATCGCGGAACTCGGCCTCGTTGACTGGCCGCCCGAGCTTGCGCAGTTCGGCGCGCACGGCGGCAAGCAGGCGCGGCATGTCCACCGCGTCGTCGTCCGCGGCGGCGGCGAAGGCCGCGTTCAACGCGATGGAATGGATGTTGCCGCCACTGAGGTTGAAACGCGCCAGCCGCTCGCTATCCAACCCGCGCTGCGGCACGCCGGCCGGCAGCGCGTGCTGCCAGATGCGCCGCCGCTCGGCCGGGCCGGGGAAGGGGAAGTTGACCACGAAGCGCAGGCGGCGCAGGAAGGCATTGTCGAGCGCGGCCTTCATGTTGGTGGCGAGGATCGCCAGACCGGAGAAGGCCTCCATGCGTTGCAGCAGGTAGTTCACCTCGATGTTGGCGTAGCGGTCGTGGCTGTCGCGCACTTCGCTGCGCTTGCCGAACAGCGCGTCGGCCTCGTCGAAGAACAGCAGCGCGCCGCCCTGTTCGGCGGCGTCGAACAGCCGGCGCAGGTTCTTCTCGGTCTCGCCGATGTACTTGCTCACTACCGAAGAGAGGTCGATGCGGTACAGGTGCAGACCCAGTGCGTTGGCGATGACCTCGGCGGCCATGGTCTTGCCGGTGCCGCTCTCGCCGGCGAACAGCGCGCTGATGCCCATGCCGCGGTTCATGCGCTCGCCATAGCCCCATTCGCGGTAGACGCGATGCCGGCCCTGCGCCTGCGCGGCGATCTGGCGCAGCAGGGTGTGGGCTTCCTCGCCCACCACCAGGTCGTCCCAGCGCGCCTTGGCGTCGAGCCGCTGCGCGAGCAGGTCCAGCCGGGCGGCGGACAGTTCGCGGCATACGTCCCAGGCCGGCACGCCACGCACGCGCGCTTGCGCGGCCGCCGATTCGATCCGGCCCAGGTCCAGGTGGTAATGGCTGGACAGGCGCGCGGCTTCGCGCGTGGATTCGGCTTCCGGCAATGCCTGCTGCCAGGCGATGAACTGCTCGGCGGCTTCGGGCAAGGGCGCGTCGAGGTGGCAGGTGGGCACGTCCAGTGCCAACGGCGTCTCGCGCACGCCCACGAACACCGGCCCCAGCGGCTGCGCGAGCCAGGCGGCGAGTGCACTCGCGCGCTCGCCTTCTGCCTCGTCGGCGTCGATGTACAGCGCCAGCGGCAGCAGCAGGCTTTCGCGCCGCCACAGCCGTGCCAGCGTATCGAGCTCACCGCGCTGCGCGGGCAGCGTCTCGGCGGCGATCCGGTGCAGACGCCGGCCGAGCCGCGCGCAGACCTGGCTGGCGATGGCCCAGCGGCTGTGCACATCGTGGCCGACCAGCTGCACCACGGGCAGCGCATCCGCCGGAACGTCGTCCAGCGTCGCCAGCAACTGTTCGACGCGCGCCTGCTGCGACGCCGACACCGGACGCGGTTCGAGGCAGCCACCGATCCAGGCGGCCAGTCGCGCATCGGGCACGTTGAGGCCCTTCACCGCGTTGACGATGCGCTCGTCGGCACGCAGCGACGCGGCAGTCAGCGCGGTGGCGCCCGGCTGGTTGATCTCCAGCAGGCGCAACTGGCGCAGCGGGCGATGCGGCGACAGCGCTTCCCAGGCCGGCTGTTCGAACAGGCGCAGGGCCAGGGCGAAGGTGGGGACCGGCGGACCGGGCTGCGCGGCAGCGATCAGCGCGGGCAACACGGGATCGAGTTCCATCGCGATGCACAGCCACAGGATGTCGGCCTCGAACGCACCCAGCCCGAAACGGCGCGCCAGCGCGACCAGGGCGGGCGCGGGCTCGGCCTGGGCGGCGGCGGCGCGCGCGGCGGTGGCTTCGGCCAGACGTGCGGCGGCATCCGGTGCCGGCAAGGCCGGCAGCGTGGAGGTACGCCGCGGCCAGCGCAGCCCGCGCTTCGTCGGCGCGGCATCCATCGGCGGTGGCGCGGGTGCGAGCGCCTGCAGGCGCAGCCGCAGCCATTCCAGCGACGCCGACAAATAGCGTTCGTTGGCGGCTAGCCAGCCGGGATGGTCGAGGGGCGCGAGCGGTCGCATGATCATCAGTCCAACTGCACGGTCTGTTGCGGATCGAACTGCGGCACGCCATCCACCAAGCTCACCGGCAGGCTGTCCACGCCGTCCACGCGCAACGCGAGCGGATGACGGCCGGCCACGGCCAGGGCGGCCGGCACGACCACGGTGATCGCGCTGGGCTGCGCCTCGTCGGCCGGGGTGTCGACATGGCCCGGTGCGATCTCCTGCGTGCCGAACAGCACGCGCACGCCGGCCTGCTGCGAAGGCAGCAGACGCGGGCGGCAGTCGAAGGTCAGCGCCAGGTCGCTGCCGGCGCTGCCGGTGAGCGGCGCGACGCTGATGCGCGGTGCCAGCATCCACGGCCACGGCGCGCTGAGCAGGTCGGGCGCATCCGGGCGCGGCGTGCGCAGGCGCAGCGTGTACAGGCCCGGAGCCCACGCGGCGATCGCGCCGGCGTCGGTGTCGGCCGGCAGCTGCACGCGCCAGCGGCGCGGGCCGTCGGCGAGCAATGGCAGTGATTGGCGCGTTCCCGCCTGCGCAGGTTCGAACCACAGCTCGGTGCCTTCGCCGACGCCCTCGGCGTCCACCTGCAGCGCGTCGCCCAGGCGACCGCCACGCAGCGCCGGCAGGCTGAGGTTGGAGACGGCGCGCAACCGAGGCGGCGCAGCGGCCACCGCACGCGGGCCACGATCATCCGGGCCACGTCGCAGGACCGGCAACGCGGCTCGCACGGCGGCATCGGACTGGATCAGCACGACCGACACCTGGTAGGCCATCGACGGGCGAAAGTGCGCCTGCGCGGCGGTCCACAGCTTGGAGAGTTCCTCGACCCCTAGATACTGCGGGGTGATCTTCAGCCATTCGACCTGGTCGGCCAGGCTCTCGGCCGGGAAGGCCCCGAAAGGCGATGCCGGCGGGCCGAGCACCTCGCGCAGCCGCGCCCGGTCGAGCATCGGCGTTTCATGCAGCGCCTGCATCCCGAGGCCGAGCAGCGCATCGCCGTTCAATTCCTGGTTGGCGAACGCGCACAGCAGGTAATGCAGGTCCAGCGCCAGCGGCGGGTTGGCGGTGCGCTGGCCGCTGCCATCGCGCGTGGGCAGGCCGTTGTTGCGCCAGCCGCCGTTGGCGCTGACCTGATAGAGGAACAGGTTGATCTGGTTGGGCTCATTGTCGCCGGTGGCGATGCGGTCCAACGGCAACGCGGTCACCCCGACGCTGCCAATGGCCGACAGGTCCAGGCCGTCGAGATGGCGGTCGACCACGTCCTTCAGCGCGGCGGTGACACCGGCGATGGCCAGCGCGTTGCTCATCGCGGCCCTCCGTGGCGCTCGCGCAGGTAGGCATCGAGGCTGGGGCGCGGCGCCGACGCGGCGGCAGCGCGCGTGCGCGGGGTGGGCGCGGGGGACGCAGGGGCCTGCGCGCGGATCTCCACGCTGCCGATGCTCACCTGCACCGGCGTTTCAGCCGGTGCGGGCAACGAAGCGCGGCGGGCGGGATGGGCGACCGGTGCCGTGGCGCGTTGGGCCTGCGGCAAACGCGGCGGCAATGGCAGGGCGCTGGCTTGCCTGGGCGCGGCGGGTGCATCAGGCGCCGAACGGGCACGTGGCGGCGCCGCCGCTTCGATGTCCTCGCGCGCGACATCGCGCGACGCGGGCGCCGCCGTTCCGTGTGGCACTCCGCGCTCGCGGCGCGGCGCCTGGGTGGCCGACGAGGCATCCGGCGCGATGTTGCGCGCAATGGCCCGCGTGGGCGAGGCGAGGGCCTCGCGTGCCGGTGCGCGCAGCGTGGGCGGCGTGGGCAACGAGGGGGCCGGCGAGGGCGCTTGCGGGAGCGGCACCACCCGCTCGGACACGGTGTGCAGACGCTCCGTCCGCAGCGGCGGTGGCGACGGGGCCGGCGCTGCGTCGTGGTGGTGGATTTCGCGGGTATGGACCCCCTGCGTCTGCCCGCGTGGCGCGGGCACCACGCCCGGCAAGGCCTCAGGCATGTGCGTGGGCGCCGTCTCGCGCGCTTCGAACAGGCTGGGCCGGCGTCGCCGCAGGGGCGCGAGCGTGGCGTCGTGGCGGGTCAGCACGCGGTGCAGGAAGCCGCTCATGGCGTCACCAGGTCGAGGTAGAAGCGCCGCCGCACGGGGTTGAGCGCGAGGATGTCGCGCTCGCGCCAGCCGTAGCCGCGCGCGAGCTGGTGCACTTCGGCCAGCAGGTCCTGCGCCCAGTCATCGAACGCCTCCCACAGGTAGTCGCCGATGTCGAACACCGCCGACCACTGCGTGGCGCAGGCGGGGCAGCACACGTCCAGGCGCAGGTCGGCGAGGGGGTCATGTACGCCCATGCGCTCTTCCAGCCGCGCGACCAGCGCGGGCGGCAGTTCGGCCGGGTCCGTGGGCTGGCCGCCACGCCGGGCATCGAGCACGCAGCGGTGCAGCAGCGCGGCGACCAGCACGGCGGGATCGGCGTCGTGTTCGCTCAGCGCCATCACGTCGGCGCTGCTCGGCAGGCGGAACGCGATGTCCCACTCTTGCTCGCGCAGCCGCAACGCGTCGGTGGCGGCGGGCGGCGGCGTCGCTTCGCCGCTGAAGAACTGCGTGCATTCGAACTGCGATTCGAGTGCCTCGCCGCAGGCCGGGCAATGCGTGAGCGTTTGCAGGCGCGGGCCAAACAGCGCGGCATGCAGGCGGAACAGCGCCGCATCGCGCTCGCCGATCGGCGCGGCCGGCCACGCCTGCGGCTCGGGTTGCGGCCACACCGCCTGCAGCAGGCCGACGGCGCGTGCATCGGGGCCGGCGCCATGCAGCTGCTCCCACGCACGCAGCAGCGTGCGCTGGAAGCGGGCATCGGTGGGGGCGGCGGGCGCGCTCATGCGGGCTTATGCCGGTTCGGTGAAGCTGGGCTCGGCCGGCTCGACGACATCCACGTCGCGCTCCCAGCCTTCGTTTTCCAGCTTGATGTGCTGGATCGCCACCGCGTTCGCGTTGGCGTCCAGGTCAGGCAGCGCCTGGTACTCGGACACCCAGCAGCGGAACACGCGGTAGGCGATGGCCAGCTGGCCCGCCTCGTTATAGACCTCGATGATGAGGTCCTTGCGGAAGTCCTTCAGCGAGGTCTCAGAACCGAGCCCGGCGCCGAAGTTCCAGACCTTGTTCGCCCACTGCTCGAACTCCTTGTCGTGGGTGACGCCGCGCTCCAGGGTGATCGGTTCGCACTTGGTGCGGCCGGGCGACTTGCGCGCGATGCTGGGGTCGCCGCCTTCGCGGTGCTCGACCACCTCGGTGCTGCGCTTGAGCGCGCCGACCTTGCTGATGCCGGCGACATACTTGTTGTCCCATTTGACGCGGAACTTGAAGTTCTTGTACGGATCGAAACGCTGCGCGTTGACGGTGAACTGGGCCATGGGAGTGCTCCGGTGGTGAGGGGGATCAGGTTTCGATCGCGCCGGCGATCTGCTGCAGCTTCAGCACCACGAACTCGGCCGGCTTGAGCGGGGCGAAACCGACCACGACGTTCACCACGCCCAGGTTGATGTCGTTCTGCGTGGTGGTGTCCTTGTCGCAGCGCACGAAGTAGGCGTCGCGCGGCGAGCTGCCCTGGAAGGCGCCCTGGCGAAACAGGTTGTGCATGAAGGCGCCGACGTTGAGGCGGATCTGCGCCCACAGCGGTTCGTCGTTGGGCTCGAACACCACCCACTTCAGGCCGCGAAACAGGCTTTCCTCGATGAACAGCGCCGTGCGCCGCACCGGCACGTACTTGTATTCGTCGGCGAGCTGGTCGGCGCCGCGCAGGGTGCGCGCGCCCCACACCACGCGCCCGCTGGCAGGCATCGCGCGCAGACAGTTGATGCCCAGCGGATTGAGCTCGCCGTTCTCAGCATCGGTGAGTGGCACGGAAAGCTGGGGCACGCCGACCAGGCTGGCATCCAGCCCGGCCGGCGCCTTCCACACGCCGCGCTGGGTATCGGTACGCGCGAATACCCCGGCCACGGCGCCGCAGGCGGCGAAGGTTTCCAGCGCGTTGTTGCGCAGCAGGTTGGGCTGGCGCAGGCGCGGGAAGAACAGCGCGGCGTTGCGGCTGCGCGGGTCGGCGAATTCGTCCAGCCCGTCGATGGCCTCGGCCTTGCTGTCCCAGCTGCTGGGGGCATCGATGATGTGGAAGGCCCGGCGCTGTTCGCAGTAGGCGGTCGCCGCGGAAAGCACCACCGGCTCGGCATCGAAGGCCACGCCGTCGTCGTTGCGGTACGGCGGGATGCACAGCAGGTTGAACAGGTCGGCCTGCTCCAGCGCGTAGAGGCCGCGCTTCTGTGCCAGGCCCAGTTCGGGCAGGAAATCGGTCGCGGCTAGCGCACCGCCATCGCTGGCACTGCTGTCGGCGGCGTCGTAGGCGGCCTGCAGCGCGGTGCGCTTCTCGTCCAGCGCCTGTTTGCTGGCGGAGGTGTCGCCACCGTCGCGCACGGTCTTGTCATGGGCGCGCTTGGCTTCGGCCACGTCTTCCTCGGCCTGGCTCACGGCATCAACGCCGTCGCTGACCGTGGCCGGCAGCGGCGCCACCGCGCGTGCCAGCCGCGATTCGGCCGCCAGCACGCGGTCCACGCGGCGCGGGCTTTCCACCACGGTGACATTGAGCCAGGTCTCGCTGGCACCGCCGGGGCTGGCATCACGCACGGTGAGGTTGAACAGGTCACCCACCGCCACGCCCAATGCCACGGCGACATCGGCATTGCCTGAGCGGGTCACCGCCGCGCGCAGCTTGCCGCCCCAGCGGCCTTCGCTGGCCGCCTGCAGCGTGAGGCCGCCGGCTTCCAGCGGCGCGCGCGAGGGCGCCGCCGCGCGGCGTGCCGCGGCCAGCGCGCTGTCCTTGCTGGCACCGTCGAGCTGCGAGGCCGCGGTGATCGCGTCGGCCACCGCCTTAGCGGCGGACTGCTCCGGTTCCTCGGTATAGCTGGCCGCCTTCGCGCTGGCGTTGGCGACGACGGTAGCGAGATCCGCACCGGTGCCGGCGGCATCGGCCACCGCTTTGGCGGCGGCTTCGGCGTCGGCACGCGCGCCGTCGTCGGCATAGCTGGGATGGAACAGCCGCACGACCACGGCCTGGCCGCCGCCGTTGAGGAAGAAGTCGCGCACCGCAAAGCCGAGCTGGCTGTCCAGCCACAGGCCGCCGAAGGTGCGTTCGAAGTCGCCGAAGCTGTTGATCGTTACCGCCTCGTTGACCGGCCCGCGCAGGGCGCGGCCGATGAAGGCGGTGATCGAGGTGGCGACGCCGGTGATGGTGCGCACGCCGCTGGAGACTTCTTCGACGTAGACACCGGGGTAGGTGAGGGCAGCGGGCATTTCGGTTCTCCTTGCGGGTTCAGCGCGGGTCTGGGGAGGCGTCGCCGGGACGAGCCGTCCCCAGCGCGTAGAGGGCAGTGCCGTCCGGGAGCGCGCGCACCTGCAATTGGCCGCGCGCGGCGAGGACCTTCAGCGCCCCCTCGATGCGTTCGAGCTCGCGTTCGTAACGCTGCTGCGGCAGCCACCAGCGGGTGATGCCTTGCAGCGTGTCGGCCGCTTGCGGATGCATGCGCAGGTACGCCAGCACCGCGTCGACGACTTCGGGGTCCGGGGATTCCTCGTGTGCGGGGCTGGGCGTCATGCAGGCGCTTCCGGAAGGTTCACGGAAGGAATCGCAACAAGCGTGCCAGCCGCCCGCCGCAGGACCGAAGGCACGCGAAAGCCCTGAAAACAAGCACTCCCGCGCGAGGCGGGAGTGCAGGGGAACGCGGCGGTGTCGGCGCAAGTGGGGGTTGCCGCGCCCGCTTTCCGGGGCGGCCGGGTGCGCGCGGACCCGCTCAGTCCGGGCGCGCGATCCCGTGGCGCTTGAGCATGCGGCCGAGGTGGCGGCGCTCGGTGTCGGCCAGGGTCGCGGCGCGGCTGACGTTGTAGTTCGACCGCGCCATCAGCTGGGTGAGATAGCCTTGCTCGAAGCGGTCGATGGCCCGCTGCTTGGCATCGGAGAAAGACAGCACGCCTTCCTCCTGGGGCACGGCGGGCGGCGCGGGCGTCCCCAGCGCGCTGGCGGCGAACACGCTGCCGGCAGCGGCGGCCAGATCGTCCACCCCGATTTCTCCACCGCCCACGCGCACGCAGGCGCGCAGGATCACGTTCTCCAGTTCGCGCACGTTGCCCGGCCAGTCGTGGCGCGAGAGCGCCTGCAGCGCTGGCGCAGTCCATTCGCAGGCGGCCAGGCCGAAGCGCTCGCGCAGCTCGCCAAGCAGGTGCAGCGCGAGCAACTGGATATCGTGCCCGCGCTCGCGTAACGGCGGCAGCGTCAGCTGCAGCGCCCCCAGCCGGTAGTAGAGGTCGCTGCGGAAACGGCCTTGTTCGATGGCCTGCAGTAGTGGCGCATTGGTCGCCGCCAGCACGCGCACGTCGGCAGTTCGCACGGAGCGTTCGCCGACCACACGGAACTCGCCGCTTTGCAGGAAGCGCAACAGGGTGGTCTGCGCATGCGCGGACAGTGAATCCACTTCATCCAGGAACAATGTGCCGCCGCGCGCGAATTCGACCAGGCCTTGTTCACTGCTGCGCGCATCGGTGAAGGCGCCGCGGCGGTGGCCGAACAGTTCGGCCTCCAGCAGGGTATCGGGCAAGGCCCCGCAGTTGACCGGCACGAACGGCTGGTCGCGGCGGGCGCTGGCGTAGTGCAGCTCGCGGGCGACCAGCTCCTTGCCGGTGCCCGTTTCGCCTTCGATCAGGACCGAGGCATTGCAGCGCGCATAGCACTGCAGCAGCCCCTTGAGGTGACGCATCGCGGCGGAGTCGCCCACCATCGACGACACGGCCAAGTATTCGGACTGGGGGGACATCGCAAGCTCCGTCTGTGGGTTGCTCCATGGGCGTCGTTCCCGGACACGACACGGGCCGGGCGCGGGAACGGCTCTTGGGGGAACGCACGAACGGCGGGAAATGCGGCCAGGCTTGGCTGAACGCTTCGGGCCGGGGCGGGGCAGCGAGTATCCGTGGCGAGAAACTACCTGAGGATTTGACCTCAATCCATTGATTAATAAAGCTACTTTCCGAAGCCCCTGAGCAACGACACGAGCACTTCGGCCTCGCGCTGGCGCTTGGCGAGGTCGGGCTCCGTGACCACGTGCTCGTCGAGGTGGCCCACCAGTACTTCCATCATCAGCGCGTGCATGGCGCCCTTGGCGGCGGCGATTTGCATGAGCACGTCGCTGCAGTCGGCCTCATCGAGCAGGGCCTTCTCCAGGCCGGCGACCTGACCGGCGATGCGCCGGATGCGGCTGAGCAGGGCCTTCTTCTGGTGGGAGACGTGCGACATGGGATCGGACGATATACCCTAGGGGGGTATACAAGCAATCCAACCGGATCCCCTATGTCGCTTGAAGCCGCCGCGGCGCAACGCCGCCACTCCCACGCCTTCGATACCGGCAATGCCGGCGCCGAGCGCGCCGCCCGCCGCGCGATGTGGCTGACCCTGGCGATGATGATCATCGAAATTGCCGGCGGCTGGTGGTTCAACTCGATGGCGGTGCTGGCCGACGGCTGGCACATGAGCTCGCACGCACTGGCGCTGGGCCTTTCGGCGTTCGCCTATGCCTGCGCGCGGCGCTATGCGGCTGATCGCCGCTTCGCCTTCGGCACCTGGAAGATTGAGATACTCGGCGGCTATACCAGCGCCATCCTGCTGCTCGTGGTGGCGGGGCTGATGGCCTTCCAGTCGATGGAGCGGCTCATCCAGCCCAGTCCGATCCACTACCGGGAGGCGATCGTCATCGCTGTGGTCGGCCTGGCGGTGAACCTGCTGTGTGCCTGGTGGCTGCGCGACCACGACCATGGACACGACCACGGGCATCACCATGACCACCACGATCATGGTCATGCCCACGGCCATCCCCACGACCACGACCACGCGCCCGGTCACCACCATGACCTCAACCAGCGCTCGGCCTACCTGCACGTGGTCGCCGATGCGGCCACCTCGGTGCTGGCCATTGTCGCGCTGCTCGGTGGCATGTACCTGGGCGCGAACTGGCTGGACCCGGTGATGGGCCTGGCCGGCGCCGCGCTGGTGACAGCCTGGGCATGGGGCCTGCTGCGCAGCAGCGGCCGCGTACTGCTGGATGCGGAAATGGACGCGCCGGTGGTGGAGGAGGTGCGCGAGGTCATCGAGCAGGGCGACGTGCGGGCGCGCATCAGCGACCTGCACGTATGGAAGGTGGGCCGGGGCAAGTTCGCCTGCGTGGTGTCTCTTGTGACCGACAGCACACTGGGAGCGGACGACTTCCGCGCGATGCTCGCCGTCCACGACGAGCTGGTCCACGTCACCGTCGAGGTGCACAGGCTGCCGGCCGGCTGATTCCCCGGCCGTCCGCGAGCTGCCTTTCGCGGACAACATGACCCATTGCGGACATGACGGCCGCCGCGCCTGTTAACGCTAACAGAATCAAGCACTTTTCGCGCGCGGCGCGTTGCGGCGCAACATGGTTTTCAGGCGAAAACTGCGATTCATGGCGAATTCATTGCAGATTTTTCGCAAAGTTTGACAACGCTGTCAGATTCCGATTCCAATCCGCCCCGAACTTATGAGTTCCAGCTATAGCTGCGCGTTGCGGCTATGGCGCGCCAACAGACGCAGCACATCAGACGTCATCGCGACTCCGGGGAGGGAAGTTCCATGAAGCAAGCACAGTTCGTACCCAAGAAGCGTGTCCTGGCATCGGCATTGATGGTGGCCCTCGCGGGCCCCGCCTTCGCCCAGGACGCCAATCCGCAGACCACCGCCAACCAGGCCAGCACCGGCGCCACCGCCGCCTCGCAGGATCCGGCCACCACGCTGGATACGGTGCAGGTCACCGGCATCCGCGGCAGCCTCACCTCGTCGATGAACCTCAAGCGCGACGCGCAGGGTGTCGTCGACGGCATCGTGGCCGAGGACATCGGCAAGTTCCCTGATTCCAACCTGGCCGAGTCGCTGCAGCGCATCTCCGGCGTGTCCATCGACCGCAGCAACGGCGAAGGCTCGCGCGTGACCGTGCGCGGCATGGGCCCGGACTTCAACCTGGTGCTGCTCAACGGCCGGCAGATGCCGACCTCGACCGGCAGCCGCGCGTTCGAGTTCAGCGACCTGGCCTCCGAGTCGATCTCCGAGGTCGACGTCTACAAGACCAGCCGCGCGGACATCCCGACCGGCGGCATCGGCGCGACCATCAACATCCGCACCGCGCGCCCGCTCGACAACCCGGGCACGCATGCCAGCGCCGCCGCCAAGGGCGTGTGGGACACCTCCGACGACGACCTGCCGAGCCGCCTGAAGGGCAGCTCGGTGACGCCGGAGCTGTCGGGCATCTTCAGCACCACCTCGGCCGACGGCCAGTTCGGCCTGGGCATCAGCGGCAGCTACCAGGAGCGTGATTCCGGCTCGGCCTCGGCGTTCGTCGCCCCGGGCAACGGCTGGCGTCCGTTCATCGACACCCCGCGCGCCGATGGCCTCGGCGGTGGTTCGGCGCTGCCGCTGCCGGGCCAGCCGGGTTCGGAGAACATCACCAACCGTCCGGGTCCCAACGACGTGTATTCCATGCCGCAGAGCCTGGGCTACAGCGTCAACTCGGTCGAGCGCAAGCGCACCAACGGCCAGGCCGTGCTGCAGTGGCGCCCGATCGACGAACTGACCGCAACGCTGGATTACACCTACTCGGAAAACAAGATCCACACCCGTCGCAACGACATGTCGGTGTGGTTCAACATGACCCCGAACGAAAGTTCGTGGACCTCCGGTTCGGGTTCCTCGCCGCTGCATTACGAAGAGCTCTACAACGGCAATTCCGACTTCGCCAACGGTGCCGGCGATTCGGCGGTCAAGCACGAGAACAAGTCGCTGGGCTTCAACGTCGAGTGGAAGGTCAGCGACCAGCTGACCCTGACCATGGACTACCACGACTCCTCGGCGACCTCCAAGCCGGACAGCCCGTACGGCTCGAGCAACACGCTCAGCGCCGCCGGCTTCTTCCGTGCCGGCAACATCGCCGACTTCAGCGGCGATTTCCCGATCCTGACGCTGATCCTGCCCAATGGCATGACCGCGATCGACCCGTCGCAGATGCTGGTCACCGGCTCGGTGTTCAGCAACAACTACAACCGCGCCGAGATCCAGCAGTGGCAGGGCAGCGGTGAATTCGTGTTCGAGAACTACTCGAAGTTGAACTTCGGCGTGGCCTCGACCACCTACAACAACCGCTCGGCCTTCACCAACGTCCAGCTCGACACCTGGGGCGGCGCCACCAGCGCTGCCGATTACCCGGACGAGGTGTGGCAGCTCGAGCACATGGGCGATTACTTCGACCAGTTCGGCGGCGCGAGCAACCCGAACTTCACCGACGACTTCTTCGGCTTCGACTTCGCCACCGTCCGCCAGCTGGCGGCCGATGCATGGGTGCGCGCCGGCAAGGGCAGCGCGCAGGACTACCTGGCCTCGTACGACTACACCGGCCAGCCGGTGCCGGGCAGCACGGCCAACCGCACCGTCGGCGACAGCCGCGTGCAGGAAAAGTCGCGCAGCGCGTACATCAGCTGGAGCAACACCTTCGACTGGGGCCTGCCGGTGAGCGTGGCGGCCGGCATCCGCTACGAAGAAACCAAGGTGCAATCGCAGTCGCTGCAGCCGGCGCCGGTCGGCATCAACTGGGCCGGTGCCAACGAGTTCAACATCATCTACAGCGGTTCGGAATTCCGCCGCGATGATGGCGAGTACAAGTACTGGCTGCCGAACCTGGACATCGGCGTGGACCTGACCGACTCGGTGAAGCTGCGCGCCAGCTACAGCGAGACGCTGGGCCGCCCGAACTGGGGTGACCTGAACGCGGCGACCTCGCTGGGCGGCGTGGCCCGCTTCGACGGTGGCAGCGGTTCGTCGGGCAACCCGGGGCTCAAGCCGCTGGAGTCCTCGAACATCGACCTGTCGGTGGAGTGGTACTACGCCGATGCGAGCTACATGTCGCTGGGCTACTTCCACAAGAAGATCGACAACTTCATCGCTGCCCAGACCAGCGTGCAGACCCCGTATGACGACGTGCATACGCCGGCCGGCGGCGCGTACTGGAACGCGGCGGTGGCCGCGGGCTGCGCCAGCACGGACCGTCCCTGCATCCGCGATTACATCTTCGACAACTTCGACGGCCAGCCGGGCGTCAATGCGGCCGCAGGCACGATCGTGGGCCAGCCGGGCGACCCGGTGATCCCGTTCAACCTGTCGCAGCCGGTGAACAACCGCTCCGACAAGCTCGATGGCTGGGAGTTCAACATCCAGCACATGTTCGGCGAATCGGGCTTCGGCCTGGCGGCGAACTACACCTGGGTGGATTCGGGCCTGACCTACAACAACGGTGCGCTGGGCACGCAGTTCGCGCTGACCGGCCTGAGCGATTCGGCCAACTTCGTGGCGTTCTACGAGAAGTACGGCTGGTCGATCCGCGCGGCGTACAACTGGCGTGACGAGTTCCTCAACGCGCTGGGCGACGGCAAGGGCTCCAACCCGCTGTACACCGAGGCCTATGGCCAGCTGGACATGAACATCAGCTACGACGTGACCGACAACCTGACGCTCTCGGTGGAAGGCATCAACATCACCAACGAGACCACCCGGGTGCACGGCCGCAATTCGAAGCAGCTGTACTCGGTGGATCAGTTGGGTCCGCGCTACATGTTCGGCCTGCGCTACAAGTTCTGATCCGGCCCGGCCTGTCGCGGCGGGCCGCCCCCTCCAGACCGCCGCTGCCAGGGCGGGGGCCGGGGGTCCGAAAGGACCTCCGGCCTTCGCTTGTCCGGTCTGCCGAAGTTGCAAGAGGTCCGTCTTGACCCAATCCATCCGACACGTGGTCATCCTGGGCGGCGGTTCGGCCGGCTGGCTGACCGCCGGCGTGCTCGCCGCCGAGCATGGCGGCCCCGGCGCCGACGACCTGCGCATCACCGTGATCGAATCGCCCGACGTGCCGATCATCGGCGTGGGCGAGGGCACTTGGCCGACGATGCGCGACACGCTGCGCCGCATCGGCGTGAGCGAGGCCGATTTCATCCGCGAATGCGAAGGCGCCTTCAAGCAGGGCTCGCAGTTCGTCAACTGGACCGACGCCGGTCCCCGCGACACCTATTACCACCCGTTCCACCTGCCGGGCGGCTATGACGAGGCCGACCTGATCGGCGGCTGGCGCCAGCATCATCCCGACGCCCAGTTCGACCACCTGGTCTGCGCGCAGCCGCACCTGTGCGATGCGAACAAGGGACCCAAGCAGTTCGCCACGCCCGAGTACGCCTCGGTGGCCAACTACGCCTATCACCTGGACGCCGCCAAGCTGGGCGGTTTCCTGCGCAAGCACTGCGTATCGCGGCTCAACGTGCGCCACGTCCCCGACCTGGTCACCGAAGTGCGCTCGCACGACAACGGCGACATCGCCGCGCTGCGCACCCGCGAGCATGGCGACATCGCCGGCGACCTGTTCATCGACTGCACGGGCCTGCGGGCGCTGCTGATCGGCCAGCACCTGGGCGAGCCGCTGCTGCCGCAGCAGCACCTGCTGTTCAACGATCGCGCCATTCCCACCCAGGTTCCCTACACCGATGCGCGCGCGCCCATCGCCTGCCAGACCATTTCCACCGCACAGAAGTTCGGCTGGATCTGGGACATCGGCCTGCAGGGCCGCCGTGGCATCGGCCATGTCTACTCCAGCGCCTACGGCAGCGAGCAGGACGCGCACGACGCGCTGGTGCGCTACATCGTCGATACCGGCGGACGCGAACAGGACATCACCTGGGTGCCACGCGTGCGCATCGAGCCGGGCTACCGGCTGCGCCCCTGGCGCAACAATTGCGTGGCGGTGGGCCTGTCCAGCGGCTTCCTTGAACCGCTGGAAGCCAGCTCGCTGGTGCTGGTGGAACTGGCCGCGGCGATGATCGCCGACCAGTTCCCGGCCACGCGCGACACCATGGATATCCTGGCCACGCGCTTCAACGACACCTTCCGCTACCGCTGGGAGCGGGTGGTGGATTTCCTCAAGCTGCACTACGTGCTCAGCCGGCGCGACGATTCGGACTACTGGCGCGACCACCGCCGCGAGGAGACCTGGCCCGAGCGCCTGCGCGACCTGCTCGCGTTGTGGCGCTACCAGCCGCCCTCGCGCTACGACCTGTACCGGATCGAGGAGGTCTTCCCCTGGGCGAGCTACCAGTACATCCTCTATGGCATGGGTTTCGTGCCGCAGGGCAGGGCGGGCACGGCGCACACGGCGGCCATCCAGCGTGCGGAACGCTGCTTCCGCCAGACCGCCGAGCAGACCGCGCGCATGCTCGCCGCGTTGCCCGGCCACCGCGAATTGATCGACCACATCCGCGCGCGCGGCCTGCCGCGCGTGTGAGCCACCAAGAAGACCGATGACCCGCCACGTCCCGCTCAACAACGTCGACCACCACGGCCTGCGCATCGACACCCGCCGCGTACCCGGGCTGGGCGACGAAGTGATGTCCGTGCTGACCTTCCCCGGCGAATTCCGCCAGTTGCAGGCGCATTACCCGATCGTCTTCCACAAGGATGCCGAGGGTGCCTTCCATCCGCTGGCCCTGCTGGGCCTGCGCGAGCACGAAAACCTGTTCCTGGAGCCGGACGGCTGGGATGCGCACTACCTGCCGCTGGCGATCGAACGCAAGCCGTTCCTGATCGGCAGCACCGACGGCGAGCCGACGGTGCACGTGGACCTGGACAGCCCGCGCATCGCCGCCGACGACGCGCCGGGCGAGGCGGTGTTCAAGGAGTTCGGTGGGCAGACCGTCTACCTGGAACGCATCAGCTCGGTCTTGCGCGCCCTGCATGAAGGCTTGCAGCAGAACCCGGGCTTCACCGCGCTGCTGCTCTCGCTGGACCTGCTGGAGCCGTTCGCGTTCGACGCACGCCTGCGCGACGGTACCCCGCTGCGGGTGGAAGGGCTCTACACGATCCATGAGGAGCGCCTGCGCGCGCTCGACGGCCCCACGCTGGCGCAGCTCAACCGCAGCGGCGCGCTGGAAGCCATCCACATGGTGATCGCCTCAGGCGCGCATTTCCGCGACCTGATCGAACGCACCGAGCGCCGTCGTGCTGCCGGTCACCACTAAGGTTCGCGAGGTTCACGGGCTCGATCCGCGGGCCCTGCCGGAAACGGTCCTCACCTCCACCGAGCCGCTGCTGCTGCGCGGGCTGGTCAAGGATTGGCCGCTGGTGCGTGCCGGGCTGGAATCGCCACGCGCCGCGATCGATTACCTGCGCCGCTTCGCCCGCCGCGACGCGCAGGTGGCCGTGCTGGTCGCGCCGCCGCAGGTGGAAGGACGCTACTTCTACAACGAGGCGCTGAGCGGCTTCAATTTCCATACCGAGCGCCCGCCGCTGGGCGCGATGCTCGACGCGATGGAACGCCATCTCGACGACGCGCGGCCGCCCTCGCTGTACATGGGCTCGACCACGGTGGATACCTACCTGCCGGGCCTGCGCGAGGAGAACGACCTGGATCTGTCCGCGCACGACCCGCTTTTCAGCGTGTGGGTCGGCAACCGCACCCGCATCGCCGCGCACCAGGACGTGCCGGACAACATCGCCTGCGTGGCGGTCGGGCACCGGCGCTTCACCGTGTTCCCGCCGGAGCAGTTGCGCAACCTCTACATCGGCCCGCTGGATCTCACCCCGGCCGGCCAGCCGGTAAGCCTGGTGGACTTCGCCGCCCCGGACCACGCGCGCTTCCCGCGCTTTGCCGAAGCACTCGCGCACGCGCAGGTCGCCGAGCTGGGCCCGGGCGATGCGATCTTCATCCCCAGCCTGTGGTGGCACCACGTCGAGGGGCTGGATCCCTTCAACGTGCTGCTCAACTACTGGTGGCGGCGCACGCCGGCGTACATGGATTCGCCGATGAACGCGCTGATGCTGGCGCTGATGAGCCTGCGCGACCTGCCCGCCGAGCAGCGTGCCGCCTGGCAGGAAATCTTCCGCCACTATGTCTTCGAGCCGGACGCCGACACCGCCGGCCACATTCCCGAGGCCGCGCGCCGCACGCTGGCGCCGATGACCCCGGAAGTCGCGCGCGAGTTGCGCGCGCGCCTGTTGCAACGCCTCAACCGCTGAAGGATTTCCCGCGCATGACCCGTGACGCCCTCGACCTCCCCGACACGCCCGTACGCCGCGTCGTCATCGCCGGTGGCGGCACGGCTGGCTGGATGGCCGCCGCGGCGATCTCCAAGATCCTGGGGCGGCAGCTGGAGATCACGCTGGTGGAGTCCGAGCAGATCGGCACCGTGGGCGTGGGCGAGGCAACGATCCCGCCGCTGGTCACGTTCCATCGCCTGATGGAGATCGACGAGCGTGAATTCATGGCCGCCACGCAGGGCGCCATCAAGCTCGGCATCCTGTTCGAGAACTGGCGCCAGGTCGGCCACCGCTATTTCCACTCCTTCGGTACCACCGGCCGCGACCACTGGACCGCCGGCTTCCAGCATTTCTGGCTGCGCGGCCGCGAACGCGGGCTGGCCAGCGACTATGCCGACTACAACGTCGAATCGGTGGCCGCGCGCGAGAAGCGCTTTGCGCACCTGCCGAAGATGGGCATGAACTACGCCTATCACTTCGACGCCAGCCTGTACGGCAAGTTCATGCGCAAGATTGCCGAACGGCATGGCACGCGGCGGGTGGAGGGCAAGATCGCCGACGTGCTGCTGCACGAGGACACCGGCTGCATCCGTTCGCTGCGGCTGGAATCGGGCGACGTCATCGAGGGCGACCTGTTCATCGACTGCACGGGCTTCCGCGCGTTGCTGATCGACAAGGCGCTGGGCGTCGGATTCGAGGACTGGTCGCACTGGTTGTTCAACGACAGCGCGCAGGCCGTGCAGACGGCCGCCGTGGAGGACGCCGCGCCGTACACCAGCGCCATCGCCGAGGAAGCCGGCTGGCAGTGGCGCATTCCATTGCAGCGACGGGTCGGCAACGGCATCGTGTATTCGAGCCGGCACATGGACGACGACCGCGCACGCGAAATCTTCGAGGGCAGCCTGCGCGGCGAGCAAATCTCGCGCATGCTGCAGATCCGCTTCCGCCCCGGGCGGCGCGAACACAGCTGGTACCGCAACTGCATCGCGCTGGGGTTGGCAGGCAGCTTCATCGAACCGCTGGAATCGACCACCATCCATTTGATCCAGCGCGGCATCACCCGCCTGATGCAGTGCTTCCCGAAGGTGCTCTCCGCGGTGGACATCGAGGAATACAACCGGCAGATGGCCGAGGAGCTGGTGCACGTGCGCGACTTCGTCGTGCTGCACTATGCGCTGACCGACCGCCGCGACACGGCCTACTGGCGCGCCTGCAACGAAATGACGCTGCCGCCCTCGTTGCAGCATCGCATCGACCTGTTCCGCGAGACCGGCATCGTGTTCCACCAGCCCAACGAGCTGTTCGCCGAGAACTCCTGGATCCAGGTGATGATGGGGCAGGGCAACATGCCCCGGCAGCACCATCCCACCGCCGACCTGATGGGCGACGAGGAACTGACGCGCTTCCTCAACGCCGCGCGCGAGCACGCCACGCGCACGGCCGCGCAATTGCCCAGCCACCAGGCTTACCTGGACCGCTGGTGCCCGGCCACGCCGCAATCCTGATCGCCATCACCGCCATCACCCGAGGAGGCCACGCCATGCGTGCGATGAAGTGGATGCTGTCATGCTTGCTGATGCTGGCCCCGTGGGGACCGGCGCTGGCGGCGGGGCCAAGCGAGGTGAAGATTGTCGAGACGGAAGGCAGCTATCGGCTGTTCGTCGATGGGCAGCCGTTCTTCATCAAGGGCGGTGGCGGCAGCGGCCACCTCGACGAGCTCGCCGCGCGCGGCGGCAATGCCGTGCGCACCTGGCGCGTGGACAGCGACCCGGCACAGATGCGCGCCTTCCTGGACAACGCGCAGCGGCTGGGATTGAAAGTGGCCGTCGGCATCGAGGTCGGCAATGAACGCCATGGTTTCAACTACGACGATGACGCCGCGGTGGCCGCGCAGCTGGCGCGCATCCGGGGCGAGGTCGAGGCATGGAAGGATCATCCGGCGGTGTTGATGTGGGTGGCCGGCAACGAGCTCAACCTGCACTATTCCAACCAGAAAGTGTGGAATGCGATCGGCGGCATCGCCGACATGATCCACGAGGTCGACCCGAACCACCCGGTGATGACCACGCTGGCCGGCTTCGGCCCCCCGTTGATCGAACAGATCAAACAGCGTGCCGGCAGCCTGGACCTGATCGGCATCCAGCTCTACGGCAACCTCGGCGAGTTGCCCGAGAAGCTGCGCGACAGCCACTGGACCGGGCCCTACGTGGTGACCGAATGGGGCCCGACCGGACATTGGGAATCGCCGCTGACCTCGTGGGGCGCGCCGATCGAGGACGATGCCTCGCGCAAGGCGGGCGTTTTGCTGGAGCGCTACCAGCGCTACATCGCTGACGAACATCGCCAGGGACTGGGGTCGTTCGTGTTCTTGTGGGGACAGAAGCAGGAGCGCACGCCGACGTGGTATGGCCTGTTCCTGCCGGAGGGTGAATCCACGCCGAGCGTGGACGCGATGCAGTTCGCGTGGACCGGCCAGTGGCCGGCGAACCGCGCCCCCTCGATCGCGCCGATCCGCGTGGATGGACGGCTGGCGGCCAGCAGCGTGGTGCTCAAGGCGGGCAGCAAGCACAAGGCGCACGTGCGAGCTTCGGACAAGGAAGCAGATCCGCTGGCCTACCACTGGACGCTACGCGAGGAAACCACTGCCACCAGCATCGGCGGCGACCCGGAACACCTGCCGGCCGCGGTGGAGGGCGTGATCCAGGATGCGGGGACAGGCGAAATCACGTTGACCGCACCGCAGAAAGTGGGCAACTACCGGCTGTTCGTCGAAGTCCGCGACGGGCAGGGGCACGCGGCGTATGCCAACTTCCCGTTGCGGGTGGAGTAGCCGGAACGCGCGCAGCCGCGCAGGTAAGTAGAACTACTGGCAACGCGCCAGTAGTTCCCTCGATGAAATCGCGCGCCGGGCAGGAGACGCTTGCCCTGGGGTCCTCTGAAGGCCCGCACGCGGTTTGGAAGAGGTGGCGGATGGCGAGCGCTCGAACGAGCCGCAGCACACGAAAGCGGGGATTCATGCGGCCGGCTGGGCTGCTCGTCCTCGCTTCATGGATCGTCTGGCCGGTGGATGCCGCGCCGCCGTCGGCAGACCCATCACCCGACGCCGCTGCCGCTGCCGAGGCAGCGCCTCCTGCCATCGCCACACCAGCCGGCAAGCAGCACCTGTTCCGTGACCCGACCGACGGCGCGTTCGACATGTCGAACTGGCTGCTGGAGCATCACGGTTTCCTGCCGGTGCCTATCGTTATCACCGACCCGGCGCTTGGCTATGGTGGCGGCCTAGTGGCGACCTTCTTCCATCGCCCGGAAGGCGCGCCGGCGACACGGACCGGTGCGGATGGCCAGCCGCAACTGATTCCGCCGAACATGTACGGCATCGGCGGCATGAAGACCGAGAACGGCAGCAAGGCATACGCCGCCGGCGCGATCATGCATTTCAAGGAAGACACCTGGCGTTACCTGGGGGGTGTCGCGGACACCGACCTGAACATCGATTTCTACACCAGTGGCCGCCTGCTGCCGGAGCGGAAGATCGCGGTGAACATGCAGGGCGTGATGTCGCTGCAGCAGCTGCGGCGGCGTATCGGGCAGAGCGAGCTGTTCGTGGCCGGGCAATGGATCTACATGGATCTCGACCCGCGGCTGGAGAATGCCAGCGATCGGCAGTACCTCAAGAAGCTGGACTTCGAGCAGGTCAGCTCGGGTCTGGGCGTGCAGCTGGAGTACGACAGCCGGGACAACTCGTTCACGCCCTCGCGCGGCTACCTTTTCAATGCCGAAGGCAACTTCTACATGCCTTTCATCGGCAGCGACGTCGAGTTCCAAAGCTACCGGGTCCACGGCTACGGCTATTGGCCGCTCGGCAAGCAGTTCGTGCTTGCCGGGCGCGCGGACCTGCGCCATGTGGAGGGTGACGTTCCCTTCTATCGGTTGCCCTACATCGACATGCGCGGCGTGCCTTCGGCCCGGTACCAAGACGACAATACCGGCGTACTGGAGGCCGAGCTGCGCTGGAACGTGACCCCACGCTGGGCGGGCATCGGCTTCGCAGGCGCCGGCCGCGCCTGGGGCGACCGGGCCAGTTTCAGCGACGCGTCCACGGCCGTGAGCAAGGGCGTGGGCGTGCGCTACCTGATCGCCCGCAAGCTGGGCATGTACATGGGTCTGGACTACGCCTGGGGCCCGGAAGACCAGACCGTCATCGTGCAGATGGGCAGCGCCTGGCGTTGAGCAGCCGGTGACGCGGCGCAGTCCCGCATTGCCCTTAGAATGCACTTCACTGGCATCGAGGGGAGCGTGACGTGATCCTGCGTTTGGGACTTTGCATGGCCGCCCTTGCCTGCGTGAGCGTCGCGCAGGCAGCGGAGCAATCAGGCTTTCGTTGGCCAGAGGGTCACCGCGCGGCAGTGAGCCTGGCCTACGACGATGCGCTGGATTCGCAGCTGGACCACGTGATCCCGCAGCTCGACAAGTACGGCTTCAAGGGCAGTTTCTACCTGCAGCTCTCGCGTGATCCGGTGGGCCAGCGGATGGAGGAATGGCGTGCCGCCGCGCGCAACGGCCACGAGCTGGGCAACCACACGCTGTTCCACCAGTGTTCGAGCTCGGTGAAAGGGCATGAGTGGGTGGAACCCGCGCGTGACCTGGACCACACCAGCGCGGCGCAGATGCGCGACCAGGTGCTGCTGGCCAACGTGATGCTTCAGGCGCTGGACGGCAAGCGCGTGCGCACGATGACCGTGCCGTGCGGGGACGTGATGGCGGAGGGTTCGAACTACATTCCGCTGGTGGCGGACCAGTTCGTGGCGATCAAGCTGGGCTCGGGTGCGGTCGTGGAGGACATGGCGCGACTGGACCTGCATGCGGTACCGGTGGAAGCGCCGGTCGGCGTGACCGGCGAGCAGCTGATCGCGCAGGTGGAGGAAGCTGGACGCCGCGGGACGATGGTGAATTTCACCTTCCACGGCGTCGGCGGGGATTACCTGACCGTATCCAGCGAAGCCCACGAGGCGCTGTTGCGTTACCTGGCCGCGCACCGGGATGTGTACTGGGTGGATACGTTCGTCAATCTCACCCAGTATGTGCAGGAACAGCGGGCGAGGAAGGGGCGCTGACCTGGCGCCCCGTTGTGTTCAACGCAACGAAGGCTGCACCGCATCCACCAGAGCGCGCAGACGCAGTGCATCTCGCAGCGCTTCCAGACCCGCGTCGGTCCGCACCCGCACGGTGGCGGTTTCTCCGGGCAACAAGGTCAGCGCGTTGTCGGAGACTTCGACATCCAGTTCGCCGAAGTCGATCCACGTAGCGCGCGCCAGCGCACTCGCGTGCACGTCCAGCGCATAGCCGTCGCCTTCGCGTCGCAGCTCTGCGCGTAGCCCCGGGTCTGGCCACGCCATGTCCTTCGCCGCACTGAAATACACGACCTGACGCGACACCGGCTCGCCGGCGACAGACAGCTCGAATACCGCGACCGTCGACCGGGGATCGGCGTCGCCGAGCAACTCCGCATCACGATACCGGGCGATCTTCGCCGCCGACAAAGGCGCCAGCTCTACCGTCTTGTGCTCGTCGCGCAGCTGCCTGCCGTCCAGTGACACCACCCGCAGGCGAAGCTCGCCGCTGAGCGCGCGGGTGCGGTCGTTGATCAGGCTGACCTCGGTCTGGCCTGCAGCATCGCGTAGCGCGGCCACCGCCACCGGGGCAAAGAAGCGGCGCGCATGGAATTGCAGGGCCTTCCAGCGGCCGAACCAATCGACGCTCGACCACGAGGCGCCGGGCCACACATCGTTGAGTTGCCAGTACAGCGAGCCCATCGTGTACGGGCGACTGGCGCGGTGATGCAGGGCGGCCAGTTCGATGCCCTCGGCCTGCATGACCTGGCTGAGGTAGATGAAGTCGGCGAAATCCTTCGGCGAGCCGAACTCCCTCTGCACGTACTGCATCAGCCGTTCGTTGCCCTTGCCGGCCATGAACTTCTGGTGGGCCTCGATGACCGGCGTGTCGATGCCCTGGGCGTCGCGCGGGGCAAAGGCGTCCACCGTGCGACGGTCCGGCCAGGCTTGCAGGCCGTACTCGGACATGAAGCGTGGCGTGATCTCCAGGTACTTGACCGGCGGGTGCGCGGGATTTCCCCAAACCTCCCAGTAATGCATGTCGCCGGCGGCCGGCGTGTTCGCCACCTCGGCGAGGTCGTTGCTGGGTGAGCTGGCCCAGTAGCGGATGCCGCCGCCCTCCTGCGCGACGACCTCCCGCAGGTCATGGCCGAACAGCTGCACGTAGCCGTCCCAGACCTTTTGCGCGAAGACCGGGTCGCGCGCCTTCAAGACCTGGCCGTGGTCACCACCGCCCCAGTATTTCCAGGCGATCTCTTCTTCGTTGTTGCCGCACCACAGCACGATGCTGGGGTGATCGCGCAGGCGGCGCACGTTGTCGCGCGCTTCGGCGACCACGTTGTCCCGAAACGCCTTGTCGTAGGCCGGTTGCATGCCGCCGCCGAACATGAAGTCCTGCCAGATCATCAGCCCCAGTTCGTCGGCCAGGTCATAGAAGCGGTCGCTCTCGTAGATGCCGCCGCCCCAGCCGCGGATCATGTTCATGTTCGCGTCGGCTGCCGATTGCAGGACACGCCGCAGCTGGGCCTCGCCCACCCGCGGCGCGAACATGTCGAAAGGAATGTAGTTGGCCCCCTTGGCGAACACCGGGATGCCGTTGATGACGAAATGGAACGTGGCGCCCTGCGCATCCGCATCCGTGCGCAGCTCCACGCTGCGCAGCCCGGTGCGCTTGCTGGCCTGCGCCAGCAGTTGGCGTCCCTGGCGCAGTTCCACGTCGTAACGATAGAGCGGCTGCGCACCATAGCCGTTCGGAAACCAGCGCTGCGGCTGCTCTACGGTGACCGGCACCGAGATCGCCCCGTCGCCGGTGGCCTGCAGCGCCACCGACTGTTCGGCGACCTGTGTCCGTTTGCCGTCCGGCGAGGTTTGCCAGACCAGCAGGTCGTACTTGCCCGCACGCACGACATCCACGCCGACGCGCACGTCGAGCAGGGCACGCGCCTGCGTCACCTGCGTCTGGCGCAGCTGCACGTCATCGATGCGTACCGCGCTCCAGCTTTGCAGCTTGACCGGCCGCCACACGCCGGCGGTGACGTAGCGTGGGCCCCAGTCCCACCCGTAGTGATAGCCGGGCTTGCGCACGAAGTTGGCGGTCATCGCGTCCTTCGGCTCGTCGCCGTAGGGCGAGGGGTAATTGCCGCCGATCTTGGCCGGCATGGCCTGCACCCGCGGCAGCAGGCGGTTGATCGGCGAGTGCAGGACCACGCGCAGTTCGTTGCCGCGCTCCCGCAACTTGCCTTGCACCGGCACCCGCCAGGTGCGGAAGAAATTGTCGGCCTCAAGCAGCTTCTCGCCGTTGACGTAGATCTCGGCGAAGGTGTCCAGGCCTTCGAAGGCCAGGTCGCTGCGTGCGGCGGCCAGCGTCTGCGTCGGCACGTCGAAAGTGGTGCGGTACTCCCAGTCGGAAATGCCGATCCACTGCAGGCCGGCCTCGGCCGTGCCCACGTAGGGATCAGGGATCAGCCCGCGCGCGAACAGGTCGGTATGCACGGTGCCCGGCACCGTGGCCGGTTGCCACGCAAGCGTGCGGGGGTGCGCGGCGGCCTGCGGGCTGTCCGGGCGCTGGCGGAACTGCCAGCCGCTGTCGATCCGGCTTTCGCTGAAGGCCTGCGCCCGCGCGGCATCGCAACACATCGCCAGAAGGACAGTGCACAGCAGGGTCCGCAGCAGCGCGTATGTACTCATGCTCATCCCGGTAAGAAGACGGCAGTGGCCCGGGGAGGGAGGGCCACTGCCGGAAAAACCTCCCCGGCCTGGCAGCGCGGGGAGGGAGGAGGGGTGGATCAGAACTTGTAGGTCATGCCGAGATACATGACACGACCGGCGTAGCTGTTGGTGTAGAAGCGCGCCTTGGTGTCGTTGCCGAGGTGGGAGCGGGTCTCCTCCTCGGTCAGGTTCAGCACCGAGGCGGTCAGGCTGAGCGCCGGCGTGAAGTTGTACGCGGCATTCAGGTCGATCTGCTCGTAAGGCTCGTCGTAAACGTTCAGGCCGTTCACCAGGCCCTGGACCACTTCGCCACGGCGGTTGTACGAGGCACGCAGCAGCAACTTCTCGTTCTCGTAGAACACGGTGAAGTTGGCCTGGTTCTTCGCGCTGCCGACCAGTGGGGATTCGCCCAGTTCAGTGCCGTCCTCCAGCGTGATGGCCGCCTCGTTGGTGTCGTTGTAGGTGTAGTTGAACTGGAAGCCCAGGCCGAAGTCCAGCGTGTGCTGCGCATACACTTCCACGCCCTGCGAGACCGCATCGCGGCCGCCCGCCTCGGTGGAGTAGTTCTGCACCGTCACGGTTTCCCCGTTGACGACCATGTCGACGTCGGCGATCACCGGCACGGTGAAGTTGCTGACGTCCTTGCGGAACAGCGCCAGGCCCAGGACCGAGCCCGGGCGGAAGTACCACTCCACGCCGAGGTCGTACTGGTCGGCCTTGTACGGCTGCAGGTTCTTGTTGCTGCCCGAACCATACCAACCCAGTTCGCCGGCACCACCGGTCAGGCGGCGGTCGTTGACGTATTCCTCGCTGTAGTACTCCAGGCTGCCGGGCGCGGCGATGCTGTCGTAGCTCGGGCGGGCGATCACCTTGGAAGCGGCGGCGCGCAACACGAGGTTCTCGGTCAGGTCGTAGGCCAGGTTGAGGCTCGGCAGCACGTCGGTGTAGGTCCTGTCGAGCGCGCTGACGGCGAACGATTCCTGGCGCTGCACGCTGTCGGACAGACGCCAGAAGCCCTCGGTGCCGCAGTAGGTGTCGGCGGGCGCGCCGCCGGGCGCCGCGGCACCCTGCTGGCAGGGCAGCGGGCTGCCGTCCGGGCCATCGAAGAAGTAGTCGTTGTAGGAGGTGATCTTGTCCGTCGAATCGGCGTGCTGGCGCGTGCTGGCCACGCGCACGCCGACATTGCCGCGCAGGCGGTCGGTATGGAAGTTGGCCTGCAGGTAGGTGGAGTAGATCTTCTCGTCGACGTTGTAGACGAAGTTGTCTTCGTTGCGCGACTGCATCGCGCCGTACGTCTGGTTGAGATAGTTGACGTAGGCGGGGAAGTTGATGGCCGGGAATGCGCTGGCGTTGAAGCCGCCGGTGAGGTTGCCCACCGACTTCAGCAGGTCCGGCGAGAACTGGCTGGCCAGGTCGTTGCAGCGGCCGTTCCAGAACCGGTTCTCGTAGTCGGACGGGTCGGTGCCCGGGCATACCCAGTAGCTGTTGCCGGTGTTGCGGTGGATGCCACCGTCACGTGCCTTCACGCCGAACTGGATCGAATCCAGGAAGTTCATGTCGGTGTGCCAGGTCGTATCGATCTGGGCGAACTTCTGCTCGGTGGTGTTGCGGGTCCACGACGAGCCGGTCGAGCCAAGGTCGACCTGCAGGATGCCGTTGCTCAGGTTCTGCATCAGTTCCGGCGAGAACGTCATCGTCGGCGTGCCGGTCAGGTCCCAGGCGCTGGCGTAGTTGCCCAGGCTCCAGCTGCCGTCGGCGTTCTGGCGGCGCGGCTTGATCGGCACCGCGAACTGCAGCGAGGGACCGCCCGAAGCCCACGTGCGGCCCGCCTTGGCGACGACGTCCACCGATTCGCCGCGCCACTCGGCTTCCAGGTCGAACGCCTGCGAGCGCGCCTTCTCGATGTTGTAGCTGCCGGTGATCTGCGGCGTCGGCATCGTGCAGTCGTCCGAACCCCAGCCACCCGGGGCCATGCCGGCGGCGGCGGCCTGCGCCTCGCTGCAGTAGTAGGTCTTGCCCGGATGGACACTGTAGTTGGCGCCGGTGACGATGGTGCCGCTGGGATCCAGGGTCAGGCCGTCGAGCATGCGGCCGCCGGGCCAGTTGCCGTCGCCGTAGTAGCGGGCAATGCTCCACTCGGGGATCTTCAGCGAGTTGGTCTGCGAGTTCTGCGAGAGATCGAAGCGGAAGTAGTTCGCCGTCAGGGTCAGGTTGTCGGTCGGCTTGAACTGGAAGGTGATCTGGCCGCCCTTGCGCTCGCGTTCTTCTTCCTTGACCTCCGCGTTGACCGAGGTCGGCATCATGAAGCCCGTGTAGTAGTTGCCGTTCTGGTCCCAGAAGCCGGTGCCACCCCACCAGTTGGAATTGAAGTTGGACGGATTGCCATTGACGTCCACCGCCGGGCCGCCTTCGTCGCGGCCGTACCACTGCCAGTTCTCGGTGGTGGTGTCCAGCGTGCGGATGGTGCGCTTTTGCTGGGTGTAGCCGACGAACACGCCGAAGCGGTCGTCCTTGTCGTGCCAGGCGTAGGAGCCGGCGAACTGGCCATCGGTCTTGCGGCTGGTATCGGCGTAGGTGCCTTCGGCGGACACGAAGCCGGTGTTGGATTCCATCTCCAGCGGGCGGCGGGTGTGCAGGATCACGGTGCCGCCCACGCCACCCTCGTCGATGCGCGCTTCCGGCGACTTGAACAGTTCGGCGCTGGACAACATGTTCGAGGGGAGCAGGGTGTAGTTGAACGAGCGGGTCGGATCGCCATTGGATTCGGCCGATGCGATGTAGTTGCCGTTCAATTCGGTCAGCGTCAACTCCGGGGACAGGCCGCGGACGCTGACGTTCTTTCCTTCGCCGCCATCGCGGCTGACGATCACGCCGGGAACGCGCTGCAGCGCGTCGGCGACGTTCTTGTCGGGGAACTTGCCGATGTCCTCCGCGTTGACCACTTCGATGATGGCGTTCGCGTTGCGCTTCTGGTCCAGGCTCTTTTCGATCGCGTAGCGATAGCCGACCACGGTGACCGCATCGAGGTCGGTGGCCTGGGTGGACGGGGCGGGCTGCTGCGGAGCGTCCTGCGGCGCTTCCTGCGCGAAGGCGGCCACCGGCAGCGCCACCACCGCACCCAGCGCGATCGCGATGGCTGCGGACAAGGAACTACGGTTATGAGTGCGTGACATCGGATTCAACCCCTCTCTCGTTGAACGGTGCGGATTTAAAACGATCTAAAATTCACGCCAAAAAATTGACCCAACAAACTCCGGGAAACCGCGATGCGGCGAACCCCCTCTCACGGCCTTGCCACGGCCGCGACCCTGCGTGAAATTTGGATCGATCTAGGTCGGCGTAAAAAATTTGTAGCACGAGATTTGCCGGCTGGCATGCTGCTGCGCAGCAGGGCGCCGGCCCCGGCCCCCCGACGGCCGGGCCGGGGCAGCCCGACCTGGCCTGTTTCTGTTGCAGTGCAGAATGCGCGGGCTGCCGATGTATGGTTCTTTAGATCGATCTAGTTGATGTGTTAACCACGATGGCCGGGGTTCCCCGGGGCGAGCAGGGATGGGATTTGGATCGTTTCAAACGGCCGGGTTACGTGGCCGGGCGGGACCCGAGCACATCCATGCAGCCCGGCGGCCCTGTCATCCCGACTGCCGAACCAGGAGCGCGTTGTGTCCCATAGCCTGCTGTCGAGCCGATTGAACCGATCCCTGCGCGCATTGGCCGCCATCGCCGCGCTGGCGCTGCCGCCCCTGGCCGGCGCGGCGCCCGCCGAAGACCTGGCCAGCACGGTCAACACTTTCATCGGCAGCAAGGACGACGGCAACACGTTCCCCGGCGCTTCGGCACCATTCGGCCTGATCCAGGTGTCGCCGACCGGCAAGCACTACTCGGGCTGGCGCTATGACGACCCAAAGATCCTGGGTTTCGGCCATTCCTTCATTTCCGGCGCCGGCTGCTGGGAGCAGGGCGGGCAGGTCTCGACGTTGCCGGTGACCGGGACCATCGGCCCCGGCGGAGACTTCGACACCGGCAAGCGCGAGGACTTCGACCACGACCGCTATGGCGCGGCGTACACCCATGAAGGCGAAGTCGGGCAAGCGGGCTACTACCGGGTTCACCTGTCCGACTACGGCGGCATCGATGTCGAGACGACGGCGCTCACCCGCGCGGCGGCCGAGCGCTACACCTTTCCGGCCAGCGCGGCGCAGGGCCACGTGCTGGTCAACGTCAGCCAGGCCAATGCTCGGCACCGGGTGATCGGCAGCCGCATCGAGGTGGTGGGCGACCGTGCCGTCGAAGGCAAGGTCACCACGCAGAGTTTCTGCGGCGGCCACCAGTACACGACCTGGTTCCGCATCGAGTTCGACCGCCCGTTCAAGACGTTTGGCACCTGGGGGCAGGCCGGCGGCACGCCCGGTTCGCGCGTGAGCATGGAAGGCGAGGGCGACCGGTTCAACGGCGCGTGGCTGACCTTCGACCTGTCCGGTAGCAAGGGCAAGGGCAGGGCGGTGACCGCGGTCAGCGCGATCTCCCATGTCGATGCCGAAGGCGCGCGGGTCAACCTGCGTGCCGATGGCATGCGCAACGGCAAGCTGCTGGGCTTCGATGCGATGCGCCGGGCAGCGCAGGATGCCTGGCGCCGCGAACTGGCTTCGGTGCGCGTGCAAGGCGGCAGCGGCGATGACCGTGCGGTGTTCTACACCGCGCTTTACCACGCCCTGCTGCAGCCGATGACCGGCAGCGATGCCGACGGCCGCTACCGCGGTTACGACGAGCAGGTCCATCGCGCCGAGGATTGGACCTACTACGAATATTTCTCGCTGTGGGATACCTATCGCTCGCAGAACCAGTTGCTGGCGATGCTGCGTCCGGAACGCGCACGCGACATTGCGCGCTCGGTGCTGGCGATCCATGCGCAGGGCGGATGGTTGCCGCGCTGGGGCTACGCGAATTTCGAGACCAACATCATGACCGGCGACCCGGTGACCCCGTTCCTAGTCGACCTGTGGCGCTACGGCGCACTGGAAGGCCGCGAGGCCGAAGCCTGGGCTGCGCTGCGACAGAATGCATGGGAAGTGCCGCCGACGAACTCGCGGTTCGCCGGCCGCAGCGGCAACGCGAATTACCTGGCGGCTGGCTTCGTGCAGTTCGACAAGGCATTCCCTTCCAAGGGCATGGACGTCGATCCCCATCACGGGGGTTCGGCCACGTTTGAATATGCCCTGGCCGATTGTGCGCTGGCCACCATGGCCGAAGGCCTGGGGCATGCCGACGATGCGGCTGTGCTGCGGCGGCGCGGCGGCAACTGGCGCAATGTATGGGACGCCTCGGTGACGGAAGAGGAGACCGGCTTCAGCGGCTTCCCGCGTCCGCGCCTGGACGATGGCAGCTGGTTCACGCCCCCCGATGGCCGCTACAGCCCGCGTTCGCATTACGGGTTCCATGAAGGCACCGCTTGGCAGTACCAGTGGCTCGTGCCGCAGGATCCGGCCGGCCTGTCCGAGGCGATGGGCGGAGGCGAGCGCACGCTCGAACGCCTGGACCGCTTCTTCGCCATCGACGAGTTGCGCAAGGACCCGCAGGGCGCGCGTGCGGCGTGGGTCGCTGGCCCGTACGCGTACTACGGCCAGTACCGCTTCAATCCGAACAACGAGCCGACGATGCACGTGCCGTGGATGTACACCCTGCTCGGCGAGCCGGCACGCACCGCCGTCATCGTGCGCGCCGCGCAGACGCTGTTCGTCAACCGGCCTGATGGCGTGACCGGCAACGACGACCTGGGCACGATGTCGGCGTGGTACCTGTTCAGTGCGATCGGCCTGTATCCGGGAATGCCCGGCACTGGTCAGGTGCTGCTCCATCCGCCGCGATTCAAGCGCGTGGACCTGGACCTCGGTGGCGGCCGCCAGCTGCGTATCGACGCCCCGGGCGCCGATGGGCAAAGCATCCAGTACGTCGGCGGCGTGACCTTCAATGGCCATGCCCACGACCCGGTCTGGCTGGACTGGTCGCAGCTGCGACAGGGCGGGAACCTGCACTTCGCCCTCGGCAAGCAGCCGACGCAGTGGGGCAAGGCCGCCTCGATGCGTCCGGCGCCTGCCTGTCCCTCGCCGCCGTCCGGCGACTGAGCCCGGCGATGCAGGCCGTATGGGCGGGCAAGTTGAATCGATCCACATGGGCAATAATCCGATGCGGACAGCGCGCCGCCTCGAGGAGAACCGTATGGATGCAGACCAACCCAAGCCCCGCGCGAAATCCGGCCGGGGCGCGGTCACCGTCACCGATATCGCCCAGGCCTGTGGCGTCTCGCGCGCGACCGTTTCGCTGGTGCTGCGCGGCAGTCCGCTCGTCAATGCCGATACCCGCGCACGCGTGGAGGCCGAACTCAAGCGCCAGCGCTACGTCTACAACCGCGCCGCCGCCAACCTGCGCAAGCAGACTTCTTCGTCGGTCGCGCTGGTCATCAATGATCTGTCCAACCCGTTCTTCGCCGAATTCGCCGCAGGTGTCGACGAAGCGCTGGGCGCGGGGCGATACGTGACCCTGCTCGGCAGTACGGCCGAATCGCCGCAGCGGCAGCAGGCCGTGCTCGAATCGCTGGTCGAGCATGCGCCGGCGGGCATCATCCTGTCGCCCGCCGAGCACAGTGATGCGGTCGCCGTGCAGCGCGTGCTTGGAGCACGCATGCCGGTACTGGTGTTCAACCGCGAGCTGGCGGGCCACGACTGGGATTTCCTCGCGCTGGACAACCAGCGCGGCGCGCGCCGGGCCGCCGAACACCTGCACGCGCTCGGCCACCGGCGGATCGCCTTCTTCGGTGGGCACTCGGACTCCAGCTCATGCCGGCAACGCCGCGAAGGCTATCTGGAGGCGATGCGCGGCGTGGGCATCGAACCGGAGCCGGGTTGGCTGGTCGAGTCCAGTCCTACCCGCGTGGACGCGGCCGTGCGTACCGCCGCGCTGTTCGAGCAGGCGCCGGGCGTGACAGCGGCCGTCTGCTACAACGACAACGTCGCCCTCGGCCTGATGCTCGGGCTGCGCGCGCGAGGCCTGCAACCCGGTGTGGACTTTGCCCTGACCGGTTTCGATGACATCAGCGAAGCGGCGCTTTCGACCCCGCCCCTCACCACCCTGGCCGTGAAGCCGCGCGCATGCGGCCGCATGGCGGCCGAGATGTTGCTCGAACGCGTGCGCGATCCCGATGCGCCGCCGCGTCGGGCGATCGCGCCGGTGCAGTTGGTGGTCCGCGGCAGCTGCGGGGAAGCGCAGTCGTGACCCATTGGCCAGCGCCTTCCCGGTTTTTCCCTTGCCGCGCCATCGCGGCGCCCGACCCGCGAGTACCCCACCTCCCATGAGCACACCCGTCCGCCTCGGGGCGACGAAGACCCAGGTCCCTCTCCGCACCATCGTCTGTTTCGGCGAAGCGTTGATCGATTTCTTCGCCCAGCCAGTAGCCACCCCGGCCAGCCCGCGCACTTTTGTCCAGCATGCGGGCGGCGCACCGGCCAACGTCGCCGTCGCCGTGGCCCGGCTCGGTGCCCCGGCGCAGTTCGTCGGCGCGCTGGGCGCCGACATGTTCGGTGACTTCCTGCTGGAAAGCCTGCGCGCCACCGGCGTGCGCACCGACCACGTGGTGCGTACCGATGCCGCGCGTACCGCGCTCGCGTTCGTCGCCATCGACCACGAAGGCGAGCGCAGCTTCAGTTTCTACCGCCCCCCGGCTGCTGACCTGCTGTTCCGGGCGGCCGACTTCGGCGCCGACTGCTTTGCGGGGGCGGGCGCGTTCCATGTCTGCTCCAACAGCCTGACCGGTGAGCCGTCGGCCAGCGCGACCTTGCAGGGCATGCAACGGGCGCGCGATGCCGGTGTGCTGGTGAGCATGGACCTCAACCTGCGGCCGATGCTGTGGCCGCAGGACGTCGATCCACGTCCGCTGCTGTGGCAGGCGCTGATGCAGGCCGATGTGGTCAAGCTGGCGCGCAATGAACTCGAATACCTCGCCGCAGACGGGGACGAGGACGCGGTGCTCGCGCGCCTGCTGCAGGGCGCCGCCCGCTGGGTGGTGGTCACCGACGGCCCTCGGCCGATCCGCTGGCATGCCAGGGAAGGGAAGGGCGAGTTGCCCAGTCCGCGGGTCACGGCAATCGACACGACTGCCGCGGGCGACGCCTTCGTCGGCGGTCTCCTGTTCCACCTGGTCCAGGCCGGCATCGATGCCGGCCAACTGGCCGGGTTCGTGCGGGACCGCGTAGCGGTCGAAGGCGCGCTGCGTTTCGCCGCATCGGTCGGCGCCATCGCGGTGACCCGCCAAGGCGCGTTCGCGGCCATGCCCGGCCTGGAGGACGTACAGCAACTGCTCAAGGAGCACTACCCAGATGTCGCCTGAAAACCTGCCCGATTTCCGCTCACCCGTCTTCCTGCGCGAGCATATCGCCGACACGATGGCGTTCTACCACCCGCGCTGCATCGACCCGGACGGCGGCTTCTTCCATTACTTCAAGGATGACGGCACAGTCTACGACCGCAGCCATCGCCACCTGGTCAGCAGTACGCGCTTCGTCTTCAACTATGTCATGGCGGCACGCGAGTTCGCGGCCGACACCTCGTTGCGCGACGAGTACCTCGCCGCGGCGCGCCACGGGCTCGACTACCTGCGCCGGGCGCATCGCAACCCGCGCACCGGCGGCTATGCCTGGACGCTGCGGGATGGGCAGGTGGAGGACGCGACCAACCACTGCTACGGCGTGGCCTTCGTCCTGCTGGCGTATTCGTGCGGACTCAAGGCCGGCTTCGAGGAAGCACGGGGCTGGATGGACGAGACCTGGGCACTGCTCGAAGCGCGCTACTGGGAGCCGCAGCACGGGCTGTACCGTGACGAGGCCGACGCCGACTGGAACTTCAGCGGCTACCGGGGTCAGAACGCCAACATGCACATGTGCGAAGCCATGCTGGCCGCCTTCGAGGCCAGTGGCGAGCGCCGCTATCTCGACCGTGCCCTGGCACTGGCCGACGCAATGACACGGCGCAAGGCGGCACAGGCCGGCGGGCTGGTCTGGGAACACTACGATGCCGACTGGAACATCGACTGGACCTACCACCTGGACGACCCCAAGCACCTGTTCCGCCCCTGGGGCTTCCAGCCGGGCCACCAGACCGAATGGGCCAAACTGCTGTTGATCCTGGACCGCCATGTCGATGCCGACTGGCTGGTGCCCACCGCGCGCCGGTTGTTCGATGTCGCGCTGGAGAATTCATGGGACGGCGAACACGGCGGCATGGCCTACGGTTTCGCGTATGAAGGCCTGCGCCATGCGGGTAGCGGCGATGCCCGCGTCGAAGGCGCGGCCTACGTCTGCGACGACGACAAGTACTTCTGGGTGCAGGCCGAATCACTGGCCGCCGCGGCACTGCTCGCGCATCGCACGGGCGATGCGGCCTACTGGGGCTGGTACGAGCGGCTCTGGGAGTACGCGTGGCGCCACATGGTGGACCACACCTACGGCGCGTGGTTCCGCATCCTCGACGTGGAAAACCGCAAGTACGACGACGAGAAGAGCCCGGCCGGCAAGACCGACTACCACACCATGGGCGCATGCCACGAAGTGCTCAACGTCGTGCGTTGAGCACGTTACCTGCCTGGATGGATGATGCCATGACTTCGATGCTTTCCTTTCGGCAGCGCCGGCCTGTCGCCGCTGTTGCCGGCCTGTTCGTGCTGGCGGTGGCAGGATGCTCGCCGCGTCCCGATGGCCCGCAGGCATCGACGACGACCGGTGCGCCGTTCTACACCTCGTTCGAGACCGCCGACCCGAAGCCGACGCTGACGCGCGATGCGGGTGCTGGAAACCTCGACATGTCGGTGCACGTGTCCGATGGGCCCGACGAGGCGTATGCCGCTCGTCCCCACGTGGGGTTCACCGGCGTGCGTTCGCTGGCGTATTCCGGGAAGGTGCAGGAAAGTGGCGGCAGTGCCCGCCGGGTGCTGTTCGACGTCGACATCCCGGTAACGGCCAGCACCGAACTTTCGTATGTCGTGTTCCCGGCGTTCGTCGAAGGCGACCTGTCCTATCCCAGCACCTGGGTCGCGATCGACCTGGAGTTCAATGATGGAACCCGCCTGCAGGACCTGGGCGCCCGTGACCAGCACGGCTTCGTGCTGTCGGCAGCCGGGCAGGGAGCATCGAAGTCGCTGTACACCGGGCAATGGAACCGCAAGCAATCACGCATCGGTGAGGTTGCGGCGGGCAAGCGGATCAAGCGGATTGTGCTGGCGTACCAGGCGCCGCCCGCGGCCACGCGCTTCAGCGGCTGGATAGACGATATTCGCGTCGCCGACGCGCCGGCGGAGGTGGCCACGAAGCGTCCCAGCGAACATGTGCTGACCACGCGCGGCACGAATTCCAGCGGCAGCTTCTCGCGGGGCAACAACATTCCGGCCACTGCGATGCCGCATGGCTTCAACTTCTGGGCGCCGGTGACCGATGCCGGCTCGATGAGCTGGTTCTACGAATACGCGCAGGGCAACGACGCCGCCAACCGCCCGCGCCTGGAAGCGCTGGCCCTCACCCACGAGACCAGCCCGTGGATGGGCGACCGGCAGACTTTCCAGGTCATGCCGTCGCTGGCCCGTGGCGTACCGCCGGTCAACCGTGCCGAGCGGGCGCTGACCTTCCGGCACGAAAACGAGATCGCGCAGCCGCACCAGTATCGGGTTCGATTCGACAACGGCATCGTCGCCGAGATCGCGCCGACCGAACGCGCGGCCATGATGCGATTCACCTTTCCCGGCGATGATGCCAGCCTGGTGTTCGACAACGTCGATGACCGCGGTGGCCTTTCGCTCTCGCCGGACACCGGCGAACTCACCGGCTACACCGACACCCGCAGCGGACTTTCCAACGGCGCCACGCGCATGTTCGTCTATGCGCGCTTCGACCGCCCGGTGACTGCCAGCAGCAAGCTGGTCGCCACCGACGGGCCGAAGGGCGCGTCCCCGAGGCGCAACGTGGCCGGCTATTTCCGCTTCGATGCCGGCAAGGAACGCACCGTCAGCATGCGCATGGCAACCTCGCTGGTCAGCGTGGAACAGGCGCGGCGCAACCTGGACCTGGAGATCGGCGAAGGTGATCGCTTCGAAGACGTGCGCGAGCGCGCGCAGCAGGCCTGGGACAAGAAGCTGGGGGTGATCGAGGTCGAAGGTGCAACGCAGGACCAGCTGACCACGCTGTACTCCAACCTGTACCGGCTCTTCCTTTACCCGAACGCGACGCACGAGAACTTCGGCAGCCGCGACGCGCCCGTGTGGCGGCATGCGGTGCAGTCCTCCGCAGGAAAGGACATCCCGGCCGGCACCACCGTGACGCAGACCGGCGCGCCCATCGCCGATGGCAAGCTCTACGTCAACAATGGCTTCTGGGACACCTACCGCACGGTGTGGGCGGCCCAGGCCTTGCTGGCACCGCGCCAGGCGGGCGAGATGATCGATGGCTTCATCCAGCAATACCGCGACAGCGGCTGGGTACCACGCTGGTCTTCGCCGGGCTATGCGAACCTGATGACGGGCACGAGTTCGGACGCCGCGTTCGCCGATGCGTTCGTCAAGGGCGTGCCGGGGCTCGATGCGGCCGGCATCTACGCGGCAGCGATCAAGAACGCGGCGGTGCTGCCGCCGGACGAGCATGTCGGGCGCAAGGGGATGGCCGTGGCCCCCTTCATCGGCTACACGCCGAGCTCGGTGGGAGAGGGCGTGTCATGGGCGCTGGAGGGCTACATCAACGATTTCGGCATCAGCAACATGCTGGCGACGATGGCCCAGGCACCCGCGCCGATCCTGCCGCGCAAGCGCCTGCGTGAGGAAAGCGAGTACTACCGCTACCGCGCGATGCACTATGTCCACATGTTCGACCCGTCCATCGGATTCTTCCAGGGCCGCCAGGCGGACGGCAGGTGGACAACGAAGGCCGGCGAGTACGACCCACGCATCTGGGGTCATGAACACGACTACACCGAGACCAACGGCTGGGGCTTTGCCTTCCTCGTGCCGCAGGACGGGCAGGGACTGGCCGCCCTTTACGGCGGTCGCGAGGGTCTGGCGCACAAGTTGGACGAATACTTCGCCACGCCCGAGACCGCCGGGTTCCCGGGTTCGTACGGTGGCGTGATCCACGAGATGGTCGAAGCGCGTGATGTGCGCATGGGGCAGTGGGGTTTCTCCAACCAGGTCGCCCACCATGTGCCCTGGATGTACCTGTATGCCGGGCAGCCGTGGCGCACGCAGGAGATCGTGCGCGAAACGCTGGCACGGATGTACGTCGGCTCGGAAATCGGCCAGGGATATCCGGGCGACGAGGACAACGGTGAATCGTCAGCGTGGTGGCTGCTTTCGGCCCTGGGCTTCTATCCACTGCAGATGGGCAGCGAGAACCTGGCGATCGGCTCGCCGTTGTTTACGCGTGCGACCGTGCACCTGGAGAATGGACGGAGCCTGGTGGTCAGCGCGCCGGACAACAGCGCAGAGAATGTGTACGTAAGCGGCGTGCTGGTGAATGGCAAGGCGTGGAACAGCACGGTGATTCCGCATCGGCTGCTGGCCGAGGGGGCGAAGATCGAGTTCAAGATGTCGCCGCGTCCCGCGACGTGGGGGAGCGATGCGAAGGCGCTGCCGCCTTCGCTGACCGGAGGTGACAAGCGGCCCATCGCGTTGGCCGATCTCACCGGGATTGGCCGCGGCTCTGCCGGATCGAGCGTGGCGGGTGTGGATGCTGGCGCGTTGTTCGACGACAGTTCGCTCACCGAAGCGGTATTCCGGGCGGCGGCGCCTGTATCCATCCGGTGGACGTTCGACACGACTGCGGGCCCACCCGTGCGCTTCTACACGCTGACCTCCGGCGCGACGGGCGGATACCCGACCGCCTGGGTGCTGGAAGGTTCCGATGACGGCGCAACGTGGAAGACTTTGGATAGGCGTGAGGGCGAGGTCTTCGACTGGGCACGGTATACGCGGCCGTTCCGGCTGGATGCGCCGGCACGTTACCGGCACTACCGATTGATGGTTACAGCCGCGAGCGATCAGCAGGCGTTCTCTTTGGCGGAGATGGAGTTGCTAGGCATACAGTAACGCGGTGAACAGGCTTGCCGCGGTTTTGCGGACTGGCGTGCGGAAGCATCCCCGTTGTTCGATCGTTTCTATCGGGTATGGGGTAGTGTGCTCGGCCGACTTTTTGCGCCTGTGTAAGTCACTGAAACTATTGGATGGACTTGGAAAACTAGGCGCGCTTTCCGACCCCAAAGAAGCAGATAAGTAGCAGTCCAGGGGAACACTGGGCAGACAAATCCTACTTCCCGGCAACCGAAGCAGACATTTCGGATGCCGGGATCAACAGCGGCAGAACTTGTACCTTTCAGATTACTCGGGCCGGGTTGAAGCGGTGCGGCGAGTCCAAATAATGTGCGACCACCCGCCCCGGCGTGAGTAACGGCAGAGGACGACAGGATGCCAAGACATGCCGGGCCGTCTGGAATGGGCGGCAACTTCGGGGACATACTGTGTGAGGCATCGGGACAGCGCGTCGGCGTACCCACGGGCCAGGATTGCAGCCAACGTTCGCCGCGTTACGTCTTCCGAAACTCCAGCACAGTCCTTGTAGCGACTCAGGTGGCTTCCACACAGAGTCGATAGGACCTGGTACACATCACGCGCGAGGACGCGGCCGTCGAAGTAGGCGTGCTCTTTCACGGAGTAGGGCGGGAAGAGCACCAGGGCCACACGTGAAGGTTGGTTTGAAACGCCAGTCACGCTTTTTACACCAAATCTCCGTTCCTCAATCTGGGAAAGGCTTCCCGTTGGGCAACGCATGCCCCATGAGCGTGTTATCTTTGCTAAGGAAACACTTGCCTCACTTGGGATCTCAACCATGGTGGGGTCGCGGGTCCAAAAGGACTCACAGCAGGACTGGAAGTGCCCACGTTGGGATGTCGACGGTCCCACCTCATTCCGGACCACGACACGCTGTTCATGGGCTCCCGGGATAGCCGCGCGGTCTATTTGAGCGCCCTGCGCCAGCGCCAGAGGAAGCCGGATCAATTTGGCAATAGCGTTCAAGAATTCCAGATTGTCACCATCGTTACCAAAAGCCACGCACAGCTTCCGTGAGGCGGCAGACCACCGCAAGTAGCGGTCGATGAAGTGATTTCGTTCTCTGCTGAAGGGGTGCCTTCGTTCGAGCAAGCTCGAATGATCGGTGCTGTCGTGACCACAGGGACACACGAGCAGTGGCGTTTCGCGGTCAATGCTGGCTCCCAACCGAGCCCCGCAGCATTGGCAGCATGTGATGAGCCTGGCACGATGCCACGGACATTTGTCGATCCAAGGCATCTGAAACAGGTTCGTGTGGTACCCGTGACGAAAACACGCGGGGCAGCCTCTCAACTGCCATGCGAATTTCTCATGCAGCGTACCGGAGAAGGGCAGCCAGGATCGGACATCCCAGCCACTGCTTATTGCTCCTGGTACCGGAACTCGCGCCAGAATTGCTCGCTGAGCCGCTTGCGAGGTCGCAATTCGGTAGCTCCAGTCATCGCTGTAGCGCAGTCGCAGGCCGAATACCGAGAAGACGTCACTTGGGACGAAGAAATTCAGGCGCAGCAACTGAAGGGCGAGCCCAAATCCAGAAAGGCCGTGTTGATCAGGTAGATCTGCGTGCGCCAACGATATGCCGTCATGTCGTGAACTGCATTCGCGGTTCATCAGCTTTCCTCCACGGTGCCAGACATGCCATCGAACTTGACCAGATCGGAGAATTCAATGGCTTCATCGAAATCTCTGTCAGTAATCTCGACGAGCCCAGGTCGAGGAAGAACACGAGTGACGAGATAGAATGTTATGAGCTCGAATGGCTTCATGGGCCACTCGGCAACGTCCGAACGCGTGGCACCCTGCAGAGCGAGCAAGCCACGGGACCACAGCCGCGGCGCCCAAGCAGACAAGCGGAAGCCGCGCTCATACAGTTCGGGTGCGACGTGGCGTGGATAGCTGACTCCCGAACCCGGAGGGTATTCGGTCTCCTCCTCGAGTCGATGCCAGAAAACACTAATGTCTTCTACGCCCCGAATGCCTTGCATCAGGTGGTAACGGTTGAGGAAACGGGCTTTTACCTGCGGAGTCACACTGAGCTTGTTGATGGTCTCGGTGAGCCCGCTCGTATGGTTGTCCTGAAACAACGACACAACGAATATGGTGTAGCCTCGTAAGGACAGGGAATTATCTATGGTGGCTAGATGATCGAACTCGTCGCCAGGCAAGCGGTTGGCTTCATCCAGCACGAGAATGATGAGACGAGTTCCCAAAGCATCTGCCCTGGTCATCATCACGCTACACATACGTCCAAGCTTCTTCTGTGGCGTGTCCCTCGACGAGACGTGAACGCGCAGGCCGTCGAGCACGTACTCGTAGAACGCGCTGGATCCGACCTTCGGATCCTTCGGAATGGTGACCAGGAAGCCGTAGTATTTTCTACCGAGCCAATCTGGGTTGTTGATAATCCACTTGCCCAGCGTGGTTTTTCCGAACCTTGTCAGAGAGTGTAAACCTGCTCCGCAGTACTCGGCTTCGATGGCAGAGGCCAGTTTGGTGAGTCCTTCCTCCATCGAGCGCGTGGGGATGGCGGGGCGGGGGGACTGAAAATAGGGGTGATCGGTCACGACGGCCTCCGCTTGCCCAGAGAGATAGGGCCGCTCAGTGGCACGAACAGCCGCTCGGCCTTGCCTGATGGCGTGGGAGTGGATTCCGGCAACGGAGTCAAGACCGAGTTAGGGGGGATTGAGTCGAACGCAGATTGGAAGCGCGCCAGTTCGGTCGCGGCGTGTCGACTTTCTGGGAAGATCGTGCGCAGGTAGTCACGATACGAAGCGATCGCATCGGCGCCGCCGCGAATCTCGAACTTGCCCTGCCTGTTGCAGCGATGAACGATCTTGCGAAGGTCCAGGTCATGTGGCGTACTGGCCCACGGCCGCAAAGCGCGCAGGACGACGAACAATTCACCGTTCGCGTCGTACAAATGGAGATAGCGCAGATCGTTGATGTCGTACTCGGCGTTGTAGCTTTCGCCGAGCAAGTCCCAGCGCCCCTTCAAGGAAGGCGCGCGATAGCGCGCGTACTTGAAGCGGACATACGGCTGTCGTTTCGTGCGACGGTTGCCGACGATCGTAACCGTTACCCGCTCACGCGAAAGGCGGCGCGCGCGATCGGCTTGACGGGTGGCATTTATAAACCATGCGCCGCGCGCGAACTGATCGCGTACGTACTCCAGTGGCGAGCGCTCCTGATGCTGAGCGATGGCGGTGGCGTTGTAGCCGGAAATTACGACGTCGGCCAGATCGCGCAGCGCCTCGAGCACGACGGGGTAGTCCCGGGCGTGCTCCTTGCTCGTTCGTGTGCTCAGTCCTTCCGCCGCCCCTGGTCGGTAGCCTCCGGGGAGCTGTCGAATCATGCATTCGGCCAGACGTTTGTTGAAAGCTTCCAGGAGCCCGCGGGTCTCCGGTACGTGCGCGCACCCGAAGTGGATGACGCCTAGAAGCTGCTCTGCCATCTGCTGGCGGTTCACGCGGAGGCGGTGGGCCATCGCGTTATCACAACTGGTGACGCAGCCCACTGCGGTGAAGCCGATCGCTGCGCCCGTGCCGATCCCGCTTCCCGGGACGTAGCGCATGCTTGGGGCGAGCAGGTCGCGTGGTTCCCAGTCCTGTAGCCCGCCGCCACATACCAAGTTGAAATCGACCCCGGAGTAGTTTGCCGCGAAGCTTAGGCGCCAACTCACTGCCAACCGGGCTGTAGCCGCGAAGCCGATGAGCAGCCAGACTTTGGTGATCTTCTGCAGGAAAGTTTTGCCGTGCGGATCGGTCCCCTCCATATAGAACTCGCAATCTTTGGCGTGCCCGTCGTACTGGGTCCAGGCGGTGACCGGCAGTTCGAACACCTCGGCCAGTTGGGCCACGTCAACCTGGTCGGCGACCTCGAATGACGGGTCGATATAGGGGGCGCCTTCACGTTCGCGCTTAATGAACCCGATGCAGCTTCGACGGGCGAAGTCCGGGGCGTTACATGGGTAGCGGTCTGCGGGAACTAGCTCCCGGGCGTGTGCTTTCCACGCTGTGAACAACCGCTCAAAGCCAGGGGCAGGTTTATAACGTTCGGGAAGCGGCCCGGTGTATTGCACCAACAGTTGCTCCAGTTTGGGTCTCGCCGCGAGCAGCTTGCTGAACGCGTTCGGTGCGGCTTTGTGTGGTGGGTCCACTTGGGCTACAGGAGATTTGGTGCGCACCCGATAGGGGACGCACGCGCGCCAGCCCCAAGGACGGCCATCTGGGGCGATTTCCAGTGCTTTGATAATCGTGCTGCTCAAGGTGTCGGCGGACACGCCGAACTTCTTAGACGCGGCCTTGACGGTCAAGCCGGATCCGACGCTGAGCACGGCTTGCCGCCGGGCATGAAATTCACGGCGTCGCGTCTCCGATAGCTGCGTGTCCAGGATTTCGTCCCAGGTGCTCATTTCCATAGGATCAGGCCGTTTCATGGCGCACCGCCCGTACGCCACACAGCGCTGGCCAGGCTTAACCGATCGGTGGGATCGAGTTGCAAGTCGCCGCGATGGATCAGGGCGCAGACGACAGCACGCACATCATGCGGGCGGAACGCCGAGAGCGATCGTTCAATCGCGTAGAAGCTGGTCCTTGGCGTGACGCAGGTATGCTCGCCGATCGCTTGCTCTAAGGCATGGGCGTTGGGTAGCTCCCGTGCAATCTGCACATACGGCAGGAGCTGGATCCGTGTGGAGTTGGCAATCCGGTTAGGCAGGCAATAGCTCGTCTTGCGCACACGCAGCCGTATGCCGGCGCTGGAAGCTGTTTCGATAATGCGGGCGGTGCGTCTTTCCGCGCGACGTACCGCGTGCGGCGTGGCTTCCTTGTTGCTGGTCAACAGGTCGTACTGCTCAAACCCCGTGACCGTTCGGTGCCAAAAGCAAAGCTCGATGCTTCCCTCGTCTACACGCAGGGCACGTGGCCGTTCGGTGTAGTGGGTGATGCCGGGATCGAACTCCAACTCCAGCGCCAAGGCCAGCCGCGCCGGTTCGATCACCGTCACGCATCGACCGAGCTTAGGCGATTTGTACTGGTACACGTCCAAAGTGCGCCATTCGCGCGGCGTCAGTTCGCGGGCAAGGTGCGGATGATCATCAACGGCAATGAAGGGCGCTTTATTAGGGTGGCGTGTGCGTCCTAGTTCCGCTGGTTGCAACAAATGGTCGGATGGCTCGTTCATGGCTTCTCCAGGCGATGGATGCCCGTACCCCGGGTTCCGCGAGGGAAGGGGTAGACGGTCGCGAAAAAGGGGGGTAGCCTGAAGACTCTTGCTTAGTCCCGTCGTACCCGGCCCCCGGTTCGCACCCGGGGGTTTCCTTTTTCAGGCAGGTTGGGGGTGCGGCGCCAACAGAGCCACCTCCTCGTCGGGGCGCCTGCCGCAGGCGCCGATTGATAGGATTTCCCTATTTATATACTCGGGCGTGCAGATGGATTGCCTTGGGTGCGCCGAGCACTGGGCCCGAACCTAGCAGCTCTTCTGGCCGTAGACAATCAGGCTTTTTTTCGTGACTCATAGGCATTGCAGGTACGCGACCGGGTTGGCGAGATAAGCCAACAAAAGTTTCTTGTGGCGCCGCTTCGATAGGATTTTCATATAACAACGAAAGTGGCCAAACCATCGTGGAGGACTCCTCGACGGTTCAAGCGATGCAACGAATGTTCGCGTGCGAAGTCATCCCAATGGCGTGACACGCGACAGATCGATTTGCCCGGCGCACATTGCGACATCCACGCACAGCAGAGCAGAACGATGCTCCTTGGCGAATCAGCAGGTTGGTCGCCGAGCGAGTCGGTGCCTTGGTGCGCCGCAGTAGAGTGCTCTATTCGAACTCCGATGCCCGTCGACGGAGTCATCCTTAATCCTCGTTTTAGGGGGGGATGTGGCGGCAAACGCGACGAACTGCGACGTAGGTCACGGGTTACGCCTCGCATGTTCAATGCCGCAAACCACGTGCCGTTAAGAGGATCGTTCGCGCTAGCATCAGGCGGTCGCTTTTTCAGGTCCCACTAGGAGAGCTGCACGTGTCGGTCAATGCGTCCCCCATTCCCAGCACTTGGCAGCTACTGATGTCAATAAAGCGGCCGCCGAAGGAACGCACCACGATTGCCAAGTTGGAGTCCTTGACCTTCTGGGTCTTGCTCGCATTAGCGGTGGCTATGCTCGCGGTGGCAGGTTTGGCGGCCCTGGGTTGGTTGATCGACACTGCACTGAGGGTGGCAGTGTTCGCAGTGGTTGTGCCGACCTACCTCGCGGTGCTTTTCTTTGCGGGGTTGCAGGTGATCGACATGGTGATCCTTCTGCGCACCGGCCAGCGCCGAGCGGCGGAGCGCGTGGATGCGGATATCGCGCGCGAACTCAACGTCATCGACGAGCTCCAAGCCTGTGATGCAACCGCCTTGCGCGAGCGCTCCAAGCACCTGGAACTGGAGGCCAAACGGCTCACACGCCGCTCAGGGATGGCCACGGTGCTGAGTGCGTTGGGGGTGGTTACGATCAACCTGGGTGATGCAGGCCGCCGAGCCGCGCTATGGGGCGATAGCCCAAGCCTGGCTCTGTTTGTTCATGCGGCCACCCTTGGCTTGTTGCTCGGGGCTGCCGCTCTGGTCCTGTGGACCGGTAAGTTGGAACGCATTGCGGGCCTGCTGGGTTTAGCGGCAGATCGCACCGCTACGCGGACGCTATAGATCTCCCAACCGTTCTTCCGGCGTACCGCCTTTGCCTGCGCCAGCAGTCGCCGGCACGCTAGGAGTCAGTTTGCTCGTGTAGGCGCAGAGCAGTAACTGGCTGCGCAGCAGATCTCCGACCTGAAAGTAGCCCTTCATGTGCCGATGCTGCGGTGTTCGGTCATCGCCATCATATCGCCCAGCAGCACCCCTTGGCGGCCAGCTTCGCTGACAAAGCCTGTGCGAGACCGCGTGCCCCCAGTCTCCCGCAGGCCGGCCATGTCGGCGCGGCGCTGGCTTTGTCCGCCGTCCGAGCCAGCTAGGGTGTGGGTTTTTCGGGGACTGCTCGAACCTGGAACGGCGTGACCGGAAGCCGGGTAAGGCGATTAGGCCAAGTTATCGAGGGTGGTGCCCATCTCAGTGCCAGGGAGTTCAAGGTAGAGGTTTGTGGCTGCACATCGCCACTGGCCTGTGCTGCGCCCAACTCGCGGGCTTGTTATGAAGGGGTGAAAATGCGCCTTGGATCGCACTTCGCGTCAAAGTATTGACAGCGGGGGACATTGATGACGATGCTGCGCGCACAAGGCCCCACCGGGGCCCGCATAGCAGGGACGTTATGCAACAGGGGACCGCTGCACTCACCGTCGTGGGCGCGCAAGGCGATGGCGCCGCATCCGACGAATCCCATCAACTCGACCTGGGCCTTCGGGGCTTGGTGCTGCTCGCGCAGTTCCACGGCATGGCGGCCGATGCGGCCCAGCTGGCGCACGAGTTCGGCCGCAATGGCGAAGCCTTCGACGAAACCACGCTGCTGCTGGCCGCGCGCAGGCTCGGGCTGAAAGCGAAAGTTGCCGCGCTCCTCGCTGCTCGGCTGCCGATGGCCAACTTTCCGGCAATGGCCTGGGACAGGGACGGTCACGCGTTCCTCATCGCCCGCATCCAGGGTGAACAGGCACTGGTACATGATCTGGCGGAGCGACGCCCCCGCCAAATTCCACTGGAAGAACTGCAGAAGCGCTACGCCGGCCGCCTGCTCCAGGTCGCCTCGCGCGCCTCGGTGCTGGGACAGCTGGCGCGCTTCGACTTCACCTGGTTCATTCCCGCGGTCATCAAGTATCGGCGGATGCTGCTGGAGGTGTTCGTCGTTTCGCTGTTCATCCAGCTGTTCGCGCTGGTTACTCCCTTGTTCTTCCAGGTAGTGATGGACAAGGTGCTGGTGCACAACGGCCTGACCACGCTGGACGTAATTGCCATCGGCCTGGTGTGCATGGCGGTGTTCGAAGTGGTACTGACCGGACTGCGTACCTACGTGTTCGCCCATACCAGCAGCAAGATCGACGTGGAGTTGGGCGCGCGGCTGTTCCGCCATGTGCTGGCGTTGCCGTTGGCGTACTTCGAATCGCGTCGCGTGGGCGACACCATCGCGCGCGTGCGCGAGCTGGAGAACATCCGCAGCTTCCTCACCGGGCAGGCGCTCACCTCGGTGCTGGACCTGCTGTTCACCGTCGTCTTCCTGGCGGTGATGTTCTGGTACAGTGGCTGGCTCACGCTGATCGTGGTGCTCTCGCTGCCCGCGTACGCGCTCATCTCGGCGGCCATCACGCCGGTGCTGCGGCGCCGCCTGCAGGACAAGTTCGCGCGCGGCGCGGATAACCAGTCGTTCCTGGTCGAAACCGTCAGCGGCATCGGCACGGTCAAGGCGATGGCGGTGGATCCGCGCACCACGCGCACCTGGGACAACCAGCTAGCCGGCTACGTCAGCGCCGGCTTCGGCGTGACGCGCGTGGCCACGGTGGGCCAGCAGAGCGTGCAGCTGGTGCAGAAGCTGGTGGGCGTGGCGATCCTGTT
>Ga0310344_10000028_pt1 | contig 148702 bp, 143 predicted proteins | sample HC15DNA20200_MG_FD_203801 | JGI IMG/M metagenome (GOLD analysis project Ga0310344, IMG submission 203801) | Marine microbial communities from station ALOHA, North Pacific Subtropical Gyre - HC15-DNA-20-200_MG | ecosystem: Environmental > Aquatic > Marine > Oceanic | place: Pacific Ocean...
CGCCACCTCGGTGGTGCCGCCACCGATGTCGATGACCATCGAGCCGCGCGCCTCGGTCACCGGCATGCCGGCGCCGATCGCCGCGGCCATCGGCTCCTCGATCAGGTAGACGTCGCGCGCGCCGGCCTCCTCGGCCGACTCCTTGATCGCGCGGCGCTCGACCTGGGTCGAACCGGCCGGCACGCATACCAGCACGCGCGGGCTCGGGCGCAGCACGCGCGACTTGTGCACCTTCTTGATGAAGTGCTTCAGCATCGCCTCGGTGTAGGTGAAGTCGGCGATGACGCCGTCCTTCATCGGGCGGATGGTGGTGATGTGGCCCGGGGTACGGCCGAGCATCTGCTTGGCCTCGGCGCCGACCGCGGCGACCGAACGGGTGCCGCCGATGGCGCGGTCCTGGCGAACGGCCACGACCGACGGCTCGTTGAGCACGATGCCCTGGCCGCGGACGTAGATCAGCGTGTTGGCCGTGCCCAGGTCGATGGACAGGTCGTTGGAGAACATGCCGCGGAGTTTCTTGAACATCGGGGGAGTCGTTCCTGAGAGGGTCGTGCCCGGGGGCGCCGCTTTGGCGAAAAAATGGGCAGAAAACGAAGTCGGCTAGCCTAGCAATCCCCCCGGATGCGGGCAAGGAGAAAAGCCGTTTTGACGGCGCTTTTTTCGCCGCATCGCAGCGCGTTGGCGCGAGGGGTTCTGGCCCTGAACGGCCGCAGCCGTTAACCTTTGCGCCGCGGCGCGCCTGCCGCCCCCCAGGCCCGTCCAGCGGCTGGCGGGTTTTTCCCCATGCAAAGGCCTCTATCCCGATGTCCGCCCTGATCTGTGGTTCCCTTGCCTACGACACCATCATGGTGTTTCCGGACCAGTTCAAGAACCACATCCTGCCGGACAAGGTGCACATCCTGAACGTCTCGTTCCTGGTGCCGCGCATGCGCCGCGAGTTCGGCGGCTGCGCCGGCAACATCGCCTACAACCTGCACCTGCTCGGCGGCCAGCCGATCCCGATGGGCACAGTCGGCCAGGACTTCGGTCCGTACCGCGAATACTTCGAGGGGCTGGGCATCGACCTGTCGCGGGTCAAGGTGATCGAGGAGCTGTTCACGCCGCAGGCGTTCATCACCACCGACCACGACAACAACCAGATCACCGCCTTCCACCCGGGCGCGATGATGCGCAGCTACGAGAACCACGTGAAGGACGTGCCGGGCGTGACCCTGGGCCTGGTCGGCCCGGACGGGCGCGAGGGCATGATCCAGAACGCCAACGAGTTCCAGGAGATGGGCGTGCCGTTCATCTTCGACCCGGGCCAGGCGATGCCGCTGTTCAACGGCCCGGAGCTGCGCACTTTCATCGAGCAGGCCGACTACGTGGTCGTCAACGACTACGAATCCAACCTGCTGCAGGAGCGCACCGGCTGGGACGAGAAGCAGATCGTCGCCAAGGTGAAGGCCTACATCACCACCCGCGGCCCGAAGGGCGCGGTGATCCATACCCCGGAACAGAGCTACGACATCCCGCCGGCGCACGAGCGCCGCGTGGTCGACCCGACCGGTTGCGGCGACGCCTTCCGCGCCGGGTTGATCTACGGCATCCAGGGCGGCTACGACTGGCTGACCATCGGCCGCATGGGCAACCTGATGGGCGCGCTGAAGGTCGAGCACCCCGGCACCCAGAACCAGCGCTTCGACTTCTCCGAGTTCAACGACCAGTTCAAGCAGCAGTTCGGCTACTCGCTCTGAGCCATGGGCGGGCGACCGGTTCGCCCTACCCCCGTCGAGAGAGCCCCCGGCCAGAACCGATGCCTTCCGCATCGGTTTTTCATTCGCAGCCCATGTTACATTGCAATGACGATGTAACACATGGAGACGGCCGTGACCGACAGCACCCTGACTTTTCGGGTCGATGAGGCATTGAAGGCCGCGTTCGCCGAAGCGGCCCGTTCGCAGGACCGCACCGCGGCCCAGTTGCTGCGCGAGTTCATGCGCACCGTGGTCAGGGAAAGCCGCGACAAGCATGAGCACGAGGCATGGTTCCGCGAACAGGTGTCCGTTGGACGGCGCGCCGCCGAAAACGACGTGCGCGCCGGCGAAGAAGTGGAACGGCAGTTCGCACCGCTTCGGGATGCCGCCTCCTCGAGGTGAGGCCTAGTCGACGGCAGCCGCTTCCGGCCAGCACGCCTGCCGCAGCGCCTCGCAATCGGCATACGCATGGTCGGACAGCGCCGGCCATTCGTTGGTAGCGCCGACGAATACCGTCATCGCCCCGGCCGCGCGCCCGGCTTCCAGGTCGTAGCCGTGGTCGCCCACCATCACCAGCTCGCTCGGCGCCACGCCCCAGCGCGCCGCATGCAGCCGCAACCCGTCCGGATGCGGCTTGGGCACGGCCTCATCGCGACCGACGATGGCCTCGGGCGCAAACAGGTCTGCCACGCCGATCTCCGCCAGCGTCAGCTGCGCCAGCGCGTGGTCGTTGCGGGTCAGGATGCCGAGCTGGCAGCCGGCGGAGTGCAGCGCGCGCAGCAGCGCCACCGCACCCGGCGCGGGCACTGACGCTGCAGCCAGCTCGCGCTCGTGCGCCATCAGCCAGGCCCGTTTGGCCGCCGCCTCGGCGGCAGGCAACACGGCCAGATGGCCGAGGATGTCCTGCTCGGCGGGAATGGCCAGTTCGCGGCGGATCAACGCGAAGTCATGCACCGCCCGCGTCAGCGTGCCGTCGAGGTCGAATACCCAATGACGACGGGTGGCGAGCTGGCGCATCGGCTATTCCCAGCCCGGCATCTGGGTGGCATCCAGCCCACCGGTCTCGAACACCGCCGTGCGCGTGCCGCCGGCCTTGACCGGGAACTCGATGGCGAGCGTCGCCTTGGACTGCCTGGCCAGCTTGAACAGCGCATTCTGGTCATCGATGAACATCGCGATGGCCTCGTCCGTATCCGGGCGATGCGCGGCCATTGCCTTCGGCTTGCCGCCATCCACGCTCACCTGCACCTTGCAGCCGCTGTAGCACTTGAAGTCGCCGGCCCGCAGCACGAGATAGGCGTGTCGCTTCCACTGCGGGTGGTCGCGGAACACCAGCTGCACGTTCTTCGCGCCGCTGCCATCCACATCCACGCGCTCCTTGGCATCGATCATCGCCGAACGCTGCGTGCCGCCCTTCACCGTGATCTGGTTGTACTGCCACAGGGCCTGCAGGCGCCGCTGGTTGCGCGCCTCGTCACCCTTGGCCTTCACCTCCACATACCCGGGCTCGACCCGCTTGGCCGCCTCGCTCTGCGGGTAGGTCTGCAGCAGGTCGGCGCCGAACGCGCGCGCCATGTCCCAGTTGCTGGACTGAACGGCCTGGTCGTACCGCTTCTCCAGCTCCGCGGCCTTCTGCTCGTTGGCCTGCGCCATCGCCGCGGCCTGTGCCTGGCGTTCGGCCTCTCGATCGGTGCAACCGGAAAGTGCCAGCACGCACACGGCGATCCAGGGCAGGTATTTCATCGAGAAGGCTCCGCGGAAAGAGAAGGCAAAGATAGCGCGTGGGCGCATGGGATTGAGCCTTTGATCCGCGATCCCGCGAGGGGAAGCGACCTGCGCAGGCGGTGCCATCAACCCGGCCGCCGCAACCGAGCCATCAGAAAAAGAAAGCGGCGAGCCCGACAGGGCCCGCCGCTTCGATTGCATCAAACCGCAGGAACGAACTTACTGCTTCGCCTGCCCGGCGTCGGCTTCGGCCTTGGCCAGCATGTCGGCGACCGACACCGTGGTGATCGGGTGATAGCCCGGCTTGGCCTTGGCGAACGCTTCCTTGGCGAAGGCCAGCCCCTCGGGCGTCTTCACCAGCTCGGCGTAGATCGGCAGGATCAGCTTGCGACGGCCCACGCGTTCGATGAACTCGCCGGCCGCCGGCCACGCTTCCTTGTAGCCACTGCGGATCGCCAGCGGATACCAGCGCATCGCGATCTCGCCATTCGCCGTGCCGGTGAAGTGGTACGTGTCGTCGAGCTGCTTGAGCTGCTCAGGCTTCAGCGTCGCGCCCATGCCGGCCAGGAAATGCGTCCACGCCTGGGTATTCCAGTCCGAAGTCACCTGGTTGGTCGGCAGCTTGCCGCTGCCCAGCCATGCGATGCGCGCGGTATCGACGATGCTGAAGCTGCGCGAGCGGGCCTTCTGCGCGAACGCCGGGATGCCCGGCTGGTTCAACCACGCATCCAGCTCCGCCGGCGTCACCGCGTTCGGATTCTTCGGCAACAGGTTCTTCTTCAGGTAATCCACGAACTGGTCGGTCGTCGCGCTCTGGAAGGCGTGGTCGTCGAACCAGCCGCGCAGGAACGGGTCGAACGTCTCGCGGCCGAAGCGCTGTTCCAGGAACTGCAGGAACCACGAACCCTTGACGTAGGCCACCTGGCTCAGCGCATCGTCCGGATCGCGCTCGGTCAACGGCGGCAGCGCCAGCGCCTGGTCGGCCGGGCTCATGTCCTTGATCTCGGCCAGCAGGTCGGTCTGGTCGATCTCGCGCTCTTCCTCGGCCAGCTCGGCGCCGTACAGCGCCTCGGTGATACGGCCCTGCACGTAGGTGGTGAAACCCTCGTTGAGCCAGATGTCCTTCCACGACGCATTGGTCACCAGGTTGCCCGACCAGCTGTGCGCCAGTTCATGGGCCACCAGCGAGACCAGCGACTTGTCGCCCACGATCACCGTCGGCGTGGCGAAGGTCAGGCGCGGGTTCTCCATGCCACCGAACGGGAACGACGGCGGCAGCACCAGCATGTCGTAGCGGCCCCAGCGGTACGGGCCGTACAGGTGTTCGGCGGCGCCGATCATCTTCTCGGTGTCTTCGAACTCCTTGGCGGCCTTGTCGACCATCGCGGGCTCGGCCCACACGCCCGAGCGCTCGGAGATCGGCTTGAACACCAGGTCGCCGGCCGCGATGGCCAGCAGGTAGGACGGGATCGGCTCGGGCATCTTGAAGCTGTAGTCGCCGTCGCGCGCCGCCTTCGGGTCGTTGTCGGCGCTCATCAGCACCATCACGTCCGGGCGCGAGGTCACGTGCGCGCTGTAGGTGAAGCGCACGCTGGGCGTGTCCTGCAGCGGCACCCACGAACGGGCGTGGATGGCCTGCGACTGGCTGAACATGAAGGGCAACTGCTTGCCTTCGGTCATCGACGGCTCCAGCCACTGCAGCCCCGAGGCGGTCGGCGCGGTGTGGTAGTCGATGCGGATCTTCGCCGGCTGGTCCGGGGTCTGGATCGTCAGCTTGCTGCCGAAGGTCTTGTCATTGGCGGCCAGCTCGAACGGCAGCGCCGTCAGCGCGCCATCGGCCCCGACCGCCTGCACCTTCTCGATGGTCAGCTCGCGGGTGTCCAGCACCAGCTGCTTGGCGGCCTTGTCCTTCCAGTCCAGGGTGTAGACCGCGTTGCCGCCGATCTGCTTGCTGTCGAAGTCGACCTTCAGGTCCAGTGCCAGGTCCTTGATGACGACCTTTTCCGGTTCGGCGTAGGAGCTTTCATCGTGGCTGCGGGCGGCGGGTTTCACGGCGGCGGCGGCGGGCTTGTCTGCGGGCGCCTGGGGCGCGGGAGTGGACTGCTGCGAGCAGCCGGCGGCCAGGACCGCGGCCAGGGACAGGGTCAGGAGCGAGGAACGCATGTACTAAAACCGGGTCGGGGAAACCCCCGATTCTAGCGCCGCCGGCCATCGGGGGCAGCCGGGGGCGTTCAGGGCGGCAGGGGCTGGGTGTCCGGGTCCTCGAAGCCGTCGCGCACCAGGCGCCGGCCGCCGGAGAACTTGGCCCGGTACATGGCGGCATCGGCTCGCCGGTACAGGCTGCCCGCGTCCTCGCCCGGCCGGTGCGCGGCGCTGCCGGCGCTGACGTACACCGGCGCCTGCGCCTCGTCCTGGCTTTCCAGCATCGACAGCCACTGATTGAGCTTCAAGGTGGCCTCGTCCTCGGGCGCGTGGACACCGATCAGGAATTCATCGCCGCCCCAGCGGCCAATCCAGTCCTGCGGCCCCAGCCAGCCATAGGCGGTCTCCACCAGCCGCACCAGTACCGCGTCGCCGGCGGCATGGCCGTGGCGGTCGTTGATCGGCTTGAGGTTGTCCATGTCGATGACGAACAGCACGAACGGCCAGCCCTCCTGCCCGGCGGCGATCACCGAATTGCCCAGCGCCTGCTCGCAGCCGCGACGGTTGAGCGATTCGGTGAGCGGGTCGAGCAACGCATGCCGGCGTGCGTCGCGCAAGCCGGCGTCGATGCCGCGCAGGCTGCGGTTGATACCGCGCAACAGGCGGCCAAGCTCGTCCTCGCCATGCTCGGGCAGCAGCGGCAGGCGTTGCTCGGCGTAGTAGACATCCAATGCGTCGGCGGCCGCGCGCAGGGGTCCGAGCAGGCGGTACAGCACCGCGAGCGTGCCGGTGGTGCCGAGCAACGTGGCGCACAGCACGACGGCAAACACCGTCCAGCGCTCATGCGGATCGAGCTCGGCCAACCCGACCAGCCACACGATCAGCAGCAGCAGTGGCACATGGATGCCGACGAAGGCGACGGCCAGCAGCTTGGCACTGAACGAACGCGGGAACAGCCGGGACAGGACGGATTGCAGGCGCATGCGGTGCTGGAGTGGGCAACTGGTCGCAGTTTCGCCCAAGCCCGGTGACGCCGCCCTGACGCCCGTCGCAAAAAGCAGCCGGGCCCCGCTTCGGCGCCCGGCGGCTGCTTAGATCTTGTAGCCGGAGTGGATCGCCACGATGCCGCCGGTCAGGTTCTTGTAGTGGCAGCGGGCAAAACCGGCCTCGGTCATCATCGCCTTGAGCTCTTCCTGCGGCGGATGCTTGCGAATGCTTTCGGCCAGGTACTGGTAGCTGTCCGAATCGCGGGCAAACAGCTGGCCCAGCTTCGGCAGCACCTTGAACGAATGGAAGTCGTAGATCGGCTTGAACCAGTCGGCGGTGACCTCGGAGAACTCCAGCACGCGCGCCTGCCCGCCCACCTTCAACACGCGGTACATCTCCCGCAGCGCGGCGTCCTTGTCGGTGACGTTGCGCAGGCCGAAGGCGATGGTCACCAGTTCGAAGCTCTGGTCCGGGAACGGCAGCGCCTCGGCGTTGCATTGCACGTAGTCCAGGCCGGCCACCAGGCCGCGGTCGGTGAGGCGGTCGCGGCCCACCGAGAGCATGCCGGCATTGATGTCGCCCAGCACGATGGTGCCTTCGTCACCCACGCGATCGCGCAGCAGCGCGGCGATGTCACCCGTGCCGCCGGCGAGGTCGAGCACGCGGTCGCCGGGCTTCACCTGCGCGGTGGCGGTGAAATAGCGCTTCCAGACCCGGTGGATGCCCAGGCTCATCAGGTCGTTCATCAGGTCGTAGCTGCGCGCGACCGAGGTGAAGACTTCGCCGACCAGCTTCTGCTTGTCCTTGGCGGCGACGTCGCGGAAGCCGAAATGGGTGGTGCCGGTCTTGTAGGGGGATTCGCTCATGCCGAGGATTATCGCACCGCCAACGCCATCGTGACGGCCTCGTGCCACAATCGGCCGCAGTCCATCCCGGGCCTGTCTGCCGATCCGTGAGCGACAAGTACGTCCCGCGCCAATGGCAACCGCACGAGCGCCCGAGCCTGCCCGGCTCGGCCTCCACCCCGCTGCATTCGACCCGACGCCGCCTGGCCTACGCCGCGGTGGGCATCGTGGTGGCCCTCACCGGCGGGCTCAGCAACGCGTTGGTGACAGCCAACCTGGTCTACCTGCAGGGCACCCTGGGGGCCTACGCCGCCGAGATGGCGTGGCTGCCGGCGGCCTACGTGATGACCAACATGTCGGCCAACCTGGTGCTGGTGAAATTCCGCCAGCAGTTCGGCCTGCGCCTGTTCACCGAGATCTTCCTGGCCCTGTACGCGCTGATCGCCTTCGCGCACCTGTTCGTGCACAGCCTGGGCTCGGCGATCAGCGTGCGCGCCGCGCACGGCCTGGTGGGCGCCGCGCTGAGCTCGCTGGGGCTGTACTACATGATCCAGGCGTTTCCGGCCCAGCACCGGCTCAGGGCGGTGGTCACCGGCCTGGGCCTGACCCAGCTGGCACTGCCCCTGGCGCGAGTGTTCTCCACCGAGCTGCTGCAGTTCGGCGAGTGGCGCGGCCTGTACCTGTTCGAACTCGGGCTGGCGCTGTTCGCGCTGGCGTGCGTGCTGATGCTCAAGCTGCCACCCGGCGACCGCTACCGGGTATTCGAGAAGCTCGATGCGGCCACCTTCGTGCTGTTTGCCGGTGGCAGCGCCGGGCTGGCGGCGGTGCTCTCGCTGGGCCGCGTGCTGTGGTGGACCACCACGCCGTGGCTGGGCGTGGTGCTGGCGCTGTCCATCGTGCTGCTGTGCGCGGCGGTGGCCATCGAACATAACCGCCGCCGGCCGATGCTCAACACGCGCTGGCTGGCCAGCGGCGACATCCTGCGTCTGGTGCTGGCGGTGCTGCTGATCCGCCTGGTGCTCTCCGAACAGGCCACCGGCGCGGTCGGCTTCTTCCAGAACATCGGCCTGGACAACACGCAGATGCACACGCTGTTCTGGCTCATGCTGCTCGGCGCCACCTGTGGCGTGGTCGCCAGCGCGCTGCTGATCAACCCGCAGCACGTCACCGAACACCTGATCACCGCGGTGGCGGCGATTGCCGTCGGCTGCTTCCTGGACGCCCGCGCCACCAGCCTCACCCGGCCCGAGCAGATGTATGCCAGCCAGTTCCTGCTGGCCTTCGGCAGCACGTTCTTCGTGGCGCCCGCCATGGTGGCCGGCATCGGCCGCGTGGCGACCCAGCCCGGCAACCTCATCAGCTTCGTGGTGATGTTCGGCATGGCGCAGAACATGGGCGGCCTGCTCGGCAGCGCGTTCCTGGGCACCTTGCAGGTGGTGCGCGAGAAATTCCACGCCAGCCAGCTGATGGACCACCTGGTACTGACCGATCCACAGGTCGCGGCGCGGCTGCAAGCCTACGCGGCGGCCTACGCGCGTGCCGTGCCCGACCCCGGCGCGCGCCAGACCCAGGCCATGCGCACGCTCTCGGGCGTCGTCACGCGCGAAGCCAACGTGCTGGCCTACAACGACGTCTTCCTGACCATCGGCCTGATCGCCATCGCCATCCTGCTCTGGTTCCTGTTCTTCCTGGTCAAGCGCAACCGCCAGCGGCAGCGCGACGCCGCCCCCACCTCCCTGCCCGCCAGCGCCCGCGCATGAGCACACCCGCCCCGCCGACCGCCACCTCGCCCGCCGACGCCGCCGCCCTCGCCGCGCGCAGGCGACGCCGCGTCTGGAGCGGCGTCGGCTTCGCCCTGCTCGCCTTGGCCGGCGTCCTGGTGGTGCTTTACGCCTGGCGGCTGTGGCCGTTCACCAGCACGGTGCAGAACACCGAGAACGCGATGGTGCGCGGCCAGGTCACGATCATCTCCCCGCAGGTCAGTGGCTATGTCACCGCGGTGCCCGTGCAGGATTTCCAGCACGTGGAGGCGGGCCAGCTGCTGGTACGGATCGACGACCGCATCTACCACCAGCAGCTCGCCCAGGCGCAGGCGCAGCTGCAGGCCGCGCAGGCCAACCTCGCCAACTGGGAACAGAGCCGGCGCAGCGCGGCGGCGGTGATCGCCGAGAACCGGGCCGGCGTGGCCTCCAGCGTGGCCCAGCGGGACCGCGCCAGCGCCGCCCTGCAGCGCGCCGAGCGCCTGGCCAGCCAGCAGCTGCTCTCCACGCAGGACCGCGATACCGCCTTCGCCGCCAACGCGCAGGCACGCGCGGCGGTCCAGCAATCGCAGGCGGCGCTGGACGCCGCGCAGCAGAGCGCGCGCAGCGTGGAGGTCAACCAGGCCGCGCTGGCCGCCGCAGTCGCCAATGCGCAAGCGGCGGTGGAACTGGCGCAGATCAACTTCGACAACACCCGCATCCTCGCCCCCCGCGCCGGCCAACTCGGGCAGATCGGCGTGCGCCAGGGCGCCTATGTCACCAACGGCACGCAACTGATGACGCTGGTGCCGGACACGCTGTGGGTGATCGCCAACTTCAAGGAGACACAGATGGCGAACGTGCGCATCGGCCAGCGTGCGACCTTCAGCGTGGATGCGTTGAACAACGCGCGCCTGCACGGCCACGTGCTGGAAATCTCGCCGGCCGCCGGCTCGGAGTTCGCGATCCTGCCGGCCGACAACGCCACTGGCAATTTCGTCAAGATCGCCCAGCGCATCCCGGTGAAGATCGGCATCGATCCGGACCAGCCGCTGGCCGCACGGCTGCGTCCGGGCATGTCGGTGGTGGTGGCGGTGGATACGTCCGATACGGGCAGCACGCCGCCGCCGTCGCGCTGAGCGGGTTGCCAGCACACCGGCCGCTGCCCGAGACTGCAAGGCCCGCACGTTGGAATGACCGCATGATCGCCACGCCCGATTACCGCGCCCTGCTCGACACCGCCATTGCCGAAGCGCGGCAGGGCCTGGCCGAGGGCGGCATTCCGATCGGCGCGGCGCTCTACCATCGCGATGGGCAGCTGCTTGGCTGCGGCCACAATCGCCGCGTGCAGGAAGGCGACCCCTCCGTGCACGGCGAAACCGATGCCTTCCGCAAGGCCGGGCGCCAGCGTCGCTACCGCGACACGATCATGGTCACCACGCTGGCGCCGTGCTGGTACTGCAGCGGGCTGGTGCGCCAGTTCAACATCGGCACCGTGGTGGTGGGCGAATCGGTCACCTTCCGCGGCGGCATCGACTGGCTGCGCGAGAACGGCGTGGAGGTCATTGACCTGCACAGCCAGGAATGCATCGACCTGCTCGGCGGCTACATCGCCGCCCATCCGGACGTGTGGAACGAGGACATCGGCGAAGAGTGACCTTCGTTGACGCCGCGCAACGCCGCGCGCGGACATACTGGACGCCCACGACCGATCCCCGGGGCCGCATGACGCCACGTCGATCCGCCGCCGATGCCTTCGCCTGTCCGCGCCCTGGGGAGCCCCGCGGATGAGCGACGTGCAAGCGCTCACGCTGGAGGTCGTCAGCCTGGCCGGGCCGATCTGGTCGGGCGAGATCCGTGAAGTCGACCTGCCCGGCAGCGCCGGACGCTTCGGCGTGCTGGCCCGCCATACGCCGCTGCTGACCACGCTGCGCGAGGGCATGCTGCGGGCGGCGCCGCTGCAGGGCGAGCCGGTGGAGATCTACGTCTCCGGCGGGATCGTGGAGGTGCAGCCGGACAAGGTGACCGTGATGGCCGACCTGGCCGTGCGCGACGCGGACTGGGAGCATGCCCAGGCCGAGGCGGCCCGCGAGCGCGCCGTTGCCGGTATGGCGCAGGCCTTCACCGACGAGGACTACATGGCGCTGCACCTGGAGCTGATCCACCGCTATTCGCTGCAACTGCGCGGCCGCCCGCCGCGCTGAAACGCCGGCGCAGCAAGGCTTTCATAATTCTTCATCCACCCATCAGGCACTTCAGGCGCCGGGCCGGCGCAATCGGGGCTCCTTTCCACCGGGAGTTCCCATGCACCGCGTTTCCCGCTTCCTCGCTGCCACCGCGCTCGCCCTGTCCAGCGCTTCCACCCTGGCTGCATCGGCCGATGGCTGGCCGGCCACCGCCCCCGACCCCGCCATCGATCTGGACAAGCTGCGCAGCCTGGAAGCCAAGGTCGCCGACGGCACCCTGAAGCAGATCACCAGCGTGATGGTGGTCCACGATGGCCGCCCCGTGTACGAGCATTATTTCGACGGCGACGCCGATACCCTGCGCGACGTGCGCTCGGCCACCAAGAGCGTGACCGCGCTGCTGGCGGGCATCGCGATCGACCGCGGCCTGCTTCCCGGCGTGGATGCCCGGGTCTACGAACGCTTCCCGGAATTCGGCGCCCGCCATCCGGTGGACCCGCGCCTGGCCACGATGCGCCTGTCCGACCTGCTCACCATGAGCACGCTGTGGGAGTGCGACGACGAGAACCCGTTCTCCGGCGGCCACGAGGAACGCATGTACGTGACCGAGCGCTGGCTCGACTTCACCCTGGCGCTGCCGGTGAAGGGATTCGCGCCGTGGATGAGCAAGCCGCAGGACAGTCCGTTCGGACGCGCCTTTGCCTACTGCACGGCAGACAGCTTCGTGGCCGGCGCGATGGTCGAGCGCGCCGCCGGGCAGCCGCTGGCCGCATTCGCCGCGCAGGCGCTGGAGCGGCCGCTGGATATCGCCAGCAGCCACTGGAACGTCTCGCCCGAGGGCATCGGCATGGGAGGCGGCGGCACGCGCTACCGCACGCGCGACCTGGCCAAGTTCGGCCAGTTGGTGGTCGACCAGGGCCGTTGGCGCGGGCGTCAGGTGGTTTCGGCCGACTACGTCCGCGCGATGACGACCCCGCAGGCCCAGGCCGCCGACGACGCCGAATACGGCTACCAGTGGTGGCGCCTGCACTTCGACGTGGATGGCCAGGACGTGGCGGTGTGGGCGATGTCCGGCAACGGCGGCAACTACGTGTTCGTCTGGCCGCAGCGGCGGCTGGTGGCGGTGATCACCACCCACGCCTACAACCGCAGCTTCGCCCATCCGCAATCCCGGCAGCTGTTCCGCGAGTACGTGCTGGGCGCGTTGCGCTGAGTCAGGGCAGGTCGCGCGGGCGCCAGTCGGCCCGCGCGACTCGTTCGCGCTGCGCGGCCACGTCGCGGTCGATCCGCGCCAGCAACGCGGCGAAGCCGGATTCGTGCCGCAATGGCGCGAACAGCGGAGTGACCGAGAGCCACGCGCGGTCGCGGAAGCCCGCATCGACTGCCGCGCGCAAGGCCACCAACGCAGCCTCGGCGTGACCGCGACGCTGTTCGAGCAACGCGGTTTCGATCGCAGCATCCGGCCAGCCCAGCGTGTCGCCGCGCAGGCGCTGCAGGCGGGCATCGAACCACTGCGGCGAAGGGGGCGTGGACGCGTACAGCGCCGCGAGGGTCGCCGGCATGGACTGGTGGGGACGCAACTTTTCGCCTTCGGCGAAGGCGGCACCCGCCGCCGGCGCATCGCCGGCCAACAGCCACAGCTCACCTTGCAGCCGCCACAGTTCCGGGTGCGGAGTACCGCGCGCCTGTGCCTGCTTCAGCGCCGCGGCGGCTTCGTCCGTGCGCCCCTGCGCGAGCAGGAAGCGCGGCCAGGCGATGTTGGCGAACACGTTGTCGGGGAACAGGTCGAAGTTCGCGCGATGGCGTCGTTCGGCGGCAGCGGTGAAACCGAGCAGCTCCAACTCGCGCGCCACCTGCACGTCGCGGAAGCGTACGCGGGCCGGATCGCGCAAGGTGGAATTGCCACGCAGCGCGTCGGCCAGTCGACCCTGCTCCTGATACAGGTACGCCAGCGACGCACGGCTCTTGTCATCGTCCGGGTCCAGCCGCACCGCGTGCTCGTAGCCGGCGACCGCGCGGCGCATGTCGCCCAGGCAATCGAACGCGTAGCCCTGCGCCGCCCATGCCGCCGCCTGCCCGGCATCGCGCTGCAGCAGGCGCTGCGCCAGTGCGGCGCCTTCCTGCGCCTGCGCGGCGTCGCCGTTGTACAGGCAGGTGCGCGCACTCAGCGCACGGCTCAAGCCGGCCTGCGCCTCCAGCGAGTCTGGCGCCTGCGCCAAGGCTTGGCGATAGAGGGCGATCGCGCGCTCGTTGTTGTCGGCCTGGCCGATGCCGGCGTAGTACTGGGCACGCGCGAGCAGCGGCGAACCCGCGGCTGGCCGCGCGGCATGCCACGCGAGCCCGGCGGCCAGCGCGGCGACGGCGAGCACCACCGCGCCGAGGGCGATCCAGCGCATGGGACGCCGCGACGGCTTGGCCGCGTCCGACGGCGGGGCCACCACCTGTGGCGCCTCGGCCAGCTGATAGCCCTGCCCGCGCACCGAGCGCAGGTAGCGGGGTTGGCGCGCGTCGTCGCCCAACGCCTGCCGCAGCAGTTTCACCCGCTGGGTGACGGTTTCCTCGTTGACCACCGCCGGCGCCCACACCGCCTGCATCAGTTCGTCGAAGCCCACCACGCGCTGGCCCTGCGCCAGCAGGTAGGCCAGCAGCTGGAAGCTCAACCCGGAGACCTCCACCCGCTGCCCACCCCGGCTCACGCGCTGGCGCGGCACGTCGATGTCGAGGTCGAGCAGGCGGTAGTGCGCGGTCATCCGTGGGTGGCGCGGGAAGGGAGAGCCGGATGCTAGCGCACGTCCACGACCGCCGCCGCGTGCCAAAAGAAAAGGCCCGCTTGCGCGGGCCTCTCCATTCACCGGTCAGAGGATGTAGCGGCTCAGGTCCGGGTCCTGCACCAACTCGCCGAGGTGGGCATCGACATAGGCACGGTCGATGGCCACGCTCTGGCCATCGCGGTCGGGCGCTTCGTAGCTGAGCGTATCGAGCAGGCGCTCCAGCACCGTGTGCAGGCGCCGCGCCCCGATGTTCTCCTGCCGCTCGTTGACCAGGAAGGCGATCTCGGCGAGGCGGTCGATGGCATCGTCGGTGAACTGCAGTTTCACGCCCTCGGTATCGAGCAGCGCCACGTACTGCTTGGTCAGCGCGGCCTTGGGCTCGGTGAGGATGCGCACGAAATCCTCCTTGCTCAGCGCGCCCAGCTCCACGCGGATCGGAAAGCGGCCCTGCAACTCGGGGATGAGGTCGCTCGGCTTGGCCAGATGGAAGGCGCCGGAGGCAATGAACAGGATGTGGTCCGTCTTCACCGTGCCGTACTTGGTGGAGACGTTGGAACCTTCCACCAGCGGCAGCAGGTCACGCTGCACGCCTTCGCGGGAAACATCGCCGCCGCCCACGTTGTCGCCACGCTTGGCAACCTTGTCGATCTCGTCGATGAACACGATGCCGTGCTGCTCGCAGGCCTCGATGGCAGCCGCGCGGATTTCTTCCTCGTTGACCAGCTTGGCCGCTTCTTCCTCGATCAGCAGCGGGCGTGCGGACTTGATCGCCAGCTTGCGCGTCTGCGACTTGGCGCCGCCCAGGTTGGAGAACATCTGCCGCAGCTGCTGGCCCATCTCCTCCATGCCCGGTGGGGTCATGATGTCCATGCTGAGGTTGACTGACACGTCCAGCTCGATCTCGCGCTCGTCCAGCTCGCCGGCGCGCAGCATGCGGCGGAATTTCACGCGGGTGTCGTTGTCCTGCGCGGAGGCTTCGTTGCGCGCGGCTTCCGGGTCGAAGCCGATCCCGCCGGCACGACGCGGCAGCAGCGCATCGAGAATGCGGTCCTCGGCGCGTTCCTCGGCCTGGGTGCGCACGCGCACCTTGGCCTGTTCGCGGTAAAGCTTCACTGCGGTATCGGCCAGGTCGCGCACGATCTGCTCCACGTCCTTGCCGACGTAGCCGACTTCGGTGAAGCGCGTGGCCTCGACCTTGACGAACGGCGCATTGGCCAGCGTCGCCAGGCGGCGCGCGATCTCGGTCTTGCCGACGCCGGTCGGGCCGATCATCAGGATGTTCTTGGGCATCACCTCGTTGCGCAGGCCTTCGGGCAGCTGCATGCGGCGCCAGCGGTTGCGCAGGGCGATGGCGACGGCGCGCTTGGCGTCGTGCTGGCCGACGATATGGCGGTCGAGCTCCTGCACGATTTCGCGCGGCGTCATGGTCGAGGAAGTGGGCTGGGTCATGGTCACTCGTCAATCCGGGGGAAGGAGGGTCGGGCTGTCGATGGCGGCAGGCGCCGCATCAGAGCTCTTCGACCACCACGTTGCGGTTGGTATAGATGCAGATATCGCCCGCGATGTTGATCGCCTCGGTGGCAATCGTCTTGGCGTCGAGTTCGGTGTGCGCCAGCAGCGCGCGCGCGGCGGACAGCGCATAGGAGCCACCGGAGCCGATGGCGATGATGCCGTCCTCCGGCTCGATGACGTCGCCGGTGCCGCTGATGATCAGCGAGGTCTCGCGGTCGGCGACGGCGAGCAGTGCTTCCAGCTTGCCCAGGCGGCGCTCGGTGCGCCAATCCTTGGCCAGCTCGACGGCAGCGCGCGTCAGCTGGCCGTGTTTCTCCAGCTTGGCCTCGAACAGTTCGAACAAGGTGAAGGCATCGGCGGCGGCGCCGGCAAAGCCGGCGAGCACCTGGCCTTCGCGGCCAAGGCGGCGCACCTTGCGCGCGTTGCCCTTCATCACCGTGTGGCCGAGGGTGACCTGGCCATCGCCGGCGACGGCGACATGGCCGTTGCGGCGCACCGAGATGATGGTGGTGGCGTGGAACGTGTTGGGGTTCTGGCTGGGATCCATTGCGGCCTCCGGGGGATTTCTCGGAGGTGGGGACGCTGGCGGGCGGTTCAAGCCGCCAGCGAAGGCGCCCGTTCAGGACACCCGGTCGGCACGGCAGGAATAGCACCCGTAGCGGGCGTTGTGCAGGTGGACGTAGGCGATGTGGCGATCGGGCAGCCGCTCGCGCAGCCACGCGGCGACATCGTGGCCTTCGAGCACCTCTGCCGCGGCGATACGGTCACCGTGGTTGTACGCACGCAAGGAGATCAGGCGGCGGCTGACGTAGGGCGGCACCTCGTCCACCTCCAGGCGCGCGGACGTGGCGTCGCGGCGGACGAAGATCGGGCCACTGGCGCGGTACGGCGACGCGGCCGGCTGGTGCCAGTACGGCAACAGCAACAGCGTTTCGCCGATGGCTGCATCACGCAAACTGACGCGGCAGGGAAACCCATGGTCGCTGCTGGCGATGCAGCGCACTGCGCCGTGGGCGGCGAGCGCGGCGTCGTCGAGGGCGAACAGCGGTTGCAGGGGGCGCGGGTCGATACCGGTGAGCAGGAAGGAAGCCATGATGCGTTGCGCTGGAGGAAGGGGCCGCAGCATGCGCGGCCCCCGCCCGGTGCGCTGGCCGGATTCGGACGCCGCTGCGCTGCGACCGATGGCCGCATCGGGCGCTTTCGGCGAGACGCGCGTGCCCCGGCGGCGGAGAATGCACCCGGACACCGCCATGCACGACGCCACTTCCCTCCCCGACCGACCTCCCCCGTGCTGCACGGAAGCCGAAGTCGAAAGCCTCGTGCATGGCTTCTACGCATCGGTGCGCGCCGATGCACTGCTTGGACCGGTATTCGATACGCACGTGCAGGACTGGCCCGCCCACCTGGCGCGATTGGTCGACTTCTGGTCCTCGTTGTTGCGCGGCACGCAGCGCTACAGCGGTTCGCCGATGAGCCTGCACATGGCGATGCCCGGCCTGGACGAGGCGCTCTTCCGGCGCTGGCTAATGCTGTTCGGCCAGGCCACCGCCGCGCTCGGCAATCCGGCCATGCAGCAGCTGGCAAATGCCCGCGCCACGCAGATCGCCAACCGCTTCTGGCAGCGCTACCAGGTGGAAGGTCGCGACGGCAGCGGGCTGATCCCGTTGCCACTGTCGGCGATGGGCTGACCCCTCAGGCCGGGTCGGCCGGCTTGCGCCGTTTGGCGCGCGGATGCGCGGCGTCGTACACCTTGGCCAGGTGCTGGAAATCCAGGTGGGTGTATATCTGCGTCGTGGCGATATCCGAGTGCCCGAGCAGTTCCTGGACGCCGCGCAGGTCGCCGGAAGATTCGAGGATATGGCTGGCGAAACTATGCCGCAGCATGTGCGGGTGCACATGCTTGAACAGCCCTTGCCGCTGCGCGAGCTGCTTGATGCGGATCTGCACGGCGCGCGCGGAGATCTGCGCGCCGTGGCGGCCCGGGAACACCCTCGCCGTGGTATCGGCCGGGCGGCTCTCGCCGCGCCATTCCTCCAGCGCGCGGCGCGCATGCGAGCCCACCGGTACGCGTCGCTGCTTGTTGCCCTTGCCCAGCACGTTGACCAACCCGCTGGCGAAGTCGAGATCGCGCCAGCGCAACGCGCACAGCTCGCTCAGGCGCAGCCCGGAGGAATAGAACAGTTCCAGCAGCGCGCGGTCGCGCAGGCCGAGCGGTGCATCGGTCGGTACTTCGACCAACCGCACCGCCTCGTCGGCATCGAGCACCTGCGGCAGCTTGCGCGGCGCCTTGGGCGCACGCAGCTTGGCGGCCGGCGACACCTCGACGTGCCCGTGCTTGAGCAGCCACGCATAGAAACTGCGACAGGCCGACAGACGACGTTGCAGGCTCTTGGGCGACAGGCCACGCCGGTGCTCGGCGCTGACGAAGCCGCGCAGTTGTTCGGCGTCCAGCTTCACGACCTCGGCCTGGCGTTCACCTGCCCACGCGGACAGCGCGGCCAGGTCGCGACGATACGCATCGAGCGTATGCGCCGACATGCGGCGCTCCACTTCCAGGTAGGCGAGGAAGGCGTCGATCATGGCCGCATCCCCGGCGGCGGGGCGTTCAGCGCGCGAAGCGCTGCAACGCCACCACCAGCGCCTCGCCCATCATGCGCAGGAACAGCGTGCCCATGCCGGGATAGAAGCGGTTCGGGTCGCGGCTGCCCACCGCCAGCAGGCCCACGCCCGGCAGCGGCAGCAGCGCGGTGGACTGCACGTCCTCCACGTCCTCGCCGTACAGCACCTGTTGCTTCTCGGCCTGCAGGCGGCCGCAGATCGGCTCGCCATCGCGCAGGCAATCGCGGAACGGCGCCAGTCGCGCATCGTCCTCGCCGATCACCTGCAGCCATTCCGCTTCCGGCTGGCCTTCGACCGGCTTGAGCAGCACGATGCGCACGCGGTCGCCGTTGAAATCCTCGGCCAGCGAGGCGGCCATCGCCTTGAGGGTGTCGGCCGCGGTGTGCTGGCGCATCAGCGCGAGCGTGAGCTGGTGCGTGCGCACGGCCAGGCGTTCGTTGACCTGCGCATTACCGGCCAGTTCGGCCAGGCGGCGGGAAAGTTCACGGTTCTTGTCGCGCAGCACTTCCAGCTGGTAGCTGGCGAGCGAGGCGGTGGGGCCATCGTCGCGCGGCACGACCAGCGTCAGCGCCAGGTCCGGAAACTGCTTGAGGAACCCCGGATGCCGGCGCAGCCAGGCGGCGACTTCATGCGCGCCGATCTTTTCCACGGTCTCGTTCATGCGCCCCACTCCCCTTCGAAGACAAACCGGGCTGGCCCGGACATCACCACCTGTGCGTCAGGCGAGGGCCAGCGGATGCGCAGGTCGCCACCGGGCAGCGAGACCACCGCGTCGCGATCGATGCGGCCACGCTGCATCAGCACGACCGCCGCGGCGCACGCGCCGCTGCCGCAGGCCAGCGTCTCGCCGACGCCACGCTCATACACCCGAAGCCGGACGTGCCCGCGGTCGATGACCTGGGCAAAGCCGACATTCACCGATTCGGGAAACGCCGCATGCTGCTGCAGCAACGGCCCGATGCGCTCCACCGGCGCCGCGTCGACCAGGCCGACCTCGATCACCGCGTGCGGGTTGCCCATCGACACCGCGCCAAAACGCACGCTCTCGCCCTGCACCGGCAACAGGTATTCGTCGCGCGCATGCATGAAGCCGACCAGCGGGATGCGCTCGGGAGTGAACTCGGGCATGCCCATCGCCACGGCATATTCGCCGCCCTCCAGGCGCTGGATGCGATGCGCGGTGACCGGGCTGTCGATGACGAATGCATCGCCCTGTGCCGCACCGTCGCGCACCAGCCAGGCCGCGACGCAGCGCGCGCCGTTGCCGCACTGCTGCGAGGGCGAGCCATCCGAATTCCAGATGCGGTACGCCGCCACCGCGCCTTCGCTGCGCGGTGGCTCGATGGTCAGGATCTGATCGCAACCCACGCCGAAGTGGCGGTCGGCCAGGCGTTCGGCCAGCGCGGCATCCGGCGGGGCGATGCCACTGCGCAGGTCGAGCACCACGAAGTCGTTGCCGGCGCCCTGCATCTTGCTGAAATGCAGGGGCGCGGAGGCGGACTGCGCATTCATTGGTGGTGATCGTCGCCCGTGTCGGCAGGCACCGGGCCGTCGATCGGTTGGGCGGCCTGCTCGGGCGTCTGCGTCGGCGGCGGCGTTTCGCCGGTCGGCGGCTGCGGCACCGGCTGCGCTTCCACCGGTACCGGCTTCTGCGGCATCACCAACGGGCCCTTGTTGCCGCAGGCGGCCAGCAACAGCAGGCCCGCGCCGGCGGCGGCGATTCGGAAGGAACGGGAAAACTTCATGCTCATGCCCCGAGTATAGCCAGAAGGCGGCGCACGTCGCGCCGTGACCGGTTCACGCATCGGCGGCCGGCGGCGGCTCCGGGCGCAGCCACAGCCAGATCGCCACCGCCGCCATGCAGCCGATCGACAATGCCTGCGCCCAGCGCGAGGGCACGCACCACAGCATGATCGCCGCGCACGCGGCCATCGTGCCGGTAGCCATCCATTTCGCCTTGCGGCTCACCGCCCGGTGGGTCTGCCACTGCACGATGGCCGGCCCGAATCGCGGATGGTGCAGCAGCCATTGGTGCAGCCGGTCCGAGCCGCGCGCGGCGGCCCAGGCCGAGATCAGCACGAACACGGTGGTCGGCAACCCCGGCACGAAGATGCCTACGATGCCGATCCCGAGGCTGGCGTAGGCCAGCAGCCACCAGGCCCAGCGCCACCGCACCGGCCGCCGAGGGACCGGTGCGACCTGGCGGGATCCGGGCAGCGGCTCGTCCATCGACAACCGCCCCGCTCAGGGAGACGCAGTGGCGGCCGTGCCGGCGTCCACGCCGAGCTGGTCGAGCACGAAGGCGAACGATTCGGCCTGCTCGCGGTAGCGGCGGAAGCGACCGGACTTGCCGCCGTGGCCGGCGTCCATGTTGGTGCGGAACACGATGGGATGGCTGCCGGTGTTGTCCACGCGCAGCTTGGCCACCCACTTGGCCGGCTCCCAGTACTGCACCTGCGAATCCCACAGGCCGGTGCCGACGAACAGCGCCGGATACGCCTGGCGGGTGACGTTGTCGTACGGCGAGTAGGAGAGCATGTACTCGTAGTACTGCTTCTGCTCGGGGTTGCCCCACTCGTCGTATTCGTTGGTGGTGAGCGGGATGGTCGGGTCGAGCATGGTGGTGACCACGTCGACGAACGGCACCTGCGCCACCATCACGCGGTAATCCTGCGGTGCCATGTTCGCCACCGCGCCCATCAGCAGGCCACCGGCGCTGCCACCGGACGCGGCGACGCGGTCCTTGGCGGCATAGCCCTGGGCGACCAGCGCACGGGTGACGTCGATGAAGTCGTTGAAGGTGTTCTTCTTCTTCAGCAGCTTGCCGTCGTCATACCACTGGCGACCCATCTCCTGGCCGCCGCGGATGTGGGCAATGGCATACACCACGCCACGATCCAGCAGGCTGACCACCGAGAGGTTGAAGCCCGGGTCCATCGACGCACCGTAGCTGCCGTAGCCGTACTGGTACAGCGCCGCGGTGCCGTCCTTCTTGAAGCCCTTGCGGTACACCAGCGAGACCGGGACCTTGACCCCGTCGCGCGCATCCACCCACACGCGCTCGGTGACGTACTTCGACGGGTCGTAGCCGATCACCGGCTGCTGCTTGAGCAGGCGGCGCTCGCCGGTGCGCACGTTGAGTTCGTAGGTGGTGGACGGCGTGGTGAGCGAGGTATAGCCGTAGCGCAGCCACTCGGTGTCCGGCTCGGCGTTGACCGACAGGCCCATCGAGTAGGCCGGTTCGTCGGCCTTGACGTATTCCTGCTGGCCATCGGCGCGCAGCAGGCGGATGCGCTCAAGGCCACCGGAGCGCTCGTCGATGGCGGTGAAGCCGTTGAACGATTCGAAGCCTTCGATGTACACCGACTCATCGTGCGCCACCCAGTCCTTCCACTGGCTGCGCGAGGTGCCATCGCTCGGCGCGCTGACCAGCTTGAAGTTCCTGGCGCCATCGGCATTCGTGCGGATCAGCCAGCGGCCGTCGAAGTGGTCGGCATCGTATTCGACATCGCGCTCGCGCTTGGCCAGCACGGTGAACTTTTCCGGGTTGGCGGCCGGGGCGTAACGCAGTTCGGAAGAGACGGTGCTGTCCACGCCGATGGTGATGTACTTCTCGTCGCGGCTGCGGCCGATGCCCATGTAGAAGCTGTCGTCCTTCTCCTCGTACACCAGCTTGTCGGCGCTGGCCGGGGTACCGAGGACATGCTTCTTGACACGCACGGTGAGCAGGGTTTCCGGGTCGTTCTCGACGTAGAACAGCGTGCGGTTGTCGTCGGCCCACACCAGGTTGGGGGACACGCCGGTGATGCGGTCGGCGTAGACCTCGCCGGTGTCCAGGTTCTTGAAGCGGATGACGTACTGGCGGCGGCCCACATCGTCCTCGGCCCAGGCCAGCAGGCGGTTGTCGCGACTGACCTCGGCGTCGCCGACGCTGAAGTAGTCCTTGCCGGCCGCCATCTGGTTGACGTCGAGCAGCACCTGTTCGGTGGTGAAATCACCGGCGTTGTTGGCCTGCTGGATGCTGTTGGCGTCCACGCCGGCACCGTCGCGGCGGCGGGCCTGGATGGGGTAGTCCTTGCCGGCCTCGTAGCGGCTGTAATACCACCAGCCGTGGTCGCGGTACGGCACGCTGGCATCGTCCTGCTTGATGCGGCCGACGATTTCCTCGTACAGGCGGTCCTCCAGCGGCTTGAGCGGGGCCATCACCTGGTCGGTGTAGGCGTTCTCGGCCTTGAGGTAATCGAGCATCGCCTTGTCCTGGCGTTCGTCGTCGCGCAGCCAGTAGTAGGCGTCGTCGCGTACCGCGCCGAAGGGCGTCTTGACCGGATGCGGGTGGCGAGGCGCCTGGGGCGGGGTGAGCTCGGCGGCGTGAACGGAGGTAACGGGCAGGGTCATCAGGCAGGCGGCCAGCAGCAGGACAGGCTTCATGGGTGGGGATCCTTCCTCGGGAAGCAAGGTATGTGTGAAGGCGAGTCTGTGCGGGGCGCGCGGCGACCGCAAGCGCCGGAGGAGGCGGATCGGCGATGGCCTATCATCGGGCGATGGATGCACGCACCGAATCCCAGGCCGGTTACAGCCGGCGCAGCCGCGAAATCGCGCCCTTCCACGTCATGTCCCTGCTGGCGCGGGCACAGGCGCTGGAACGTGAGGGGCACGACGTCATCCACCTGGAGATCGGCGAACCGGACTTCACCACGGCCGCGCCAGTGGTCGCCGCGGGGCAGGCCGCGCTGGCGGCCGGGCATACCCGCTACACCGCGGCGCGCGGGCTGCCGGCGCTGCGCGAGGCGATTGCCGGGTTCTACCGGCAGCGGCATGGACTGGAGATCGACCCGGAACGGGTACTGGTGACTCCAGGCGGCTCGGGCGCCTTGTTGTTGGCGAGCAGCCTGCTGGTGGACCCGGGCCGGCACTGGCTGCTGGCCGACCCGGGGTATCCCTGCAACCGGCATTTCCTGCGACTGGTGGAGGCCGGCGCGCAGCTGGTGCCGACCGGTCCGGATACCCATTACCAGCTCACGCCCTCGCACGTGGCCGCGCACTGGAATGCGGACAGCGTGGGCGCGCTGGTCGCCTCGCCGGCCAACCCGACCGGCAGCGTGCTCTCGCGCGAGGCGCTGGCGGCATTGTCGGCGGCCCTGCATGCGCGCGGTGGCCACCTGGTGGTGGACGAGATCTACCACGGGCTCACCTACGGGCTGGATGCGCCGAGCGTGCTGGAGGTGGACGACGAGGCGTTCGTGCTCAACAGTTTCTCGAAATATTTCGGGATGACGGGCTGGCGGCTGGGGTGGCTGGTGGCGCCCAAGCGCGCGGTGCCGGCGCTGGAGAAACTGGCGCAGAACCTGTACATCAGCGCGCCGAGCATGGCGCAGCATGCGGCGCTGGCGTGCTTCACGCCGGAAGCAATGGCGATCTTCGAGCAGCGGCGGGGGGAGTTCCAGGCGCGGCGCGACTACCTGCTGCCGGCATTGCGGGCGCTTGGGTTCCGCATCGAGATCGAACCGCAAGGGGCGTTCTATCTCTACGCAGACATCAGCGGCTTCGGCGTCGATGCGCAGGTGTTCTGCCAGCATTTCCTCGAGACCGAACACGTGGCGTTTACCCCCGGCGTGGACTTCGGCACCTATCGCGCGGGCGAGCATGTGCGGATCGCCTATACGCAGGGCCTGCCGCGGTTGCAGGAGGCGGTGGCCCGGATTGCACGCGGCCTGGTTTCGCTTGCCGCTCGTTGATGACGCGATCTGCGGAGGGGTGATGTCGATCATCGGCTACGGCGGCCGAGGTGCGTCGCGCGGCGGCCGGGCGCGGGACGCTGGCCACCCGAAACATTCCAAGGACTGACGAAGGTCAAAACCGGCCACCGCATTTCGCTCGCACAAAAACAAACGGAGCACACAAGTGTGCTCCGCCGTGACGCCGGAACTCCTCGCGAAGCGAGGATCGGCTTTTGACTTTGTTGCCGGTCGAGTGGGCCTGTCGGGCATCCGGGGGGCAGGCCATGTCGGGGGCGTGAGGCGACAGGATGTCGCCGACCGAGCCCCGAGGCCATGGATGGCCGCTTTCGGGCGTCCCCCGACATGGCCTGCCCCCCGGATGCCGCGCGACCAGAACCAAACAGCCGCGCTTCACCCAGGAAACAAGACCAAGAAATTACTTCCCTCCCAACCGCTCCCACAGGAAGCTGTAAGCCAGCGCCGACATATGCGCCTGCTGCGCATTGTTCGCCGCGCCACCGTGGCCGCCCTCGATGTTCTCGTAGTAGGTCACGTCCTTCTTCGCATCGATCATCTTGGCCGCCATCTTGCGCGCATGGCCCGGATGCACGCGGTCATCGCGCGTGGAGGTCAGGAAGATCACCGGCGGATACTGCTTCTTGGCATCGAACAGGTGGTAGGGCGAGAAGGTCTGGATGAACTTCCAGTCATCCGTGTCCGGGTTGCCGTACTCGGCCATCCATGAAGCACCAGCCAGCAGGTGGTTGTAGCGCTTCATGTCCAGCAGCGGCACCTGCACCACCACCGCACCGAACAGCTGCGGGTACTGGGTGAGCATGTTGCCCGTCATCAGGCCGCCATTGCTGCCGCCTTGCACGCCCAGGTGCTGCGGGGAGGTGATCTTGCGCGTGACCAGGTCCTGCGCCACCGCCGCCATGTCCTCGTAGGCCTTGTGGCGGTTCTGCTTCAGTGCCGCCTGGTGCCAGCGCGGCCCGTACTCGCCACCGCCGCGGATGTTGGCGACCACGTACACGCCGCCCTTCTCCAGCCACGCACGGCCCAGGCCGCCGGAATAGCCCGGCGTCATCGAGATCTCGAAGCCACCGTAGCCATACAGCAGCGTCGGCGCCTGGCCATCGAACGCCAGGTCCTTCGGGCGCACCAAGAAGTACGGCACGCGGGTGCCGTCCAGGCTGGTGGCGAAGTGCTGCTCGATGGTGTCGCGGCTGGCGTCGAAGAACGCCGGCATCGTCTTCAGCGTCTCGGGCTTGCGCCCCAGCTCGACCAGCGAGAGCGTGGTCGGAGTGAGGTAATCGGTCGCGGTCAACCAGACGGCATCGCTGTCGTCGCTATCCACCGCTTCCACGCCCAGCGTGCCGAACGCCGGCGCGCCGACGAACTCGCTCTTCTTCCACTGGCCGTCCTGCGGCGTCAGCACGCTCAGGCGGTTCTTGACGTCGTCGAGCACGTTGAGCACGAGGTGGTGGCGCGTCCAGGAAAAACCGGCCAGCGAGGTCGTGTCCGTGGGCGCGAACAGCACGTCGAACTCGCGCTTGCCGGCCATGAAATCGTCGAACTTCGTCGCCAGCAGCGAGCCGGCCGCGTAGGTCGTGCCGCCCACGGTCCACGGCTCGCGCAGTTCCAGGGTCAGCCATTCGCGCTTGACGCTCTTGCTGGCCGAGTTCGGCGCGTCGACCTTGGTGAGCTTGCCGGCGGCATCACGCAGGTACAGCTCGTCGTTGTAGAAGGCCAGCGTGCGGCTGACGAAATCGCGCTCGAAGCCCGGCGTGTCGTCGTGCACCGCGGCGATGTACATGTCGTCCGGCTTGCCTTCGTAGACCGTCTCGGCCTGCTCCAGCGGCGTGCCGCGCTTCCAGCGCTTGACGATGCGCGGGTAGCCGGAGCTCGTCTGCGTGCCCTGGCCGAAATCGGTGAACACGTACACGGTGTCGGCGTTGATCCAACCCAACGCCCCCTTCGCCTCAGGGCGGAAGAATCCGTCCTTCACGAACTGCTTGGTGCCCAAGTCGAACTCGCGGGTGACGTCGGCATCCGAGCCGCCGCGCGAGAGCGCGACCAGGCAGCGCTGGTAGTCCGGGCGCAGGCAGTCGGCGCCATGCCAAACCCATTGCGCGTTCTCGGTGCGGTTCAGCGCATCCAGGTCGAGCACCGTTTCCCACTTCGGGTTCGGCTTGCGGTATTCGTCCAGCGTGGTGCGGCGCCACACGCCACGCTCGTGCTGGCGGTCCTTCCAGAAGTTGTAATAGAACGCGCCGATCTTCTGCACGCCGGGAATCTTGGCGTCCGAGTCCAGGACCTCGCGGATGCTCGACTCCATCTGCTTGAACTGCGGCGTGCCGGCTAGGCGCGCCTCGGTCTTCGCGTTCTGTGCCTTCACCCATTCCAGCGGCTTGGCGCCCTCCACGTCTTCCAGCCACGCGTACGGGTCGGGGGTCATGGCAGCCTCCTTGGCGGATGCGGTCAGGGGAGCGGCGGTGGCGAGGCCCGCGACGAGGCAGGCAACGGCGAGTTTGGACATCAATCCTCCGGCAGGGACATAACCGCCCCAACCTAGCACAGCGCCGGCGCACGTCTCCCCTGCCAGAAGGCGCGTGCGCTCAGGCCGCGCGTGCGGGCAGTCCGGGCAGGCCACGCCGGGTGGCGGGCCGCCGACGCGCCTGCGGCCCCCGCCGCACCGCACGCGCGCCCGGCATGCGACGCATGCGCCACTGCGGCAAGCGGAAGCGGTACAGCGCCCACCAGGCGGTCATCGGCATGCCCAGCAGCCACAGGGGTCCCCAGCCCAGCCATTGGCTGTAGCCGCGCGCCGCCGGCCATACCAGCACCAGCGCCAATCCGGCCAGGGCAACCTGCCGCACGGCGCGCAGCACGCGCGGATCGGGGGACTGCGAAGGCGAAGGAACGTGACGCTGCATGGGTTTTCTCCAATCCGGTCGGGAAGCGCACGTTCCCCCATCGCCATCTCACGGATTGCGACCTACCATTGACGCGAAGTTCTCTCCTGCCCGTTTACCGTGCAGGCCAGCCAAGCCAAGACGAGCCACGATGCGCCTGACCGCCACCCTAGCCCTAGCGTTCCTGATCGGTCTGGCCGCCCCGGCCGTGGCTCGCCAACCCCCCGCCGCCGAACGCCCGCCGCTGGAACTGCCGCGACTGGCCGGCACCTGGTACGTCATCGCCCGCATCCCCAACCCCGTCGAGCGCGGGCACGTTGCCAGCCGCGACGAATACACCCTGCGCGACAACAACTCGCTGGGCATCCGCTATGTCTACCGCGAGGGCTTCGGCGAACCGGAACAGGAAAAGACCGCGCGCGCCTCGGTGGACGAGGACAGCGGCAACTATGACTGGCGGGTGTGGTTCTACAAGATCATCCCGACCAAGCAGCGCATCCTGGAAGTGGCGCCGGATTACTCCTGGATGCTGATCTCCTGGCCGGGGCGCGACCTGGCGTGGATCTTCGCCCGCTCCCCGGACATGGACAACGAGCAGTACCGCACGCTGGTGGCCAAGTTGCGCGACGACTACGGCGTGTACACCGACAAGCTCAAGCGCGTGCCGCAGAAGCGCGAGCAGGTGGACAAGCTCGGCTTCGAAGTCCCCAACAAGCGCTGAGGCGCCGCATCGGCGCCCCACGCGGGCGCCGCGCTCAATCCTCGTAGTTGCTCAGGGCCAGCGCGAGCAGTGCCTTGGCCTGTTCGCGCAGCGACTTCGGCTCGATGATCTCGGCATCCGAGCCGTAGTGCAGCACGTCCATCAGCAGCTCGCGCGAAACGCTGTAAGGCAGTTTCAGCTCGTAGCGCCCGTCGGGCAGGAAGCGCCCCTGCTGCTTGGAGTGCCAATGCTCGTCGGCCACCCAGCGCGCGGCCTTGGCGCTGAAGAGGATCGTCGCCCAGCCCTTGGGCGCGCCGGAGAAGATGCCGTAGGACGCGGCGAGTTGGTCGTCCAGCTCGCTATCGGGCACGTCGCGCGCCGGCTCGTCGAGCAGGCGCGCGTGGTTGATGCGGTCCACCGCGAAGCTGCGCACGCCTTCGCGGCCGTGATCCCAGGCATCGAGGTACCAGTTGTCACGGTAATGGGTGATGCGCTGCGGCGAGACCGTGCGGCGCGTGGCCTCGTCGGTGGAGCGGGCGCGGTATTCGAAGCTCAGCTGCTTGCGCTCCAGGACCGCCGAGGCCACGCTGCGGAAACTGGCCTCGTCCAGCTTGCGGCCACGGTGCGGGATGACGCGCACGCGGTCTACCGGCCACTGCGACACGCCGGCCTGCGCGGCCAGCAGGCTTTCGATGCGCTGCTGCAGCGGCGCCAGCACCGAGGACAGCACACCGCCGCCGGTACGTGCGAGCAGCTGCTGCGAAGCCAGCAGTGCATGCAGCTCTTCGGAACTGAGCCACAGGCCGGGCAACTCGAAACGGTCGCTCTCGCCGGCCAGGTAGCGGAAGCCCGCCTCCCCGTCGCCTTCGACCGGCGCCATCAGCGCGTCGCGCAGGAACGCCAGGTCGCGGTACACGGTGGCACGGGAACAGCCCAGCTCATCCTGCAGCCGCGCCACCGTCACCGGATAGCGGGCCGCCTTGAGCAGGCGATGCAGGGCATTGATGCGTTCATAGCGGTCCATGCGCCGATTATGTCCGACTCGCGGGTGAGCGCGCGCGCAGGCCGGGCTGGGCTATCGTGACGCCCCCCACAACCCGGTGCCGGCCATGACCCGTCTCCCCCGCTCCGCCCGCGCCATGCTGCTCGGTGCCGCCCTGCTGGCGGGCGGTTGCACGCGCACGCCCCAAGCCACGCCGGCCGGCGGCCCCGCCGTGCCGCAGGCCTCGGCCCGCCAGGCACCTGCCCCCGCGCAGCTCGTGCTCGAGGCGATGACGCGCTTCCGCGCGGCGCGCGCCTTCGAGGCGCGGATGCAGCTGGAAAGCGAACATCCACAAGCTGGCCGACTGGAATACGTGGCGCCGGATCGCTACCGCCTTCAACTCCCCGGGCTGGGCACCCAGGTCATCGTCGGCGGCACGCTGTACCGGCAGGAGGACGGTCGCACCGATCACCTCCCGGTGTCGGCGGAGCTGCTGGCGCAGTGGCGCGATCCGCTGCAACTGCAAGCCGACGATCAGTTGCAGGTGGAGGATCTCGGCGCCGATCCGCTCGACGGCCGGCCCGCCCACCTGTACCGCGTCGTCCATCCGGACCCGGCGCGCCCGGCGATGCGGCTGTGGATAGGTGCCGATGGCCGCCCGCTTCGCATCGAGCATCGCGGCCGCGGGCCCAACGGCGACGCTTACCGCCTGCAGATTGACTACACCCGCTTCGACGACCCGACCCTGCGTATCGACACGCCCTGAACCGGCGGTCGCGTCGTGCGACGGGCGGCGCGCCGCGCGCGGCGGCGGGATGGCAGAATCCGCACGGGGATCCGCTACAACCAGATGCATCGGGGAGATGCCGTGTTCCATCGAATTCCGCGGCCTTGGCCGCTTGGGGGATATCCGTCCGCCTGCACGGAGGTGTGCCCGTGTTGAAGTCGCTTCCCGCCGGCTGGCCCGTCCTGCTCGCACGCACGCTGGGCCTGCTCGGCCTGGGCATGCTGGTGTGGGCCTGCGTGAGCACCGCGCTGCTGCAAGGCCGCGGCGATGCCTTCCTCAGCCTGCGCCCGCTGCAGGACCGCAGCCTGGGCATGGGCTTCGTGCTCTCGGCGCTGCTGCTGATGCCCCTGTGGCCCAAGGCCGGCGATGCCGACCAGCGCATCTGGCGCCCGCGCGCGCTCGCCGCGCTTGGCGTGGCGCTGGTGGGTGACCTGGCGCTCATCGTGCTGTTGCACCTGCCGGCGCATTCGCCCGGGCTGATCGCCATCGCCGGGGCGATCGCCTGCATGGGCGCACTGGCGACCATCTGCATGGCCACGCTCGCGCTGGAACAACCACGCTCGCAATGGCTGCTGCCGGCGCAATGCGCACTGGCACTGCTTTCCGGGGCGGTGCTGTTCTTCGCTTTCATGGCCTGGCTGTGGCCGGGGCAGATGGCCGCCGGCGGCGTCCCTTCCCTGGTGCTGCTCGGTGCCCTCTCCGCCGGGTTGCTGATGGCCACCTGGCTGGGCGAAGGACGCAATGCATTACTGCCCCTGCCGGTGCGCTGGCCGCGCTGGTCGCTGCTGCTGGCCCTGCTGGTGGTGCCGTTGCTGCTGATGGCCGTATTGGCGATCAAGCCGGGGCTGCAGAAGCCGGTATGGGTGCTGGCGGTGCTGGCGATGGCCGCGGTGATCGGGCTGGATGCACGCGAACGCAGCGAAGAAAACGGCGCCGGACGCAACGGGGCATGAAGCGGGGCGGCCGCGCGGCCCCGGCCGCGTGAACGGTTCCGTTATCATGAAAGCGTTTTCCCCACCGTGTGCCTGCTGGCCGCCTGATCGAGAGTCGACCATGTCCCGCCGTGCTTTGCTGACTGTTTCCGTCCTGCTTTCCTGCTCCAGCGCCGCCTTCGCGCAGACCGTCACCCCGGCGGTATCCAACGGCCCCACCGACCCCGCGCTGGCGGTGATTCCCTCGCCCTGGAGCGGTTCCAGCGGCGAACTGGGCTTTGCCTCGGCCCATGGCAACAGCTCCACCGAGAGCTTCAACGGCCGCCTGAAGGGCCGTTACACCGACGGTGACTGGATCCACTCGCTGGACCTGTTCGGCATGCGCTCCAGCGCCGAATACACCAATACCGCCGACGACGGCACCACCACGCGCGAGCGCCAGACCACCGCCGAGCGCTACACCGCCGCGGCCGGCAGCGCGCTGCAGCTGGGCGAGCACCGGCAGCTGACGGCCACCGGCCGTTACGAAACCGACGATTTCGCCACCTACGACCGCCTGGCGACCTTCGGCATCGGCTACGGCACGCGCCTGCTGGACTGGCAGAACTTCTACCTCGACGCGCAGATCGGCCCCGGCGTGCGCCGTGCGCACGACGCAGTGGAGGACCGCGAGGAGACCGGCCTGATCGGCCGTGGCCTGTTCGACCTGAAGTACACCATCACCCCGACCACCGACCTGGTGAACACGCTGCTGATCGAATCGGGCAGCTACAACACCTACGCACAGAACGATTTCGGCGTGCAGGTGGCGATGAACCAGCGTTTCGCGCTGAAGGCGGCCTGGCAGATGCGCCACAACAGCGATGTCAGCGACGACAGCAAGAAGACCGACACGCTGACCACGGTGAACCTGGTCTACACCTTCAAGTAGGAGCGGCTTCGGCCGCGACACGGGATCCGCACGGATCCCGCGTCAACCCACCTCGCGCGCGTAAGGCCCCAGCAGCACGTCGCCGCCGGCGGCCATCAGCTGCCGCGCCACGTCGCGTCCGAGTGACTCGCGCTCGGCCACCGCCCCGGTGGCCTGCGCGCGCACCAGCCGCCCGTCCCCGGCATCGCCCACCAGTCCCTGCAGCGCCAGCGCGTCGCCCTGATGCGTGGCGAACGCGGCCACCGGCACATGGCAGCTGCCATGCAGCGCGCGGTTCATCGCCCGCTCGGCCTCCACGCATTCGCGCGTGACGCGGTGGTCCAGTGCCTCGAGCACCTCCATCACCTGCGGATCGTCGCCACGGCATTCCACGGCAATCGCCCCCTGCGCCGGCGCCGGCAGCCATTGCGGCGCATCGAGCCGCGCGGTGATGCGCTCGCCCAGGCCCAGCCGCTGCAAGCCGGCGCAGGCCAGCACGATGGCGTCGTACTCCCCGGCGTCGAGCTTGGCCAGCCGCGTGTTGACGTTGCCGCGCAGGTCGCGCAATTCCAGGTCCGGACGCAGCGCGCGCAGCTGGGCCTGGCGGCGCAGCGAGGAGGTGCCCACGCGCGCGCCGTGCGGCAGGTCCGCCAGCGAAGCGTAGCGGCCCACCAGCGCGTCGGCCGGATCGGCACGTTCGAGTACCGCGGGCAGCACGAAGGGCGCGTCCAGGTCCATCGGCACGTCCTTCATGGAATGCACCGCGCAGTCGGCTTCGCCGCGCAGCATCGCCAGCTCGAGCTCCTTCAGGAACAGGCCCTTGCCACCGATGGCCGCCAGCGAGCGGTCCAGCACTTCGTCGCCCCGGGTGCTCAGCGGTACCAGCAGCACCTCCAGGTGCCGGTGGCACTGCTGCAGGCGGGCGGCGACGTGTTCGCTCTGCCACAGGGCGAGCGGGCTCTTGCGGGTGGCGATGCGCAGGGTCTTCATGCGCGGATTATCGCCCGCCCGCGCGTTGCGCGTATTGCACGCGATCAACCCTGCCGCAGTTCACCGCGCAGGTTGGCCACGCAGCGCCGGCTCACTTCCAGCGGCTGGGCCACATCGCGCAGCACCGCGTGTACCTGGCCATCGCCGCTGCGCCGCAGTTCCGCCAGCTGGCCGCGCGCGACCAGGCAGTTGCGGTGGATGCGCACCAGCCGTTCGGCGAATTCCTCCTCCAGCGACTTGAGCGACTCCTCGATCAAGTCCTCGCCGCGCGCGTGGTGGACGATGACGTACTTCTCCTCGGCCTGGAGGTAGTGGATCTCCTCGACCGGGATCAGCCGCAGGCTCCCGCGCAGGCGCGCGCACAGGTGGGTGCGCCGGCGGGTGGGCTCCTCGACTGGCGGCGCCGGCACGCGGCCGGCGATGAAGGTGGCCGCGCGCTCCAGCGCGGCGGCCAGGCGCTCGGGGCGCACGGGCTTCATCAGGTAATCGATGGCGGCCGCGTCGAAGGCGGAAAGTGCATGCTGGTCGTAGGCGGTGCAGAACACCACCGCCGGGCGCGGGGCGAAATCGCGCAGGTGGCGTGCCGCTTCCAGGCCGTCGACGCCGGGCATGGAGATATCCAGCAACACCACGTCCGGCTGGCGGGCAGCCGCCAGTTGCAAGGCCTGCTCGCCGTTCTCGGCCTCGCCGACCAGCTCGACGCGGGCGTGGGCGGCCAGCAGCGAGCGCAGGCGTTCGCGCGCCAGCGGCTCATCGTCGGCGATCAACACTTTCACGGCAGCCGCTCCCCGGCCGGTGACCCCATGCACATGCAGCAACTTCCCCGGTTCCCCCGCCCGGCTAGCTCAGCGGCAGGGCGATCTCGCAGGCATAGTAGCCTCCGCTCCAGCCGGCCGTCATCCGCGCGCCCGGGCCGAAGCGGTAGGCCAGGCGGTGGGCGATGCTGGCCTGGGCATGGCCGGCGCCGCGCGCGAGCGGGTCCGCCGCGGCGGCGGGGTCCGGCGCGGGGTTGAGGATGCGGATGCGCAGCAGGTTCCCCTCGCGTTGCAGCGACAGGGTAATGACCCCGCCCGACGGCAGCCGCGAAATGCCATGCAGCACGGCGTTCTCGACCAGCGGCTGCAGTACCAGGCGCGGCATCGGCAGCTCCCACGGCAGCCCTTCCCCGCGTTCCCACTGCACGGCGAGCCGCTCGCCCAGGCGCAGCGATTCGATCGACAGGTAGCGCTCGGCCAGCTCGCATTCGTTGCGCAGGGTGGAGTCGCCCTCGCCGGCGCCGAGCGCGGCGCGGAACAGGTCCGAGAGGTCCAGCACCGCCTGTTCGGCGACCAGCGGGTCGCGGCGCAGCAGGCTGGCGATGAGGTTCATGCTGTTGAACAGGAAATGCGGGCGGATGCGCGCCTGCAGCGCGTCGGCTTCCGCGCGCGCGTTGGCCTGGGTTTGCGCGGCCCAGCGGTCACTGACATAGAAATAGCGCAGGGCCAGCGCGCAGATCAGCGCCACGGTGGTGGCGCAGCCCAGGCTGAAACGCCAGAAGCCGATGCCCTGCCCGAGCGGCCCGCTGCCGGTGGCCGCATACAGCGCGTGGACCACGCCGCTGCCGATCCAGGCTGCCAGCCATGCCATCAGCAGCGCCAGCCAGGCGCCTTCGCGCGGCTGGAAGCGCGCCAGGGGTTCGCGCAGCACGCACAGCAGTGCGGTGACGCCCAGTGCCAGCCACAGCGCCAGCCCGGAGGCGGAAAGGAACCGCCCCGGCGTCACCGGCGTGGAGGCGTCGGGCACCAGCATCACGATTACCACCACCAGCTCGGCCAGGCCCACCATCGCGCCCACGCGCGGCAGCCGGCACAGCTCGGGCATCCACGGCTGGGCGGCGCGCGGATCGCTCACGTCGGCGTCAGGCCGCAGCGCTGAAACGGCGGTCTAGCCACGCGGCCAGGGCGTCGATCTCCTCGGCGCAGACCTGGTGGGCCATCGGGTAGGCGTGCCATTCGATGTCGAATCCCAGCGCCTGCAACGCCTGCGCGCTCTGCTGCGCATGCACGATCGGAATCACCGGGTCGCCCTGACCGTGGGCCATGAACAGCGGCTGGCGCTGGGCACCGGCCACAAGATGGTCGGCCGCATGCGCGGCATCGGGCAGGTAGGTGGACAGGCCGATCAACCCGGCCAGTGGCACCTGCCGGCGCAGGCCGGCGGCCAGGGTGATCGCGCCGCCCTGCGAGAAGCCGGCCAGCAGGATGCGCTCGGGCGGGATGCCACGCGTCTGTTCGCGCGCGATCAGCGCCTCCACCTGCGCCACCGACTCCAGCACGCCGGCGCGATCGGCGCGGTTGGCGAAGTCGAAACTGGCGATGTCGTACCAACCGCGCATGCGCACACCGTTGTTGATGGTGATGGCGCGCACCGGCGCATGCGGGAACACAAAGCGAAGCGCCGGCCAGTGCGGGCGCACCAGTTCCGGCACGATGGGCGCGAAGTCGTGTCCATCGGCGCCCAGGCCGTGAAGCCAGATCACGCTCCACTGCGGGTCGGGCCGGGTTTCCAGCTCCAGTGCATCCAGCGTGTCGGACATCGTGCGGCTTCCTCGGGCGAAAGCCGCATTATGCCTGCGCGCCGGCCGGGCTCACTCGGCGGCGGCGGCCTGCGCGGCGGCACGGCGCAATTCGGCCGCGCGCACCATCACCGCGGGGGGTGCGATCTCTTCGGGAATGGCGAAGATGCCCAGGCGTTGCAACGCTTCGCCGGCACGGCGCAGCGAGGTCAGCGCGACGACCGGGATCGCCAGCGCCATGCCGATCACCACCGGCGCCATCCACGCCGCCAGCGACGGCGAGACCATGTAGGCCATCAGCCCGGCGAGCAGCCCGAACAGGCTCAGGCCGCCGTAGCCCTTGATCAGCGCGATCCAGGAAATCTTGCCGTCGTCGCGCTGCTGCGCGTCCCAGCCCGAATCCTTGCCCGCCAGCACCTCGGCCACGCCGCGCGATTGCAGGTACATCACCACCGGCGCCATCAGCGCGGCCAGCACGGTTTCCAGCAGGATGCTCAGCAGCGCGCGCAGTGCACCGCCGCAGCCACGCCGCTCGGCGGGGTTGAACAACAGCGCCAGGTAGCCGAGCACCTTCGGTGCCAGCAGCACGCCCATGGTCAATGCGAACACCCACAGCACGCCGTTGTCGCCTTGTGCGTGCCAGTAGTGCGCGGGGGAGAACGGAATCTCGGCGGCCAGGTCGATGCCGTTGCCGGCCAGCGGGATGCCGATGCCGATCAGCATGAGCATCGCCCACATCGGCGCGGTGAAGTAATGCCCGATGCCGATCATCATGTGCAGGCGGCTGACCCAGTGCAGGCCCTTGGCGGTGACGACCTTGGAGTGCTGCAGGTTGCCCTGGCACCAGCGACGGTCACGGATCAGCAGGTCGGTCAGGGTCGGCGGGCCTTCCTCGTAGCTGCCCTGCAGGTAAGGGACCATGTGGGTGGCCCAGCCGGCGCGGCGCATCAGCGCGGCCTCGACGAAATCGTGGCTGAGCACATGGCCGCCGAATGGCTTGCGGCCCGGCAGCGCCGGCAGGCCGGCATGGGCGGCGAACGCGCGGGTGCGGATGACCGCGTTGTGGCCCCAGTAGTTGCTCTCGGCGCCATGCCACCAGGCCACGCCGTAGGCGATGATCGGGCCGTACACGCGACCGCCGAACTGCTGCATGCGCGCGAACAGCGTGTGGCCGTTGACCACCGCCGGCAGGCTCTGGATCAGGCCGACGTCCGGGTTGAGCTCCATGCCGGCGACCAGGCGCACGATGGTGTCGCCACTCATCAGGCTGTCGGCATCCAGGATGAGCATCTGCGGGTAATGGCCGCCGAAGCGCTGCACCCAGTCGGCGATGTTGCCTGCCTTGCGCCCGGCGTTGTCGGCGCGGCGGCGGTAATAGATGCGCCCGGCGCCGCCGGTGCGCTCGCACAGCGCGGCGTACTCGCGTTCCTCGGCCAGGCCGATGGCCGGGCGGGTGGTGTCGCTGAGGATGAAGAAGTCGAAGCGTTCCAGCTGGCCGGTGGCGGCAACCGATTCGTAGATCGCCTGCAGGCCGGCGAGCAGGCGCCGCGGGTCCTCGTTGTAGGTGGGCATCAGCAACGCGGTGCGGCTGTGCAGGGTGGGCAGCGGCGCGTCGGGGTCGATGCCCAGCTTGCGGCCGCGCCCGAACACCACGCTGATGAATCCGGCCACGGCGCTGGCGAAGGACATGGCGACCCAGGCAAACAGCAGCACGAACAGCGCCAGCAGGCAGGCCTCGAGCACGCTGATGCCATCGGTCCACATCACCGAGGCCATCATCCAGGTGGCACCGAGGGTCATCGCCGCGGTGCCGCCGATCAGGTAGAAGCGGCGCAGGCCGATGCCGCGCGGGGACGTGCGCTGGCGCGGCACCTGCAGGTGGCCGGCGCGCAGGGACTGCTCGGGCATGTCCAGCGGGGATTCGGCAGGCAGCACGGCCAGGCCGGCGTCGCGCAAGGGGGCGACGGCTTCGATCACGGTGGCGCTCATGTCAGACGGCCCGGGCGGCGCCCCGCCCCGGCTGGATTTCCACGGCGCTGCCGATGCGGCGCGTCCGGCGGACGCCACACACCGCTTTCCCAACTACGAACACAAGCACTCCTCGGCCGCGACGGTCATCGCCGCCCATGTTAGGTCATCACTGTGGGGCCGCCTGCGCCCTCCCCGTTCAGGTGGCTTCCCCGGGCGGCAGACTACGCCGGTTTTGCCCAACGGTGGCCCAACGTGAATAGGCGCGGGCGGGCAGGGGCGGATCACCCGCCGAACGGCCACAACGGGCCGCCGAGCCAGAGCCAGCGGGCGGTCCAGGCCGCCGCCCACCCGATCAGCGCTGTGAGCGGCACCCCGACCTTGAGGAAGTCGGCGAACCGGTACTGGCCGGGGTTGAGGATCAGCAGGTTGCCATGGTGGCCGATGGGGGTGAGGAAAGAGGCGACCGCACCCATCGCGGTGCAGATCACGAACGGCACCGGCGGCAAGTTCAGGCCCTCGGCGACCGCCAGGGCGATGGGAGTGAGCAGGACAGTGGTGGCCGCGTCGGACAGGATCTGGGTGAGCAGCGCGGCGGCGCTGAACATCACCAGCAGCAGGGTCAGCGGCGAGAGGCCGTGGACATGCGCCAGCAGCAGGTCGGCCATGCGTTGCGCGGTACCGGTCTGGTCCATCGCGATGCCCAGCGGGATCACGCCGGCAATCATCACGTAGATGCGCACGTCGATCTCCTCGTACGCACGCTCGAGGGTGACGCAGCGCGAAAGCACCATCGCCACCGCACCGGCGAGGAAGGCGATCTGCGGCGGCAGCCATTCGGTGGCGGCGGCCACGATCGAGGCCAGCATGATGCCCAACGCCACCGGCCAGCGACGGCGACGGCTGCGCTGCGCTTCGAACGGCATCAGCATCAGGAAGCCGCGGTGGTCGGAAAGCTGCTGGAACTTGTGCTGGCTGCCCCACAGCACCAGCAGGTCGCCCTCCTCCAGGCGCACTTCGGACAGCTCGCCGTGCAACCAGCCCTGCTTGCGCCACAGGCCGACCACGACCACGCCGAGGCGGTGCAGGAAATCGATGCCCGACACGCTGCGCCCGACGAACTCCGAATGCGGTGCCACCACCGCCTGCACCAGCTGCTCCTCGCCGAAGGATTCCGCCGGGTGGCCCTCGGCGGGCTTCTCGCCGTACTTGGCCACCGCGTGCAGGGTCAGGCCGGGCTCGTCGCGGACCGAGGCGATTTCATCCGGCGAGGCGCGCACCAGCAGCACGTCGCCGGCACGCAGGGTGCCGTCCGCGTCGTGACGGCGGCGCACGCCGTGGCGCAGCCAGTCGGCGACCTGGAGGCGCTCGTGGAAGGCTTCCTCGAACTCGCCGAGCGTGCGGCCGGACCACGGCGAATCCTCTTCGACCAGCAGCTCGGTGTAGTAGCGCTCCAGGCGCAGGTAGTCGCCGTTGTCTTCCTCGCCCTGCCGCTTAGGCAGCAGCCAGCGACCGGCGAGCATGTAGAGCATGCCCACCAGTACCAGCACGACGCCGATGGGCGTGATGGCGAACAGGTCCAGGCGCGGCTGGCCGGCCCGCGCGAGCAGATCATTGGCGAGCAGGAACGCCGGGGCGCTGATCAACGTCAACGTGGTGCCCAGCGAGGCCGCCAACGACATCGGCATCAGCAGGCGGGAAGCGGCCAGCTGCTGTTCGCGTGCCAGGCGCATCATCACCGGCAGCATCATCGCGGTGATCATCAGGTGGTGGGAGAACGCGGCCATCGCCGCGGTGGCCGGCATGGTGACGGCGATGGCGCGCCATTCGCGGCCGCCCGCCGCCCGACCGATCGCCGCGCCGATGCGGTCGGTGATGCCGGTGGCCGACAAGCCCGCCGAGAGCACGAACACGGCCGCGACGATGATCGCCGGTTCGCTCGAAAAACCGGACAGCGCCTGCGCCGGCTTGAGGATGCCGGCCAACGTCAGCGCCAGCGTGGACAGCAGTGCGACGAGGTCCACGCGCAGCCTCCCGCTGATGAACAACACCAGCGTCACCGCGAGGATCACGAGGAAAACGATCTGCTGCGACTCCATGCCCTGCCCGGTTCAAGCCCGCGGCCACCTTAGCCGATCAGGCAACGCGAAGGCGTGCACGCGACGCTACAGCGATTGGCCCAGTTCGATGAAGACCACCCGATGCCCTCCTTCGCGCATGCCCATGCCGAAGATCAGCGGGCCGATCCACGAATCGAAGCCGATGAAGAGGCTGCCGTTGACGATGCCATCGGCCAGGCTCATGTCGCTGCGCTTGCGCCAGGCGTTGCCGTATTCCAGCGTGCCGCCCACCTGTGCCGAGCGCCCCAGCACGCGGCCGAGCTCGTAGGTGTAGCCGACGAAACCCAGCGCGTAGTCCTGCCCGGTGAGTTCGTTGCTCTGGAAGCCGGCCAGCCGCCACCGCCCGCCCAGCCGGTACAGGCTCTCCGGCGGTGCCTCGCCGGAATAGGTGACGTGGTAGCGCAGGCCCAGCTGCACTGCATGCGGGCCGAAGCTGCGCGCGCCAACGAGATCGAGATCCCCCTGGTCGAAGGATTCATCCGCGCCCAGCCACGTCTGCGAGCTGCGTACGCCGACGCGGCCGAGCACGCCGTCCCGCGGGAAGAACACGCTGTCGATATCGTCCCAGGTGAACTGCGCCAGCCACGCGCCCTGCTGGAAGTAGCGCTTGTCCTGCGGCGGCGTGCCGATGACGGCGCGCGCATCGCCGGCATACCGCTCCAGGCCGATACCCAGGCTGGCGACCTCGCCGAAGTTGCGCGCAATGCTGGCCGTGGCGCCATAACGCTGCACGCGGTCGCGCTCGATGCGGTAGCCGTCCGCGTCGAAGATGTTGAAGCTGCTGGTCTGGAAGCCACCGGCGGCGCTGAAGGCATAGCGGTTGGCCGGGTCGAGCGGTGCGTAGTACTCGCCGGTCAGGCCCGGCTCGCTGCCGATCTGCGCGGTGACGCGTGCCTCCGCGCCGTTCGGGGAGATCGGCGAGAAGCGCAGCCCCGCGCGCAGATTGGCCTCGTGGTCGCCTTCCAGGTCGTTGCTGATCGTCATGCCGGCCTCGAAGTACGCCGGGCCGTTGGGCTTGGGATGCGCGGTGACCACCAAGCCGGTGCGTTCGTCCTCGCGCACCACGTCGTAGGTGATGCTCGACATCGTGCCCAGGCCGTAGGCGTGCAGGATGCCTTCCTGCAGCGCCTCCGCATCCAGCGGCTCACCCACCTTCAGCGGCAGGTAATCCATCAGCACCTTGTCCGAGTAGCCGGTGTCGTTGACCAGCCGCACGAACTCCACAGTGGGTGCGGGTGGCAGGTGGCTGCGCTGTTGCTGGCGGAATGCCGCGTACGCCGCTTCGTCCACGCTGTAGCGGCGCAGCTGGGGCGCGGCGGCATCGGCCGCGGCCTGGCCGATTTCCAGCGCCAGCGCCGCCTTGTCGAATTCGCCGGTGGCCACGCGGCCGCTCAGGTCGGGACGGATCACCATGTCTTGCGACCCCAGCGTGGCGAGCTGGCGCTGCGCGCTGCCCACGGTGAGGAAGCCGCTCATCTGGTCCACCACGTCGAGCACGCTGGCATCGCTGCCCAGCACGCGCAGGGGTGTCCCGACATCGACCGCGATGATCCGCTCGGCGCCCATCGCGCGCACCACGTCGATGGGGATCTGGTTGGCGATGCCGCCATCGAGCAACACGCGGCCGTCGAGATTGACCGGATGCATGATGCCCGGCAGCGACATGCTCGCGCGCATGGCCATCGCCAGGCTGCCCTGCCCGATCGCTACCGCCTGGCCGGTGTTGATGTCGGTGGCGACCGCGCGGAAGGGGATCGGCAGGCGGTTGAAATCGCCATCCACCCGGCCGCCGCCGGTGGCGTTCTCGAACACGGCGATCAATCGCTGGCCCTGGCTGATGCCGGCCGCCAGGCGCACGCCGCCGCTGTCGCCGCCGAAGCCCACGCCGATGGGGGCCAGCCGCGTGTAGTCGTCGCTCTTGCGGCGCAGCGTGCGGTCGCGGCGCGGCAGGGTATCGGAGAACGTCGCCTTCCAGTCGGTGGAAAGCACCACGTCCTCGATCTGCTGCGGGCTGCGTCCGGCGGCATACAGCGCGCCCACCAGCGCGCCGGCGCTGGTGCCGGCGATGCAATCCACCGGGATATGCAGTTCTTCCAGCTTCCTGAGCACACGCACATGCGCGATGCCGCGTGCGCCGCCGCCACCCAGCGCCAGGCCGATGCGCGGGCGCGTGTCACCCGGTGCGCGTTCGCCGCACTGGTGGCCATCGAGCCCCGCGAAGGTATCGGGCGGCGGCGTGGGCGCCGGTTGCTGCGCCAGCGCCAGCGCCGGCCACGGCAGGCACAGCGCCAGCCACAGCCAGCGCCGGCAACAGGGCAACACGACCGCCTGCCACATGCGCATCGGATATCTCCGGGGTTATCTCTTGGCACTGCGCAGACGGCGGCGGGAGACGGCAGTGCGCACTTCCGAGCGCCCGGCCGGGTGGGGTACGCGCAGGCATCGCCCCGCTCGCCCAGCGGGCGCGACGATGCCTCACGACATGCCAGGACTCACTTGGCCGCTGCAGCGCCCGGCGGAAAGCCGGTGAACATCTTGTCCAGTCCCGCCTCGACGGCGGCGTTCACCCGCTCCGGCGAACTTGGCACGGTGCCGCTGGCGGTGCCACGCCAGATCGCCTGCTGGGTGGACGTATCGAACATGTCCACCACCAGCGTGCCGACGTCATAGGTCCGCACGGTGGTCTGCGCGCTGCCCATCGCCATGCCACCGCCCCAGCCGCCGCGCCAACCCCAGCCGCCCATGCCGGTGCCGGTATAGAACGTGTCGAGCGTCTGCTTCTGCGAGGTGACGATGTGCGCTGCCAGCGTGACCTGGCCGTTCGGTGCTTCGCGCCAGCCGCGCGCCTGCAAGCGTGCGTCGATACCGTCGACGATGCGCTGCTGCACCAATGGGGAACCGGCTTGCGGCTTCATGCCCCAGGTGTAGGTACGGTACTTGGAGAAGTCGACCGACGGGTCGTGATCGGTCTTGACCGTGGGCGAGGATGCGCAGGCCGCCAGCGCGAGCAGCACGAGGCCGGCGAGGAACACACGGGTTTTCATGGCGATCTCCTGTAGCGGGACGGAACGACAAGGACGCCGGCCACGCCGGCGGGACGATCAGAAGCCGAAGCTGGCCGTGACGAGCAGCGGATTGCCTTCGAAGCGGTTCTTGACGCTGAACTCGGAGATGTAACGCACGCTCAGGTCCAGGTGTTCTCCGCCCGACCACTTCTTTCCGTAGGTGAGCACCGGGCCCAGGCCGAACGAACGGCCCCTGAAGCCATTGAGCCGGTCGGCGGTGGGGCCGTCGTCATCGCCCAGTTGCTGGATCCAGCCGCCGACCGCGCCGAATCCCCAGCCGCTGGGGGTGCGCTTGACCAGCATCGAATCCAGCCGCCATACCGGCGCGTTCTTGTAGTCGGTATCGTCGTTGCGGTCGTAGAAGTCGACCGCGCCGAGCACGCTGAACTCCAGCGTGCCTTTCTGGAACAGCTGCGTGTAGCCGACACTGGGCGAGAACGTCCACACGTTCATGCCCGGATTGGCGAGGCGGTTCGGGTCGTACTTGGCGGTGGGCGCGTAGACATACAGGCCAAGCGAGACATGCTCCACCTGGCTGATGTGGTAGCTGGCGATCACCGGCGCAAAGTACGCATCGAACCAGTCCGACGCACTGTCGCTCACCCGGCGCTGCTGCGCGCCAACACCCAGCGTGGCGGTGACATCGGGAATGACGTAGGGCGCCGTCACCATGGAGGCGAAGTTCCAGCGCCCCTCGCCGGTGGGCCAGATATACACGCCGGTAGCCGACCACAGGTTCATGTTCGCGCGCAGGCCAAGCGAGACCTGGCCGGCGATGGGCGCCGGGCGGCTACCGCCGATCTTGCCGTCGTAATGCAGGTAGCCCAGCGACCACTGCATCCCTGGTTCGGGGGGAATGATGCCGGCGTACGCCTGGATCTGCGCGCCAGTCAGCGAGCGGCCCAACGCGCCTTCGGTGGCCGTGGCCGGCGTGGCGGCCAGCGCCGGGACCAGCGACAGCAGCGGTAGCCACGCGCGGCGGAAACAAGACGAAACGGGGCGGCGTTTCATGGTGCGGTCTCTCTCGTATCGGAAAGCGGCGCGATCTCGGCCTCGGCGCGGCTCTGCTCGCGCTCGCGCACCTCCTCCATGTCGCGTTCCAGGAAGTAGTTGAGGAAGGTGCGGATGACAGCGATCGCCCCGAGCTGCCCGATGGCTTCCCAGGTGGGTGCGATCGCCGATTCGACGATGTCGGCGGCAAGCTGGAAGGTCAGCGCGGCAACCAGCCAGCGCCCGTAGTCCATCCACAGCAGGCGTCGCGCATGGCCCTTGATGTAGCCGCGCGTGCCGCGCTCCTCCGGGTGGAACACGCCGACGAAGAACAGCTTCAGCGCCGCGACGAAGGAAATCACCGTACCCATCACGATGATGACCAGCGCCATCAGGTCGATGATGACGATGACCGGTTCGCTGGCGCGTAGCAGCCACTCATTGAGCATTGCCGGGCTCCTGTCGCACCACGCAGCGGAAGCCGACATGACAGGTGGCGGTGTCGATCGGCTGCGCCATGCGCGCGGCCGGCCGGTAGCGTCGGCAGTAGTTCGGCGCACAGACGTGCGAGCCGCCCTTCATCACCCGGCGCGGAATGCGCGGGCCGGCCGCACGGGCATCCACGCTGTCCTCGCGGCTGCCGCCACGCGGGTTCTCCAGCGTGCAGCACGCCTTGCCGGGAAGGCGGTCGTGCGTCTGGTACCAGTCGGAGGTCCATTCCCAGACGTTGCCGATCATGTCGTACAGGCCGTAGCCATTGGGCGGGAAACTGCCGACCGGCGCGGTCCACGCGTAACCGTCGAGCACCTGGTTGTCCCAAGGGAACTCGCCCTGCCAGGTATTGGCCATGTAGCGCCCGTCGGGGACGAGCTCGTCGCCCCACGCGAACTCGCTGCCCTCGCGGCCGCCCCAGGCGGCGTACTCCCATTCGGCCTCAGTCGGCAGATCCTTGCCCGCCCAGTGCGCGTAGGCCAGCGCATCCTCGTAACCCACCTGCACCACCGGATGGTCTTCCAGGCCGTCCAGGCTGCTGTCGGGCCCGCGCGGGTGCCGCCAGTCGGCGCCGGGCACGTAGTGCCACCAGTTGTGGAGATTGCCCAGGTCCACCCGCGCGGCCGGCGGCACGAACACCACCGAGGCCGGCAGCAGCAGCGCAGGATCGGCGCCGGGGTAGTCCGCCGGGTCCACCGGCCGCTCGGCCAGCGTGAGGTGCCCGGTGGCTTCGACGAAGCGGGCGAACTGGCGGTTGGTCACCGCATGGCGATCGATCGCGAACGCGCCCACGCGCACCTTCCGCGCCGGACGCTCTTCGGGATAGTGATCGTTCGAACCCATCAGGAAGCTGCCGCCGGGCAGCTGCACCATGTCACCGGGCGCGCGCCCGTCACCATCGGCCGGACTCATGCGAACACCCTCCCCCAATCGTGCTTCATGCTGACCATGTGGAATCCGTACTCGTCGGCCTTGTCCAGGCCCTCGTCGAGCGGGCTGACCAGGAACTGGCGGTCGTAGGCGGCTTCGCGCTCGCCATCATCGTGATGGAGCATCAGCGCCAGGCGCTTGCCCTCGCCTGCCAGCGTGTATCGCAGCATCGCCACGTCGCCATCGGAGTTGCCGAACGCGAAGATCGGGCGGCGCCCGATGTGCAGCGCGATGTTGACCGGCTTCTCGGCGCGGTCGTCGAAACTTCCCAGCTCGGGCAGCTTGCGCACCCAGGCGGTCCGCGGCGCCAGCTCCAGCGTAGCCCGCGTGCTGGAACCGACCACCTGTTCGGGTGGAACGCCGTACAGCCGCTCGGCCACCGTGCGGACGAACTCGATGCCGCCGCCGGTGACGATGAACACCTTGAAGCCGTTCCGCCGCAGGTGGTCCATCAGCTCCAGCTGCGGCTGGTAGATGCAGGCGGTGAACAGCCGCGCGTACTTGGGATGGCGCGCCTCGGCAAGCCAGGCCTGGGCGGTGGCGCGGAAGTCCTCCACGGTCATGCCCGCGTGCACCGTCATGGCGGGCTCGAACACTTCGCGCTTGGGCAGGCCATGCAACGCCTTCAGGTCGTGCGCCAGCAACGCCTGGAATGCCGGCTTGGCCTTCAAGGCGGGGTCCGCGGCCGCCAGCCGTTCGACCTGGCTCAGCGTGAAGTAGATCTGCACGTAGAGCGGGTACTCCGCCCATAGCGTGCCGTCGTTGTCGAACACGGCCACGCGCTCGGCCGGCGGCACGTAGTCCGGGCCGCCCTCGGCGGTCACGCGCGCGACGAAATCGACGATCGCCTCGCGCGTGGGTCCGTCATTCCAGGAGGGCAACGTTCGTGACATGCATCGTTCCTCGTCCATGCGGGCCGCGGTGACCCGCGGCCCGGCGCGGACTTCAGTGGCTTCCGGTCGCCGCGTCCTGCAGCACCTTCAACGCATCGTCGATGGTGAAGCTGTTGGGGCGCTGGATGGGCGGGAAATCCTTGAACGTCGCCGCCCACTTGTCCGCGACCGCCCAGGCGCCGTAGATGATGTAGGCGTGGTACAGGAACCACTCGTAGTAGGAGTTGGAAGTGATGTCCGCGAACTCGTAGGGATCCGTGCGCAGGTTGAACAGCTTGGGCAGGCGCAAGCGGGTGAACGGCTCGGCCCACAACTGCATGGTGCCCTTCAGGCGCTGCTCCATGAACACGATCTTCCAGTTGTCATAGCGCACGCCGAGTACGTCGCCATCGTCACTGAGGTAGACGAACAGGTTGCGTGGGCTCTTCTTCTCCTGCCCCGTGAGATAGGGCACGAGGTTGTAGCCGTCGATGTGGTTCTTGTAGGTTCGGCCGACGGCCTTGTACCCCTTCTTGCACTTCCCCACGATATCCGGCTCGCCGGCCATCGCCAGGAAGGTCGGGAGCCAGTCGTGGTGCTGCACGATCTCGTTGGACACGCTGCCGGGCGCGATCTGCCCCGGCCAGCGCACCATCATCGGCACGCGGAAAGCCCCCTCCCAGTTGGTGTTCTTCTCGCTGCGGAACGGCGTGGTGCCGCCATCGGGCCACGAATTGCGGTGCGGGCCGTTGTCGGTGGAATACATCACGAAGGTGTTCTCGTCGATGCCGAGTTCTTCGAGGAAGTCGAGCATCTCGCCCACGTTGCGGTCGTGGTCGATCATCGTGTCGTGGTAGGGCGACTGCCAACGCCCGGCCTGGCCGAGGCTATCCTTCTTGGTGTGGGTGAACATGTGCATGTGCGTGGTGTTCAACCAGACGAAGAACGGCTCGTCGTTGTCGTGCGCGCGCTGGATGAAGTCCTTGGCCGCGGCGACGAACTCATCGTCGCAGGTTTCCATGCGTTCGGTGGTGAGCGGCCCGGTGTCCTCGATCTTCTGCTTGCCGACCTTGCCCCAGCGCGGCTGCACGGTGGCATCGTCCTTCTCGGTGGCCCAGCTGTGGATTACGCCGCGCGGCAGGATGCCCTTGCGGAACTCGGCAAAGTCCTCCTCCGGGTAGTAGTCGTACATCTCCGGCTCTTCCTCGGCGTTGAGGTGGTAGAGGTTGCCGAAGAACTCGTCGAACCCATGGTTGGTGGGCAGCATGTGGTTGAGGTCGCCCAGGTGGTTCTTGCCGAACTGCCCGGTGGTATAGCCCTGGTTCTTGAGCGCGCCGGCAATCGTGATGGCTTTGTCGGTCATGCCGATCGGCGCGCCGGGGATGCCCACCTTGGAAAGGCCGGTGCGATACACGCTCTGGCCGGTGATGAACGACGAGCGCCCCGCCGTGCACGACTGCTCGCCATAGGAATCGGTGAACAGCATGCCTTCGTTGGCGATGCGGTCGATGTTCGGCGTGCGATAGCCCATCAGGCCTTTCGTGTAGCAACTCAGGTTGCTGATGCCGATGTCGTCACCCCAGATGACCAGGATGTTGGGCTTGCGGCCGTTCGCGGGCGTGCGCGTCGTCGCCGCTGCTGAGTTCGCCGCGGGCTTGGCCGGCGGGGCCTTCTTCGCTGCAGTCTTGGGCATGGCGTTTTTCCTCTCTTCGATTCACGGGGATGGGCAGGGGGCCGCCTGGTCAGCCGGGCAGCGTCAGGTCGAACACCATGCTGGCGATGGCCACCAGCCCGATGCCCCACAGCAGGATGGCGGTGATCAGGCTCAGCGACAGCGGGTAGGGGCTGTCGGCATGTACCAGCCCTTCGCGGGCCATGGCATCGCGCTCGGCGCGAAGCGCGCTCATGTAGCGAACGTGGTAGACGATCCCCAAGGTGAGCAGCAGCACGCCCAATGCCACCAGCGCTACACCGAAATTGCGCGGCGCATCGCCACCGAAGCCGATGTGCAGCGCATGCGAGACCATCTTGCTGAAGACCTGGTAGATCGTGAAGCCGAAGCCGATCAACGACAGCGCAGTGCGGATGATCGACATCAGCGTGCGATCCGCGCTCATGCGCGTGCGCTGGAACGACAAACCGGTGCGACGCATCGACATCTCGGTACGTTCGCCGGACAGATCCGTGCGGTACTCGGACAGCGACGTGCGATGTTCGGACAACTTGGTGCGGTGATTCGACAAACCCGTGCGGTAGTGCGAATAGGTGACCGAGGCCGCGTCGGCGTCGTGTTCGTCGACCTGCGGCAGCGGGGGCGGGTCGGTTTCGTTGAACTTGGTGGGGCGCACCGGCGGGTGGCCGGTACGCGGATCGGGCGTGGACGAAGGGGACATGGCGGGCTTCCGGCGCGTGGGTATCAGGGCTGCCCGTGGCGCTGCCGCCAGCGGCGCACCAGGCGGGCGATGGGCCCGCGCAGCAGAAGGTAGGGAATGAAAGCCAGTGCGATGGCGATCACCAGGGTTTCCAGCGGGTGGCTGAAATTGCCGAAGACCTTGAGCTGGTAAATCACGTCCATCACCACGCCCAGCAGCAGGATGCGTGCTACCGCAGTGAAGCCTTCGCGGAAGGTTTCCACCCGCGTGCCGTGGCGGCCGCCGTGCAACAGCTTGTGGAAATAGGGAGTGCGGCCGCTGATGGCGTCACGGTGGCCGTCGATCGAGGCGGTGATGATCGCCATGATCGGCTGCAGCACGAAGCGGAACGTCATGGGCCCATCGGTGCGGGCCAGCATGTCGCTCCAGAACCGGTGCAGGAAATCGAGGAAGGAATCCACGGGTGGCCTCCGTGACGAGGCCTCCAGCTTCGGCCGCGCCGGGCCTCGCGCGCAATCGGGTTCCTACCAGTTTGTCGCCAGTATTTTTACTGACGCGGCCGGTCCGCCGCGCTGGCATGTTGAAGCGCAAACTTGCTCTTCGGGGTGACGCCGGCCATGCCAGGCGACAATTTCTCGCTGATGCGCGGCGGGCCCACCCACCGCCTGCTCGACCGCCTGCGGCTGATCGGCCCCGGGACGCATTCGGCCACCTGGCTGTGCGTGGTGCTGCTGGCGCTGACGTTCATCCCCCCGGCGATGTACTGCGCACTGGATGGCACGCTGTGGCGCAGCGACCATGGCGTGCCGCTGCTGCGCGACTACGCCGTGCTCTCGCGTTTCCTGCTGGCGCTGCCGGTACTGGTGCTGCTGGCGCCGCGCAGCGACGAGATCCTGCGCCAGGCCGCGCGCCAGTTCGCACACGCCTCGATGGTGGCGCCGTCGCGCCAGCCGGCGGTACGTCATGAGCTGGGTACGGTCAGGCGCCTGCGGGATGCCAGGACGCCGGAGCTTGTCTGCCTGCTGTTGGCCGTGGGCGCCTCGGCCATCTATGGCCCCAGCCTGGGCGACAGGCTGCCCGGCGTGGCGTCATGGAGCGTCGGCGCGGACGGTCGGCTCACCCAGGCGGCGGTATGGCTGCACTACGTCTCCATGCCGCTGTTCCGCTTCGTGGTGCTGGTCTGGCTGTGGCGCCTGCTACTGTGGACGTGCCTGCTGTGGAAGCTGGTGCGGCTGCGCCTGGACCTGCATGCCAGCCACCCGGACGGTGCGGCCGGCCTGGGCTTCCTCGGCCTGGCGCAGGAGCGCTTCGCGGTGCTGTCGCTGGCCAATGGCTTCGTGCTGTGTGGTGCGTTCGCCAACCACATGGTCTACCTGGGAGAGAGCATGTTCACCCTGCGCTACCTCATCGCCGGCTACGTGATCGGCAGCAGCGCGCTGGTGCTCGCACCCCTGCTACTGCTCGCGCCGACGATGCTTCGCGTCAAGCGCCACGCCCTGCTCCGCTACGACGCGCTAGGGAACCGCGCCGCACGCACCTTCGACCGCCGCTGGCCGCGCGGCATGCCGGCCGGCGACGAGCGCGAGCTGCTGGATGCCCCGGATTCCTCTGCATTGTGCGATTTCACAGGTGTCTACGGCACGATCAAGAACCTGCCGGCCTTGCCGATTGGGCGCTGGAGCGTGGTGCGCATCGTCCTGTATGCCGCCGCGCCACTGGCTCCGCTGCTGCTGTTGGTGTTCTCGGTGGACGAGCTGGCCGAGCGCCTGTTCGGCCTGCTGGCCTGAGCAGGTTCACGGGGGCGGAATCGACGCCGACAAGTAACGTTGGCCGGCGGCGGCGGCGTGCACGGCCGGCAGCAGGTCTTCCACCGCGTCCGCTTTCAGGACATAGGCACACTGCCCCAGGCTGAGCGCGTGGCGCACCACTTGCGGCTCTGCGTGCACGGTGACGAACACCACGCGCGGCGCGAAGCCGTCCTCGATCAGGCTCTCCACCGCTTGCAGGCCGGTGATGCCGGGCATGGAGATGTCGGTCACCAGGACATCCGGCAGCATCTCGCGGGCCATGCGCACCAGCGCCAGGCCGTCACTGACCGTAGCCAGCACCTCACAGTCCTGCGACAGGATCGCGCCCAGTTCGCGGGACATGGCCCAGCCATCCTCTGCCAGTAGCACACGCACGCGGTTCATCGGTCGGTCCCACGGGTGGGAACCTCATCGTGCGCGCATGCCAGTGGCATGACCACGGAAAAAAAACCGGCGCGGGCAAAGTAAAACTACTGTTGCCGACCGCGCGCCCGCTCAGGCGTGGGGCATGATCAGGCCTTCCTGCTCGGCCCGGCGCACCAGCTCCAGGGTCCCGTGGACGCCCAGTTCCTGCATGATCGCGTACTTGTGCGACTCCACCGTGCGCACCGAGACGCCGAGTTCAAAGGCGATCTGCTTGGAACGCAGGCCGCGGGCCACGTATTCCAGCACGCGCTGCTGCTTGTCGGTGAGGTTGCGGCGGCGGCGCTGGGCGGTGGCAATGGCATTGGCGGCCAGCGTCGGAGTGACGTAGGTCTTACCTTCCAGCACCTGCTGCGCGGCGTACAGCAATTCCTCGCCGGCGGCGTTCTTCAGCACATAGCCGCAGCCGCCCGCGCAGATCGCGCGCGAAGCCATCTCCGAATCGGCATGCATGGTGAGGAAGATGAAGGGAATGTCGAGCCCTTCGTCCTGCGCGCGCCGCATCACGTCGATGCCGGTCATGCCCGGCATGCTGATGTCGGCGATGACCAGGTCGGGTGTTTCGCGGCGCACCGCGTCGAGCAGCGAGTCGCCGTCGAACACCAGTGCGATGACATCGAAGAACTCGAGCAGCAGGCGTTCGACACCCTGCGCCACAAGCAAATGATCGTCAGCCAGCACCAGGCGCCGGCGCGTCATGCGCGGCGCAATTTCCGCCATCCCAAGAGCCATGCGTGCAATCTCCATCAGCGTGGCAAGGCCAGTATCGACACGCGTGCCGACGGGGCCATTGGTTCCCGGGACGCCCCCCAGGTCCGATGCAAGGCCAGCGTATCGACGCGCCGTGAATTCCTTGTGATTCACGCGTGAAGGAAGGTGAGCGGCAGCGCAGTCATTGCAAAGTGCTCGAAACATGCATAATTTCGCGGCCGAGATACGTGCCACGGCGCGACCCCACGGATGCGGAGGCGTTGCAGGCAGTGAGCAGTCCTGGACGAATCGCACATGAGTCCGACGACGCCGGCGGGGATCGGCCCGGGCGCGCACGTGAGCAATTCACCCATGCCCTGACGCTGTGCCTGCTGTGCTTTTTCGGCGAGCAGTTGGCCGAACTGCTGTGGGTACAGCAACAGGGGATAGCGGCCTTCTGCGTGGCACCGCCGCTGCTGTTGGCCTGGCTGCTGACGCAGCCGCAACGCACGTGGCCCGCTGCCGTGGTGGGCGCGACACTGGGCATCTGGCTGGCGCTGCCGCCGATGGCGCAAGCCCCGTGGTTTGCTTCGCTGCTGCTCGCTGTCGGGCTGCCATGGCCGCCTCTGGGTCTGGCCTGGATGGTGCGACGCGACGGCGCACTGCAATGGCCACCCACGCGGTTTCCCGCGGGCACCCGCATGCTGCTGGCAATGGGCGTGGCATTGCCCGCCCTGGACGTGAGCTGGATACAGGCGTGGTCCACCCTGTTTGGGATCCACTATCCGCGCAACGAGCTGCTGGGCCTGCTGCTCACCCACGCCGGGGGCTATCTGCTGCTGGTGCCTATCGCCATGGCATTGACGACACCGCACGCCACCCGGCCGCTGAGGGTGCGAGTGCGCGATATCGTCGTGGCGTTGCTGCTGGCCGCGGTCCCGCTGTGGATGTGGTCGCCGCTGGCCGACATCGTCTTGCCGTCCGCGCTGATGACGCTCGCCGCCACCGCGCTGCTGCTGTGGTCGCTGATGCGTTTCGGTTTGGGCGGTGCCTGCCTGGCCCTGCTGCTGTGCGGCGTGGTCGGCGTGGCCTACTCGCTGCGCGGCGCTGGCCCGTTCATCGGGCTGCATCCCCACGCGGCCGCGCTGAGCATGCAGGCGTGGGTATGCGCGGTGGCCGGCGCGCTGTGGCTGATATCCGTGGCACTGGAGCAGCAGCGCGCAGCGGCGGGACGGCTGTGCGACGCGTACCGCCAGCTCAGCGACCTCACTGGCCGGATCCTGGTGGTGCAGGAAGAGGAGCGCACGCGGATTGCACGCGACCTGCACGACGACATCAACCAGTCGCTGGCGGCGCTGTCGATCCGCATGAGCTACCTCAAGCGCGCGGTGGAGCCGCCGCAGCGCGATGCGGTCGCGGAAGTTCAGCAGGAGCTGCTGAAGGTCTCCAACGACATCCGCAACATGTCCCACGGCCTGCATCCGGCCATGCTGCGTTTCACCGGGCTGGCCAGCGCGCTCACCGCGTTCTGCCAGGGACATGGGCAGCGCTCGACGCTGCTCGTGCATTGCGACGTCGTACCACCCGACGGACTGGGCGACGCGCGCGAGCTGAGCCTGTTCCGCATCGTGCAGGAAGCGCTCAACAACGTGGAGAAGCACGCCCACGCCCACCGCGCGTGGGTGTACCTGGGCGAACAGGACGACAGCTGCGTGCTGTCCATCAGCGATGACGGTATCGGGCCGCCCGGCGCACGCGGACACGTGGCCGCCGGTCTCGGGCTGATCAGCATGGGCGAGCGCGCGCGGCTGCTGGGCGGGCAACTGACCGTGCAGCCGCGCGAGGGCGGCGGCACGCGCCTGGAAGTGCGCTTCCCGCTGCCCGAGGACGCGCGCTAGGCGTATCACCGCCCCAACCTTTGCCGCTACCATCGCCTCCATCACCGCCGCCGGCGGCGATGGTCCAGCGAAGGGGAAGGCATTGGCCACAGCCAGGAAGTCGGCGCGCCGCAAGGGCGAGGCCACCACGATCGATGAGGTGGCGCGCCTGGCTGGCGTGTCGCCGATGACGGTTTCGCGCGTGGTGAACGGCAAGGTGCACGTGCGCGAGAGCACGCGAGAGCGCGTGATGCGGGCGGTGAAGCAACTGGGCTACACGCCCAACCTGGCGGCCAGTTCATTGGCGGCAGCGCAAACCACGCGCATCGCGCTGGTCTATACCAACCCCAGCGAAGGCTACCTGCGCCAGTTGCTGGTGGGTGCTTTGCGTGGCAGCGCGCGGGCGGCGGTGCAGCTGGTGGTGGATGCATGGGACGAGGTGGACCCGGAAGCCGAACGCGAAGCGGCGCGCGTGCTGGCGCGCAGCGTGGCGGGCGTGATCCTGCCACCCCCGTTGTGCGAATCGCCGACCGTGGTGGCCGAGTTGGTGGAAGCAGGCGTGCCGGTCGTGGCGATCGCGTCCGGGCGCGAGGAAAGCGATATCTCCCGCGTGCGGGTGGACGACTTCATCGCCAGCCGCGAGATCACGCGGCACCTCATCGCGCTGGGGCATCGGCAGTTCGGCTTCATCCAGGGGCATCCGAACCAGACGGCGAGCGCACGGCGATTCGAAGGCTTCCGTGCAGCGCTGGAAGAGGCGGGTATCGGGCTGGAGCCCGCATGGGTGCAGCCGGGTGAATTCACCTATCGCTCTGGATTGAAGGCGGCCGAGAAGCTGCTCGGTCGCAAGCATCGGCCCAGCGCGATCTTCGCCAGCAACGACGACATGGCGGCGGCGGCAATCTCGGTGGCGCACCGGCGCGGGCTGGATGTGCCGCGTGATCTTTCCGTGGTGGGGTTCGACGACACCTCCGCGGCGACCAACGTATGGCCCGAACTCACCACCGTGCGCCAGCCGATTGCGGCAATGGCCGATACGGCGGTCGATATCCTGATGCGCGGGATCCGGCGGCAGGACGCCACGCCAGTCGACAAGGTGCTGGCGCATACGCTGGTCAAGCGCGGGTCCGTGGCCAAGCCGCCTGCTGGGTGAGCGCCGCACCGGCGCAAGGGTGCCGGCCCAGGACACAGCGCAGGGAAAGAAAAAGGCCACCCCAAAGAGTGGCCTTCCCCATGAACCAAGAAGCGGAAGAGATCAGCCTTCCATCTGCTCCAGTTCGCGCCCCTTCGTCTCGTACACGTACTTGAGCACGAAGAACACCGACAGGAACGCCGCCACGGTGTAGATGCCGTACGCGCCGGCCAGGCCGATCGTGGTGAGCAGGATCGGGAAGCTCCAGGTGATCAGGAAGTTCGAGGTCCATTGCGCCGCACCTGCGACCGCCAGGCCCGAACCGCGGATCTGGTTCGGGAACATCTCGCCCAGCATGACCCACATCACCGGGCCCCACGACATGTTGAAGAACACGACGTACACATTGGCCGCCACCAGCGCCAGCGTGCCCATCCCGCCGACCATCACCAGCTTGCCGGCGTCGTCCATCGACGCGCTGGCAAAAGCGTAGGTCACCAGTGCCAGCGAAACCGCCATGCCCGCCGAACCGATCCACAGCAGCGGCTTGCGGCCGATCTTGTCGATCAGCACCACGGTCATGAGGCACGCGCCGATGCTCAGTGCACCCGAAAGCACGTTGACCAGCAACGCATCGTTCTCGGAGAAGCCCACCGCCTGCCACAGCACCGCGCCGTAGTAGAACACCACGTTGATGCCCACCAACTGCTGGAACACCGCCAGGCCGATGCCCACCCAGACGATCGGGCGGATCTTGCCGGTGTGCTTGTTCACCAGGTCCTTCAGGCTCGGGCGATGGTGATCTTCGGCCAGCGAACTGCCGATCTCCGCCACCTTGTTGCGCGCCTCGTCGGCACCGTACAGGCGGGTGAGCACCGCCAGCGCTTCCTCGCGACGACCTTTCACCACCAGAAAGCGCGGGCTTTCGGGGATGGTGAGCAACAGCACCAGGAACACCGCCGACGGAATGGCCTGCATCCAGAACATCCAGCGCCACGCTTCCTGGCCCAGCCACAAGGGCTGGGTCGAGGCGCCAGCCGCCTTGGCCAGCAGGAAGTTGGACAGGAACGCGCAGAACAGGCCGCTGATGATCGCGATCTGCTGCACCGTTGCCAGCCGCCCGCGGTAGCGGGCGGAGGCTACCTCGGCGATGTAGGCCGGCGACATCACGCTCGCCGCGCCCACCGCGAACCCGCCCATGACCCGTGCGAACACGAAGAACAGCGAGCTGTGGGCGAAGCCGGCGCCCAACGCCGAGAGCAGGAACAACACCGCGGAGATGATCAGCACCGCGCGACGACCCAGGCGGTCGGCCAGGCGGCCGGCGAAGAACGCGCCGACCGCGCAGCCCAGCAGCATCGAGGCGACCTCGAGCCCGATCGCCGCCGAACTCGACTGGAACGTCTGCTTGAGGCCGTCGACGGTGCCGTTGATGACGCCACTGTCGAACCCGAACAGGAAGCCGCCGATGGTGGCGACGCAACTGATCAGGATGATGAAGCGGGTGTTTTCACCGGCGCTGCTGCCGGCCTCTAGCGGAACACTGGACATGGAGTCGTCACCAAGTTCGGTTCGGTTGCGATGGGCAGGGCCGGATCAATCAGCGGATCAGGTACTGGTTGATCAGGTTCTCGTAGGCTTCCTGGCGGCCGCTGACCTGCTTGGGCTCACCCGACTTGGCAGCATACGCGGCGAGATCGGCCAGGCCCAGCTTGCCCTGCTCGAATTCCTGGCCGGTACCACCGTCGAAGCTGGCATAGCGTTCCTTGCGCCAGGTCTCCAGCGGCGAGGCGGTCAACAGCGCGTGGGCAACCTCCAGGCCGCGCGCGAACGCATCCATGCCACCGATGTGGGCCAGGAACAGGTCCTGCGGATCAGACGACTCGCGGCGCACCTTGGCGTCGAAGTTCAGGCCGCCCGGCTGCAGGCCGCCCTGGCGCAGCACCACCAGCATCGCGCCAACGGTGTCGTACAGGTCGGTCGGGAACTGGTCGGTATCCCAGCCGTTCTGCGGGTTGCCGCGGTTGGCGTCGATCGAGCCCAGCATGCCCGCATCGGAAGCAACTTGCAGGTCGTGCTCGAAGGTGTGGCCCGACAGCGTGGCGTGGTTGGCTTCGATGTTGAGCTTGAAGTCCTTGTCCAGGCCGTGCGCGCGCAGGAAGCCCACGACGGTGGCGCTGTCGAAGTCGTACTGGTGCTTCATCGGCTCCATCGGCTTGGGCTCGATCAGGAAGTTGCCCTTGAAGCCGATGCTGCGGCCGTAGTCGCGCGCGGCGGTCAGGAAGCGCGCCATGTGCTCCTGCTCGCGCTTCATCTGGGTGTTGACCAGCGACGCGTAGCCTTCGCGGCCGCCCCAGAACACGTAGCCTTCGCCGCCGAGCTCGACGGTGGCTTCCAGCGCGGCCTTGACCTGCACCGCGCCGCGGGCGACGACGTTGAAATCCGGGTTGGTCGACGCACCGTTCATGTAGCGCGGGTGCGAGAACAGGTTGGCGGTGCCCCACAGCAGCTTCATGCCGGTCTCGACCTGGCGCTGCTTGGCGATGGCCACCATGTGCTTGAGGTTCTTCTCGTAGGTGCCGATGTCCTCGGCGTCCGGCGCCAGGTCGACATCGTGGAAGCACCAGTACGGCGCACCGAGCTTGGTGAAGAATTCGAACGCGGCATCGGCCTTGGCCTCGGCGCGCTTGAGCGGGTCGCTACCGGCGTCCCAGCCGTACTGGCGCGTGCCCGGGCCGAACGGATCGGCGCCATTGCCGCAGAAGCTGTGCCAGTAGCACACCGCGAAGCGCAGGTGCTCGGCCATGGTCTTGTCGCCGATCTTCTTGTTCGCGTCGTAGACCTTGAACGACAGCGGGTTGTCCGAGTCGCGGCCTTCGAACGGAATGCGGCCGATGCCGGGGAAGTATTCCTTGGCGCCAATGAAGGGCTGGGTGCTCATGGTCGTTACCTGCTGTGGAAAGTGTTGGGGGAAAAGGACGAACGGCGGATCAGGCGGCGTACAACGGCCGCACGGCGGAGAGATGGTCGAGGAAGCGCCGGTACGCCTTGGCGTAGGCGGCGTGGCGCTGGGCGTCGGGCCGTGCGCCCAGCGCCGGCTCGGTGCCGAGGTGGGCGGCGACCACGTCGGCCACCGGGGTGGCGTCGCCCTGCGCGCGGCCGAGTGCCCACAGCGCCTGGAGCGCGGCGCCGAACGCCGCGCCCTCGCCCTGCTTCGGCACTTCGACCGGCAGGTTGAAGACGTCGGCGACCATCTGCCGCCATGCGGCGCTGTTGGCGCCGCCGCCGGTGAGCACGATCGCGTCGAACTGCATGCCGCCGGCGACGAACGCGTCGAAGCCGTACTTCAGGCTGTAGGTCGCCCCTTCCATCGCTGCGCGATAGAGGTTGGCCTCGCCGAGGTTGTGCATGTCCATGCCGGCCAGCACGCCCTTGCCCAGCGGCAGGTCGGGCGTGCGCTCGCCATTGAGGAACGGCAGGAACGTCAGCCCGGCCGCGCCGGGTTCGCTGGCGGCGATGCGCCCATCGCCCTCGCGGGTGCTGAAGCCGAACAGGCGGGCGATGGATTCGGTCGCCACCGTACAGTTCATCGTGCAGATCAGCGGCAGCCAGCCGCCGGAGGAGGAGCAGAACGCGGCCCAGGCGCCGGCCGGGTCCACCACCGGGGTGTCGGAGTACGCGAACAGCGTGCCCGAAGTGCCCAGGCTCATCGACAGCTTGCCCAGCACCACGGCGCCGGTGCCGAAGGCAGCCATCATGTTGTCGCCACCGCCGGCGGCCACAAGGGCATCGCGCGGCAGGCCGAGCTCGTCGGCGATGGCCGCGGAGATCGGGAACGTGGCGCCGGCATCGACCAGCGGCGGCAGGCAGGCCGAAAGGTCGCGCTGCGGGTCGGTGGCGTGCAGCAACTCGCTGGACCAGGTGCGCGTGCGCACGTCGAGCCAGCCGGTGCCGGAGGCGTCGCCGTACTCGCAGAAGTATTCGCCAGTCAGCCAGAAATTCAGGTAGTCGTGCGGGAGCAGGATCTTCGCCAGCTTGGCGTAGACCTCCGGCCGGTGCTTGCGCGTCCACGGCAGCTTGGAGGCGGTGTAACCGGCCAGGATCGGGTTGCCGGCCAGTTCGATGCAGCGCGCCGCACCGCCCACCGCGTCCATGATCTCGCCGCATTCGGCGCTGGTGCTGGTATCGCACCACAGCTTGGCGGGAGCCAGGACATGGCCCTGCGCGTCCACCGGCACGAAGCCATGCTGCTGCCCGGAGACGGCCAGCGCAGCGACCTGCGCGCGCAGTGCCGGGTCGATGCGCGAGAAGCAGCTGCGCACGGCATCCACCCACCAGGAAGCTTCCTGCTCGCGACTGCCATCCTCGCCACTGATCAGTTCCAACGCCGCGCTGGCCGAGGCCAACAGCGCGCGGGACTGCGGGTCGTACACCACCACCTTGATGCTCTGCGTGCCCGCATCGATGCCCGCGACCAGCTTCATTCCCACACTCCCACGCTATTCGATTGATGGCGCCCGACCCCGCTCCGGCTTTTGCCCCCTCCACTCCGTTAGCGCTAACAGACTTTTCGGAAATGAAACGGCCGGGTGGCCGTGGGCTTGAAGCTGAATACAGATGACGGATAACGGTGCCGAAGGCACGGGGCCGAACTCTAGCAGCACTTGCGGATTTGGCATGCTGCGCTGCAAAACGCCCGCCAAGGGGAATACCTTCCCGCGGGGGCTGCCGCGGCGCAGGGGACGGCGCAAGCGCTCACAGGCCAGTCGCCTATGCGGACGCGGCGCCGCCTTCCGGCGTCCGCCGGGACGGACGCGGGGGCCGGCTCAGCCGGCCTTCTCCTGCCCGGCGGTCGCCTCGGCCACGCGCACGACATCGCCGGTGGCGATGCCGTCCGGCGGGTTGTCGATCACCTTGTCGTCGGGCTTCAGTCCTTCGGCGAACTCGACGACATTGCCGAGGTCGCGGCTGATGCGCACGTCGCGCAGCTGCGCCTTGCCCTGCCCGTCCACCACCAGCGCCAGCCGTACGCCGCCCTTGCCGACGATCAACGCGCTCGGCGGCAGGCCCAGCGTGGTTCCGCCGTTGGCGACGTCGAAGCGCACCGTGGCATACGCGCCGGGCAGCAGTTCGCCGCCGGCATTGTCCACGGCCAGCTGCACGCGCATCGCGCCGGAGTCGCTGTCGATGGCCTGCGAGAGCGACTGCACGGTGGCGTCGTACGTCTTGCCCGGATGCTCGGGCACGATCAGCTGCGCATGCACGCCGGGGCGGATCGCCCCCACCTGGCGCTGCGGCACGCTGACATACACGCGCAAGCGGCTGAGGTCGGACACCACGAACAGCGCGCTGCCGCTGCTGCTGCCGGTGTTGATCAATGCGCCGACATCGGTGTTGCGCTCGGTCACCACGCCGTCGAACGGGGCGATGAGCTGCTTGTAGCGCGCCAGCGTCTGCGCGCGGGCGACGTTGGCATCGAGCGCCTGCGCGCTGGCTTCGCGCGACTGGCTGGTCGCCAGGCGCTCGTCGGCGTCCTGGCGGGAGACCAGGCGGGTGTCGACCAGACGCTGCCAGCGATCGGCCGCGGCCTTGGCGATAGCCGCATCGCTGCGCGCGCTCGCCAGCTCGGCCCGGGCCTGGCTCAGCTCCTGGTCCAAGTCCGGGGTCTCGATCTCGGCCAGCACCTGGCCGGCCTTCACCGGCTGGCCGATGTCCGCGTTCCAGCGCTTCAAATAACCGCTGACGCGCGCGTAGATCGGCGCGCGCGACCAAGCCTCGACCCGGCCGGGCAGTTCCAGCGTGTCCAGCGGCACCGGCGTGGGATGGATCACGCCCACGGTGGGAACACTGCGCGATTGCGCGGTGGCTTCCAGCTGGTGCGCGCGCGTGGCGCGCACGGCCAGGCCGGCGGCCACCGCGCCGATGACGAGGACCGAGACGATCACCACTGGCAGGCGGCGGGAGGAACGGGGAGCGGGCGTGGGGTCGGGCTGGGACATGATCAGGACACTCCGGCGGCCGGTTGCGGCTGCGCGAGGACGGTATGGCGGGAAGTACGGCCGTGCACGACGCTGAAGAGCACCGGCACGAAGACGAGGGTGGCGAACGTGGCGCAGATCAGGCCGCCGATCACGGCCCGGCCGAGCGGCGCGTTCTGCTCGCCGCCCTCGCCCATGCCCAGCGCCATCGGCAGCATGCCGATGATCATCGCCAATGCGGTCATCAGCACCGGGCGGAAGCGCACGAAGCCGGCCTCCAGCGCGGCGGCGGTGGCATCGCCGAGCTCGAGCAGGCGCTCGCGCGCGAAGCTCACCACCAGCACGCTGTTGGCGGTGGCCACGCCCATGCACATGATCGCGCCGGTCAATGCCGGCACCGACAGCGTGGTGTCGGTGAGGAACAGCATCCACACGATGCCGGCCAGCGCGGCCGACAGCGCCGAGACGATCACCGCCGGATCCAGCCAGGACTGGAAGTTCACCACGATCAACAGGTAGATCAGCACGATGGCGCCGAGCAGGCCGAACAGCAGGCCGGAGAAGGCCTTGTTCATCGTCTGCACCTGCCCCATCAGCTCGACATGGGCACCCTTGGGCACCTGGTCGGCGGTCTCGGCCAGCAGCTTGTGGATGTCGGCGGCGACCGCGGCGAGGTCGCGGTCCTCGGTGGCCGCGTGGATCTGCACCATCGGCTGGATGTTGTACTGGCTCACCAGTGCGGCGGCCGTGCTGCGGGTCAACGTGGCGACGCCACCGAGCGTGGTCTCGGCCGGACGCGTGCCGTTGCCGACCGGCAGGTTCTGCAGTGCGGCCAGCGAATCCAGCTCGCGCTGCGGCGTCTGCATGACGATCGAATAGGTCACGCCGTTGGCCGGATTCAGCCAGTACGTCGGCGCGACCTGGCTGCTGCCGGCCAGGTTGACCACCAGCGAGTTGGTGACATCGCGCGTGGTCAGGCCCAACTGCTGGGCCTGGGTGCGGTCCAGATCGACGTTGAAGCGCGGTGCCCGCTGCGATTGCTGGATGCGCGCATCGGCCACGCCCGGCACGCCGCGCAGCTTCTTCAGCAGCATCTGTGCATAGGCATAGTTGTCATCGAGCTTGCCGCCACGGATCTGGATGTCGATCGGCGCCGGCGCGCCGAAGTTCAGGATCTGGCTGACGATGTCCGCCGGGGGGAACGAGAACGTCGTGTCCGGGAAGCGCTTTGGCAGCTCGTCGCGCAAGCGGCGCACGTAGTCGGCGGTGGGCGGGTGGCCTTCGCGCAGGGCGATCTGGAAGTCGCCGTCCTGCGGGCCCATCACGCCGGTGTTGTTGTAGGTCAGGTTGATCGCGCTGGGCGGCAGGCCGATGTTGTCGACCATCGTCTCGATCTGCTCCGAAGGAATCACCTCGCGGATCGCCCGTTCGATCTGCGCGAAGCGCGCGGCGGTCTCCTCCACGCGGGTACCGACCGGCACGCGCACGTGCATGAGCACCTGGCCCGAGTCCACCGAGGGGAAGAAGTTGGCGCCGAGGAACGGCACCAGGCCGAAGGACACCACCACCGCGACGACGAAGCCGATGATGAAACCGCGGCGGTTGCCCAGCGCGCGGGCGAGCAGGTCGCGGTAGCCGTTGCGGAAGCGCTCGAAGCGCGCCTCGAAGCCACGCTGCAGGCGTACCAGCGGGTTGCGCGAGGGCGGCAGCGCGGCGTCGTTGCCGTGCAGGTCGGTGTGCGGCGCGTGCGGGCGCAGCAGGTACTTGGCCATCGTCGGCACCAGCGTGCGCGAGAGGATGAACGAGCACACCATCGCGAAGATCACCGCTTCGGCCATCGGCACGAACAGGTAGCGCGAGACGCCTTCCAGGAAGAACATCGGCACGAACGCGATGCAGATGCACAGCAGCGAGACGAAGGCCGGGGTGACGATCTGCTGCGCGCCATCGAGGATGGCCGTCTCCACGTCCTTGCCCTGCTCCAGGTGCCAGTTGACGTTCTCGATGGTCACCGTGGCGTCGTCGACCAGGATGCCGATCGCCAGCGCCAGGCCGCCGAGGGTCATCAGGTTGAGCGTCTGCCCGATGGCCGACAGCGCGATGATCGAGCCCAGGATCGAGAGCGGGATGGAGAGGGCGATGATCACCGTCGAGCGCCAGCTGCCCAGGAACAGCAGGATCATGATGCTGGTCAGCACGGCGGCGATGGCGCCTTCCAGCACCACGCCCTTGATGGCCGCGCGCACGAACAACGACTGGTCGTTGATCGGCACCACCTTCAGCGCCTCGGGCAGGCCGGCCTTGATCTCCTCCAGCTTGGCGCGGATGCCGTCCACGATGGCCAGCGTGGAGGCCGAGCCGTTCTTCAACGTGGACATCAGCACCGAACGCCCGCCGTCCACGTGCACGATGTTGGTCTGCGGCGAGTTGCCGTCATGGACGTCGGCGATGTCGCGCAGGTAGATGGTGGTCCCGTCCACGACCTTGACCGGGATCCGGCCCAGGTCCTCGAGGGCCGAAGGCGCGCTGTTGAGCTGCAGGGTGTATTCGAAGTTGTCGATCTTCTGCGTGCCGATCGGGGTCAGCACGTTCTGCGCGGCCAGCGCGTTGGCGATGTCCTGCGCGGAAAGCCCGCGTGCCTGCAAAGCCTCCGGGCGCACGTCGACCTGCACCAGGCGCTGCTTGCCGCCATACGGCAGCGGCAGCACGGCACCGGGCACGGTGATGAGCTGGGTGCGCACCGAGTTGGTGGCGATGTCCGACAATTGCTGCTCGCCCAACCCCTGGCCGGAGAGCGCCAGCTGCAGGATCGGCACCGTGGCGGCGTTGTAGTTGAGGATGACCGGCGGCTGGATGCCGGCCGGCATCTGCCGCAATGCCAGCTGCGAGGACGCGGTGATCTGCGCGTTGGCCACCGCGATGTCCACGCCCGGCTGGAAGTAGACCTTGATGACGCTGATGCCCGGGTAGGTGTTGGCCTCGATGTGCTCGACATCGTTGACCGTGGTGCTGAGCAGGCGCTGGAACTGCGAGGACACGCGGCCGGCCATCTCGTCCGGCGGCAGGCCGGTATAGGTCCAGGCCACCGCAATGACCGGGATATCGATCTGCGGGAAGATGTCGGTGGGCGTGCGCAGCGCGGCGAGCACGCCGCCGATCAGGATCAGCACCGCCATCACCACGAAGGTGTAGGGCCGCCGCAAGGCGACCCGCACGGCTTGCATCAGCATGCGGGCACCCCGCGCGGGCGCGGGTCAAGCAGGAACGAAACGGACATGTGGGGGAAAACTCTGCAATCCGGTCGCGACGCCCATGGGACGGCGGCAGGCGGTGGGGGTTTCAGGTCCAGGCCGGCCCATCCCGCCGGCCGGGTATCACGAACAGCCACAGGCACGCCTTCCCGGCGCGCCGCCCCTCGCAATCTAACGGGGCGGAGTCCTGCGATTACACAGCTTCCATGGAATGATGCGATGAGCCAGATTCATCAATGCGCAGAAGTACGCCTGTCGCCGGGGCGGGCACCCGTCCTGAAAGTCATGGTCCAGGCGCTGCCCGTCATATCGCCGCACTCGGCAAAGCCCGGCGAGCAGGTTTGTCAGATGCCGGTGGGCGTGTCGGGGAGGGAAACAGCAGCGCCATGGCCACGGCCGCCAAGCCCACGCCCATCGAGCCGAGGTACATCCAGGCATAGCTGCCGAAGCGGTCGAACAGCCAGCCGCCCAGCAGCGGCCCCAGCGCCATGCCCAGGCCCGAGAGCAGGCTGGCTGCGCCGAATACGCTGCCGAGGATGCGCGCCGGGAATGCCTGCCGCGCCAGCGAGGCGTACAGCGGCATGGTGCCGCCGTAGGCCATGCCGAACACCAGCGCCACCGCGTAGAAGCCGCCCAGCTGGTCCACCGCGAGATAGCTGGCGGCCGCCAGCGCCTGGATGAGCAGGCCGGCGACCAGCACCGGCTTGGCGCCCAGGCGGTCGGCTGCCAGCCCGAACAGCAGGCGGCCGCCGAGGCCGGCGGCGCCCTCCACGCTGTAGATCGTGACGGCCGCGGTAACAGGTAGCCCACAGCCCATCGCGTAGCTGACCGTATGGAAGATCGGCCCGGAGTGCGCGGCGCAGCAGGCGAAGAAGGTCAGGCCGAGGACGAGGAAGGCGCGCGAGCGCAGCGCCTGGGCCAGGGTCATCGGCGCATCGGCCGCCGCGCCGACTTCCGCCTGCCCCGCCGCCGCGTCCGGCGAGGCGCGCAGGAACACTACCGCCGGCACGCTCAGTACCCAGGCCAGCAGGCCGACGATGTGCAGCGTCTGCCGCCAGTCGTAGTGGGTGATGAGCCAGGCCACCAGCGGCGACATCGTCAACGGCGCCACGCCGACGCCGGCCGACACCAAGGAGACAGCCAGGTTGCGGCGGCGCTCGAACGAAGCGGCGGTGGCGGCGATCACCGGCGTGAAGAAGCTGGCCATCGCCACGCCCATCAACACGCCAAAGGCGAGCTGGAACTGGAGCAGCGAACCGGCGCGCGCGGCCAGCTGGCAGGCCAGGCCGAGCAACAGCGCGCCGGCCAGTACCACCGGGCGCGGGCCGTAGCGGTCGCTGAGCGCGCCCCAGCCGAAGGCGGCCAATCCGGCAGCGAGGAAGGCCAGGGTCATCGCCGCCGAAAGGCCCGCGCGCGACCACCCGGTGGCCGCACTCATCGGCGCCAGCAGCACCGCCAGCGAAAACACTACGCCGATGCCGACGCAGCCGACCAGCGCACCGGCGGCGACCAGCGGCCAGTTGTGGTCAATGGGAGGGGCGGGCGAACGGAACATGGCGCGGCTCCGGCGGGATGTCCTGCAGACGACGCGCCAGCGCGGCGGGAATCGACACCGTTCGGCTACAGTGGCGCCCTTTCCCCGCCGGCCTCGCCATGTCCATCGTCCTGACACCCTTCGCCCGCACCCGCCTGTTCCCCCGGCAGGCGCGCCGCAACACCGTGCAGGACTGCACGCCGGAACAGTTCGAGCGCTACCTCAACGACCACGCCCCGCTGCGGGTGCTCGATGGCTATGCGCCGTTCTGCAAGCTGCACGTGCATGCCAACTGGACGTCCACGCGTTGCCTCACGGTGCCCGTCACCGAGGAGAACCGCCACCTGCTGCGTTCCGGCTACGAGGCCCGCAGCCGCGAGGAGCTGCCGGTACTGGTGCGTTGGTTCGAGGGCGTGGAAGCGCCGCGTGCCAATTACCTGCTGCCCATCCTGTACAGCCGGGAGCAGCTGGCGCGGGAAGGCTCGCCGATCGAGGCGGACTGGGGCATCGTGGGCTGCCTGTACACCGCCGAGCCGGAGGAGATCCCGATGGCGCCGATCACGATGATGCGCAACGCGCTGGGCGTGGCGGAAGGTGGCTCGGGCGTGGACCTGGACCGCGCGGCCTATGCGCGTGCGGTGGCGTTCTGGGAAGCGAACGCCAACTGGCGGCCTTGAGGATTCAGGCGAGCATCTGCCGCACCTTGTGCAGCAAGTCGTCCAGGCTGAAGGGCTTGGGCAGCAGCGCCATGCCGTGGTCGAGGAACTCCTGCCGCTGCGCTGCGCCCTCGGTATAGCCGGTGATGAACAGCACCGGCAGCGCGGGGCGCAGTTCGCGGGCCGCATCGGCCAGCGCGCGGCCGTTCATGCCGGGCAGGCCGACATCGGAGAGCAGCAGGTCGATGTGCGCATCGGCCCGCAGTTCGTAGAGCGCATCGTCCGCGTTGGCCGCATCCACCACCTGGTAGCCGGCGTCCTGCAGCACTTCGCGCAGCATCAGGCGGACGACGTCGGTGTCGTCGACGAGCAGCACGCGCTCGGAACGTCCGCGCGGCGCGCGCTCGCTCGGCTTGGCCACCACCGGCTGCGGCGTTTCGCCACGCGGCAGCAGCAATTCGACCTCGGTGCCTTGGCCCGGCTCGCTGACGATGCGCACCAGCCCGCCGGACTGGCGGGCGAAGCCGTAGGTCATCGACAACCCCAGGCCGGTGCCCTCGCCCTGCGGCTTGGTGGTGAAGAAGGGCTCGAACACCTTGGCCAGTACCTCGGGCGGGATGCCCGCGCCGTTGTCGATGACCTTGATGCTCACGTAAGGGCCATCGACCAGTTCCGGTTCGCGCCGGCAGTCCAGCAGTTCGCCGCGGATGCGTATCGCGCCCTCGCCGCCCAGCGCGTCGCGGGCGTTGATGACCAGGTTGAGCATGACGTTCTCGAACTGGTTCGGATCGGCGATGGCCACCAGCGGCACGTCGCCCAGTTCGAACTCCAGTTCGATGTTCTCGCCGATTGAACGCCGCAGCATGTCCTCCAGCGAACGCACTCGTTCGCCGACATTGAAGGGCTGCGGATCCAGCGACTGCTTACGCGCGAAGGCGAGCATGCGCTGGGTGAGCGCAGCGGCGCGGTGTGCCGAACCGCTGGCGATCTCGGCATAGCGGGGCACCTTCTCCAGCCGGTTGCCTTCTGCCGACAAGACGATCATGTCCAGCGCCGAGATGATGCTGGTGAGCAGGTTGTTGAAATCGTGCGCGATGCCGCCGGTGAGCTTGCCCAGCGAATCCATCTTCTGCGCCTGCATCAGCTCGGCTTCGGTGCGCTCGCGCTCGGCGATCTGGTGCGCCAGTTCCGTGTTGGCGGTATCCATTTCCTGGCGATGGACGCGTTCGCGCCGGTGCTGCTCGGTCACGTCCTCGACGAACAGCATGCCGACGTCCGGGTCGCGATACGGGGTCAGGCGCCATTCGGTCATGCGCACGCCGGTGGGCGTGCCCAGTGCCAGCATGCCGCTCCAGCGCCTGCGCGCGGAAAGTGCTTCGCGCAGCCCGACCAGGACGTCCGGTTGCCCGACAAACCGCGATTCCAGCGCACCCGCGACATCCACCTCGCCGAGCAGCTTGTGGAACGCGGCGTTGGCATCATGCACGCACAGTGCCGAATCGATCACGGCGATGGGCGCGCCGATGTGCTCGAAGATCTCGCGGAAGCGCGCCTCGCTGGCGCGAAGCGCTTCCTCGGTACGGCGCACCCGCAGCAGGGTGCGCAGCGTGGCCAGCAACACATCCGGGTCGACCGGATGGATGAGATAGGCATCGGCCCCCGCATCCAGGCCGGTAATCAGGTCGCCGGTGGCGATCGAGGCCGCCGAGACATGCACCACCGGCACCAGGCGCGTATTGGCGTTCTCGCGAAGTTGGCGCACCACGTCGAAGCCACTCATGTCCGGCAGGTTGACGTCCAGCACTACTGCCGCGAACTCTTCGGCCGCCAGGCGCGCCAACCCTTCGGTGCCGGTACCGGCCTCGTCCACCTGGAAACGATGATGTTCAAGCACCCGGCGCACCGAGTAGCGCGTGGCCACGTTGTCGTCGACCACCAGGATGCGGTTGCTATTGGGCATCGGGTGCCTCTTGTACCAGTGCCAGTGGCAGGACCACGAAAAACTCCGAACCTTCGCCCACCTTGCTGTTCACTCCGACGTGGCCGCCCAGCAGTTCGGCGAAGCGCTTGCACAGCGACAAGCCCAGGCCAGTGCCGCGCAGGCGCTTCTGCAGCGGGGTGTCGACCTGGACGAAATCCTCGAACAGCATCGGCAGCAGGTCCTGCGGAATGCCGATACCGGTATCGCAAACGCTGAAGCGCACCTGGTGCTCGCCTTCCGGCCGCGCGCAGACGCGCACATGGCCATGCGGGGTGAATTTCAGCGCGTTGGAGATGAAGTTGCGCAGGATCTGCGCGAGCTTCTTGTCGTCGGTGAAAAGCATCGGCAACGGCGGCGGGTCCTCGAAGACCAGGTCGACCTGGTTGCCTTCCAACAGCGGGCGGAACATGCCGCGCAGCGCCGAAAACAGGTCCATCAGGTCGAACCAGGCCGGCGAGATGCTGATGCGCCCGGCTTCGATCTTGGCCAGGTCCAGCAGGTCGTCCACCATCTCGCGCAGTTCGCGCGCCGCGGTGCTGACGAAGCGCACCTGCTTGCGCTGCTCGTCGGTGAGCGGGCCATCCATGCCGTCCTCGAGCAGGCGCGTCATGCTCAGGATCGAACCCAGCGGCGTGCGGAACTCGTGGCTCATGTAGGACAGGAACCGGCTCTTGAGCTCGGAAACCTCCCGCAACTGTTCGGCCTGCTGGTCCAGTTCGGCGTACAGCGCCAGTACGCCCTGGTTGGTTTCGTCCAGCTCGGCACGCAGCGCGATGTTCTCCTGGCGCAGGTGTTCGAGGTCGACGGCGGGGTGTTCGGTGGCGCTCATCACAGGGCTCCGAGGCGGACGACGACGATACCGGCGTCGTCCCGGCCACGATCGAAATCTCTCTGCAGGACAGCCGCCACCAGCGCCGGATGGCGATGGAACAGGCCGGGGTAGTCGCGCAGGTTCCATCGCGCTTGCAGGCCGTCACTATGCATCACCAGCAGATTGCCGGGCGGGACGTGAAGATCGAATGCCTGCGCCTTGCGGTACTGCACGCCCACGATGCCCGGATGCGAGGCCAGGCCGCGCGAGCCGGTCGGCTCGCAGACGCTGGCGGCGATGTTGCCGATGCCGGCGAACTGCAGGTGGCCATCGGCATCCAAGCGCGCCACTGCAGCCGCACCGCCGCGGGTGCCGGACATGCCGGCATGCAGGCGGGCGAGCAGTTCGACCGGTGGCAAGAACCCCGCCTGCGCGGCCGCCGCGGTGCCGGCGTTGGCCGCTTCGGTGGCCGGCGTGCCATGGCCGAGGCCGTCGATCAGGGTGACTGCCAAGCGCTGGCCGTCGCTGGCCAGGTGCCAGGCATCGCCGCAGGCCACCTCGTGGCGCATCGGCAGGCGCAGCGCGCCATATGCCAGGTCGGCATCGCGCGGGGCGCCATCGGCGTAGACGCGCACCAGCACGATGGCGCCGTGGCTGTCGGACCACACGTCCAGCAAGGCGGCCTGGCGCTGGATCGCGCCCAGGCCCAGGCCCTGCGTGCCCTGCGTGGAATAGCCGTCGGGCAGGCACTGGGCGAGGTTGAAGCCCGGGCCGCCGTCGATCGCGCACAGCTCCACGCCCAGGCCATGGCGACCCTGCACGAGCGACAGGTACATGACGCCCCCGCGGCCGTGTTTGAGCATGTTCGTGGCCAGTTCGGTGGCCGCCAGCGCGACACGTCCAGCATCGAGCTCATCGAAGGCGCAGCGTTCGGCCAGCAACAGCGCCTCGCGCCGCGCTTGCCCGACCTGCGTGGATTCCTCGACCGGCACGCGACGGGTCGCGTGGCCGGAGAAGTTCACGTCCATTTGGTGATGGTGACCCGCGTGCCCTGGCCGGGCGCGCTCTCCAGTTCGAATTCGTCCACCAACCGGCGTGAGCCGGACAGGCCCAGGCCCATGCCCTTGCCGGAAGTCCAGCCGTCGGTGAGTGCCTGCTCGAGGTCGGCGATGCCCGGACCCTGGTCGGCGAAGACCAGCCGCACGCCGCGGCGCATTCCCTGCTGCACGGTTTCCCACTGCATCTCGCCCCCGCCGCCGTAGATGACAGTGTTGCGGGCCAGCTCGCTGGCGGCGGTTACCAGCTTGGTCTGGTCGACCAGGCGCAGGCCACAGGCCACGGCGACCTGGCGCACAGTCTGGCGTGCCAGCACGACGTCCTGTTCGATGCGGACCGGTTGCGATCCACTGGATGCGGTCATGGCGTGGCGTCGGTCTGCTGCAGCAGTTTCATGCCCCGCTCGACATTGAGCGCGGTGCGCACCCCGGTGAGGTTGAGCCCCAGTTCGACCAGCGTGATGGCCACCGCCGGCTGCATGCCCACCACCACGGTGGTGGCATCCATGATCCGCGCCAGCGCCGAGATCGTGGCGATCATGCGGCCGATGAACGAATCCACGATGTCCAACGCGGAGATGTCGATCAGCACGCCGCGCGCCGAGGTGGCCTGGATTTTCTCTGTGAGGTCGTCCTGCAAGCCCAACGCAAGCTGGTCATGCATGTCGACCTGGATGGTGACCAGCAGCAGGTCGCCCATGCGCAGGATGGGAATGCGGTCCATGTCAGACGGCTGCCTTGACCACGTCCTGGCCGGTGCGCTTGAGCGCCAGCGCCAGTGCGTCGGCCAGGTTGGCCTTGGTCACGATGCCCTGCAGGTCCAGGCCCAAGTGCACGATGGTCTGGGCGATCTGCGGGCGCACGCCACTGATGATGGCGTCGGCGCCCATCAGGCGGATCGCGGTGACGGTCTTGAGCAGGTGCTGGGCCACCAGCGTGTCCACGGTCGGAACGCCGGTGATGTCGATGATGGCGATCTCCGAGCCGGTGTCGACGATGCGCTGGAGCAGCGATTCCATCACCACCTGGGTACGTTGCGAATCGAGCGTGCCGATCATCGGCAGCGCGAGCACGCCTTCCCACAGCTTCACCACCGGGGTGGAGAGCTCCAGCATCTCCTCCTGCTGGCGCTGGATCACGTCCTCGCGCGTTTTCTGGAATGCCTTGACGGTGTGCAGGCCGAGCATGTCGAGCAGCTCGGACAGGGCCCACAACTGCTCGCCCAGGTCCTTCGGCGAGTCGGCGAACCCCTGCTGCACCAGTTCGAAGAGCGGACGCTTGAGCGAGAAGATGAAGGTCGCCGTGTCCGATGAGCTGAAGCCGCGCAGGACGCGGTCGCGCGAAAGGTCTTCGAGGAAGTGGCGGATTTCCTGCCACTGCGTGCCCTGCAGGTTGCTCGCGTCGCCGCCGGCCATCGCCGAGAGGAACAGACGCCAGAATTCGCGCACCTGCTGTTCGAGCTCGCGCGTGGTGACACGGGCGTCCTGAGCCTGAGCGGTGCGCGAAAGGTCCGCGATCCAGCTTGCCAGCACCTGGTCTTCGTGGGCGCGGATAAGGTCGGTGGTACGCTGCTGCAGGGCGGCCATGGGGAATCCTGGAAGTGGGAAAAAAGTGACGCGCAGTACCGGCCTCAAGCCCGACTGCGGAAAAGATGTTGGAGATTAATCCAATCGCACCGGAGTCGACCATCGCCGTCTCCCATGTGCCTCCCCCGGCGTGACGCCCACCCCGCGCGCGGCGGTATTTGAGCGTTTTCGTCGTTGTGGGCTTGTGAATGCACGCGGGGCTTGAGCGACCCACTTCGAACCTATAGAATCGCCGGCCCGGGAGGCAGCGCGCGCCGCCTTCCACCGGAAGGTTCCCAGTCCCGCGCGGACGTGCGATACTCTCCGGCCTAGCTTCATATTGCCCCGTCGCCAAGCGGTAAGGCACCTGACTCTGACTCAGGCATTCGGTGGTTCGAATCCATCCGGGGCAGCCAAATCCAGAAAGGCCCGATCTTCGATCGGGCCTTTTCTTTTGTGCATGCGGAAGCAATGCAACCGCAGGGCCCTCGACTCCGACGTCCCGAAACGACAAAAGCCCGGCCAAGGCCGGGCTTTTGCGTGGGCGGATCCGAAGACCCGCCACCTCCTGCGCGATGGATCAGCGCTTGGAGAACTGGGTCGCGCGGCGGGCCTTGTGCAGACCGACCTTCTTGCGCTCGACCTCACGTGCGTCGCGGGTCATGAAGCCGGCCTTGCGCAGCTCGGACTTCAGCGACTCGTCGTACTCGACCAGCGCGCGGGCGATGCCCAGGCGGATCGCACCGGCCTGGCCGGTGGTGCCACCGCCGGCGGCGGTCACGTAGATGTCGAAGCTTTCGGTGTTCTTGGTCAGCTCCAGCGGCTGGCGCACGATCATGCGCGCGGTCTCACGGCCGAAGAACTCGTCCAGCGGACGGTCGTTGACGGTGATGTTGCCGGTGCCCTTGCGCAGGAACACGCGGGCGGTGGAGGACTTGCGACGGCCAGTGCCGTAGTTCTGAGAGATAGCCATGATTAGATGTCCAGGACCTGCGGCTGCTGAGCGGCGTGCGGATGGTTCGGGCCGGCGTAGACCTTGAGCTTGCGATACATGTCGCGGCCCAGCGGGCCCTTCGGCAGCATGCCCTTGACGGCGATCTCGATCACGCGCTCCGGGTGGCGCTCCAGCGCCTGGGCGAGGTTCTCGGACTTCAGGTTGCCGATGTAGCCGGTGAAACGGTGATACATCTTGTCCTGCAGCTTCTTGCCGGTCACCGCGATCTTCTCGGCGTTGATCACGACGAGGTAGTCGCCGGTATCGACGTGCGGGGTGTAGACGGGCTTGTGCTTGCCACGCAGGCGGCGGGCCAGTTCGGAGGCGAGACGGCCGAGCGTCTTGCCGGAGGCGTCAACGAGGTACCAGTCGCGCTGGACGGTCTCGGACTTTGCGGTGAACGTAGTCATGGAGAAACTCTTGGTTGAAGTGGTCGGGCTCATTCCGGGGCTGCCGGAACTCTGCCGCGCGTTTTGGTGAAACGAAGAGGCGGGATTGTACCGGGCCGCCCCGGCCCATGCAAGGCGGCCCCTGGCGGGCGGTTGGCAGGCGGCGGCGGCGGGGTGAAAATCCCCGCATGGACGATTCCCTCGCCTCCCGCACCCCCGACCTGCGCCGGCACGGCGCCCTGGACCACCTGCTGCTGGAGGCCCAGCGCGCCCTGGAGACGGTGTTCGGCGACCCCGCCGCACTGCGCCCCAATCCGGCCGGCAAGACCCCGGAAGTACCGCTGGATGACATTGAACGGCGCCATTCGGCCGGCCTGATGCGGATCAACCACGTCGGGGAGGTCTGCGCGCAGGGCCTGTATTTCGGCCAGGCGGCCGTCGCCCGCGACGCCCGTACCCGTTCCCACCTGCTGGAAGCGGCGCAGGAGGAGACTGACCACCTCTCCTGGTGTGCCGACCGCCTGCGCGAACTGGAAAGCCGGCCGAGCATGTTCAACCCGCTCTGGTATGCCGGCAGCTACGCCCTCGGCGCGCTGGCGGCCTTGCGCGGCGACGACTGGAGCCTGGGCTTCGTGGTGGAAACCGAGCGCCAGGTCGAGGCGCACCTGGACGAGCACCTGGAGACCCTGCCGCCGGCGGACCTGCGCAGCCGCGAGATCCTGCGCGTCATGAAGGCCGACGAAGCCCGCCACGCCGAGCACGCCGAACAGGCGGGCGCGCGCATCCTGCCGCAGCCAATCCCGGCCGCGATGGCGCTGGCCTCCAAGCTGATGAAGTCGGTCGCCTATCGGCTCTGAGAAGCCCGGCTCCTTGCAGGATCGGCTTCCGTCGCGACCCGATCAACCGACCAGCTTCAATCCGACCACCCCGGCCACGATCAGCCCGATGCACGCCAGCCGCGGCCACGACGCGCTGTCGCCGAACAGGAAGATGCCCAGCACGGCCACGCCCAGCGCGCCGATGCCGGTCCAGATCGCATAGGCGGTACCCACCGGCAGCGTGCGCAGCGCCTGGGTCAGCAGCCACAGGCTGATCGCCGCGGCGGCCGCGGTGCCCAGGCTGGGCCACAAGCGGGTGAATCCCTGGCTGTACTTCAGCCCCATCGCAAAGCCGATCTCGAACAAGCCGGCGAGCAGCAGATAGATCCAGGGCATGGTGGTTCTCCTTTTCTCGGGACGAAAAAAAAGCGACCCGGTGTCTGCACACCGGGCCGCCGTCGGCTCTGTAACGCGGGGATCCGCGCGGCGGGCCGTCCCGCCTTGTCGATTCGTGCAGCCACCTTACCCGGTGGCGCCGTAACCGGATGTAACCCTTACTCGGCCAGGTTGCGGCCGTGGAACAGCTCTTCGATCTCGCGCTTGAGCAGCGCCTCGATCTTCATGCGCTCCTTGAACGAGAGGTTCTTGGCCTTTTCCTCGAACAGGTACTGGTCCAGGTCGAAGTCCTTCAGGTGCATCTTCGTGTGGAAGATGTTTTCCTGGTAGACGTTGACGTCGAACATCTCGTAGCGCGACTTGATGTTCTTGGCCAGGAAGTTCTGGATCGAGTTGATCTTGTGGTCGATGAAGTGCTTCTTGCCCTTCACGTCGCGGGTGAAGCCACGGACGCGGTAGTCCATGATCACGATGTCCGACTCCAGCGACTCGATCAGGTAGTTCAACGCCTTCAGCGGCGAGATCACGCCGCAGGTGGCGACGTCGATATCGGCGCGGAAGGTGGCGATGCCTTCCTGCGGGTGGGTCTCCGGATACGTATGGACCGTGATGTGGCTCTTGTCCATGTGCGCGACCACGGCATCGGAAATCAGCTCCTTGCCGGCCTGCTTCTTGTCGATCACCGGCTCTTCGGAGATCAGGATCGTCACCGAAGCGCCCTGCGGATCGTAATCCTGGCGCGCGATGTTCAGGATGTTGGCGCCGATGATTTCGGCCACATCCGTCAGGATCTGGGTCAGGCGATCGGCGTCGTACTGCTCGTCGATGTACTCGATGTAACGCTGGCGCTCTTCTTCCGTGCGGGCGTAGCAGACGTCGTAGATGTTGAAGCTCAGCGCCTTGGTGAGGTTGTTGAAACCTTGCAACCTCAGGCGAGGCAACGGCTTGACCACGGCGGTCTATCCTCTGGGAGACGGGAAAGGGGTCAATTATGGGCCAAAGCGCACGGTAGCGGAACGTCTACCGCCGACAACGGTTTACCAAGGGCGAGCCATCCCGTTAAGCTTCCGGGAATCGAGCCGCGGAACTGCCATGAACCTAGGGAACAACACGGGTATGACATCAGTACGTCAGGCGACGACGCCCCTGTCCCTGGACACGGCGACCATCGAGCGCTTCCTGGCCCACAGCCACCGACGCCGCTACCCCACCCGGACGGACGTGTTCCGCCCAGGTGACCCGGCGGGCACGCTTTATTATGTGATCAGCGGCTCAATCAGCATCATTGCCGAGGAAGAGGACGACCGGGAGCTGGTGCTGGGCTACTTCGGCGCCGGCGAGTTCGTGGGCGAGATGGGCCTGTTCATCGAGTCCGACACCCGCGAGGTGATCCTGCGCACCCGCAGCCAGTGCGAGCTGGCCGAAATCAGCTACGAGCGCCTGCACCAGCTGATGCAGACCACGCTGGCCGCCGACGCCCCGCGCCTGCTGTACGCCATCGGCGTCCAGCTCTCCAAGCGCCTGCTGGACACCACCCGCAAGGCGAGCCGCCTGGCCTTCCTGGACGTGACCGACCGCATCGTGCGCACCCTGCACGACCTGGCGCGCGAGCCGGAGGCCATGAGCCACCCGCAGGGTACCCAGCTGCGCGTCTCGCGGCAGGAACTGGCCCGGCTGGTGGGCTGTTCGCGTGAAATGGCCGGTCGGGTGCTCAAGAAGCTCCAGGCCGACGGCCTGCTGCACGCGCGCGGCAAGACGGTGGTGCTCTACGGCACCCGCTGACGGACCCCTCTCACCGCCTGTTTCCCCGACCCCCGGCTTGCCGGGGGTCGTGCGTTCAGGGCAGCGGATCGCCGGCGCGGTCCGCGCAACCCCAATTCAGGATCGGCGTGCCCGGCGGCAGTACCTGGCGGAAATACGCCACGCGGCTTGCCTTGGGGTTGACCACCACCGGTGCCCGCGCGGCCTTGAGCAGCGGCAGGTCGGCGGTGCTGTCTGAGTAGGCGATGGCGATGTCGCCATAGCCCAGCTCGCGCAGCATGCGCATCTTCTCTTCGTTGTGGCAGTGGCGCACCGCGCCCACGCCACCGAGACGCGGGCCGATCAGGCTACCCACCACCGGCACGTCCTCGTGCGCGACGAAGGCCAGGATCGCCCGCGCCAGCTCCGGCGGTGCGCCAGTGGCCACGACCACCCGGTCACCCGCCCGGCGATGGCCAGCGAAGACCTCCAGTGCATGCGGCAGCAGCCGCGCGCGCACCTCGGCCTGGTGGGCCAGCACATAGGCATCGATGACCCGGTTGAACTCGCGCGCGCCCTTCAGGCCGAAGGTGGCGATCCACACATAGCCGGAAATGCCGTGGCGGCGGGTCGGCAGCAAAGCCACCAGCGGCCCGAGCAGCGGCGTGAGCAGCAATGCGGCCAGCAGGCGCAGCGGGTTGCGCCGGATCAGCCAGGCGAACAGGTGGCTGCCGGAATCGCCGTCGTAGAGCGTGTGGTCGAAATCGAACACCACCAGCCGCGCATCGGCACCGGGATCGGAATACGCACTCACGGGAAGAACAGCGCGCGCAGCGCCTCGCCGGGCTCTTCGGCGCGCATGAACGCTTCGCCGACCAGGAACGCATTGACACCCTGCCCGCGCATCAGCGCCACGTCGTCCGGCCCGAGGATGCCGCTCTCGGTGACCAGCAGGCGGTCGCGCGGCACGGCGGCCCGCATGGCCAGCGTGGTGTCCAACGTCACCTCGAAGGTGCGCAGGTTGCGATTGTTGATGCCCACCAGCGGCACCGGCACCTGGATGGCGCGCTCCAGCTCGTCGATGTCGTGCACTTCCACCAGCACGTCCATGCCCAGCGACAGCGCCAGCCCGGAGAGATCGGCCAGCTGTGCGTCGTCCAGCGCGGCGACGATCAGCAGGATGCAGTCGGCGCCCAGCGCACGCGCCTCGTACACCTGGTACGGGTCGATGGTGAAATCCTTGCGCAACACCGGCAGCGTGCACGCCTCGCGGGCTTGCTGCAGGTAGTCGTCGGCGCCCTGGAAGAAGTCCACGTCCGTCAGCACCGACAGGCAGCTTGCGCCGCCGAATTCGTAGCTCACCGCGATATCCGCCGGGCGGAAGTCGGGCCGGATCACGCCCTTGGACGGGCTGGCCTTCTTCACCTCGGCGATCACCGCCGGATCACCCTGGGCGATGGCGGCCTGCAAGGCGCTGGCGAAGCCGCGCACCGGCGAGGCCTCGGCGGCGCGCGCGATGACCTCGGCCAACGACACGCGCGCGCTGCGCTCGGCGATTTCTTCGGCCTTCCGGGCCAGGATCGTATTGAGGATGTCGCTCATCGCAGGGATATCCATAAGGCCGCGCATTATCGGCGAAAAGCCCGGGAGCCGGCCAACGCGGCCGGCGGGTTCATTCGGCGGCCAGGGCGCGCGTCAGGGCGACGTATTCGTGCAGCTTGGCACGGGCGCTGCCATCGGCGATGGCAACCCGTGCACGCGCAATCCCGTCGGCGATGTCGTGCGCCACCCCGGAAACATACAGCGCCGCGCCGGCGTTGAGCGCGACGATATCCAGCGCCGGACCCGCCTGGTTGTCGAGCACGCCCAGCAGCATCGCCTTGGATTCCTCCGGGTCTTCGACCTTGAGGTTGCGGCTGTGCGACATGGCGATGCCGAAGTCTTCCGGGTGGATCTCGTATTCGCGCACCTTGCCGTCGCGCAGCTCGCCCACCAGCGTGCCGGCGCCCAGCGAGATTTCGTCCATGCCATCGCGGCCCCACACCACCAGCGCGCGCTCGGCGCCCAGTTCGTGGAGCACGCGCGCCTGGATGCCGACCAGGTCCGGGTGGAACACGCCCATCAGGATGCTCGGCGCGCCAGCCGGGTTGGTCAGCGGACCGAGGATGTTGAAGATGGTGCGCACGCCCATCTCGCGTCGCACCGGCGCCACGACTTTCATCGCGGGGTGATGCACCGGGGCGAACATGAAGCCGATGCCGCTGGCGGCGATCGCGCGGCCCACCTGCTCGGGCTGCAGCTCGATGATCGCGCCCAGCGCTTCGAGTGCGTCGGCACTGCCGGACTTGGAGGAGACGCTGCGGTTGCCGTGCTTGGCCACGCGCGCGCCGGCGGCGGCCGCGACGAACATCGTGCAGGTGGAGATGTTGAAGGTGTGCGAGCCGTCCCCGCCGGTGCCCACGATGTCTACCAGGTGCGTGCGGTCGGCCACCTCGACGGTGCGCGAGAACTCGCGCATCACCTGCGCTGCGCCGGCGATCTCGCCCACGGTCTCCTTCTTGACCCGCAGGCCGGTGAGGATGGCCGCGGTCATCGTCTCGGAGACTTCGCCGCGCATGATCCTGCGCATCAGCATGACCATCTCGTCGAAGAAGATCTCGCGGTGTTCGATGGTGCGCTGGAGCGCTTCCTGGGCAGTGAAGGTCATGGCGGTCACAGGGGGGCGTGTTCGAATCGCAGGGTTCGGCTCACAGCGGGCGCTCGAGGAAATTGCGCAGCAGGGCGTGGCCGTGTTCGGTGAGGATGGATTCGGGGTGGAACTGCACGCCTTCCACCGGATACTGGCGGTGGCGCAAGCCCATGATCTCCTCCATCGAACCGTCCGGGTTCTCGGTCCAGGCGGTGATTTCCAGCGCATCGGGCAGCGTGCGCTTGTCCACCACCAGCGAGTGGTAGCGCGTGGCCTCGTAGCGATCCGGCAGGCCGGCGAACACGCCCTTGCCTTCGTGGCGGATCGGCGAGGTCTTGCCATGCATGATGTTGCCGGCGCGCACCACGTCGCCGCCGTAGACCTGGCCGATGCCCTGGTGGCCCAGGCACACGCCGAGGATCGGCGTGGTGGGGCCGAGCTTCTCGATCAGCGCCAGCGAGATGCCGGCCTCGTTCGGCGTGCACGGGCCGGGCGAGACGACGATGCGCTCGGGCTTGAGCGCGGCGATCTGCTCGACGCTCATCGCATCGTTGCGCACCACCGTCACCTCGGCGCCGAGCGCCTGCAGGTACTGCACGAGGTTGTAGGTGAAGCTGTCGTAGTTGTCGAGCATCAGCAGCATGGCGGGAATCTCAGGGGGCGATCAGGAAGATCGCGTGGACGTACATGGGTCAGGCCAGGGCGGCGTAGTCGCCGCAGAGCGTATCCACCATCGCGGCGGTGGTCGCCCACGACGTCACGAAGCGGATCACCACCTCGCCGTCGGGCCGTGTCTCCCACCGCTCGAAGTCGTAACGCTGCGCCAGCGCTTCCAGCTGCGCGGGCGTCACGGCGATGAACTGCTGGTTGGTCGGCGAATCCACCACGAAGCGCGCGCCGGCCGCTTCCAGTCCTTCGCGCAGGCGCCGCGCCATGCGGTTGGCATGCTCGGCCAGCGCGAAGAACAGCCCGTCCTCGAACAACGCGGTGAACTGCACGCCCAGCACCATGCCCTTGGCCAGCAACGCGCCGCGCTGCTTGAGCAGGTAGCGGAAGTCGGCCTGCAGCGCCGGGTTGACGATCACCAGCGCCTCGCCCAGCAATGCGCCGTTCTTCGTGCCGCCGATATAGAAGGCGTCGGTCAGCGCGCCGATGTCGGCCAGGGTGAGGTCGTTGCCTTCTGCGGTCAGCGCCGCGCCCAGGCGCGCACCATCCAGGAACAACAGCAGGCCGCGCGCACGGCACAGGCGCGAGATCGCCTCCAGTTCGGCACGGCGGTAGATCGTGCCCAGCTCAGTGGTATCGGAGACATACACCAGCTTCGGCTGCACGAGGTGTTCGTTGTCGTGCACGGCCAGCAGCGCTTCGATGGCTCCCGGCGTCAGCTTGCCGTCCACGCCCGGCGCGGTGAGTACCTTGTGGCCGGTCAGCTCGATCGCACCGGTCTCGTGCACGGCGATATGCCCGCTCTCGGCAGCGATCACCGCCTGATGCGGGCGCAGGAATGCGCCCAGCGCGGTGAGGTTGGTCTGCGTGCCGCCGGCCAGCAGGTGCACCTGCGCCTGCGGCTGCGCGCAGGCGGCACGGATCAGTTCGGCCGCGCGTGCGCTATGCCGGTCCAGTCCATAGCCGGCGTTCTGCTCGCCGCTGGCGCTGGCAAGCGCCTGCAGCAGGCGCGGGTGCGCGCCTTCGCTGTAATCGTTGCGGAACCCGATCCGCGCAGCCACCGCGTCCATCACAGCCCCTTCGCCGCCTGGGCGACGGCGCGGAACAGCGCGCGGCCCTTGTTCATCGTTTCCTGCCATTCGGCGTCCGGGTCGGAGTCGTACACGACACCGCCGCCGGCCTGCACGTAAAGATGCCCGTCCTGGATCACGGCGGTGCGGATGGCGATGGCGGTATCTGCATCGCCGTGCCAGCCGATGTAGCCCACCGCGCCGGAATACACGTTGCGCCGCACCGGCTCCAGCTCGCGGATGATCTCCAGCGCGCGGATCTTCGGCGCGCCACTCACGGTGCCCGCCGGGAACGTGGCACGCAGCACGTCGCTGTAGCTCAGCCCGGCCTTCAGCTTGCCGGTCACCTCGCTGACGATATGCATCACGTGGCTGTAGCGCTCGATCACGAACTGCTCGCCCACTTCCACCGTGCCCGGTTCGGCGACGCGGCCCACATCGTTGCGGCCCAGGTCGATCAGCATCACGTGTTCGGCACGCTCCTTCGGGTCGGCCAGCAGTTCGGCTTCCAGCGCGGCGTCCTGCTCGGGCGTGGCGCCGCGCGGACGGGTGCCGGCGATGGGCCGCACGGTGACCACGCCATCGCGCAGGCGCGCGAGGATTTCCGGCGAGGAACCCACCACCTGGGTGCCGCCCACGTCGATGTAGTACATGTACGGCGAAGGGTTCAGCGCGCGCAGGGCGCGGTACACATCGATCGGCCGCGCGCGGAACGGCACGCGCAGGCGCTGGCTCGGCACCACCTGGAAGATGTCGCCGGCGCGCACGTATTCCTGCGCCTTGCGCACCACCTCGTGGTACTGCTCGCGGGTGAAGGAGGAGCGGAAATCCTGCTCGTCGATCGCATCGGACACCTGCGCCTGCGGATAACCCGCACCAGCCTGGCGCAGCCGGTGCGCCAGTTCGTCGAGGCGACGGTTGGCACGCGCGAAAGCCTGCGGCTGGCGCGGGTCGGCATGCACGATGAGGTACAGGCGGCCCTTGAGGTTGTCGAACACCGCCAGTTCTTCGGACAGCATCAGCAGGATGTCCGGGGTACCGAGCTCGTCGGGCTTGTCACCGGCAGCCAGGCGCGGCTCGATGTACTGGATGCATTCGAAGCCGAACCAACCCACCAGCCCGCCGGTGAACCCGGGAAGTCCCGCGAACTGCGGGACCGAATGCTCGGCGCGCAGCGCCTCCACCTCGGCGAGCGGGTCGGCGACCGCGCGGGTCTCCACCACTTCGCCCAGCTCGCTCACTTCCAGCGTGTGACCACGGAAGCTGTACACGCGCCGCGCAGGCAGGCCGATGATCGAATAGCGACCGAAGCGCTCGCCGCCCTCGACCGATTCGAACAGATAGGTATGCGGGCCGTCGGCGAGCTTCAGGTAGACCGAAAGCGGCGTGTCCAGGTCGGACAGCACTTCACGGACGACGGGGATGCGGGTGTGGCCTTCAGCGGCCTGCTGCTGGAACTGCTCGGCAGTGATCAAGACGACTTTCCTTCCGGGAGGCTGCGGTGCGGGGACGGACGACGGCAACGGGCCACCATCGCCACCAGCGGCGAGCGGAAGAGAAGGAACGCGGGGTCGTCAGAGTGGACACCGCCTCACTTTAACCCAAACCCGTGGCCGGTGTGGGCGTGGTAACGCACGAAACCGTCAGGCCGATACCAGCGGGCAATCTGCCGGCAGGTGCATGCGCAGCCGGTGGCGCACGCATTCGATGCGGAAATGCTGCGCGGTGACCGGCTCGCCGTCGAGGTTGAGTACCAGTGGCGCGGGGGCGTCGATCTCCAGCCAGGGCAGCTGCCGGCGCTCGGCCACCCGCTCCAGCGCCGCGCGCTTGCCACCGCGCACCAGCGTCCCGAGCGTGGCGGCGACCTCGCCGGCGAGGTCCGGGATCACAGTCACCTCGAGCAGGCCGTCGTCGATGAGCGCGTCCGGGCACAGCGCCTGCCCACCACCGGCCTGGCGGCCATTGCCCACGCCCAGCGCGATGAAGCCGCCTTCCCAGGCGAACTGCGGCCCGCGCAGACGCGCCTGCACCGGCTCGATGCGGCCGAGTCGCGACAGGCCGGTGACGAGATAGGCCAGCCCGCCGAGCAGGTCCTTCAGGCCGTCGTCGGTCTCCACGGTGACTTGGGTGCCGAACCCGCCGCTGGCGAGGTTGGCGCACCAATAAATCTGCCCGTTCGCCTCCAGCCGGAGCAGGTCCAGCGGTTGGGCGGGACGCTCGGCGACCAGCCGCAAGGCGGCGTCCGGTTCGGCGGGAATGCCGGCCGCACTGGCGAAATCGTTGGCCGTGCCCAGCGGCAGCAGGCCCAGCGAAGGCAGTGCATCGGCCGACTCCTCGCGATGGGCCAACGTCGTGGCCACCTCGCTCAGCGTCCCGTCGCCCCCACCGGCGATCACCGCGTCCACGCCGTCGGCGATCGCCTCGGCGACATAGCGCTCGGCATCGCCACCTTCCCAGGTGACGCGCACGTCCAGGTGGATGCCGCGCCCGCGCGCGTCCTGCACCGCTTCGCGTACCGCGTCATCGCCGGCGGCCTTGCCGTTGAGGATGAGTCGCCAGCGGGTGGCCTGCATGCGGAATCCGGAAAGGGGGAGAGGCTTCGCACGCTAGCAAGCGGCCAATGCCATTGTCGTGAATGGAGTCAGCCTTGGGCGTGCGGCGCGGCGCCGTGTCATGGCGATGTCATCGACCGCCCGTAATGTGGAAGGCCATAGCAGGGACGACGGGCGGAGGCAGGATAAGCCTCCAATCTTCCGGGTCCGCCCGCATGGGCGGTTCCCCTTCGTTCAAGGCGCCGCACTCTCTCTCCTGCGGCGCAGTGGCAAGCGGCGCGCGTTCGCGTCGATCGGGCTGGCGGTCCCTCCCCCGGCAGGCACCCGGTCGACGCGACGAACGCTGGTCAGCGAACGCCGCTGGCGAAATCGCGCAGGGCCTGGCCTTCCATCCGGTACACCGTCCACTCGTCCATCGGCCGTGCGCCGGCCGCGCGGTAGAAGTCGATGGCCGGCTGGTTCCAGTCCAGCACCGACCATTCGAAACGCCCGCAGCCGCGCTCCACCGCCAGCCGGGCCAGGTGGCGCAGCAGTGCCAGGCCGGCCCCGCGGCCACGATGCTCCGGGCGCACGAACAGGTCTTCCAGGTAGATGCCGTTGCGGCCCAGCCATGTCGAGTAGTTGAAGAAATACACGGCGAACCCGACCGCCTCGCCATCCTGCTCGCACACCAGTGCGTGGGCGGTGGCGCCTTCGTCGAACAGGCTCGCGCGCAGGTCTTCCACGGTGGCTTTCACCGCGTGCGGCTCGCGCTCGTAAACCGCCAGCGCGGTGACCAGCTCGTGCAGCAGCGCCGCGTCTTCCGGCGTGGCGGCACGGATGCGCGGCGCGCCGCTCATCGGGCGGCCGCCACAGCCTTGCGCATCTTGCCAATGACCTCGGCGTAGTCCGGTGCATTGAAGATCGCCGAGCCGGCGACGAAGGTATCCGCACCGGCGGCGGCGATCTGCCCGATGTTGTCGGCCTTGACCCCGCCGTCGATCTCCAGGCGAATCGGCTTGCCGGTGGCGTCGATCTTGCGACGCACTGCGCGCAGCTTGTCCAGCGCCGAAGGAATGAAGGCCTGCCCGCCGAAACCCGGATTCACCGACATCAGCAGCACCATGTCCAGGTCTTCCAGTACCCAGTCGAGGAAATCCACCGGCGTGGCCGGGTTGAGCACCAGCCCGGCCTTGCAGCCGTGCGACTTGATCAGCTGGACGGTGCGGTGGACGTGACGGCTGGCCTCCGGGTGGAAGCTGATGTACGTCGCCCCGGCCTCGGCGAAATCCGGGATCAGGCGGTCCACCGGCTCCACCATCAGGTGCACGTCGATCGGCGCGGTGACGCCATGCTTGCGCAGCGCCTGGCACACCATCGGGCCGATGGTGAGGTTCGGCACGTAGTGGTTGTCCATCACGTCGAAGTGCACCCAGTCGGCGCCGGCGGCGATGACGTTGTCCACCTCTTCGCCAAGCCGGGCGAAATCGGCCGAAAGGATGGACGGGGCGATGATGCAATCGGACATGGCGGTCTCCAGGAGGGGATCAGCGCCGGCGGCGGCGCTGGATGCGGTCGTAGGCGGCGTTGATCTGGCTGGCGCGGCGCTCGGCCTGGCGACGCGCCTCGGGGGCCGCGCGGGCCACCTTGTCCGGATGGAACTGCGATATCAGGCGGCGGTAGGCCAGGTCGATCTCCGCGGCGGTGGCGTCGGAGGTCAGCCCGAGCTCGCGATAAGGGTCGTCGCGCTCGCTGCTGAACCAGCCACGGTCGAAGGCGTGGCCGACGAGCAGGCCGATCACCGCGCCCAGCAGCGGGCTGGGCCGGCACAGCAGGGCACCAATGAGAAAACCCAGCAATTTTCCGTACCTGGGCATGCGTCGACAGGGGTCGCGGGACAGGGCCGGCCATTCTACGCCAGCGGCGCGTCGGGCCTGGCCTGACGGGAGGTGTCCGGGCCCGGCCGGACGCCGCCGCCGGCAGCTGGCCCACGGCCCCCCATCCGGCCCCGAAGCGCCGTACACTACGCGGCCCGCTGTCGCCGCCGCGGGCCCGACGGGTCCCGGGGACAGCGCCAATGCGAAGTCCTTAGGAGTGCCTGTGTCGACCACGCTGTTGCAATCCGATCTCCCCGGCCTGCCCTTGCGTCACCGCGGCAAGGTTCGCGATGTGTTCGATATCCCCCGCGAGCGCCTGCCCGCCGACGCCCCGCCGGGCGACTACCTGCTGATGGTCGCCACCGACCGCCTCTCCGCGTTCGACGTGGTGCTGCCCGACCCGATCCCGGGCAAGGGCGAGATGCTCTGCCAGGTCTCCAACTTCTGGTTCAAGAAGACCGAACACCTGATGCCGAACCACCTCACCGGCATCGACGTGGCCAGCGTGCTGCCCGACGGCGTGGACAAGGCGCTGTACGCCAAGCGCGCGGTGGTGACGCGCAAGCTCAAGCCGGTGCCGGTGGAGGCGATCGCCCGCGGCTACCTGATCGGCAGCGGCTGGAAGGATTACCAGCGCACCGGCAAGGTCAGCGGCATCGAGCTGCCGGACGGCCTGCGCCAGGCGCAGAAGCTGCCCGAGCCGATCTTCACCCCGTCCACCAAGGCCGCCGTCGGCGACCACGACGAGAACATCGATTTCGACGCGATGGTGAAAACCGTCGGCGCCGAACTGGCCGAGCGCGTGCGCGATGCGACGCTGCGCATCTACCGCTTCGCGGCCGATTTCGCCGCCGAGCGCGGCATCCTGCTGGCGGACACGAAGTTCGAGTTCGGTACCGACGCCGACGGCCGCCTGTACATCATGGACGAAATGCTGACCCCGGATTCCTCGCGCTACTGGCCTGCCGACCAGTACGAGGTGGGCACCAGCCCGCCGAGCTACGACAAGCAGTTCGTGCGCGACTACCTGGAAACGCTGGACTGGAACAAGACCGCGCCGGGGCCGACGCTGCCGGCCGAAGTCATCGCCCGCACGCGGGCGAAGTACGCCGAAGCGCTGGAGAAGCTGGCCGGGATCTCGGTCGATTGAACGGAAGGGGCGCGCGAGCGCCCCTTCTGCTTTCTGGCAGGGCTTCCTTGCGTAGGAGCGGCTTCAGCCGCGACCGCATGATTCCCGGGCGCGGCTGAAGCCGCTCCTACACACGAGGCGACTCGGCGTTATCCTTGGCTGATTCCTGGGAGGGAACATGGACATCTCCGCCGCGCGCCCCATCGACCGCTTCTTCGCCAGCTATTCCGCCGACCATCGCAACGAGCTCAACCAGCACATCCACGTGGTCGCCGTGCCGGCCATCCTGTGGTCGGTGGTGGCGCTACTGTGGTGCATCCCGGTCGGCGGCACGCTGCTGCGCAGCGGCATCTGGGCGGCGCTGGCGATGTTCGCCGCGTGGATGTTCTACAACCGGCTCTCGCGCCGCATGGGCCTGGGCATGCTGGCGGTGTTCTTCTTCTGCGGATGCCTGTGCCGCCTGCTGGAAATGCGCATCGGCCTGCAAAACCTGCTCTGGCTGGCCATCGGCGTGTTCGTGGTGGCGTGGATCGCGCAGTTCATCGGCCACAAGTTCGAAGGCCGCAAGCCCAGCTTCCTCACCGACCTGGTGTACCTGTTGATCGGCCCGGCCTGGGTGCTGGCCAAGCTCTACCGCCGCATGGGCTGGCGCTACTGAGCCGCGGTCAGGCGCCCACTTCCGCCGCGCCCGGCGAAAAGCCGCGTGGCGCGTATCCGAAATCGCGCCTTGCCGGTGCCAGGTCGAACACCAGGTCTGCCCGCATGCGCCGCAGTGCCTCGGCATTGAGCCCCCGCAGGCGGCCGGTGGCGTGCGCCAGGCGCAACAGGCCAGCAAACAGGGGCGTGGGCACGCGGTGGAGCGTGGCCGGCGGCGACAACGCCCGCAGCACGCGCGCCACCATCTGGTCGTAAGACAGCACCTCGCCGCCGCCCACTGCATAGGCGCGCTGGTGCGTGGCCGGCGCCGCCCACGCGGTCAGCGCGGCGTCGGCGAGGTCGTCCACATGCACCGGCTGGCGCAGGCCGGCGGCACTGCGCGGCAGCACGAAGCGGCCGTGCCGGCGCGCCATCGTGGCGATGACGCTCAACGTGGCATCGCGGCCGGCGCCGTAGACCAGGGTCGGGCGCAGTACGGTGGCAGCGGTGCCACGCGCGGCGGCGGCGGCGAACAAGGTGGCCTCGGCCTCGGCGAGGCGACGGGCAACATCGCGCTCACCCGCGTCGGATGAATCGGCCTTCACTTCCACGCTGGTCGAGCCGAAGGCTATGACCCGCGCCGGTGCGCCGGACTGGCCCGCGAACCAGCGCGCGAAATGGTCGAGCGGGCCGCAGCTGAAGACCACCTCCACCCCGGCTGGCACCGCGCCCGCCTCGGACAGTCCGCCCTCCTGCCAGACCAGCCCGGGCCGCGTCGCGCGCGGCTGCCGCGACCAGGCGGTGACCTCCACCCCATCAGCGAGCAGGCGCTCGAGCACGCGTTCGCCGATCTGCCCGCTGCCGCCGAACAGCCAGGCATGGCACGGCGAAGAAGACGGGGAACGCGTGGCATCGGTCGACATGCGGCCATGATACCGGCGCCTCACACGCGGCAGCGTAGACTCCAGCGCGCGCCCCCGCCTGGAGTGATGTGATGTCCGGCATTCCTGTCGTACCGCCTTCCTCGCTGCTGCTGGCCACCGACCTGAGCGCCCGCGGCGACCGCGCCTTTGATCGCGCCGTGCAACTGGCACGGCAGTGGGACGCCCGACTGGTCGTCGCGACGGTGCTGCCTTCCACGCAGGAGCTGGACTTCCACGACCCCATCCTCGGCTCGCCACCGTGGCAGCGCCCGGCGGTGCTCTCGCAGCTGGTCGAGCGGCGCCTGCGGCGGGACCTGGCGGTGGACGATATCGACCTGGAAGTGCAGGTCGAACATGGTGCGGTCGGGCCGGCGCTGCTGCGCGTCGCGCAATCGCACGGCTGCGGGTTGATCGTGGCTGGCGTGGCGCGCAACGCGTTGTTCACCCAGCCCAGCCTCGGCTCCTCGGTAGGCTGGCTCTCGCGCCATGCCACGCAGCCGCTGCTGGTGGTGCATCGCCGCGTGCACGGGCCGTATCGCAGCCTGGCGTGGGCAAGCGATCTCTCCCCCACCGCCACGCGCGCCCTGCACGAAGCCCTCGCGTTGTTCGGCGATCCGGTCAGGCTCACGGCGCTGCATGCCTTCCAGGTCCCGCGGCTGGGCCAGCGTGACGCGCATGCGGCCACGGCCGTGGCGCAGGCCCGCACGCGCGCGCAGGACGCCCTGCATGATGGCCTTGACGCACTCGGCCTGCCCACCTCGCTGCGCGGGCGGATGGAATCGGTGGTGAGCGATGCCGAACCCTCGCGCCTGGTGCGCGACTACGTGCGCGACCACGACACCGATCTGGTCGTGGTCGGCGGACACGGGCGCAGCGCGCTGACGGGGCTGCTGCTGGGCGATGTCGCCGGGCGCATCCTCAACAGCGTGCAGACCGACACGCTGTTCGTACGTGATCGCGGCGAGCCGGCCGCCGCAGCGCATGCCGCCTCCTGAGCAGCGCCGCGCCCAAACCGAACGCGCCATTCATTTCCCGCGCCGGCCGCGCGCGTTGCGCTGTTAGACTCGGGCCATTGCTCGTGCATCGCCCGATACAAGGCCCGATCCCTGCATGATCCCGTTTCTCGAAATCCTGCTGGCGCTGCCCTTCCTGGCCGCCGCGGCGATCGCCGCGCTGCGTGCCTGGCCGCGCCCGGCATTGGCCTGGCTGGCGGGCGCCGCGCCGTTGCTGGGCCTGGTAGTGCTGGCATGGCTGGCGCCGGCCGTGTTCGGCGGCCATGTGGTGCGCGGCGAGCACGCCTGGCTGCCGCAAGTCGGCTTGAGCTTCGCGCTGCGCCTGGATGGCCTGGCTTGGATGTTCGCCGTGCTGGTGCTGGCGATCGGCGCACTGGTGGTGATGTACGCGCGTTACTACCTCTCGCGCGAGGACAGCACGGCGCGTTTCTACGCCTTCCTGCTGTTGTTCATGGGTGCGATGCTCGGGCTGGTGCTGTCCAGCAACCTGCTGCTGTTGCTGGTGTTCTGGGAACTGACCAGCCTCAGTTCCTTCCTGCTGATCGGCTTCTGGACGCACCGCTCGGACGCGCGCGAGGGCGCACGCATGGCGTTGGTCATCACCGGCGGCGGCGGGCTGGCGCTGCTGGGCGGCGTGCTGCTGATCGGCCGCATCGTCGGCAGCTACGACCTGGACGTGGTGCTTGCTTCCGGCCAGGCGCTGCGCGCCAGCCCTCTGTACCCGGCGGCATTGTTCCTGGTGCTGGGCGGCGTCTTTACCAAGAGCGCGCAGTTCCCGTTCCAGTTCTGGCTGCCACACGCGATGGCCGCGCCCACGCCGGTGTCCGCGTACCTGCACTCGGCGACGATGGTGAAGGCTGGCGTGTTCCTGCTGGCGCGGCTGCATCCGGCACTGGCCGGCAGCGAATTGTTCTTCTACACGGTCAGCGGTATCGGCGCGGTCACGCTGGTGCTGGGCGCATGGCATGCGATCTTCCAGCACGACCTGAAGGGCCTGCTCGCCTACTCGACCATTTCCCACCTCGGGTTGATCACGATGCTGTTCGGCCTGTCCACGCCGATGGCGGTGGTGGCTGGCGTGTTCCATATCCTCAACCACGCCGTGTTCAAGGCCTCGCTGTTCATGGCCGCGGGCATCATCGACCACGAGACCGGCACGCGCGACATGCGCCGGCTTGGCAACCTGCGCCGCTACCTGCCGGTCACCAGCGCGCTGGCCATCGTCGCCTCGCTGGCCATGGCCGGCATCCCGCTGCTCAACGGCTTCCTGTCCAAGGAAATGTTCTTCGCCGTGGCGCTGGAGACCGAAGCGCCGGCGCCGATGCGGGTATTCACCTCGGTGGCCGCTTTGCTGGCCGGCGTGCTCGGCGTGGCCTACAGCCTGCGCTTCGTCCACGACACCTTCTTCGGGCAGGGCCCGCGCCAGCTCGACCACCTGCCGCACGAGCCACCGCGCTGGATGCGCATTCCCGTCGCCGTCCTGGTTGCGGTCTGCGTGGCGGTGGGCATCGTTCCCGGCCTGACCGTGGCACCGGTGCTGCGCGTGGCGGCCGGTGCAATCCTCGGCCCGCAGCTGCCTGAATACAGCCTGTCGATGTGGCATGGGCTGAACTGGCCGCTGGCGATGAGCTTCGCCGGCGTGGTCGGCGGTGTGGCGCTGTATTTCGGCCTGCGCCGGCTGCTGGACTTGTACGCGGTCTCCACGCGCTCGCAGGGCAAGGCGCTGTTCCAGTGGCAACTGGATGCCCTTTCCGGGCTGGCGCTGCGCTTCACCTCGCTGATTGTCGATGGCCGGCTGCAGCGCATGCTGTTGCTGCTGGTGCTGGCCGCGCTGGCGGTCGGCGTGGCGCCTTTCATCGGCGAAGGCGCGCTCCCGGCCTGGGCGGCGCCGCAGCCGATCCCGCTGCTCGGTTGGGCGCTGTGGCTGCTGCTGGTGGCCTGCACGCTCGGCGGCCTGTTCCTGCACCGCCAGCGCCTGCTGGCGGTGATGGTCATCGGCGGCACCGGCTTGGCGGTGAGCCTGGTATTCGTGTTCTTGTCCGCGCCGGACCTGGCATTGACCCAGCTGCTGGTAGAGATGGTCACGCTCACGCTGATGCTGCTGGCGATGAACTACCTGCCGAACGGCTCACCGCCGGAACGCGGGCGGTGGCGTCGCTGGCGCGATGCGGCCATCGCCATTGCCTGCGGTACCGGCCTGGCGGCACTGTCCTATGCGCTGATGACCCGGCCCAGCCGCACCATGGCCGGCGAGATGCTGGCGCGCGCGTTGCCCGAAGCGTACGGCCACAACGTGGTCAACGTGATCCTGGTGGACTTCCGCGGCTTCGATACCTTCGGCGAGATCTGCGTGTTCGCCATCGCCGGGCTCGTGGTGCACGCGCTGCTGCGGCGCGCGCGCATGGCGCCGGAGAAGGTCATGCCCGGCCCGCCGATCAAGCTGCCGGTCCCCGCCGATCTCACCCAGCTGCTGTTCCCGCTGACCCTCACCGTCTCGGTGTTCCTGTTCCTGCGCGGCCACAATGCGCCCGGTGGCGGCTTCATCGCCGGCCTGGTGCTGGCCGTGCCGCTGCTGATGCAGTACGTCATCCAGGGCACCGAGTCGGTGGAATCGCGCTTCGGCTTCGATTACGTGCGTTGCATCGGCGTGGGCCTGGCCATCGCGCTGGTCAGTGGCGCGGCGTCGATGCTGTTCGGCGTGCCGTTCCTCACCAGCGGCCATGCCGAGCTGGCGTTGCCGCTCATCGGCACGCTCGAGCTGGCCAGCGCGATGGGCTTCGATACCGGCGTGTACCTGGTGGTGTTCGGTTCGGCGATGTTGATGCTCTCGATGATGGGCACGGTGAAACCTTCGCTGACACGCCGCTCGCATCGCGGCGAGATCGACCCGGCGCTGCGTTCGCCGCTGACCGGAGGCCGCGCCTGATGGAACTCGCCCTGGCCACCGCCATCGGCATCCTGACCGCCTGCGGCATCTATCTGCTGCTGCGTGCGCGCAGCTTCGACGTGATCCTCGGGCTGACCTTCCTGTCCTACGCGACCAACCTGCTGATCTTCGCCGGCGGCCGCCTGCGCGAAGGACAGGCGCCGGTATTGCGCGACGGCGTGGCGCCCACGCTGGCGCAGCACACCGACCCGTTGCCGCAGGCGCTGGTGCTGACCGCCATCGTCATCGCCTTCGCGATGACCGCGGTGAGCCTGGTGCTGGCCATGCGCAGCCGCGCCGACAACGGCAGCGACCATGTGGACGGGCATGAGGAAGATCCGCCGGCAGCGCGGACCCACGACGGGGAGGACGGGCGTTGAACCACCTGCCGATCCTGCCGGTGCTGATCCCGCTGTTGGGTGCCATCGTCTCGCTGTTCGTCGAACACCGCCGCTTCGGCGCGCGCACGCAACGCGGCGTGGCATGGGTCAGCGTGGCGTTGCTGGCCATCGCGGTGGTGGCGGTGTTCCAGGCCACTGCCGGGGGCCGGATTCTGGTCTACCTGCTGGGCGACTGGCCTTCCCGGCTGGGCATCGCGCTGGTGGCTGATCGCCTTTCGGCCTGGATGCTGCTCACCACGCTGTGCCTGGCGGTGGCCTGCCTTTTGCACGCCAGCGCCGGGTGGGACCGCCGCGCACCGCACTTCCACGCGCTGTTCCAGTTCCAGCTGATGGGCCTCAACGGCGCGTTCCTCACCGGTGACATCTTCAACCTGTTCGTCTTCTTCGAGGTGATGCTGATCGCCTCCTACGGGCTGCTGGTAAGCGGTGGACGCGGGTTGCGCATGCGCGTGGGCCTGCACTACGTGGTGTTCAACGTCACCGCCTCCACGCTGTTCCTGATTGCGCTGGGCCTGCTCTACGCGTTGCTCGGTTCGCTCAACATGGCCGAGCTCTCCCAGCGCATCGCGCAGCTGCCGGCCGCCGAACTGCCACTGGCACGCGCCGCGCTCGGCCTGCTGCTGCTGGTGTTCTGCAGCAAGGCGGCGCTGTTGCCGCTGTACCTGTGGTTGCCTGAAGCGTATTCGCGCGCGCCGGCCGCCGTGGCCGCGCTGTTCGCGGTGATGACCAAGGTCGGCCTGTACGCGGTGCTGCGGGTGAGCCTGATGTGGTTCGGCCCGCACGCCGGCCCGCTGCAGGGCTTCGGGCGCACGGCGTTGCTGTACGCCGGCATCGCCACGCTGGTACTGGCCGCGTTCGGGGTGATGACGGCCACGCGGTTGCGCGTGCTTGTCGCCTATCTGGTGGTGCTGTCGGCGGCCACGTTGTTCATCGCCTTCTCGCTGGACGATACCGGCGCGATCGCCGCGGGCCTGTACTACCTGCCACACAGCACGTTCGCCACCGCCGCGCTTTTCCTCATCGCCGACCTGGTGCGCCGCCGCCGGGGCGATGCCAGCGACCGCAAGGCCATTGTCGCGCCACTGCCGGGCCGCGCGGTGCCGGGCACGCTGTATTTCATCGCCGCCGTGGCAGTGGCGGGCCTGCCGCCGCTGTCCGGCTTCCTGGCAAAGGTCGCGCTGCTGGCGCACGTGCCCGACACGCAGGTCGCGCCGGTATGGGCGGCGGTGATCGGCGGCAGCCTGCTGGTGGTGATTGGCCTGACGCGCGCGGGCATCCGCCTGTTCTGGCGCGTGCCTGACGTGCCGCCCGGCGTCGCGCCGGTGCCTACACCGCGGCGCGCGCGCCTGCGCCCTGCCGAGACCGCTGCCACGCTCCTGCTGCTGGCCTACCTGCTGGCGATGACAGTAGCCGCCGGGCCGCTGATGCGGCATACCGATGCGATGGCGCAGCAACTGCGGCAGGTGGATGATTACGTGCGGGTGCTGCGCGACACCCCTCCCGTGACGAGGCAGCCATGATGTCCTCCAATGCCCGCCCATGGTGGCGCCGCCTGTATCCCTCGCTGCCGCTGAGCGCGACGATCTTCGCGTTCTGGCTGATGCTCACCGACAGCCTGGGCCTGGGCGCGGCGATCATGGGCCTGTTCATGGCCACCGTGGTGCCGCCGTTCGCCGCGCGCCTGGATCGCGAGTTCGCCCGCATCGGCTCGCTGCGGCCGATCCCGAAGATGCTGCTGGTCGCCGGCTGGGACATCGTGCGTTCGAACGTGCGGGTGGCCGGGCAGGTGCTGGGCCGCGAATCGGCGATCCATCCCGGCTTCATCTGGGTGCCGCTGGACATGGCCAACATCCACGGCATCGCCGCATTGACCAGCATGATCACGCTCACGCCGGGCACCGTCTCGGCCGAGCTGTCCGCCGACCGTCGTTACCTGCTCGTGCATGTGCTGCACCTGGACGACCCGGACGCGCTGATCGCCGAGATCAAGCAGCGCTACGAGAAGCCACTGAGGGAGATCTTCCCGTGACCGGCCACATCTTCATCGAGACCACCATCGTGGTGTGCATGCATGTCGTCGGGTTGGCGATGATGATGGCGCTGTGGCGGCTGCTGCGCGGCCCCACGTTGCCGGACCGCATCCTGGCACTGGACACGCTGTCGGTCACCGCGATTGCCGAGCTGATGCTGTTCGGCATGCACCTGGATTCGCCGATCTACTTCGAGGCCGCGCTGGTGATCGCCATGCTCGGCTTCGGCAGCACGGTCGTGCTGAGCAAGTTCGTGCTGCGCCGGGATATCGTCGAATGATCGCGCTGATCGAATACGTGCTGTCCGCGCTGCTGATCGTGGGCACGTTCTTCATCCTGATCGGCGCGCTGGGGCTGGTGAAGCTGTCGGACTTCTTCAAGCGCCTGCATGCGCCGACCAAGGCCAGCACGTTGGGCGTGGGCTGCGTGTTGCTGGCCTCGGTGGGCTACCACCTGCTGCTGGGCGAAGACCCGCAGCCGCGCGAGCTGCTGATCACCGCATTCCTTTTCATCACCGCGCCGATCAGCGCCTACATGATGGCCAGGACGGCGTTGTCGCTGAGGCTGGCCGAACGGCCGCGCGAGCCTTCCGCGCAGGACCCCGACAGGCCGCCGTCAGCCGACCAGCAGTAGCTCCAGCACTATCCAGCCGCAAAACGCGCCGAACAGGATCGCGCCTTCGATGCGGCTGATGCGCAGGTCACCGCGCAGCATCGGGTAGAGCACCAGCGCGAAGGCGATGGCCGCCGGCAGTTCCAACCGCACGAAAGAAGCCGGCAGCGCGAGCGGGCGCCACGCGGCCATGCCGCCGATGATTACCAGCAGGTTGAAGAGGCTCGAGCCGATGACATGGCCGACGACCATGTCGCCCTGCCCTCGACGCGCCGCGGTGACCGCCGCGACCATTTCCGGCACCGCCGTGGCGATGGCCACCGGCAACAGGCCGACCAGCAGCGGCGACAACCCCAGCGCAATGCCAAGCTGCGGCGCGGGCTTCACCACCAGGCCCGCGCCGAAGTACAGCAGCAGCAAGGCGACCACCAACCGCAGCAGGTTGAGCTGCAACTCGGTGCGGGTCATCGCGAAGGTTTCGACCGTCTCGCGCACGGCCGCGGTCTCGCGACGCCCACGCCCCGGCAGCAGCGCCAGCAGCACGGCGAAGACCACCAGCAGCAAGACGCCCTCGAGACGGCCGATGGCGCCGTCGAGCCCGAAGCCGATCACCGCCAACGTGGCGGCGATCAGCAGGACGAGCAGCGGCGCCAGCAGGCGCATGCGCACCGCCAGCGGCGCGACCATCGCCGCCACGCCGAGCGTCAGGCCCACGTTGGCGATATTGCTGCCGACCGCGTTGCCCAGCGCCAGCTCTTCCATTCCCGCCGCGAACGCGCGGGCGTTGACCGCCAGTTCCGGCAGCGAGGTGCCGAAGGCGACCAGCAGCAGGCCGGCCAGGAAAGGCGAAGCGCCGACGCGTTGGGCCAGCCCGGAGGCGGCCTTGACGATGGAATCGCCCCCGAGGGCGAGCAATACGACGCCCAGCAGGAAACTTCCCGTTGCCGCTAGCGTGGCACTTTGCATGAACCCGGCCTCCCTGTGATTGCGGCGATTCTCACCCCAAGGCCTGCGCCAGGCCAGCGCCGACGGTCATCAGCCGCAGCCTTCGACGTAGTCGACCTGCGGCGGCAGGCCCACGTGCCACCGCGTGACCTGCCCGCTGGCATCGGTTTCGAACACCAGCACGCCTGGCTGTCCGTCCTGCGTGACACGCAAGGTGTGGGCGCCTTCTTCGTACTTGTGCGGCTGGGTCTGGACGTGGCCGGCATACAGCGTGGTGATATCGGCCTCGGGCATGCCTGCACGCCCGCCGCCCGGCGCGAGTTCCTTGGGATTGCTGCTGTCGTAGCGCACCAGCTTGGCGCCTTCCATCATGAAGCCGAAGCTGCGGTCCTCGACGGCCCATTTCGGGCGCAGGTAATAGCAGCCCTCCGCGCCGTTGGCCGTATCGGGCGCACCTTCCAGCTGGCCACCCCAGGCCTGCCTGACCTGGTCCGCATCCATGCCGAAGCGGACATCGCCGTAGCCGTCCCAACGCGCAAGCACCTGGCCGCCCTGCTGCAGGCGGGGCGGCAGCGTGCCAGGGGGCGCGGTGGCGGGCGGCACGTCGCCGCTCGGCTGGTCGGCACCGGCCTGGGTGGCTTCGGCCTGCGTGGCAGCCTCGTCCTGCGCAGGCGCCACCTTCTCCGGCGCGCGTTGGCAGGCCGCGAGCAGCGGCAGGCAGAGCAGCAGTGTGGACACAGGACGCTTCATCGGCTTCCCCGGCACGATTGACGCGCACAGGCTAACCTCCGGTGGCGTGAACACCATGTAGGAGCGGGCTTCAGCCGCAGGTGGCATCAGCGCAACGAGACGCCGAGCCCCCGGATGCCACGTCGACTCAGGGCGCGACGAAGTGCTTCTTCAACCCCGCCCAGCACTGCTGGTAATCGCGCTGCCGGTGCGCCGCGTCCATCGCCTGCGCGGTCGGCCGCAGCACGCCGCGCGTCTCGAACATGAAGGCCATGGTGCCGGCGATCACATCCGGCTTGGACAGGTCCGCCGCCGACGCTTTCTCAAACGTCGCCGCATCCGGCCCATGCCCGCTCATGCAGTTGTGCAGCGACGCACCGCCGGGCGCAAAGCCTTCGGCCTTGGCGTCGTACACGCCGTGCACCAGCCCCATGAATTCGCTGGCGACATTCCGATGGAACCACGGCGGGCGGAACGTGTGTTGCGCCACCAGCCAACGCGGCGGGAAGATCGCGAAATCCACGTTCGCCGTGCCCGGCACTTCGCTGGGCGCGGTCAGCACGGTGAAGATGCTCGGGTCTGGATGATCGAAGCTGATCGAGCCGATCACGTTGAAACGGCGCAGGTCGTAGCGATACGGCGCGTAGTTGCCATGCCAGGCGACGACGTCCAGCGGCGAGTGGCCGATGTCCGCGCGCCACAACGCACCTTCGAACTTGGCGATCAGTTCGAACGCGCCCTCCACGTCCTCGTAGGCCGCCTGGGGCGTTTCGAAATCGCGCGGGTTCGCCAGCCCATTGGCGCCGATCGGGCCGAGGTCGGGCAGGCGCAACAGCGCGCCGAAGTTCTCGCAGACGTAGCCCCGCGCCTCGCCATCCGGCAATTCGACCCGGAAGCGCACGCCGCGCGGAATCACCGCGACCTGTTGCGGCTCGATCTCCAGCACGCCCAGCTCGGTGAGCAGGCGCAGGCGGCCCAGTTGCGGCACGACCAGCAGCTCGCCATCGGCGTCGTAGAAATAGCGGCCGCGCATGTCGGCATTGGCCGCGTACAAATGGATGCCGACACCGGCATGCGCCGAGGGGCTGCCATTGCCGCACATCGTGTACAGGCCATCGACGAAATCGGTCGGCGCTTCGGGCAGCGGCAGTGGGCTCCAGCGCAGCTGGTCCGGCGACACCGCGCCGCGTGCGAAATCGTTGTGCAGGCGCGGCTGCGCATACTCGCTGAAATGCCCATGCATCACTGCCGGGCGCAGCCGATACAGCCAGCTGCGGCGGTTCTGCCCGCGCGGCGCGGTGAACGCCGTGCCGGAGAGCTGCTCCGCGTACAACCCGTGCGCCACGCGCTGCGGCGAGTTCTGCCCGGCCGGCAATGCGCCGGGCACCGCCTCGGTGGCGAATTCGTTGCCGAAGCCGCTCTGGTAGCCGCGGTTCTGGTCGAGCGTGGTCATGGCGGCGTTCCTCGGCGGCAGGCGTGGGCGGCGATTACAGCACGCCGCGCTTCATCTGGTCGCGCTCGATGGACTCGAACAGCGCCTGGAAGTTGCCTTCGCCGAAGCCCTCGTTGCCCTTGCGCTGAATGATCTCGAAGAAGATCGGTCCGATGCAGTTCTCGGTGAAGATCTGCAGCAGCTTGCGCTGCTTGGTTTCCGGGTCGGCGTCGATGAGGATCTTGTTGCGGCGCAGGCGCGGCACGTCCTCGCCGTTGTCGGGGATGCGCAGGTCCACCACGTCGAAATAGGTATCCGGCGTGTCGAGGAACTGGACGCCCTGGGCGCGCATGGCCTCGACGGTGTCGTAGATGTTGTCGGTAAAGCAGGCGATGTGCTGAATGCCCTCGCCCTTGTAGGCGTCGAGGTACTCGTTGATCTGGCTCTTCGGGTCGGAGGACTCGTTGAGCGGAATGCGCACGATGCCGTCCGGCGCGGTCATCGCCTTGGACACCAGGCCGGTCTTGGCGCCCTTGATGTCGAAGTAGCGGATCTCGCGGAAGTTGAACAGCCGCTCGTAGTAGTCCGACCACTGCTGCATGTTGCCGAAGTACAGGTTGTGCGTGAGGTGGTCGATGAAGGTCAGGCCGAAACCCTTCGGGTTCTGGTCCACGCCGGGGATCGGCTCGAAGTCGGCAGCGTAGATGCTGCCGGCGTCGCCGTAGCGGTCCACCAGGTAGAGCATGCAGTCACCGATGCCCTTGACCACCGGCGCGTCGACCGCGCGGCTGGCCGGCTTGTGGTCGATGGCCGCGCCCCCGTTGGCGAGCACGCCCTCGTACACTTCGCCTGCCGGCTTGCGGAAGCGAATGGCAAAACCGCAGGCGCAGGGGCCATGCTGGGCAGCGAAGTCGGCGGCAAACGAATCCGGGTCCTCGTTGACCAGGAAATTCACCCCGCCCTGGCGGTACAGCGTGATCGGCCGCGTCTTGTGCTTCATCACCGCGGTGAAGCCCATCTTGCGGAAGTAGTCGTGGAGGTCGACGGAGCTGCCGGCCGGGGCGGCGAACTCGACGAACTCGAAGCCATCGATGCCCATCGGGTTCTCGAACGTGGTGACCTGCATGCCCAGGTTGGGTGCGGACGAGGAGTGGACTTGGGCGTTCATGGCGTACCTCCGGCTTGGACGACCCCGCCGCAGGGAACAGGTGCGGGCGGACTGAAGACCCGCGAGAATGGGCGGGTCGAGCTAGCTTCCCTTATAGTTTCACCTGAAACAACCATCAAGGTGCACTGCAACATGAGCCCACCGGAAACACCCCTGGATCGGCCCGCTGGCAGCAGCCAGCGCACCAATCGCGCGCTGTTGGACCTGGAGCAATTCCTGCCCTACCGCCTGAGCGTGTTGTCCAACCGCGTGAGCGGGAACATCGCCAGGGTCTACGGCGACCGTTATGGCCTGGTGATCCCCGAATGGCGGGTCATGACGGTGCTGGCGCTTTATCCGGGTTCCTCGGCCAGCGAGGTCTCCGACCGCACGGCGATGGACAAGGTCGCGGTGAGCCGCGCAGTGGCGCGGTTGCTGGAACGCGGCTTCATCAAGCGCGAGATGCATGGCGACGACCGCCGCCGCTCGGTGCTGGCGTTGTCGGAAACGGGGTTCGAGGCCTACGAGATCATTGCGCCGATGGTGATCGACTGTGAACGCCGCCTGCTGGCACCGCTGACCGAGGAAGAGCGCGCCACGCTCGACCGGCTGATCGACAAGCTTGCCGATGTCGGGCTGGAGAGCATGCAGGGCGGTGCGGCGCCCCTGCGCTGAGGGTTGCTTGCGGCGGTCGCGTACCGTTCCTGCGCCGGGGGATGGCGCTGTGCTTGCCGTGCTGCACGGGCCCGATGAAGCCGCTCCTACTGAGGCGAGGCAGCGACCCGCGGAGCGATCGCGAAAAAGCAGAAGGCCCGCATCACGCGGGCCTTCTTTCATCGCATGCCGGGCCTCAGGCCTTCGGCGGTGCCCACGCCTTGAGGAAGTCGAAGAACTTCTTCCGGTCGTAGCTCTTGCCCTTCTCCAGCTCGCCGGTGAACTGCGAGTGCAGCAGCTTGCCGTCGTTGTCGAGCACGAAGATATGCGGGTAGCCCTTGATCTCCGGGTACTGGGAGAGGAACGCCTGGTTCTCGTTTTCCGGGCTGTAATTCACCTTCACCCAGACGAAGTTGGCATCGCGGAAGCTGCGCAGCTCGCCGTCGCCGCCGATGAAGTCATCGAGGATGTGGCACCACGAGCACCACTCCCCGCCCACGTCGAGCAGGATGCGCTTGCCGCCGCGCTTGGCTTCGACCTTCGCGGTTTCCAGGTCGGCGACCGGGTCGCGCGCCGGGTCGAAGCTGGCGCTCAGCGCCGCCGCCGCGGCGATATCGGCGGCGGTGGGCGTGTTGCCCGACGCCACCGGCTGGGTCGGGTCTGCCACCGGCGGCTTCTGCATCGACGTATCCAGCGGCTTGGGCGCCGGCTGGGTGTCCTCGGCGTGCTGGCCGCAGCCAGCGAGGGTGAGGGCGAACAGGGCAGTGGTGAGCAGTTTCTTCATCAAGGATTCCTTACTTCACGCCGTGCATGAGTTTGTTGATCAGCGGTGCGATGAGGAACAGCAGCGCGCCGGCGCCGAGCAACAGCCAGAAGCCAAAGGTATAGCCGTCGAGCGAGGATTGCACGGTCATGCCACCTTCGCCGCTGACGTGGCCGGCGAAAATACCCGACAGGTTGTTGCCGATGCCGGTCGACAGGAACCAGCCGCCCATTCCGAAACCGACCAGGCGCACCGGCGCCAGCTTGGTCACCATCGACAGGCCGATCGGCGACAGGCACAGCTCACCCACCGACTGGATGACGTAGACCATGAACAACGTCCAGAACGGGATCTTGCCGGCGTCGCTGACCAGCGAGGACAGCGCGAACATCAGCAGCAGGAACGCCAGGCCGTTGAAGATCAGGCCCAGGCCAAACTTGCGCGGAATCGACGGGTTGGCGCGGCCCATCTTGATCCACAGCCACGCCAGGATGGGCGCGATGGTGATGATCGCCAGCGAGTTCACCGACTGGAACCAGGCCACCGGGAACGTCCAGTCGCCGAACTGGCGGTTGACGATCTTCTCGGCCAGGAAGTTGAACGAGCTGCCGGCCTGCTCGAAGAACATCCAGAACAACACGTTGAACACGAAGATCACCAGCATCGCCAGCGCGCGGTCGCGCTGCACGCTGCCTTCGCGGATGCCTTCGGCCAGGATCAGGCCGCACAGCAGCAGGAACATCGGGGTGAGCACCCACCAGTTCAGCGTTTCGGCATCGATGGTCAGCAGGAAGTAGACCGCCGGAATCGCGATCAGCGCGCCGATCAGCGTGTACAGCACGCGCAGCTTGCTCTCCCCGCCCACCGGCGGCCGGCCGATGCCCGCCAGCTGGCGGCGGCCGAACCAGAACCACACCAGGCTCAGCAGCATGCCGACACCCGAAGCGATGAACACGACCTTGTAGTCCGGCATCGCCTCGGAGCCGAAGAACTTGCTGGCCAGCGCGCCGGTCAGCACGGGCGAAATCATCGCGCCGAGGTTGATGCCCATGTAGAAGATGGTGAAGCCCGAATCGCGGCGCTCGTCGCCCACGTTGTAGAGCTTGCCCACCATCGTGGAGATGATCGGCTTGAACAGGCCGTTGCCGGCGATGATCGTCGCCAGGCCGAGCTTGAAGAGCTCCTGGCTGGACGTGGCGATCATGAACAGGCCCGCGGACATGATCGTCGCGCCCAGCAGGATCGAGCGCTGGTAACCGATCACGCGGTCGGCGACGTAGCCGCCGAAGATCGCCGCGGCGTAGACCAACGCCAGGTAGGCGCCGTAGAGCTGGTTGGCCGGCTGTTCGCCCGTACCGCTGCCGCCGTAGAACTGCTGCACGATGTACAGCACCAGCGCCCAGCGGATGCCGTAGAACGCGAAGCGCTCCCAGAACTCGGTCATGAAGAGCATCCACAACGGCTTGGGATGCCCCATCAGGGTAGTGAACTCTGGCACGGGCGCGGACGGCGGCGGATTGGAAGCGGAATTCGGCGCGACGGCGTCAACGCTCATAGAGTTTCCCTTGCGTATTCATGAAAGGCGGGGTGCCCCCGGCGGTGCCGGGGCGACGGGCGAGGATCGCCCGCGACGCGCGTTCACGTCAACGTCACGCGGCCCGCGACGCGGGAGAAGAGCCGATGCGCCCGCGCCTCGCCGTTGATCTTCGTGCAGGCGGCCATGGCCTGCCGGGTGCCCCGGGCGGCGCAGCGCAGCCCGGGCTCTCCGCCAAGCACCCTCAGCTGTCGCTGAGCCCGATGGAAGTCCGCACATCGAACAACTCGGGGAAGAATGTCAGGGCGAGGGCCTGCTGCAGGAACCCCACCCCGCTCGACCCGCCGGTCCCGCGCTTGAACCCGATCACCCGCATCACCGTGCGCATGTGGCGGAAGCGCCACAGCTGGAACTGGGTCTCCAGGTCCACCAGGTCCTCGCACAGCGAGTATTCGCGCCAGTACACGTCGGTATTCTCGTAGATGCGCTCGAACACCGGCCGCAGCGCCGGGTCGGCCACGTGGGGGGTCGTCCAGTCGCGGTCCAGGTACTGCGCGGGGATGTCGTGGCCAAACCGGCTCAGGTAGCGCAGGAACTCCTCGTACAGGCTCGGCGCCTCCAGGGTCTCGCGCAGGCGCGCCTGCCCTTCCGGGTCGTAGCCGAACACCTGCAGCATCTGTGCGTTCTTGTTGCCCAGCAGGAACTCGATGTAGCGGTACTGCAGCGACTGGAACCCCGACGCCGGGCCCAGCACGTCGCGGAAACCCATGTACTCCGAAGGTGTCAGCGTCTCCAGCACCGACCATTGCTCGGTCAGTTGCCTCAGCACCTGCTTGCTGCGCGCCAGCACCTTGCGGCATTGCCAGACCTCGTCGCGCTGCAGGTGGACGATGGCCGCGCGCAGCTCGTGCGCCAGCAGCTTCAGCCACAGCTCCGAGGTCTGGTGCTGGATGATGAAGAGCATCTCGTCATGGTGCGGCGGATCGGACAGCGGCTGCTGGGCGGTCAACAGCTGGTCCAGGCGCAGGTAGCCGCCGTAAGTCAGCCGGCCCTGCAGGTCGGTGTGGATGCCGGCTTCCAGATCACGCTGGTTCTTGTCGACGGACATGGGGGTGCACCGTGAAGGGGCGGCAAGGGTAACCCAGGCGACAGAGCACCGGACCGGGCGCTGGCCGTGGCGGGCACAGGCGCCATGGACGCCACCCGCCAGACCAGCGTTCGCGGTGCTGAAGCGGAACCCAACGAAAAACAGACCCCGGTGCGGCGTATTCACCCGGCCGCCCAGCCTTGCACCGCAGCAACACTGCAACCCATGCAGCGCAGGCACAACGTAAAAATGAACAGGCAGAATTGCTGCGTACGCAGCATGTTTCTTGCTGCGGCGCAGGAAGGACTCGGCTCACGCAGTCCTTACCATTGCGCTTCGTATCATTTGAAACTTCCTGTCGAAGGTGCAGTTCGCATGACCGTAGCCGCCCAGTTCGAGATCGAGTACCTGCAATACCTGGACGCGGACGGCCAGCCCGTGCGCGACCTGCCCGCCTCCTGCGACCCGCAGACGCTGCTGACCTTGTTCAAGCAGATGCTGTACGTGCGCACCTTCGACACCAAGGCCGTTGCCCTGCAGCGTACCGGCAAGCTGGGCACGTATGCCTCCTGCCTGGGCCACGAGGCCACCCACGTCGGCATCGGCGCCTCGATGAAGACCGGCGATGTGTTCGCCCCGAGCTACCGCGAATACGGCGCGATGTTCATGCGCGGCGTGCGTCCACGCGACGTGCTGCTGTACTGGGGTGGCGACGAGCGCGGCAACGACTATGCCCGCGACGCCGACGCCGCCATCGACTTCCCGTTCTGCGTGCCGATCTCCACCCAGTGCCTGCATGCCGCCGGCGCGGCGCTGGCGTTCAAGCTGCGCGGCGAGCAGCACGTGGCCGTCTCCAGCTGCGGCGACGGCGGCAGCTCCAAGACCGACTTCTACGCCGCGCTCAATTCGGCGGGCGCCTACAAGCTGCCGCTGATCCTGTGCGTGGTGAACAACGGCTGGGCGATCTCGGTGCCGCGCTCGGCCCAGACCGGCGCGCAGACCCTGGCCCAGAAGGGCCTGGCCGGCGGCCTGTTCTGCCTGCAGGTGGATGGCAACGACCTCATCGCCGTGCTCGAAGCCATGCGCCAGGCGCGCGAGCGCGCGCTGGCCGGCGAAGGCGGCACGGTGATCGAGTTCATGACCTACCGCCTGTCCGACCACACCACCGCCGACGACGCCCGCCGCTATCGCGGCGAGCAGGAAGTCAAGGACGCCTGGCAGGTGGAGCCGATGCTGCGCCTGCGCAAGTACCTCACCGGCCTGGGCCTGTGGAGCGAGGCGCACGAGAACGCCTGGAAGGAAGAATGCGGCGCGCGCTTGGACGAGGAGGTCAACGCCTACCTCAACACGCCCGTGCAGCCGGTCGAGGCGATGTTCGACTACCTGTACGCCGATCCGCCGCCGGACCTGCTCGCCCAGCGCGCCGCGGCGCTCGCCCTGGAGGCCCGCCATGGATGAGATCAAGCGCAATACCGCCAGCGCCACCGCTTCGCACGACGCGGCCGCCCACCACGCTGCCGAGCGAGGAAATCCCGCGATGACCGCCACGCCCATCACCCTGATCGAAGCCGTGACCCAGGCGCTGGCCTGGGAACTGGCGCACGACCCGTCGGTGCTGGTGCTGGGCGAGGACGTGGGCGTGAACGGCGGCGTGTTCCGCGCCACCGCCGGCCTGCAACAGCGCTTCGGTAGCGAGCGCGTGCTGGACACCCCGCTGGACGAAACCACCATCGCCGGCCTCACCGTCGGCCTGGCCGCGCAGGGCATGAAGCCGGTCGCCGAAGCGCAGTTCGACGGCTTCGTCTACCCGATGGTGGACCACATCATCTGCCACGCCGCGCGCCTGCGCACCCGCACCCGTGGCCGCCTGCACTGCCCGATGGTGTTGCGCGTGCCGTGGGGCGGCGGCATCCGCGCGCCGGAACACCACAGCGAAGCCAACGAGGCGATCTTCACCAACGTGCCGGGCCTGCGCGTGGTGCTGCCGTCTTCGCCGCAGCGCGCCTACGGCCTGCTGCTGGCCGCGATCCGCGAGCCGGACCCGGTGATCTACATGGAGCCCAAGCGCATCTACCGCCAGTACAAGGAAGTGGTCGTCGACGACGGCGAGGCGCTGCCGCTGGACGTGTGCTTCGTGCTGCGCGACGGCACCGACGTCACCCTGGTGGCCTGGGGCGCGCAGGTGAAGGAAGCGCTGGAAGCAGCCGACAAGCTGGCCGGCGAAGGCATCAGCGCCGAGGTCATCGACGTGGCCACGCTGCGCCCGCTGGACTTCGACACCATCGCCGAATCGGTGGCCAAGACCGGCCGCTGCGTGATCGTGCAGGAAGCGCCGAAGACCGCCGGCTTCGGCGCGGAGATCGCCGCCCGCCTGGCCGAGGAATCGATGTACGACCTGGTGGCCCCGGTCGAGCGCGTCACCGGCTACGACACCCACATCCCGCTGTTCCGCCTGGAAATGAAGTACCTGCCCAGCGTGGAACGCATCGTGGCCGCGGCGAAGAAGGCCGTGGCCGCTGGCTGACATGCGGGCGCGCCTGCTCTGCGACTACCGCACGCCGTACGCCAAGCCCATCCACTTCCGCGCCGGCCAGGTGGTCGCGCTGGGGGTGCGTGACGAGGAGTGGCCGGCGTTCGCGTGGGTCAGCCTGGAGGGTGGCCTGGCCGGCTGGGCGCCGGTGGAGTGGCTGCGGCCGCTTGGCGACGGCCGCGCCGAGGCCCTGCGCGACTACGATGCGCGTGAGTTGGAGGCCGACCGTGGCGATGCGGTGACGCTGCACCATGAACATGGCGGCTGGTGGTGGTCCGAACGCGCCGATGGCGCGCAGGGCTGGCTGCCGGCGGCCGACCTGGAACTGATGGAAGAGACCTGCCCATGAGCGACACCAAGAATTTCCACCTGCCCGACCTGGGCGAAGGCCTGCCGGACGCAACCATCGTCGAGTGGTTCGTGAAGGAAGGCGACACCATCCGCCTGGATGAACCGCTGGTCTCGATGGAGACCGCCAAGGCCGTGGTCGAAGTGCCCTCCCCGGTGTCCGGCAAGGTGCTGAAGCTGGCCGGCGGCCCGGGCGACGTGGTGGTGACCGGCAGCGTGCTGGCGCAGTTCGCGCCGGACCCGAACCTCCCGCAGCGCGCCGAAGCGCAGGACACCGGCCATTCGCACGGCCACGCGCCGTCGACCGGCGAGAAGGTGCAGGCGAAGGCCGACAAGGTGGTCGCCTCCGATGAGGGCGGCGAGATCGCCGAGAAGGGCGAGCGTGCCGACGCCGGCACCGTAGTCGGCGCGATGCAGAGCTCGGACACCGTGCACAGCGAGCAGGCGGTGGCGGTAGGCGGCGTGCGTGCCATGCCGGCGGTGCGCGCGCTGGCGAAGAAGCTGGGCGTGGACCTGTCGCGCGTGCGCGCCAGCGGCCCCGAGGGCACGGTGACGATGGGCGACGTCAAGCAGGCGGCCGCCAACGGCAGTGCTTCCGCGTCTGCCGCTGCTTCTACCCCTGCCTCTGTAGGAGCGGCTTCAGCCGCGACTGCACGCGCCCCGCAGGTCGCGACTGAAGCCGCTCCTGCAGGGGCGACGGCAGGCTGCGCGGGCATATCGGTACGCACCCCACTCTCGGCGGCTGGCAAGCCCATGCGCACGCAGCCGCCGGGCGTGAGCGCCAGCGGGCAGCCCGAGCAGCTCAAGGGTGTACGCCGCAACATGGCGCGCGTCATGGCCGACGCACACAGCAAGGTGGTCCCGACCACGCTCAACGACGACGCCGACGTCCACGCCTGGACCCCGGGCAACGACGTCACCGTGCGCCTGGTGCGCGCGATCGTGGTCGCCTGCAAGGCAGTGCCCGCGCTCAACGCCTGGTTCGAAGGCGACGCGCTCACCCGCACCCTGCATCCGCAGGTGGACGTGGGCATCGCGGTCGATACCGAGGAGGGCCTGTTCGTGCCGGCCCTGCGCAATGCCGACATGCTCGATGCACGCGGCGTGCGCGAAGGCGTCAACCGCCTGCGCCAGCAAGTCGAGGCGCGCAGCCTGCCGGCGTCGGAGCTGAGCGGCTACACCATCTCGCTGTCGAACTTCGGCATGTTCGCCGGTCGCTACGCCACCCCGGTGGTGGTGCCGCCGTGCGTGGCGATCGTGGGAGCCGGGCGCGCGCGCTACCAGCTGACCCCGGTGATGGGCGGCGTGGAAACGCACAAGGTGATTCCGCTCTCGCTGACCTTCGACCACCGCGCCGCCACCGGCGGCGAAGCGGCGCGCTTCCTGCGCGCAATGCTCGACGACCTCGCGCTGGCGCAGTAACGGCGGTACGGCCTCGTCGGAAAGGCCTGGGCATCCATGTGATGCCCGGGCCTTTCTTTTTGCCGCCTCAGCCCACCACGCGCAGCAACGCGCGCGGCGCGGCCACCGCGCGGGCAGGTTCGAGCAGATGGCGCGCCAGCTGCCGCGCAGCCACCCGCAGCTCCGGCACCGCGGTGATCTCCCACAACGCGCCGCGCAGCAGCGGGCCAATACAGTACAAGCCGGGCAGCGCACGACCGGCGGCATCGCGCACGCGGAAATCCTCGTCGACCCCCACGCCCAGGCCAAGCGGGTCCGCCTGCAGCAGCCCGGCTTCGCGCATGCCGGCGATCAACGGGTCACTGGTGCGATCGATGTCGGTATCCAGGCCGGTGGCGCGGATCAGCACGTCGTAGCGTTCAGTGCGCGATTCGTCCTCGCCGCGTCGGCGCAGCACCGCTTCCAGTCCTTCCGGCGTCCAGCGCGCCCGTAGCAGTCGCGCGGCCTCCAGTTGCAGCTGGCCGCGCGTGCGCAGGTCGGCGATCACTCCGGCCGCCGCCGGCGCCACGCGATGCCGCGCCGCTTCCCAGTACGGCCGCAGGTGGCGCAGGAAGCTCGCGCGCCGCTGCGTGTCGAGCCGGCGCCACAGCGGCTGCAGGTGCGGACGCAGCGCATCGATCAGACCACGCCATGGCGCGCCTTGGCGTATCGCCCGGCGCACGCCACGCAGCACGGCGTTGAGATCGCCGGCGGCCAATGCCTGCTGCACCGCCAGGGGCAATGTCTCCGGCGCGCCTGCCTCCACGTCGTGGGCCTGCGGCACCAGGCCGCGGCGCGAGATCGCATGCAACGCGCCGGTGTGCCCCCGCCCCTGCAGGCTCAGCGCGACATCCACCATCGTCAGCCCGGTACCGACGATCAACACACGGGCATCCGGCGCGATGCCATCCAACGCGCCGGGCTGCCACGGCCAACCGATATAGCGCGGGTGCACGCTCAGCCGCGGGCCGATGCCGGGCAGCGCCTGCGGCGCCAGCGCGCCGACGGCCAGCACCAACTGGTCGCTGTCGAATGCCTCGCCGTTGGCGAGGAACACCCGGTAGCCACGCTGCGTGCGCTCGGCGGCGATGGCCTCCTGCGGCTTGCAGACGATATGCGCGGCCGAAGACGCCATCGCCGCGCTCAGCTCGCCGCGCAGGTAGTCGGCGTAGGCCAGCCGTGGCAGGAATGCCTGCCGGCCGGATTCCCCCAGGTGCAGGGCATCGGCGAACCCGCCGGGCTCGTCGGGATCGATCCCCAGGTCGCGTGCGCGCACGTTGAGCAGGTGCTCCGGTCGCGCCGCGCCATATGCCACGCCGCTGCCGAAAGTGTCGGCCATGCCGACCAGCGTGATGCGGGTCGAGGCATCGGCGCGATACGCCAGCTCACGGACCAGCGCCGCGCCGCAGAAGCCGGCGCCGATGAGGGTGATGTGCTTGCCCATGACTGCCTCGTCCCATCCCGTTGTCCCGGTCTTTGTGCCTGTCCCGGCGCCATGGGATGTAAAGGAAGGGTTAGGCGCGCGACCACGAACCGGCATGAGCTGATAGCCCTTGGCGATAAGCCAGGCGTGGCGCGGCGGCTGGCGGATAATGCGGACACCTTGCAGGAGTGCCTCATGACCGATCTTCCCCTGCGCGACCAGCGCATCCTCATCGCCGGCGGTACCCGCGGCATCGGCCTGGGTATTGCCGACGCCTTCGCGCGGGCCGGGGCCTTGCTCTCGATCTGCGGCCGCGACCCGCACGCGCTGGCCGATGCCGGCGAGCAGCTGCTGCGTCATGGTGGCCGCGTGCACTGCCAGCGCTGCGACCTTGCCGACCCGGCGCAGATCGAAGCCTGGATCGCCGCCGCGGCCGAGGCGATGGGCGGTATCGACGGCGTGGTCCACAACGCCTCGGGTTTCGGCCATGGCACCGACGACGCCAGCTGGCAGGCCGGCTTCGACATCGACCTGATGGCCGCCGTGCGCGCCAACCGCGCAGCGCTCCCCTGGCTACGCCGCAGCGCGTCGCCGTCGATCCTGCACGTCACCTCGATCAACGCACAGCGGCCCACCCCGCGCGCGGTCGCGTATTCCACCGCCAAGGCCGCGCTGAACTACTACACGGTGACGCTGGCCAGCGAACTGGCCAGCGAGCGCATCCGCGTCAACGCCATTGCGCCAGGGTCGATCGAGTTCCCGGGCGGCTTGTGGGATCGCCGGCGCGACAGCGAGCCGGCGCTCTATACGAAGATCCGCGATAGCATTCCCTTCGGCGGCTTCGGTAACGTGGAAGACGTGGCCAATGCCGCGCTGTTCCTCGCTTCCCCGCAGGCGCGCTGGATCACCGGCCAGATCCTGGCCGTCGATGGCGGCCAACACCTGGCGCCTTGAGCGCACGCCATCCTGCCCCGCCATCGCGCTGCGCCCCTTGCAGGAGCGGCTCCCGCCGCGATCCGACCCACCCATCAGGACCCCACCATGTCCCACGCCCGCGTCACCTCGCTCGGCCCGCACTACGCCCACCGCATCACCAGCGGCCACCACGAACTGACCGCCGACGAGCCCGCTGCGCTCGGCGGCCAGGATGCCGGCATGGCACCGTTCGATCTCTACCTCTCCTCGCTGGCTGCCTGCACTGCCATCACGCTGCGCATGTATGCCGAGAAGAAGGGCTGGGAGCTGGGCGAGTTCAGCGCCGAACTGAGCTCGCGCCGCGACGAGGACGGCAAGTTGCATGTCCACCGCATCCTGCATGCGACCGGCGCGCTGGACGAGGCGCAATGGGAAAAGCTGCTCGATGTCGTCTCCCGCACCCCGGTGACGCTGGTGATGCGCGAAGGCGCGGTGATCACCAGCGCGCGGGGGTGAGCGCCAGCCGGGCGCTACATCCGCTTGACGGGGCCGACGCTCACGCTTCCTTTGCGTGACGAGTACGCGGGCGCCGGGTGCCACGACGCTGGTACCCCGCTCTCCCGCCATTTCTTCATCCCTAGCGCCTTGTCATAACGAACAGCATTGCTGATGGATCAGCCTGGCCTGGCGCCGGGCCTCGCTTATCTGGTCCGGGGAAAGCAGCTTCTCCATCCGTTCAATCGATCCCTGCGCTCCGATGGCCGGCTCCATTTGCACGGCAGCGATTCGGTAGGCCAAGGCCTTGACCGGATCTTCTGGCGCCAGAAATCCGCCTTTGTATGCGTCAGACAGCGACCACAGCGCGCCAACACTGCCAACGGCCGCAGCCTGTTCCAGGTAGCGGAGGGCCCGCTGTTTGTAGTCGGCGACCTTTTCAGGGTGTTTTAGCCACTCATCCGGGCCACCCACAACCTCGTCGATGGTGAGCGCGTACACGACCGCCGCCTCCACCGAGCCTTGCGCCGCGGCCAGCCGCAGCCATGCGCGGCGGTCCGAGAGCTCCGGGTCCACCAGGAGCGTCTCGCATTCCTCCATTGCCCGCGCACTCAGCTCCGCCTGGTTCGGCGGAAGCCATTCGGCAATGCGCTGGTTTGCCCGCATCACTTCCGGCGAAACGCTCGCCTCGCAGTCGGCGGCGGCCAGGTATAGGCGATAGCTGGCCACCGAATCGCCACGCGCGGAGGCAGGCAGCAAGGTGCGCGCAAAAGCGGCGGCATCACCCGGCGGGCGACGTTCGGGGGGACGCTTGATCAAGAACGCACGGCCGGATAGCGGGACGACCGTGCCCGCTTCGACGCGGTGTGCTGCCGTCAGTTCTGCCAGCGAGGGCGCAGCATTTCGCGGCTTGGCTGGCGCCCGGCTGGTGTGTGTCCCCGGGGAAGTACTACCCGGGGGATGCGCCGGCCTCAGCTCCCAGTACGTCAGCAATAGCGCCGCGAACAGCCCCAAGATCGCTGCGAGCCACATTCGCTGTTTGAGCCTGCCGCGCTTGTGCATCTGGACTCCCTCTCTGCGGGCGTCCAGACAATCACGGGAAGTGATGCTGCTCTATTCGGAATTTCGCATGGGAAGTTAGCCCTGATCGGCGAGCTGCGCCGAATCGATGACGCGCTCGCCGGGTTGGGGCGCCAACGCGGCATCGACCAGGGCCTTGGCCACCCGCTGCGCGGGATTGATGCGCCACGCGCGCGGCAGCACGGGCTCGAGCGCGCCCAGCACCGCCATGCCGATGCGTTCACCGGTGCGCGGCGGCCCGCCACGCTGCCCGCCGATCAGGCCCGGGCGCACGAGCACCAGGCTGTCGAAGCGCAGCGCGCGCAGGTCGCGCTCCAACTCGCCTTTCACCCGGCTATAGAAGAAGCGCGAGCCCACATCGGCGCCCATCGCCGAGTTGAGCACGAATACCTGCGTGCCTTCCTCGCGCAGCGACTGCGCCAGCGCCACCGGGTAATCGTGATCGACGCGGCGGAACGCCTCGCGCGAGCCGGCGAGTTTCATCGTGGTGCCCAGCGCGCAGATCGCTGCATCGACCTGCCAGTGCCGGGCGGCCTCGCCGAGGCCGTCGAAATCGAGCACGGGGTTATCGAGCTTGGGGTGCCGCACGACGAGCGGCCGGCGCGTAGGCGCGATGACGGCCGAGCAGCGCGGATCGTCGAGCAGCATCGGCAGGGCGTGCGAGCCGACCAGGCCGGTCGCGCCGGCGAGCAGGATGCGCATGGGGGTTCTCCGTTTGTCCGAAGCATAGCGCGGCCGGCGGCCTGCGCTGTCTTCGGCACAGCGGAAGAATGCACTTCCTCAGGTCAGCGCCGTCATCACCGCCTTGCGATATGCCGGGCGCGCCTTGAGCCGTTCGTACCAACCCCGCAGATGCGGCAGTTCCGGCCGATCGATCGGCATCTCGAACCACGCGTAGATAAAGGACCCCAGCGGGATATCACCCATCGCGAAGTCCGGTCCCGACAACCATGGCGCCTTCGCCAATGCCGCGTCCGGCATCGCCAGGAGTTCGCCGCAGCGCCGGATCCCGGCGGCGATCTTCTCGTGGTCGCGCAGGTCCGGCGCGGTGCGCAGCGTGCCCCAGAACACATCACGGAATGGCCCGGCGAAGCTCGAGGTCGTCCAGTCCATCCACTTCTCGCCCACCGCGCGCCTGGCCGGGTCCGCCGGATACAGCGTATCGAGCGCATAACGGGCGCTGAGATACCGCACGATGGTGTTCGACTCCCACAGCGGCAGGCCGTGGTCCTCGATCATCGGTACCAGGCCATTCGGGTTCAACGCGCGGTACTCGGGGGTATCGACCTGCCCGAACGCACCGCCGGCCTCGATCGACTCGTACGGCAGGCCGATCTCTTCCGCGCACCACAGCACCTTGCGCACGTTGCTTGAGTTGTGGCGTCCCCAGATCTTAAGCATGTGCGGCATCCCGATGGAATGCCGCGATTCTATGCCCTCGGTTCAGTGCGGCAGCATGCCCCCGTCAGGGGCCACCTTCGCGCTGCTGGCGATACGGTCGCGCTCCACCGCCAGCAGCGCCAGCGAACGCGGCGGGGCAGTCCACGCGCTGCCACCGGGCACCGCGCGCCCGCCGTGGCGGGCCGTATCGATCAGCACCCGCCAGTGTTCGTCGTGCATCGAGGGAAGCTGGAACTCCACCGTGTTGCCCGGGTCGGCGTTGAGCAGCATCAGCAGGGTGACGTTCGCCGCCACTTGGCGCAGGCCGCTGGCCGGGGCGCGGCCGTCCAGCCGCATCATCAGCGCGTGCGCGTTGGGGTCCTGCCACTGTTCCGGCGTCATCTCCTCGCCACCCGGGGCCAGCCAGGTGACGTCGCGGAAACCCAGGGCCTCGTCGTACTCGCCGTCGAAGAAGCGGCTACGGTGCAGCAGCGGATAGCGCCGGCGCAGCGACAGCAGCCGGCGCACGAAGCGCGCCTGGTCGGCCGCCGGGGCCAGCGCCGCCGCTTCCCAATCGATCCAGGTGGTTTCGTTGTCCTGGCAATAGGCGTTGTTGTTGCCGCCCTGGCTGTGGCCGAATTCGTCACCCGCCAGCAGCATCGGCGTGCCCTGCGAAAGCAGCAGCGTGGCCAGCAGGTTGCGCATCTGCTGGCGTCGCGTGCCGATGATGGCCGGGTCGTCGGTCGGGCCTTCGGCCCCGTAGTTGGCCGAGATGTTGTTGTCGCTGCCGTCGCGGTTGTCCTCGCCGTTGGCCTCGTTGTGCTTGTTGTCGTAGGTGACCAGGTCGTTGAGGGTGAACCCGTCGTGCGCGGTGATGAAATTCACCGAGGCATAAGGGCGGCGACCCTTGTGCCGGAACAGGTCGGCCGAGCCGGTGAGCCGCGTGGCCAGCTCGGCCAGCTGCCCGGCATCGCCGCGCCAGAACGCGCGCACGTTGTCGCGGAAGTGGTCGTTCCACTCCGCCCAGCCCGGCGGAAAGCCGCCGACCTGGTAACCGCCCGGGCCGACGTCCCATGGCTCGGCGATCAGCTTGGTCTGGCTCAGCACCGGGTCCTGGCGCACGGCATCGAGGAAACTGCCGCTCGGGTCGAAGCCGTAGCGCTCGCGGCCGAGGATGGTGGCCAGGTCGAAGCGGAAGCCGTCCACGTGCATCTCCAGCACCCAGTAGCGCAGCGAGTCCAGCACCATCCGCAGGGCGCCCGCGTTGGTGAGGTCGAACGTGTTCCCGGTGCCGGTGTCGTTGATGTAATAGCGGCGGTCGTCGGCCAGGCGGTAGTAGCTGGCGTTGTCGATGCCCTTGAACGAAAGGGTCGGCCCCAGTTCGTTGCCTTCGGCGGTGTGGTTGTAGACCACGTCCAGGATCACCTCCAGCCCGGCGTTGTGCAGCCGCGCCACCATCTGCTTGAACTCGGCCACCGTGCGCGTGGCCATGTAGCGCGCCTGCGGGGCGAAGAAGCCGAGCGTGTTGTAGCCCCAGTAGTTGCGAAGGCCGCGATCGAGCAGCTGCGAATCATCGACATAGGCATGCACTGGCAGCAGCTCGACGGAGGTGACGCCCAGGCCCTTGATGTGTTCCACCAGCGCATCGTTGCGCAACGCCGAGAACGTGCCGCGCTCCTCCTCCGGCACTGCCGGGTGGCGCATGCTCAGGCCACGCACATGGGCCTCGTAGATCACGGTGTGTTGCCACGGCACCTGCGGGCGGCGGTCGTTGCCCCAGGTGAATGCCGGGTCGATCACCGCGCAGCGCGGCATGAAGCCGGCGCTGTCGCGGCGGTCGAAGCTCAGGTCCTTGTCCTTGTGCCCCAGCGTGTACCCGAACAACTGCGGCGCCCACTTGAGTTGGCCGACGATCTGCTTGGCATACGGATCGAGCAGCAGCTTGTTGGGGTTGAAGCGGTGGCCGGCATCCGGCGCATGGGGGCCATGCACGCGGTAGCCGTAGCGCTGGCCCGGGCGTGCGTCCGGCAGGTAGCCGTGCCACACCTCGTCGGTGTACTCGGGCAGCACGATGCGCTCGGTTTCGCGGTTGCGCTCGTCGAACAGGCACAACTCCACCTTGGTGGCGTTGGCCGAATACAGCGAGAAGTTGACGCCGAGACCGTCCCAGGTGGCGCCTAGGGGAAACGGGCGACCCTCGCGGATGCGCGAGCGCTGGGTCAGTTTGCGTGGGGGCATGCGGACTCCGTGGAGGTTGTCATGGCGTCGAGGGGGAAGGCGGCACGTCTTCGGCGGCCGCGCGGACTTCCGCATCGACCAGCCGTTCGGCCATCCCCCAGTGACGCTCCTGCTGGCCGTCCGGGCGGCCTTCGGCTTCCCATATCTCGCGGGCAAGCTCGCGGATTCGCGTTTCGCGTTCTGTAGGGTTCATTCGGTCAATCCGTGGAGGAAAGCCACACTGCCACCGGACTGCGTGCAAGCAGCGTCGAGAGTGGCACGCGGCGGCCGCGCTGCACGACATCGCGCTGTTCCAGCACGTCGCGGTAACGGCCGGGCGCGCACGGCAAGGCCGCCTGTCCCCACGTGCGCGGCGGCAGCACGAGCCCTTGCGCGCCGCTGTCCGCGCCAAGCCGGGCGACGGCGACCAGCAGTTGGTGCTCGCCGTCGTCGCGCAGGAATGCCAGGACGCGTTCGCCCGCGCCGGACAGCGGCTGGTAGCGGCCGTCGGTGAACAAACGGGGATGGTCCGCACGCAAGCGCAGCAGGCGGGCGATGAGCTGCGCCTTTACCGCGCCATCCGTCCAGTCGTGCAGCAGGGTTGGCCAGTCCCGCGAATCTTCCAGCCAGCGTTGGCGCTGCGCGTAGTCGACGGGACGCCGGTTGTCCGGGTCCACGAGCGAGAGGTCCCAGCCTTCGCATCCTTGGTACAGGTCCGGCACGCCCGGTACGGTCAGGCGCAGGCAAGCCTGTGCGAGGCCGTTGCGCGCACCGGGCACGGCGATATGACGGGCTGCCCGGCAAAGGGCCCTGCGCAACGGCAAGCCCGCGCGCGAGACCAGCGTGGCCTCGATGAAATCCTGCACGCGCTTTTCGTAGGCCGCCTGCGGGTCGAGCCAGCTGCTGCGCAGCTTGGCTTCGCGCAACGCCTTGCACTGCCATTGCCACAGGCGGGCGGCGTAGTCCCGCAGTCCTTCGTGATCGTCCACGCCCAACGCGAGCGGCCAGGCACCTACCACGGTCTGCCACAGCATCGCCGCCTCGCCCGGGTCCGGGGCTGCCACCGGCAGGCCACTGGCGATCGCATCGAAGCCCCGCACCTGCTCGCGCCACCACGCCGGCCACTCGGACAGCACCGCCAGCCGCGCGCGCACGTCCTCGCCGCGCTTGTGGTCGTGCGTGGCGGTCGCGAGCAGCGCGCGCGGGTAGCGGCGCGCGCGCTGCCGGCAGGTGTCGTGGAACTGCACGCTCGTCAGCGCAAAGTGGTCCGGGTCGCTGCCCACCTCGTTGCGCGAGAGCAGCACGCCATGCCGGTAGAACGCGGTGTCTTCCACCGCCTTGGCGTTGAGCGGCGCGGAGAGTTGCTCGAAGCGACGGCGCAGGATGCGGCGCAACGCGAGCTGGCTGCGCCCGGCGTCACGGTCTTCGCCCAGCCAGCGGGCCAGTGCATCCAGCGCCGCCACGCTGGCCTGTGGCTGTCCGATGCGTGCCCGCGCCAACGCGCCTTCCAGATGGGCGCGCCCCGCGTCGTCCAGGCCGTCCGCGCCGGCATAGCTGCGATACACCGGGTACTCGCGCAACAGGCAGGCAAGCGCGCGTGCCAGCATCTGCGGGCTGAACTCCCGGGTGGCCGGGTCCAGCCGGGCCAGCGCCATCTGCGCACGCACGGTGCGAATGAACTCGGCCTGCAATGGCCCGCGCAGGATCTCCTCCCGAGCCTGCCGCTGCTCCTGGCCGAAATCCCCGCTGCGCCCGCTCTCGGCCCGCCACAGCTGGCGCAGCGGGGTACGTCCGCCGCGCGCATGCAGCACGCCGCCCACCTGGTCCATGAAGTCGTAGCCGGTAGTGCCATCGCAGGCCCAGTCTTCGGGCAGCGCCTCGCCCGGCGCGAGGATCTTCTCCACGTACAGCGCCACCGCGCCCGGCGCCAGCCCGCGGCGCCGACCGGCCTGGTCCAGCCGCGTGCGCAGCCGGCGCAGGTAGCCGGCCGGGTCGGCGAGGCCGTCGATATGGTCGATGCGCACGCCGTCCACATGCCCTTCCGCCACCAACCGCAGCGGCAATGCGTGCACGGCGTCGAACACGGCCGGCAGTTCCACCCGCAGGGCTACCAGCGAAGTGATGTCGAAGAAACGCCGGTAGTTGACCATGTCGTTGCCGACCCGCCACCACGCCAGCCGGTAGGGCTGGCGGTCGATCAGCCGCTGCAGCCGCGGGTCGCCCTCGCGCGCTTGCGTATTGAGTTCGTCCACCCACGCCCGCAGGGCCGCCGGCGAGAGCGAGGGCAACGTCTGCGGACGCAGCGGATATGGCTGCTCGTGATGGCGCAGCTGCACTTGCCCGTCCGGTGCGAATTCCAGTCGCAGCAGCCCGTCGGCGACCGCTTGCGCGCAGGGTCGGTCGAGCACCGGCAGCCACAACTGGCCGTCATGGCCGGGCGCGCGCCAGTCCACGTCGAACCATCCGGCATGGCGGCTGCGGCGTCCGTGCCTGAGCACATCCCACCACCACGCATTGCCGGCGTGGGTGGCGAGGTGATTCGGCACCAGGTCCAGGATCAGGCCCAGGCCGAGCGCGCGGGCACGACGGGAGAGCGCGAGGAAAGCTTCCTCGCCGCCGAGCTCGGGGTTGATGCGGGTCGGGTCGATGCCGTCGTAGCCGTGCGTCGAGCCGGGCACGGCGGTCGCGACGGGTGACAGGTAGAGGTGGCTGATGCCCAGCGCGGCGAAGTAAGGCAGCTGGGCGGCAGCGGCATGCAGGTCGAAGCCGGCGTGCAGCTGCAACCGCAATGTCGCGCGCAGCGGCTTCATGCCGTTGGCTCCGAGCGCGCGCCGCGGCGGGCGTCGGCGAAGGCGAGCAGCGATTGCTGGAGTGGCTCCACCGGCAGCGGCTGCGGCAGGCGCCGGCGCCAGTTCGGATGCGTGGCGACCGTGCCGGGGAGGTTGGGCTGCTCGCCCAGCGCGAGTGCGTCCTCGGCCGGCATCAGCGCCAATGCGCCCGGCGCGCGCGCGGTGTAGCGCAGCGCGTCCAGCCATGGGTCTCCCTCGGCGACTCCTTCGTTACCGCAGGCTGCGCGCAGTTGCACCACGGCGGCGCGACGGGCCGCGCGTTCGGTCCGCAGCTGCGCCGCGCTGCCCAGCCCCAGGCGCTCGCGCCAGTCGAGGTCGCGGGCCGCACGCCAGCCACACAGGGTCGGCAAGTCGTGGGTACTGCTGGTGGCCACGGCGTCGGTGCGCCAGCGTCCCGGGGGCAGGAAGCGGCCATCCTCGTCGCGGCAGAACAGCAGCACGTCGGTACCGAGTACGCCACGCGCGGCCAGGTCGGCGCGCAGGCCGGGCGGGACGACGCCGAGGTCTTCTCCGATCACGATGGTGCGGTGCCGCCACGATTCCAGCGCCAGCAGGTTGAGCAGGTCGTGCAGCGGATAACGCAGGTAGCCGCCCTCGCCCGGCGCGGCGCCGGCCGGTACCAGCCACAGGCGCAGCAGGCCGAGGATGTGGTCGATGCGCAGGCCGCCGCGGTCGCGCATCACCGCGCGCAGCAGGTCGATGAAAGGGGCATAGCCGGTTTCACGCAAGCCGCGCGGCGAATAGCTGGCGATGCCCCAGACCTGGCCTTCGGGATTGAACGCGTCCGGCGGCGCGCCGAGGACCAGGCCGTGCAGCGCGGCCTGCGGCCAGGCCACGGCCTCTGCGCCGGCCGGGTCGAAACCCACCGCCAGGTCGGCAATCAGGCCGATGCCCATGCCGCGTTCGCGTGCCTCGCGCTGCAGGCCTGACCAGCTGCGCTGCGCCAGCCATTGCGCGAACACGTGCAGCCCGGCGTCATCGTCGCCATGGTCGCGCGCGGCAAAGCGCGCGTAGTCGGCCAAGGCGATGCCGCCCTGCTCGCGGAAACGCAGGAAGTCGGCGTGCATGCTGGCGTCGGCGGCGTCGAAGCGGTCGTGCAACGCGCGCAGCCATTGCCACTTCGCCGCGCCGCTGGCGTGCCAGTCGATCCAGGGCTGTGCGTGCAGATCCGCGAAACGCTCGCGCAAGGCCGGCATGCCCTCAAGCGTTGCCGCGGCGCCGGGGCCGAGCACATGGGTCGGCGCGGCGTGCAGCGGGTCGAAGAAGCGCCGGTCACTCGGCGAGTAAGGACTGTAGACGCCACCATGGCGCGCGCGCGGCGCATGCACCGGGCTCAGGGCCAGCGCGTCGGCTCCCGCATGGGCTACCAGCCGCAGCCAGTCCGAGGCGCCGGCCGCATCCCCGATGCCGGCGTCATCCTCGCTGCAGGCCGAGTACACCTGCAGTGCGACGCCCCAAGCATGCGGGTCCGAGGTGCGGCACGCATCGGCCACGCGCCAGCAGCGCGGTGGGGCCACGGCAATGGCCATGCTGTCGGTACTCCACGACAACCGCCAGTAGCCCGGCACAGCGGGTGCCTGGACACGTGCGTCGGCATCCACGCGCACGTCGTGCCGCTGGCCGCCTTCATCCTCCCACTGGCACGCGGTGCCCGGCGCGGCGGGCAGTGCCAGCCATTCGCCCGTCTGCGCGGTACGTAGTGGGGCATGCGCGGGCTGCGCGGAGAGCGCGCGCAGGCTTTCGCGGCACTGGCGCTCGTCCTCGGCGCGCAGGCCCAGGCCAGCGAGCAGCGAGCGCAGGGTATCCGGCGCAACCTGGCGCGGCTGGCCAGTGACGTCCACCCATTCCACCGACAGGCCTGCGGCGTCGGCAAGCGCATGCAGCGGCGCGGTGCTCATGCCAGCGCCTCGCGCCAGGCAATGAAGCCATCTACCGGCAGTACGCCGCGTCCGGTGTCCACGTGCTCGGCGAGCAGCAGGCATTGCGCCCCGGTCGGCATGGGCACCGGGGCGGTGCCGAAGTTGAAGGCGACGTGCCATTGCCCGTGCGGCAGCTGCCAGCTCGCGGCCAGCGCACCTTCGCCCAGGCGGCGAGGCGGCAGCGCGCGGGCCTGGGCCAGCCCAGGCACCAGCCAGCGGCGCCGCAGCGCGAGCAGCTGCGTAAACCAGCGCCCCCAGCGCGCGCCTTCCTCGCTCGCCGCTTCCTCGATCGGTGCCCGCGAGGCCAGGAACGTGGAAGCGGCGTTGGGATCGGGAATGCGAGCCCGCGCATCGGGATCGGCGAAGGCGGCGAAGCGCGCGAATTCCCGCCGTCGTCCCTCGCGCACCGCTTCATCCAAAGGCGGCGCGAAATCGGTGAAGAACAGGAATGGCTGGCGCGCGCCCCACGGCTCTCCCATGAAGAACAACGGAATCATCGGCGTGAGTGTGGTGAGCGCCAGCGCGGCGCGCAGGCGCGGCTCCGGCAACAACGTGCGCAGGCGTTCCCCCATGGCGCGGTTGCCTACCTGGTCGTGGTTCTGCGCGAAAATCACGAAGTGGTCAGGCGACAGGCCGGCGGAAGGCTCACCTCGCGCGTGGCCCAGCGCATCGGGCTGGCCCTGGAAAGCGAAGCCTTCGCCGAGCACCCGCGCCAGGTGCGCAAGCGGGTCATCGGCAAAGGCGCCGTAGTAACCCTCCGTCTCGCCGGTGAGCAGCACGTGCAAGGCGTTGTGGAAGTCGTCGTTCCACTGCGCGGTGTAGCCGCGAGCCAGCAGCGACGCCTGGTTGCGTTCGTTTTCCAGCACGAGGTGGACGTGACGGTCAGCCGGCATGGCCTCGGCGATGGCCGCGCGCAGCTGGTCCAGGAAAGTCTCCGGCACGATGGCGTGTACCGCATCCAGGCGCAGGCCGTCGAAGCGGTATTCGCGCAACCACATCAGCGCGTTGTCGATGAAGTAGCGCTGCACCGCCGGTTGGCGGAAGTCGATGGCCTCACCCCAGGGGGTGGGCGCATCCTCGCGGAAGAACGCGGGCGCATAGCTGTGCAGGTAGTTGCCGTCCGGGCCGAAGTGGTTGTAGACCACGTCCAGCAACACCATCATCCCCTGCGCGTGGGCCGCATCCACCAGCGCCTTGAGCTGGCGTGGCTCACCGTAGGCCGCCGCCGGCGCGTATGGCAGCACGCCGTCGTAGCCCCAGTTGCGGGTGCCGGCGAATTGCGCCACGGGCATCAGTTCCAACGCGGTGATCCCCATGGCCGCCAGCTTCGGCAGCTGGGCCTGCAGGCCGGCATAACCGCCGCAGGCGCCCACGTGCACTTCGTACAGCACCGCTTCGTTCCACGGGCGGCCGGTCCAGCCTGTCTGCTGCCACGCATAGTCTGCGGCCAGCACGGCGCTGGGTCCGTGCACGCCATCCGGTTGCCAGCGTGCGGCGGGATCGGGCACCGGTGCACCGTCATCCACGCGGAAGCGATAGCGCGTGCCTTCGGCGACAGCCAGTTCGACGAAGAAACTGCCCCCGGCCTCGGCATGCATCGGAACCGCCACGCCATCCAGCAGCAGTGCCACTTCCCGCGCGCCCGGCGCCCAGAGACGGAAGCCGGTATGTCCCGCCCGCGTGGCCCAGGCCCCCAGGGGACCCGGTGGCGCAATGGGCGCGGGCGGCGCGCTCATGGAGCGGCCTGCAGGTACAGCGTGGAAAGCGGCGGCAGGGTCAGGGACAACGACTGCGCATGGCCATGCATGGGCACCGCCGTGGTCGGCAGGCCACCGGCATTTCCAGCGTCGCTGCCGCCATAGTGGCGGCTGTCGGTATTGAGGATCTCCCGCCAGTGCCCGGCCGTCGGCACGCCAACGCGATAACCATGGCGGGTGACCGGCGTGAAGTTGCTCACCGCCAGCAGCGGCGGCGCGCCGTGCGGATCGTGCCGCACGAAGGCGAACACGCTGTTGAAGTGGTCGTCGCCCACGCTCCATTCGAAGCCTTCGGGCACATGGTCGCCGCGCCACAACGCCGGCTGCGCGCGCAGCTGCGCGTTGAGATCGCCCAGCAGCCGCGCCAAACCGGCATGCTCGGGCGTGTGGGCGCGTGCCCAATCTATCTGCGCGTCGTGGTTCCATTCGCCGGGCTGGCCGAATTCGCCGCCCATGAAAAGCAGCTTGGCGCCCGGATGTGCCCACATGAACGCGAAGTAGGCACGCAGGTTGGCACGACGCTGCCACTCGTCGCCCGGCATGCGCGCCAGCAGCGAGCCCTTGCCGTGCACCACTTCATCGTGGGACAGCGGCAGCACGAAGCGTTCGGAGAAAGCATAGACCAGCCCGAAGGTCATCTGCCCGTGGTGGTGCGCACGGTGCACCGGATCGCGCTTGAGATACTCGAGCGTGTCGTGCATCCAGCCCATGTTCCACTTGTGGGTAAAGCCGAGTCCACCGTGCTCCACCGGCGCGGTGACGCCCGGCCAAGCCGTGGATTCCTCGGCAATCATCATCACGCCCGGAAAGCGCGCGGCCACTTCGGCATTGAGGCGACGCAGGAACGCGGTGGCCTCCAGGTTCTCGCGGCCACCGTGGGCATTGGGAATCCACTCGCCCGCCTCGCGGCTGTAATCGCGGTAGAGCATCGAGGCGACCGCGTCCACGCGCAGGCCATCCACATGGAAGCGCTCGATCCATTCCAGCGCACTGCCGACGAGATAGCCGGCGACCTCATGCCGGCCATAGTTGTAGATGAGCGTATTCCAGTCGCGGTGGAAACCTTCGCGCGGATCGGCGTGCTCGTACAGCGCGGTGCCATCGAAGCGCTGCAGGCCATGTTCGTCGTTGGGAAAATGCGCGCTGACCCAGTCCAGGATCACGCCGATGCCGGCGCGATGGCAGGCATCGACGAAACGCGCAAACGCATGCGGGTCACCGTGCCGCGCGGTCGGTGCGTACATGCCCAGCGGCTGGTAGCCCCAGGAACCGCCAAACGGGTACTCGGTCACCGGCAGCAGTTCGATGTGGGTGAAGCCCAGCTCCCTCACGTAGGGAATCAGCTGCGCGGCCAGTGCGTCCCAGTCGAGCAACTGGCCGTGCTCGTCACGACGCCAGGAGGCGGCATGCAATTCGTAGATGGACAGCGGCGCCGGGGCGGTCGCCGTGCCGCGGCGCGCCATCCACTCTTGGTCCTGCCAGGCGAAAGGCGCGGCCGACGGCACCCGCGAGGCCGTGGCCGGCGGCAGCTCGGCCCAGCGGGCGAGCGGGTCGGCCTTGTGCGGCAAGCGGGTGCCGTCGGCGGCGGTGATCTCGTATTTGTAACGCTCGCCCGCCTGCAGGTGCGGGATGAAAATCTCCCAGACCCCGGCGGTGTGGCGCAGGCGCATCGGGTGGCGGCGGCCGTCCCAGCCATTGAAGTCCCCCACCAGCGCGACACGCTGCGCGTTCGGCGCCCACACCGCGAAGCGCACGCCGGGGGTTTCGCCACAACGCACGTGATGGGCACCCAGCGCACCGCGCGCAGCCTCGCCGTCGCCTTCATGGAGACGATGCAGGATGCCCTCGTCCAGCTGCGCACCATAGGCATAGGCGTCGGCGATCACCTCCTGCCCGAGCGGCCAGTCGATGCGCAGTTGGTACTCCACCGGGGACGGCAGCTCGCCCTCGAAGACGCCCTCGCCCACCGGCTGCATGGGTGCCAGGCGCCGCCCCTGCGGATCGACCAGCGTCACCGCCCGAGCGCCCGGCAGCAACGCGCGCACGCGCTGACGTCCATCGGGCAGGCGATGCGGGCCCAACCATGCGAAGGCGTCCCCAGGCTCGCCGCGCGCCAGCGACAACAGCGCGGCGCACGCCTGCGCGTGATCGGCTTCGTGGTACTCGGTCGTGTCGGCCGTGGCGGCCTCGATACGCTCCCCGGCGCGTTCGTTCATGGCAGCTCCAACGCGGTGCGCTGGTACAGCGCCAGGTATTCATTGCCGGCCACGTCCCAGCCGCTGGGGCGCAGCATCGCCGCGCGACGCATCGCCGCCAACAGGCCCGGCAGCCGGAAGGTGCGGAACACGCGCTGCAGGCAACGGCGCAGCGCATCGGCGCTGGCGCCCTGGAAGAGGAAGCCGGTGACGCCATCGTCCACGGTGTCGATCAATCCGCCGGTGGCATGCGCCACGGGCAGGCAGCCGAAGCGCTGCGCGTACATCTGGCTCAGGCCGCAAGGCTCGAAGCGCGAGGGCATCAGCAGGAAATCGGCGCCGGCGAACATCGCCCGCGCCAGGTTCTCGTCGAAGCCGATGTAGGCGCCCACGTGGCCGGGATAGCGGCGCGCCAGCGCGGCCACCTGCTGTTCGATCTGCGGCTCGCCGCCGCCGATCACCACGATCTGGCCGCCCGCGGCAACGATCTGCGGGGCCACCTCGCAGGTGAGGTCCAGGCCCTTCTGGTGGACCAGGCGCGAGACCACCGCGAACAGCGGCCCACGGCTGGGCGGCAGGCCGAACACGCGGCGCACGTGGGCAGCGTTCTCTTCACGACCCTGCCACTGGGTGACGCTGAAACGCGCCGGCAGGTGTTCGTCGGTACGCGGGTCCCAGCTGGCATCGATGCCGTTGACGATGCCGCTCAGCGCACCGCGCGAAGCGCGCTGGGCGAGCAGTTCATCCAGTCCGCAGCCTTCGGCGGGCGCGACGATCTGGTTGGCGTAGCTGTGGCTGACGGTATTGACCTGGCGCGCGTTGACGATGCCCGCGCGCAGGAACGACAACTGCCCATGGAAGGCCAGCTCGCCCGCATGCGCGGCCGGCACGCCCAGGGCCGGCGCCAGTGATTCGGGGAACACGCCCTGGTAGGCGAGGTTATGGATGGTCAGCAGGCACGGCGTGGTGCCGCCGCCCCAGCGCACGTAGGCGGCGGCGAGCGCACATGGCCAGTCGTTGAGGTGCAGCAGCTGCGGGCGCCAGTCCAGCCCGGCGTGGCCGGCGGCGATCTGCGCGGCGGCATAGGACAACGTGGCGAAACGCAGCGCGTTGTCCGGCCATTCGTGGCCCTGCGCGTCCACGTAAGGCGTACCCTCGCGCTCGAACAGCGCCGGGCACAGCAGCACATAGATGGGCAACCCGTCGGCCTGCTCGACCCGTCCGATGTCGCAGGCCGGCAGGCTCGCATGCGCCGTGATGCGGCCGACGATCTCCACCGCCCCGACGCGTTCGAGCACGTCGCGGTAAGCCGGGATCAGCACGCGCACGTCGTAGCGGCGTCGCAACGCGCGGGGCAGCGCGGCGGCGACATCGCCCAGGCCGCCGGCCTTCACGAAATCGGCCATCTCCGGCACCACGAACAACGCGCTGTCGCGCACCGGGGCCATGTCGTGCTGCCACTCGTGGTGGCGGGCGAAGCGTCCCCGCGCATCGCGAGGGCGGGACGTGCGGGCGCGCATCAGCGGCAGGGATACCGGAGACGGCAAAGGGTCATCACGCAGCGGCGCGATGGCAGGGTCCAGCGAGAGCAGGGCGGTCATCACTACATCCGTCAGTGGGGGGTGGACGGAACAACAACAAAGGGACAGCCATCGCCCCCAACCAGGCAGGGCGATGTTGAAAATGGGATCGAACGTAGCAGCGCGGGCCACTCGCGAATCCGCCACGAGCGCCTGGCACCGATACTCTGCAAGCGGCGATAAAAAGCACGTGAAGCGCACGCGCCGTTTTGATGACGAAAAGTTCGGTTCGGGATCGCGGCGCGCATTCATTTCCCCTTTGCGGTGCAAAGGGCTGAAAACTGCGACGCCGTTCCACTGAATCGTTCAAGCCTGTCGCGTGCGCGCCGATAACCCGGCATCGAAGCCTCCGGCGTCCCGCCCCCATGTCAGACCCTCGCGATCCCTCCTCCCCCCGCCTGGGCGCCTTGCGTCGCTGGTGGCCCCGCGGTGGTGGCAGCGGGGAGGCCGGCCTGCCGGTGTCGGGCGGCGGGGCGATCGGCGGGGAGTGGCTGCCTGGGGCGGCGAGTTCGCCCCAGGACCGCGCCGCCGCCACCGCGGCCTTGCAGCGGCTGTTCGCGCCGGCCAAGCAGCCGCCGGCATTGCTGTGGGCATTCGCCGAAGGCATGTGCACCCTGCACGGCGAGTTGGCCGACATGGGCGCGCGGCTGCGCAACGCCTATGCCGCCGCCGACTGGGAAGCCTACGGCCGCGCCTTGCGCCAGTTGATCGACAAGTACATCCGCACCGTCGACGTGGAACTGCTGGGCGATGGCCGCAGCGAGGCCGAGCAGTGGCGCGACCTGTTGCGCCAGGCCTTGGGCAACGCGCTGGCCACGGCGCTGCAACGTGATCGCCTGCTGGCCGAGGAATCGCAACTGCTGGGCAACGACCTGCGGGGGTGGCTGCCTGGCCAGCCGATCGGCGGGTACGAGCAGCGCCTGCGCGAGTTGGCGCACCAGATCGGCCTGCGCGCCGAGGACACCCACGAGCAGCAGAACCTGCTGCTGGGGCTGTTCGACCTGCTGCTGGAGAACGTCGGCGAGCTGCTGGACGACCGTAGCTGGCTGCAGGGGCAGATCGGCGCGATCCGCCAGCTGATCTCGGGCCCCTTGGACAAGACCACGCTGGAGCAGGCGCGCGGCAGCCTGCGCGAGGTGATGTACAAGCAGGGCCTGCTCAAGCAGGGCATCGCCGAATCCAAGGATGCGATGCGCGGGATGATGGTGTCCTTCGTCGACCGGCTCGACGGCATGGCCGCCAGCACGGGCGAATACCACGACCGCGTGGCCGGTTACTCGCAGGCCATTGCCAGCGCGCGCAGCATTTCCGAACTCGGGCGGCTGTTGCAGGACATCCTGGCCGACACGGCCGGCGTGCAGGCGCAGGCCCTGCGCGCGCGCAACGAACTGGTGGAGGCCAAGCAGCAGGTGGACGAGGCCGAACAGCGTATCCATGCACTGGAGCAGGAACTGCGCGACATGTCCTACCTGGTGCGCGAGGACCAGCTCACGGGCGCGCTGAACCGGCGCGGCTTCGAGGAACTGTTCGCGCGCGAGCAATCACGCACGCTGCGCGGCGGCCAGCCGTTGTGCGTGGCATTGATCGACCTGGACGATTTCCGCCTGCTCAACCAGACCCACGGCCACGCGGGCGGCGATGCGGCGCTGCGCCACCTGGTGGTCACCGCCCGCACCGTGTTGCGGGCCAGCGACGCGATCGCGCGTTTCGGCGGCGAAGAATTCGTGCTGTTGCTGCCCGACGCCACCGCCTACGAGGCGCACGCGGCAGTGGTGCGCCTGCAGCGTGCGCTGGCGCAGCGGGCGCTGCTGCACGAGAACCTGCGGGTATTCGTGACCTTCAGCGCCGGCGTGGCGGTGTGCCAGGCCGGCGAGAGCGCCGATTCGGTGATCAGGCGCGCCGACCGCGCGATGTACTCGGCCAAGCAGGCCGGCAAGAACCGGGTGGTGGACGCGGATTGAGACCGCGAGTGGGACCGTTAGGGCCCCACCTCGCCCGTCAGGCCGAATACCTGCATCGGCCCCTGCCCTGCTACGTAAGGCTTCCACGCCGGCACGCCTTCGCCGTTGGGATTGCCGTTGCGCACGAAGTTCACCAGGTAGCCGCTGGCCTTGGCCGAGAGCGCCACATCGCCCGGCCGGGTGTCGCCGCCATAGCGCACGCCCACGGTGCCGAAGAAGTAGGGGATTTCGCTCGCGTGCGCGGCCCCCTTCGGGTGCACCGCGCGCGTGGCCTCGGCGACATAGGCGAAGCGGTAGTACCAGGTCGGCAAGCCGGCCTGGGCGAACACCTCGGCGGTCCGCTTCGCGCCCTGGATCATGTAGCCGTCCGGCCCGCCGATGTCGTCGGCGGTGGCACCCACCATCAGCGGCACGCGGTTGAACTTGCCTTCGCGGTAAGCGGTGGCGAGGTCGGCGACGACCTTGCCGTCCGCCACGGGGAATACATAAGTGCCAGTGGGGCCGAGGTTGCGGTCCAGCGTGGTGAGGTTGAGATCGCCCAGGATCGCCTCGGCCGGCAGCGCGCGCAGCTTGGCCAGCGCCTGCGCATCATCGTCGGCCACGCCCTGCGCGCGGGTGAAGCGCAGGCCTGCCTGGCGGGCATCCTCGCGCGTGCCGCGGGCATCCGGCTCCCCGCCGGACTGGATCACCGCCTTCTGGAACAGCCCCTGCGCCAGCGGCGAGGTCAGCAACGCGTGCACCGACATGCCGCCGGCACTCTCGCCCATCACGGTGACGTTGCGCGGATCGCCCCCGAACGCGGCGATGTTGCGCCTCACCCATTCCAGCGCGGCGATCTGGTCGAGGATGCCGAAGTTCACGGCACGGCCCTGGTCGGCGTCGGCCTTGTCCAGCGCCGGATGATCGAACGTGCCAAAGCGCCCCAACCGGTAATTGAAGCTGACCACCAGCACGCCCTGGCGCGCGAGCGCAGTGCCGGCGTAGCTCGGGGGCGAGCCGCCGCCGTTGACGAAGCCACCGCCGTGCACCCACACCAGCACCGGCAGCGGACCGGTCGCCTGCGCCGGGCGCCACACGTTCGCGTACAGGCAATCCTCGGAAGGATCGGTGGTGAGCGGCGCATCGTCGGTGGCGAACGGGCGCTGCATGCAGTCCGGGCCGTAAGCGCGCGCCTCGCGCACGCCACGCCAGTGCGGCGCCGGCTGTGGCGCCCGCCAGCGCAGCGCGCCGACCGGCGGTGCCGCATAGGGGATGCCCTTGAACACCAGCAGCCCGTCGGTGGCGTGGCCTTGCAGGCGGCCTCCGTCCACGCTCACCTGCGTGGCAATGTCAGCCGCGTGCAGCGGTGCTGCCGCCAGGCCGATCCACAGCGCCAGGGCGCCGAACGTAATACGCGACATGCGTTTGTTCTCCTTGCGGGATATGTCAGTGCGCAGCCGGTGCGCCACGCAGTTTCTGCCAGCCGGTGACCACGGCCAGCACCACGGCGCCAGCCACCACGCCGACCACCATGTTGCCGAGCGTGGAGATCAACGTGCCGGCCCAGCCACCCTCCGGCCCCAGGCCGACGATGAAGTGGTGCAATGCCGGCACGTTGTGCACCAGGATGCCGCCACCCACCAGGAACATCGCCAGAGTGCCCACCACTGACAGCGTCTTCATCAGCCATGGCGCCGCGCGCAGGATGCCGCGGCCGATCGCCGCCAGCGCCGCACCCTTGCGGCTCAGCCACAGGCCGAGGTCGTCCAGTTTCACGATGCCACCGACCAGGCCGTAGACGCCGGCCGTCATCGCCAGCGCGATGGCGATCAGCACCAGGATCTGCTGGCCGAACGGCCGACCGCTGACCACGCCCAGCGAGAGCACGATGATCTCCGCCGAGAGGATGAAGTCGGTGCGGATCGCCCCCTTGATCTTGTCCTTCTCCATCGCGACCACGTCCACCGACTCGTCGGCGAGCTTTTGCAGGCGGTCGGCATGCTGCTGTCCAGGGTCTTCCTCGCGGTGCAGCCACTTGTGCGCCAGCTTCTCCACGCCCTCGAAGCACAGATAGCCACCGCCGATCATCATCAGCGGCACCACCAGCGGGATCGGGTAGCCGCGCCCGCGCAGCCAGGCCTCCAGCGCGCTGATCGCCAGCGCGGCCGGCACCAGGATGGCCTTGTTCACCAGTGAGCCCTTGGCGACCGCCCATACCACCGGCAGTTCACGGTCCGCGCGCACGCCGGTCACCTGCTGGGCGTTGAGGGCGAGATCGTCGCCGAGGACGCCTGCGGTCTTCTTCGCGGCGACCTTGGTCAGGATGGACACGTCGTCCAGCAGGGTGGCGATATCGTCGAGCAGGGTGAACAGGCTGGCACCGGCCATGGGGATTCCGTTCGGGAAGGGCGGGTCCGATTCTCGCCGATCAGCGGCGCGCGCGGGGCATGCGCCGGACGGATTCACCGCGCGACGACCCCGGCCTGCGGACACTGGCCTCCATCCGATGCGGAGAACCGCCTTGTCCGGTCATAGCGACACCCTGCCCGTTCCGTCCCCTGGCACCCAGGCGCCCGCGGCGACACCTGCCGCCCGCAAGAGCGACCCGGCCGTCGTCGGCGGCATGAGCCGCCGCACGCAGATCCTCAGGTTGCTGCTGCGCTACCGCAATTCCGGGGTCTTCTCCGGCCTCAACCTGGACCCCACCGTACAGGCCGAGGTGCCGGCGGACGGCAACCCGGAACAGTTCGTGCGCGACCTCGAAGCGCTGGGGCCCACGTTCGTCAAGCTCGGCCAGATGCTTTCCACCCGGCCTGACCTCGTGCCACCGGAGTTCGCCAGCGCGCTGGAACGCATGCAGGAGCAGGTGGCGCCGATCCCGGTCGAGCGGGTGCGCGAGATCTTCGAGGAAGAGATTGGCGTGGCGGTCGGCAAGGCGTTTTCCAGCTTCGAGGAAGAGCCCCTGGGCTGCGCCTCGCTGGCGCAGGTGCACCGCGCCACCCTGCGCGATGGCCGCGAGGTGGCGGTGAAGGTGCAGAAGCCGGAGGTGGCCGCGCAGGTGCGTTCGGACCTGGACGTCCTGCGCAGCTTCGCCAATGCCGCCGACCGCCTGACCGGCCTGGGCCGCAAGGTGCGCTTTGCCGACTGGCTCAACGAGTTCGCCAAGACGCTGGTCGCCGAGCTGAACTACGAGGCCGAGGCGGAGAACCTGGTGCGTTTCGGCCAGCACCTGGCGCCCTTCCCCGAGTTGTGGGTGCCGCAGCCGGTTTGGGACTTCACCGGCCGCCGCGTGCTGACCATGGAACTGGCGCGCGGCGTGCGCGTGGATGCGATTCCCCCGGTGCGGCGCACCGAACAGGACATGGAGCCGCTTGCCAGCGGCCTGATCCGCGGCTATCTCGACCAGATCTTCGTGCATGGCGAAATCCATGCCGACCCGCATCCGGGCAACCTGCGCGTCACCGACGACTGCCGCCTGGCGATCTTCGACCTGGGCATGGTGGCCCACGTGCCGCCGCGGCTGCGCGAGCGCCTGCTCAAACTGCTGTTCGCGGCAGTGGACGGCCGCGGCGAGGAGGTGGCCGACGAAACCATCGCGCTGAGCACGCGGCTGGAGGACTACGACGAGGAGCGCTACCTGCGCGAGGTGGGGCAGATGATCGCCCGCTATGCCGCGCACGACACCACCACCGAAGGGCAGGTGGTGCTGGAACTGGTGCGCATCGCCACTGCGACCGGCCTGCGCACGCCGCCGGAACTGAGCCTGCTCGGCAAGACACTGCTCAACCTGGAATCGGTCTGTCGCGCCCTCGCGCCGGAACTGGATATCCGGCGGGTGGTCGAGCGCCACTTGCAGAGCGTGATGCGCGCGCGGCTGCGCAAATCGCTGTCGGCGGCCAACCTGGCCAGCGAAGCGATGGAAGTGCAGTCGCTGCTGCGCGAAAGCCCGCGCCGCCTTTCCGACATCCTCTCGCTGCTGGCGGAGAACCGCATGCAGATGAAGGTGACCGGGCTGGAAGAGTCGCACCTGATGGAGAACCTGCAGAAGATCGCCAACCGCGTGGCCGCCGGCATCGTGACCGCCGCGCTGATCCTGGCGTCTTCGCAGATGATGCGCATCGACACTGCCTTCAAGCTGTGGGGCTATCCGGCGATCGCGCTGGTCCTGTTCCTGCTGGCGGTTTTCCTCGGGCTGGGTATCGTGGCCAGCGCGGTGCTGTTCGACCGCCGCGCGCGGGCACGCGAGGAGCGTGGACACCGCTAGCGTCACGTCATCGAGGAGGGCGGCATGAGCAGCAAGCACAAGAACACGATTTGCCTGTGGTACGACGGCACGGCGCTGGAGGCGGCAACGTTCTATGCGCAGACATTCCCGGACAGCTCGGTGGACGCGGTCCATCATGCACCGGGCGACTTCCCGTCCGGCAAGAAGGGCGACGTACTGACGGTGGATTTCACCGTGATGGGGATTCCCTGCATCGGCCTGAACGGCGGGTCGGCCTTCAAGCCGGACGAGGCGTTCTCGTTCCAGGTGGCCACCGAGGACCAGGAAGAGACCGACCGGCTGTGGAACGCCATCGTCGGCAATGGCGGGCAGGAGAGCGCCTGCGGCTGGTGCAAGGACAAGTGGGGGCTGTCGTGGCAGATCACCCCGCGCGTGCTGTCCGAGGGCGTCACCGACCCTGACCCCGCCGTGGCACAGCGGGTGTTCTCCGCGATGATGGAGATGCGCAAGATCGACGTGGCGAAGATCGAGGCGGCGCGGCGGGGGTGAGCTACTTGCGGGCCAGCCCCACCGAGATCATGGCTTGCACGTTGATCTGCGGATCGGTCGAGGTGGTGGCGGTGAACAGCAGTTCGCTGGTGTCCTGCGGGCGGTGCCACGCATAGGACGTCGTGTGCACCAGCTCACTGTTGGGGCCACCACCATCCTTGCGATATGCCACCAGCGGCGTGGGCGCGTGGCCCACCATCGCCTCGAACCCCGCCTGCACCGCCTCGGCGTCCGCCTGCTGGGCGAACACCGCGCAGATGCCGTCGCCGCGCAACGACACGACGTAGCGGCGCCCGGATGACTGCACCGCCCACGCGTCGCCCTCCTTTCCGCCGAGGAAGAAACGGGCCTTGTCCGCTTCCAGTGCGATCGCGTGCTGCTGGCCCATCATTCCCTTGAGTTTTTCGGGGGTGTGGAAGTACTGCATGCAGGTGAGCGCAAACAGGCGGGTGGTGGGTTCGGGCTCGGCGGAATGAGCAGGCGCGAAGGACGCGCCCCACACCGCACCGGCCAGCCATGGCAGCAATCGGGCATGCTTCATGTGTCCCCCAACGGCCGGATGGCCTGCGCGCAGTATAGGCAGATGCCCAACACGGGCAGCCGGCACGCGTTGTGGCGTCGGCGCGTGCGTTACGACTCAACCCAGATGCCTCTCGGCCGATAACAGCGGCATGCGCAAACAGTCCCGCCATGTATACGTGGTCCTGTGGCTGGCCCTGCTGTGGGCGGCGACCTGGGTGACATCGGCCGGGGCAGTGGAAGTCTGGGTCAATACTCGCTCGGGTGTTTATCACTGCCCCGGCAGCCAGTACTACGGCGCCACCCAGCGCGGCCGATTCATGCCCGAGCGCGAAGCGGTGGAGCATGGCTACCGCGCCAACCATGGACGCCCTTGCTCCCCCTCCGAGGCAAACGCTGCCCGGCGGGATGTCCTCCAGCAACTGGCGCCTGCCGCACCAGATCGCAGCACTGCCGCGCGCGTGTGGATCAACAGCGGATCCCACGTCTATCACTGCCCCGGCACACGCTACTACGGCGCCACCCAACGTGGGCGCTACGCCACCGAAGCCGAGGCGATTGCCACGGGCAACCGGCCGGCCTACGGGGCCCGCTGCCGCTGACACTGCGTGTCACCAAGGCATGTCACAGTGCCCCACATGCCTTCCCTTTCGCCCGAATCGGACGCCATCCGCCTCGACGGCCGCTGCTTCACCTACGTGCTGCCCTGCGCGTGGGAGGACTTCTGCAAGATCGGCTTCTCGCATGACCCGCTCGGGCGCATCCGCACGCTGCACCCGCGCTGGTTCGAGTTCTTCGACGTGGATGCCGGCGTGCTGGTCGAGGCCGAATCGCAGCGAGATGCCCGCGACCTCGAACTGGCACTGCGGCGGCCCCTGAAAGCGCATCGTGCCCCTGCCCCGCTGACCATCCCGGTCCGTGCAGGCGGCAAGACCGAATGGGTGCGAGGCGCGAACGCCCAGGTGCTTGCCGCGGTGCGCCAGCTGGGTGAAGCGGGCTATCGCATTTGGCCGCTGCGCGATTGGCTGGCAGCGGCGATTCAGGCACGGGTGGATGGCCTGTATGCGTGGGCAGAGGCCCGCTGGCCGGCCGATGTCGAGGCAGCGGCAGCTGTTCCGCCAATCGTGACACGCGAGCTGCGCGATGTGCTCGACGCGCATGTCGCCATGGGAGTGGATCCGCATCCGCACCTTCCCGCACATGTATCGGCATGGTATCGACGCGGCGCTTCGCATTAGCCGGCTTCACGCATTGCATGCAATCCCGCTGCGTCGCTCAGGTACGTCGCGATACTCCTCACGCGAAGTCACGGCGATTTTATACGCGCGCAGCGAAGGTGGTGGCGCACGGCATTCCTTGCCGACCCCGCAACGCAACAGGAGCCATTGATGAATACCCAGAGCAAGATCGAGCACAGCCTCAACGACCTCATCGAGATCGCCCGCGACGGCCAGGACTTCTACACCGAAGCAGCCGGCAAGGTGAAGGATCCGGAGCTGTCCGGCCTGTTCACCCGCATCGCCGGCGTCAAGTCGGACATCGTCACCCGCCTGAGCGCCGTGGTGGCGGCTGCCGGCGGCACGCCGGCCGAGCACGGCACGATGGTGGGCTCGATGCAGCAGTTCTACGGCAAGATCCGCGCCGCCCTGGGCGACACGAACTACGGCTACGTGGCCGAGCTGGAAGAGTCCGAAGACCGCCTGCTGAAGGCCTTCCAGGAAACCCTGTCCGACGCCGATACCCCGGCCGCTGCCCGCGTGGAGGCTCAGGACCTGCTGCCGCGCGTGCGCGAGTGCCACGACGTGATGCGCAACCGCAAGCACGCGTTGAAGATGGCGTCGTAACACTCCCGGTGACGCTGTTCATGAGGGCCCCGCTCCGGCGGGGCCTTCTTTTTGGGTACCGCTGGCGCCTGCACACCGGCATGACATCGGCGGCGTAGACTCGCCGCCACCCCCGCACCCCGCCTAACGTTCCACTGCCTGACCAGGAGCCTGCCATGCGTTCCTTTGCGTCCGTGGTGCTGGTGCCGCTGTTGCTGCTTGCCCGCCCCGCCGGGGCGGTCGAACCCTTGGACACCTTCAATCTGCGCATCGGGGGCTATGCCACCGATTTCGATACGCGCGTGCGTGCGGATGGCGAGACGCGCCAGGGCACGGATATCGACCTGAGCCGCGACCTCGGCCTGGACAAAAGCAATACCGTCGGCCTCGTGGGGCTGACGTGGCGGCCGTTCAACCGCCACCAGTTCGACCTGTCCTATTACAACGATGACGCCGATGCGCGACGCGTGCTGAACCGCGATATCAGCTTCAAGGACACGACCTACACGGCCACCAGCACGGTGAAGGCAAAGTTCGACCTGGATGCCTACGATCTCGACTACACCTACTGGCTGTTCCAGCGCGAACGGTGGGCGCTGGGACCGCGCGTGGGCTTGGTGTGGTACCGGCTCGCGCTGGAGGTGGAACTGAGCGTGGATACCGGCGGTGGCACGGTCGACGGGCAGCGGCGGGAAGAAGTGGACGCCGACCTGCCCGCGCCGGCCATCGGCGCGAGCTGGCGCTGGGCGCCGGGCGAGCATTGGCGGCTGGGCGCGGACATCGGCTACTTCACCGCGAACATCAACGACATCGACGCCGACGTGACCTATGGCCGGGCCGGCGTCGAATGGTATCCGTGGCAGCGCTGGGGCTTCTGGCTGGACTACACCGCGCGGCGCATAGATGCCGACGCGGACACATCGAGTTTCACCGGCAACCTGCGCTTCACCGACAGCGGCCTGCGCGCCGGCGTGAGCTATCGCTTCTGAGTTCGTGCCGGAAGGCCGCCTCAGTCCTTCAGCGCGCCTTCTTCCGGGTCGCTGGCCGCGTAGGTCGAGCTGCGGAACTCGGCGGCGTGCGGATGGCGCAACGCCTTGCGCACGTCTTCCGGGAGCTGGTCGACGGCCAGGATCACCTTGCCGGAGTGAACGTCCTTCACCGCGCTCATCGGCAGCACGAAGTCACCGCCGTTCTGCACATTGATCACGAAAGTGGATTCATGCGGGCGCACTTCGCGCACACCGGCGACGCCGATCTCGCCATCGGCCACGAACACCATCTGGCCTGCTTCGATGCGGTCGGACATGACGCCACCTCGTAGGGAAAAGGGATACCGCATGCGATGTGGCATGCCCGCGCATGCCCAACACCGCCGCGGTGAAGCCATGATGCCGTGCCGCGCCGTCTAAACAGGGTGAAGCGTGCAGATCCATCGAAGGAAAGGCTGCCTTTCGGCAGCCTTTCTCTTTCATCGCAGCAGGGCGATCAGCAGCAGGATCGGAATCGGCACGCCCAGCAGCCAAAGCAACATGTATTTCATGGGTGATTCTCCCTTTCGAGGATTCTGGAATCAGTAGAGGTCGCGGCGGCGGCCGCCCCAGGTGGCGAACAGGCTGGCGCAGAACGCACCCACCAGCAGCGTGATGAACAGCCACAGTGCGGCGTAGGCGGTTGCCTTGCGGGCATCGTCGGCCGCCTGCTTGGCCTGCTGCTTGGCCTTATCGATGGCTGCGCGCAGGCGCGCCTGCATGTCGTTGACGCGGGCCTGCGCTTCGGCCTGGCTCATGCCGGTCTGCGCGGCGACCTGCTGGACCAGGTACTGCGAATCGGCGGCATCCATCGTGGGCGACTGCAGGCTATTGAGCACGATGCGGGCCACTTCGGCGCGCGAGCCAGGGTGATCAGCGGCCGGACCGCGCGGCGGCGGCGCAGCACCCGGCATCGGCTCCACACCCGCCGGGCCGCGCACCGGAGGCGGCGGCACAGCGCCTGCGTTGGCCGGTATCGGGGTGGCCGGATCCACCGGCGCAGGCGCCGACACAGTCGTGCTGCGGCGGAACAACGAATCCACCCAATATTGCAGGTCGCCGTCCTGGGTGCCGGGCACCGTGGATGCCGCGCCCAGCGTGGCCAGCCCACCCGCCGCGCCCGTGGCAGCGCCCGCAGTGGCACCGGCCACCTTCGCGCCAGCGCCGAGGATGCCGCCGATGGCCGTGGTCAGCAGCCCGGCTGCAAGCAGCGTGGCGATGGCCCACGAAAGGAACCCGTGCGCCGTATCGCGGAAATAGGTTTCATCGCCGTGCAGGCGAGTCCACTTGGTGCGCAGGCGGCCGGCGATGTAACCGCCCAGCCCGGAGGCGACGATGGCAGTGAACGTCAGCCACGCGATGCTCGACCAGCCGAAGGTCTCCGCACTGACACCCTCGAACGCCCACGGCGATACCGACGACAGCCCCAGCCCGACGCCGAGGATGACAAGGATGAGGGAGAGCGCGGCAGCCGCCGCGGCGCCGGCAAAAATCGCGCCCCAGGACACTGCGCTTTCCGCGGGAGGGGCGAGGGGTTCGGCGGCGGCTGCCACGACGGCGACCGTCTCTACAGCGGGCGCGTATCTATCGCCTGGGATGCTCATTTCGTTCGTTCTCCAGAGTCATGCGGGATGTGCGTATCGAGGGCGAAGGCTGCGCGCCCCACGGTGAAAGACGCGAGACGCGTTCGAGAAGCCGGCGTGCAGAAACGCTGAGGGCCGCGCGAACGCGGCCCCTCTTCCTGCCCCGACAGGTCCGGGCTTACTCCTCTTCTTCGTCCTGGTCCTGCGGGTTCTGTTGCTGCTGCTGTTGTTGGCGGCGCTGCTGCTCGTCCGCCTGCTGGCTGTCGTCGTCGCCCTGCTGGCGCTGCGGGTTCTGCTGGGTCATGTCTGCATTCCTCGGCGGTGGGAATTACCGCCACCCGACGGTGCGCGCCATGTAGTGACGCGCGCGTGTTGTCCATCGACGCCGCTATGAATGCTTCAGCGCAGGCTCAACGCCGCATCGCCACTGGCGTCCAGGCATTCCATAGCGCCGCCGCCTCCTGGGCGATGACATCAGGCCGCTCTTCCGGCCAGAACAGCTTGCTGCCCGCCAGGCGTCGCACGCCGCGTGGATTCCCGAAGGCGGTTTGCAGATAGTCCGCGTTCTTCGGCACGAAGATCGTGTCGGCCATGCCCCACACCACGCGTACGGGTGCGCGGCTGGCACGCAGCGCCTGCGCTGTACCGTCGAGCGCATTCCGCGAGAGGGCGATGGCGTAGGCGTGCGCGCGATCCATGCGCGCCTGCGTGGAGAGTAGCGGGCCGAAGTAGGTATCGATGGCGTCGTCGGTGGGGTGTGCCGCATCGGCATAACACATGCCACCGATTCCTTCGGGCGAACGCGCCAGCGCGCGGTCCTCATGCCAGCGGCCGAGCCATTCCTCGACGAAGCGGCCTTCCCGCGCCAGCGCGATGACTGGCAGCAGCGCCGGTGGCGGGCTGTCGATTTCAGTGTCGCAATTCGTGAGCAGCAGCGTGCGCACGCGTTCGGGATGGCGTGCCAGCAGGAGCTGGGCGATGGCACCGCCGCTGTCGCTGGCGACTACATCCGCGCTGGCGATATCGAGGCGGTCCATCAACGCGAGCAGCATGCCGAGCTGGTCTTCCGGGCCGACAGGCTGACCGTCGGCGACCTGCGTGTAGCCCATGCCGAGGAAATCCGGCGCGATGCAGCGGCGATACGGCGCCAGCCGGGGCAGCGCGCCGCGCCACTGGAACCCGTTGAGCGGGAAGCCATGCAGGAACAGCGCCGCCTCGCCACTTCCCTGCGCCACATAGGCGATGTTGCCGAACGCGGTGCGCGCGTACCGACGCAGGCCGTGGAAGGTGTTGGCATCAAGCGACGGATCGGAGGCCCGCACTCCGCCGTTGGCCGTGACCAGCCCCGACAGCGCCAGCGAGGCGCCGGCCCAGCCGCTGGCGGCCAGGAATTGCCTGCGATTCAACATGGAAGTCTCCCTTGGCCGGGCCGTCTCGTGGCCGCAGCGGGTCATGCCGCCCGCATGGGGGCGGGCGGAACAGGTCGTCAGGAAAGCGCAGCCGCCGGTGCGGCGCTCGCTGCGTATCAAGGAGGAGGAACCCGGCTCGCGGTCGCGCGCACGCGACCGGGTTCCTGCCGGCTCAGCCGTTTGCGGCGGCAGCGTAGGCTTCGCGCAGCTGCGTGGCGCATTCCTCGCAGCACACTTCCACCACCTTGCCGCCGAGCTTGACCTGGATGGCGTTCTCGTCGAGCTCGCAATCGCAGGCCGCGCAGGTCTTCTCGCTCATGTCGTACTCCCTTGGCTTGCCCGGAGCGGGCATGGACAGTAGACGCCGGCGGGTTGCCCGCTCGCTATCAGGAAATTTAGCGTCCGCCACGCGCGGGAGCGACCTGCAGGGCCTGCTGGCGGAACTCACTCGGGCTGCGGCCGTAGGCCTGCTGGAAGGCCGCGCTGAAATGGCTGTGGCTGGAGAAGCCCAGATCCTGCCCAAGCCGGCTGAGGTCTTCGTATTCACCCAGCAGGTCGAGCGCGCGCGCCAGGCGCAGGCGCATCTGGTAGCGGTACAGCGGCACGCCTTCCACTTCGCGAAAGCTCTGGGTCAGATAGACAGGCGAGACACCGACTTCGGTCGCGACATCGGCCAGCGTCCAACGCCGCGCCACGTCCCCCATCAGCACGACCTTGGCACGGTCCACCAGCCGCCGCTTGCCGGCGCTGGCACCGGCCGCGTGCGCTGTACGCGGGCCGATGGCGCGCTGGGCGAGCACCAGCGCGAGGCTCTCGCCTTCGAGCGGGTCGGCGATGCCTTCGTGCAGGCTGTGGCGCAACATCGCCACCAGCACCTGCGTGCGCGGATCGATACGCAGGCGTGGCAGGCGGAAGCGCGGCGGCGGGCCTTCGTGCAGCAGCGCGGCCGGGGCAATTTCGTGCAACAGGGCTTCATCGATGGTGAGCGCCAGGCTGGCATCACCGCCGGCGTGCGGGTGGCTGATGCGGTAAGGCTCGTCGGCGTTGAAGAACATGACCTGGCTGGCGTCGGCCACGACGAGGTCGCCCTCCAGGTGGCGCACGTAGGTGCCGCGATACGGAAACACCAGCGCGGTGCGGGTGGCGCGCTCGACGTCGCTGGCATGGCGGCACGTACCGGCACAGACCACGTCGCGAACCTGAACCAGCGAGGTCTGCAGGAGCAGATGCACGGTGAAGTCGGACATGGCCGGATGCCGGGACGGGAGGTGGGGCTATCGTAGTGCGGCAGGCAACACGTTGGGGCCCGTGGCGACAGCTTCAGCCGCCCCTGCAAGTCATCCAGCCACCGCAAACCCGCGCCGGCCTGGGCGACGCTTACCAGACCAGATCGTCTGGCACCTTGAACTGGGCGTAGTACGCGTCATCGTCGGAGAGCGTGGCTTCGGCCGCACCGTCGGCCGGCTGGCCGTGGTCGAGCACGATCATGCTGGCGTCGCGCTCGCGCACCTTGTCGGCGGCCGGGCGCGGCAGCAGTTCGAAGCGGTCGTCCACGCGCGCGATGACCAGCACGCCGGCGGAGAGCTTCTTGCGCAGGTCGTCGTTGACCAGCAGCGTGCGGATGACACCATCGACGGTAAAGCGGTATTCGCTTTCACCGCTGCGCGGGACTTTCTTGTCGGCGATGATCTGCCGCGCCTGCGCGCGCATCTCGGCGACACGGGCCTGTGCCTTGCGCTCGGCTTCCAGGGCACGGTCACGCTCGGCCTTCTCGGCGCGCGCGCGCTCGGCCTCGATCTGGATCTGGCTGGGACCGGTCGGGCCCTTGGCATGCAGCGCCTTGTTCTGCTCGCGCGCGGCCGCCGCCACCTTGGACTTGTTGACCAGCCCCGCCTTGAGCAACTGTTCCTGCAGGGGATTCGCCTTGGCCATGACACTGCTTTCTTGCTGGGGATACAGGCCCCATGATACCGCCCGATGGAAACCCTGAAATACCTCACCGGCTACCCCCCGCCCCTGCTGGAGCAGGTGCGCCAGCTGATCGACCAGGGCCGGCTGGGCACGATGCTGGCCGAGAAGTACCGCGACACCCACGCGGTGCGCAACGACGGGCAGCTGTATGACTACGTGCAGGCGCTCAAGGAACAGCACCTGCGCCGCTCGGTGCCGCTGGGGAAGGTGCTCTACGACGGCAAGCTGCAGGTGATGAAGCACGCGCTGGGCACGCATACGGCGATTTCGCGCGTTCATGGGGGCAAGCTGAAGGCGAGCCGGGAGATCCGCATCGCCACGGTGTTCCGCGATGCGCCGGCGGATTTCCTGCGGATGATCGTGGTGCACGAACTGGCGCACATCAAGGAGGCCGAGCACAACAAGGCCTTTTACCAGCTATGCCGGCATATGGAGCCGGAGTACCACCAGTTGGAGTTTGATCTGCGGTTGTATTTGACGCAGCGGGATTTGGAGCCGAGCACCTAGCTGCATCTCCTCTGTCCGCTCCCGAGATTCCCCGGCGTTGTGTAGAAGGCAACACCCCTCAGGCGACGGATCGCTTTGGCCGACCGAGTTTCCGGCGTGCCTGCACGACATGGAACCGCGTCGTCGCGCCTGCGCGCCTCCCCAGGACTTCTTCGGAAAGGACACGCTGCCATGGCCGTCACAGAATCCCTCGCCGTCCAGATGCACCAGCAGGACACCAGCTATTACTGCGGCGCCGCGTGCGCGCAGATGGTGCTCGAAACCATCGGGGCCGGCCTGCTCGACCAGGACGATCTCTACGCCGACAACCACAGCCACAGCACGCTCGATGCCGGCGTGAACTGGGCCACCGGGCCGGATGGCCTGCAGTGGACGCTGATGGATCGCCGCCCGCCCGCATTCACCAACTACTTCGCGCTGTACGCGCTCGATACCGAGGACCTGCTCTCGCGCAAGCTGTGCTGGACCATCCACCACTACCAGGTGGCGCCGGTCGCGTTGGTGTATGGCTGGGCGCACTGGATCGTGGTGCGCGGCTATACCGCCAGCGCGCACCCGGCCAGCTCGGCAGACAACACGTACTCCATCGACGCGTTCGACATCAACAACCCATGGCCGCCGACGCCCAGCGAGGCCAATCCGGGCCTGGCGCCACCGCCGCCGCACAGTGTCGGCGATGGCTGCGGCACCGGTGGCGACCGAGGCATCGCCAACGAGCACGTCACCTATGCGACGTGGCAGTCGACCTATATGACCGGCGTGCCCGGCGGCTACTGGAACGGCAAGTTCGTCGCAGTGTGCGACCCCGAACCGCCGGCAGAGCGCGGCGGCCGGATGCGCGAGGCGCCGCCGCGTCGCGGCAATGGCGAACTGCTCGGCGCGCGGGTAGTGGTTGACCTGGCGGTGGCGGGCCTGAAGGCGTACGGGCTGTTCGAGCGCAAGGATTGGGGCGCGATCCTGCGCAAGGCCAAGCCGGCGCCTGGCGTGCTCGTGCAGCGGCTGGACCGCACGGACAATTTCTATTCCGTGGTGCCGTTTCAGGCCGGCAGGGGCACGGTAGCGTTCGCGGCGGTGGATGGGCGCTGGGGCGATTACCTGCAAGCGGCCCTGCTGCCTAGGCCGCAGGCGACGTGGCTGACGCTGGAGCAGGCGTTCAAGCTGATTGTCGGGCGGCGCGTGGAATTGGGCGAGCAGCGCGGTCGGTTGCTGGTGCGCAAGCAGGCGGTGTGCATGTATCCGCACCTGGTGTGGCGACCGTGCCTGGAATCGCTGTCGCCGTTTTATCCGTTCTACATGTTCACCATCGGCGGACAGCGGGTGTATGTTCGTGTCGACGGCGCGATATTCGCCTCGCTGACCCTCAACATGAAAGGCGTTTGATGCCGCAGCTGACCGAGACCGATGCGATCGCCGCAGCGCGGCGGTCGCTGGCGCTGCAGGACACCGATGCCGGCACCGCGTGGCGGGTGCGGCGGCTGGATGGAGGCAGCACGTATTTCCTGGTGTTTTTGCAGGGGCAGATAGCGTGCGTGGATGCCGGGGACGGCACGCTGCTGGCGTCGGCACAGACGGCGCGTGCACCGGTGGCAATCACCGAGGCGCAGGCGCTGGCACTCTCAGGCCTCGGCGCCGCCGCGCACGCGCAGCTGGTATGGAAGCCCTGCGCGGCGTCGCGCTCGATGTTCGATCCGTTGTGGGAAGTGGTGCTTGATACGCAGCACCGCTATCTCGACCAACGCGGCACGATATGGCCCGCGCTGCCGGATATCACGCCGGGGGGATAGCGCGGCGAACAAGCGACGGGTATGGCATCGCGTGCGGGGCTTGCTGTACAACGAAAGGCAGGCCACCGCGCGGCGGATTGGCGCGACTCGCCCGGAAAGGATTAGAACGACAGATGCTGCGGATTGTGGGGTTGACTGGCCTGATGGCCATGTTGTTGACGGGGTGCAAGGAAGATCAGGCGGCATCCGCGGTTGCGCGTTCAACGGACACCCCGGCGCCGCGGGCGGCAACACCCGCGCCGACGCCCGGCAAGCCGGCCAGCCAACGCGGCGACGGCCATGCGTATGAGGTGCTCGGCAGCGAAGTGTGGGATGTGCCGGACCCGGTGTCCGGCCGCACCTACCAGGTGTTCGTGGCGCTGCCCAAGTCTTATGCCGAAGACCCGAGCCGCCGCTATCCGGTGCTGTACGTCACCGACGCGGACTATGCGTTCCCGATCCTGCGCCAGATCTCGCGGCGCTTGAACATCGATGGCCCGAAGACGCAGGACTTCATCCTGGTGGGCTTGTCCTATGCGCTTGGCGAGGAAGGCATGCCGAGCCGCCGCCGCGACTACACCCCTACCTCCGCCGGCAGTGGCGACACGCCCGCCGATGCGGTGCATGGGCAGGCCGCGCCGTACATCACCTATCTTCGCGGGCAGGTGCTGCCGTTCGTGGCCCAGCGCTACCGCACCGACGAACAGCAGCGGCTATTCCTGGGGCATTCGTATGGCTCACTGCTGGGCACGCAGATACTGCTGAGCCAGCCGGCGCTGTTCTCCGGGTACATCCTGGGCAGCCCGTCGTACTGGTATGACGACCATGTCATGACGCGGATGGAGGCGGACTATGCCAAGGGCCATACGGACCTGACCGCGAAAATCTATATGTACGTGGGCCAGTACGAGGCGCCACGCTACGGCGTTCGCTATGACATGGTGGGCGATACGGAGCGCATGGCGCGGACATTGCGCGGCCGGCATTACCCTTCATTGCAGCTGACGATGGAGGTGCTCAATGACGAGGATCATCTGAGCGTCGCGCCGCGTGGGTTCACGCATGGGTTGAAGGTGTTGCTGGGGGATAAGGGCGGTTGAAGCGCGGAGTCGCAGGATCGAGCCGATCACGCCTTTACCGATCAAGCTGCACGGCGCTATTCCGCACGACCCAGAAGCAGAGCTCAACACCTGTTGGGGTCTACGTCTTCGACGCGAACTTCCTGTAGTTCATCCTGCAGGGCTTCCTCAAAAGCGCGAATTGCCGCAAAGACCGAAGGGAAGCGCCGGACCCAAAGCTACCCCAGATACTGGCTTACGGATCGCCCCTCCAACACACCGACCACGGCGCTTGCGCCTTCCGCCTGGGCAAGTTGATGCGCGGCATCGAGTACGTTCATCGAGAACTCCGCATTCGGCTCGCCGATCTGAGCGAACGAAACCTTTTGGACGGCCGATATGAGCGAACGAAACCTTTTGGACGGCCGATATGAGCTTCCCTGCCGCGCGCGCCAGGGGGGTCTTTGACTTTGGGCATAGGGGAATCTTAATGCCTGGGATGCGCCCAAATGAGTAGGACTCTTTGTCTGGATGCCCAGCCTCGCGGGTTGTGCATGTGCCCCGGAATGGCAGCCAGAAGTCGACCCGCATACGCCGGGCGTCCGTTGCAAGCGTTAGACTGCGCGCCCGGATATCCAGGCCCCACGGCTGAACGACCATGATCAACAACGACGTACTACGCAGCATCCGCTTCATGCTGGACCTCAGCGATGCCAAGGTCGTGGAGATCACGCATCTGGTCGATCCCGATTTCCCGATCGAGAAGGCTGACATCCCGGCCCTGCTGAAGAAGGACGACGAGGACGGCGCGGTGGCTTGCAGCGACCGCCTGCTGGCCAACTTCCTCGACGGCCTGATCCTGTACTTCCGTGGGCCCAGCGATACCGAGGCGCCACGCCCGGTGGAATCGCGCATCACCAACAACCTGGTGTTGAAGAAGCTGCGGGTGGCGTTCCAGCTCAAGGACGTGGATATGCACGAGATCATGCAGGCTGCGGGATTCCCGCTGACCAAGCCGGAGATGACCGCGCTATTCCGGCAGCCGGGGCACAAGCACTACCGGCCTTGCGGGGATCAGATCCTGCGGAATTTCTTGAAGGGGCTGACGTTGCGGTTTCGTGGTGACAAGCAAGCGGTGCCCCCCCAGGCGTGATTTCCGATTTGTCAGTGGACTGATCGGGCTAGCGCGTCCCTTCCACGCCCCCGGGACGCGGGCCTAGCTGTAAGGGCATTGCCTGTCCTCCCGCCCGGCTGCGTTCTGGCATTGCGCCGGATTGCACTGCTGATCTAGCCCCCCGTTCCGAGCTTATGGCGCTGATCGATGCAGCCGTCGAAATCGGGCTGGAGGCACTTGGCTGCTGCATTACTCGAGACATGTAGAGCAGTCATTGATTGGAATTTTCAGATAGCCTCGCCGCGGCCAGGAGACAAGGATTCCGCAGCTGACCGTGCGAGCGATCCTTGGACATCCCACGAAGTGTTCCGCATGAACTAAAGAACGAGCGTGGCGGAGCGCCACTTCGCAGTTCGATGAAACACCACTCTTCTGTTCATATCACCAGGCGCCTGGATTCACTGGTCGCTTCGGCGTTGTCTGTCGTCATCCTCGGATTGATCTGGACTCAACTCGATGTCCGAGCTCCCCCACTCAGGAACCCATCTCCTGCATTTGTTCGCTTGGAAGTTGAGTTCATCGACGCCAAAAAGATCAGCCCTGTCGATGGAAATCCCCAAGCACCGAATGCGAAGGCGCCGATTCAACCGCCCAGTCCTACTGATCCAATCCCCAGTCACACCGTCCAACGCAAGAGTCAGCGCAATCGCATCCCGACGCCCTCAATTCGGCCGGATATCGGCAACGCTACCGATGTCGGCCCTCCGATCGACCATATGACACGGGACGACTGGCAACTGCCTGCTGGCGACAAGACGTTCGATCCAAGCATCATGCGCCGCAGGGATGATATCTCGTTGGCCAGCGACCGCATCCTTCCCGACGTCAGAGTGCACGACAACTCCATCGTCGCACGGTGGCAGCGCCTGGCGAGGCGCCAGGACTGCCAAGAGCTGCGCGCCAGGCTACAGTCGGACCCCGGCAGCGCAGAGTCCATACTCCTGACGATGCAACGCCGTGGCTGCGTCACCGGGTGAGAAGTTCCGCGCGCCTCTCGCGTTCGGGCGGAAACTCGGGCTTCAACAGGTCGTGCTGACGGCGATAGCCGAACCGGCGACGCACCTGGGCCAGCTCAATCAGCCGTGTCGACAACCCCTGGGTAGCAACCGAGGACGGGCTCATGGCGGAAAGCATTGCTGAACAAGCCCGCAAGGCGGCAAGCCCGGCGCTCAATGATCAACCTCAGCTCGCACATGCGCCGGATTGCCTCGCGCTTGCATGGCGAGGCCAGCGCTTTACCCCGAAGCCGACTTCAGCGCCTCGATGTCCAAGTGCGCTTCCGCCGCTGTCGGACTGTTCTGGCCTATGACCGAACGATGTCTATGTCAGCAGGACTGGCAACGTGTGTTGTCGGATGATTATTCGCATGTTGAGCTGGCCGCAGACCTTGGAAGCTTGCGTCGCCACTTATTTGCGGCCAATCCTAGAGAAGATCAAGCGATGCGCGAATTGACGTTTGATGAGATCCAGCAGGTGGACGGCGGCATGCGCTCTGCGGGCGAGATTACGGCCGACGCCATTCTGACAGTCAGCGGCGGATTCCTCGGCTTCTGCCTTTCAGGCGGAAATCCTGCGGGCATGTGGATCGGCGCGAGCGTCGGTCATGCATTCGCAAATGCCATTGTCTGACATGGGGTAACACAGATGTTCGAACTGACCGATCAGCAAATTGCAGTGGTGGGTGGCGGATTGAAGTGGGATAGCGACACCTGTGCGGCGACATTTACCATTGGTGGTGCGGTAGTCGGAGGAGTGCTTGGCGGGTTGGGCGGCGCTGGCGTGGGTTTGTTTGTCGGTGATTGGATCGGAGACAACTTTTGTCCAGCTCCATTCATCCAGTGAACATTCAGACGCTCAGAAGGATCGCCACACGTACACCGGCGCGGATGGCCTCCGCAGCCGCTGCATTGATGTTGGTCGAGGTGTCCATGGTGAAGGGGCTTATCACCGGCACCTTTGAAGTCCGCAGCCTGATCATTCCCTCACTCGGCTTCGGCGCCATGTTCTGGATAGCCATGAGCACCTTGTCCGACAACGGACAGATCAACCAATGCCTGAGACGGCACGGACTGCTGCCAAGGAAGGACAGCGTATCCGGCGGCCCGGATTCAAAGGGCTGACGACAACGACTCCTGCCAGTGGCCTCGCGTTGCTGGTGGCGCGTGGTATTACATGGGAGACCTCGGCCCGGGCCTTTTCGCCCACCCATGCTCGCGGCACCTCTGCGCCATCGCGCACGGGTGCCACCCATCGGGTCACCGCGGTAGATGGCCGCGAGGCGATGGCGCGGATCCAGTAAACGGCGGCTTCAACGTCGTCTGCATCGACGCGGCCATGCCCAACGGCCTGCTCGGCATGGAAGTCTGCCACCGCGTCGCCGCGACGTCGCCACACGTCGGCCTGTTGCTCACCTCCGGTTTTCCGCGCGGCGCGCTCGGCGCGTTGCCACCGCAGGTGGACTTCCCGCCAAGCCCTAGCGGATCAGCGCGCTGCTGGCCGAGATCGACGAAACCTAAGCGCGGGCGCGGGTGATGCTGCCGGGTGGGTGAGTGCGACTCAACGTTTCGTATCAATCACCGCCTCCGTCAACTCATTCCCGCCTGCGCGCGCCGCAACGGACGGCCTCTGGCGCCACCCCGTACCACCGCACCCAGCCCGATGATGTCGCTCGCCTGAGTGTCGTCATATCGATGCCAAAGACTGGCTGACCGCACCCGCAGCATTCTGTTCTCCGTATCTCCCGGACGCAGTGGCGCCGCTGTCAGCCTAGTGAATCAAATAGCCCGCGGAACAGCGCGCTTAGATCAGCTGCCTGGCTCCATAGAAACCAGAGGAACAGAATGGCGCTCGCAAGTTTCGCGTCGCGCTTCCTGATCCGGAGGATGTAGTACGCACCCGCGCTCGTGTTTTCGCTCTCAGCGCTTTTCATCGAACAATCCTCATTAAAGGGTGAGGGGTGCCAAGTCTCGACTTGGTACCCCCCTGGTGAGGCCGATGATCTCAAACGATAACGTCGGTCGACGAGTCGCTTGAAACGACATAGTCCTTCATCGCGCACCAGAAGGTTCTGGCAGCCCCGCCAACCATCCTGCCCCAGTTGTAGGTCTGGCGGTCTCCGCCGGCAACTTGGACGATCTCATTTTCGGTCAACTCTCTCATGATGACTTTCCTAAATCAGGGTCCCATGTGCGAGGTTCCATTGAATACATCCATTACGCCGCCAAAGAAATCCGAGATTTCTTGGCGTTCGTAGTAGACGAATGCCAGGACACCAAGCAACGGCAGAACGCCACCGGACACTTCGGCTATCTGATCCGAGGTCAGCTCATACATAACAAACTCCTCCTACAATCAATTGATGAAGACTCGATCCAGCGATCCCGCCACAAGTCTCATGCGAAACCGCGCACGCCGATCCGTGAAGACGTGCATGCAGATGCTTCAACACTCTAAGTGAGTCATCAATGCGGAATCGACATCCGCTTTACTCGAAGGCGAAATTTGCTGTTGCCCGCGCTGCTTGGGGGTTTTCCATTCGTATTGCAGCCAGCTGGCACAGCGATGCCAGCATTCTTGACTGCGAAAGATCACCAACGTTGGACACCCGTCATTCGCATCCGTTCTGCGCTACAGGTGCCCCGTGGGCCCGGTGCCCATGGTTCATGTTCGAGCTGCCCGACCGCCCTGCAGTTCTATCGAGTGACGCGGGGTGGGTGCGGGCGGAGGGACGTCGGCACTGCGCGCGGAGCGCGTGCCGCGGGGCTTGGATGGGGGATGACGCATAGGGGCTCCTTGACGGTAAAACTCCCGTCGCGTCATGCGACGGGATGTCGGGAGGCTAGAAACCGCAAACAGTCGGTGGGCGTATTTCCCAAAAAAAGAGCGGCCACTTGGCCGCTCTTTTATGCAACTGGATGCCAATCAAACCCCAACAGGATTAGCCTTCTCAGGATCAATCTTGTACTGCTTGATCGCCCGGGCCACATCCTTACCGGTCATCTTGCCTTCCTTCGCCAGCGCGGCGATGGCGGCATGCGCGATGTAGTACCGATCCACCTCGAAGAACCTACGCAGATTCGCGCGCGTATCCGAGCGGCCGAAGCCATCCGTGCCCAGCACCGTATAGCTCATCGGCACGAACGAGCGGATCTGATCAGCGAACAGGCGCACGTAGTCGGTCGCGGCAATCGCCGGGCCCTGGCGGCCTTCCAGCTGCTGGGTCACGAACGCCTTCTTCTGCTCCGCTTCCGGATGCAGGCGGTTCCAACGCTCCGCATCGAATCCATCCTTGCGCAGCTCGTTGAAGCTCGGGCACGACCAGATATCAGCGGTCACGCCGAAGTCCTTGTCCAGCAGCTCGGCCGCGGCAATCGCCTCGCGCAGGATCGTGCCGCTGCCCAGCAGCTGCACGCGCAGTTCGCCCTTCTTCGGCTTGCCGGCATCCTTCAGCAGGTACATGCCCTTGATGATGCCTTCCTGCGCGCCAGCCGGCATTTCCGGGTGCGCGTAGTTTTCGTTCATCAGGGTGATGTAGTAGTACTCGTCCACCTGGTCTTCCATCATCGCCTTCATGCCGTGCTGCATGATGACGGTGACTTCATAGCCGAAGGTCGGGTCGTACGTGCGCACGTTCGGGATGGCACCGGCCAGCAGATGGCTGTGGCCGTCCTCGTGCTGCAGGCCTTCGCCGTTGAGCGTGGTGCGGCCGGCGGTGCCGCCGAGCAGGAAGCCGCGGGTGCGCATGTCCGCCGCCTGCCAGGCAATGTCGCCCACGCGCTGGAAGCCGAACATCGAGTAGTAGATGTAGAACGGCAGCATCGGCACGTCGGAGACCGAGTAGCTGGTGCCCGCCGCCATCCACGAGGCGATCGCGCCCGGCTCGCTGATGCCCTGCTGCAGCACCTGGCCGCCCTGGTCTTCGCGGTAGTACATCAGCTGGTCGGCGTCGACCGGCTTGTACTTCTGGCCGAACGGCGCGTAGATGCCGATCTGGCGGAACATGCCTTCCATGCCGAAGGTGCGGGCCTCGTCGGCCACGATCGGCACGATGCGCGGGCCAATCTCCTTGTCGCGCAGCGCGATGTTCAGCGTCTGCACGAAGGCCATGGTCGAGCTGTAGGTGCGCTCGCCGCTGTCCTTGAGCAGGCGCTCGAACTTGTCCAGCGTCGGCGACACGAACGACTGCGTCGCCTTCGGGCGGCGCTGCGGCAGGTAGCCGCCGAGCTCGGCACGGCGCGCCTTGAGGTACTGCACTTCCGGCGAATCTTCGCCCGGGTGATAGAACGGCACCTGGCCGTCGGCCAGCTGGGCGTCGCTCACCGGGATATTGAAGCGGTCGCGGAAATGCTTGACGGCTTCGTCGTCCAGCTTCTTGGTCTGGTGGGTCGGGTTGAGCGATTCACCCGCCGAACCCATGCCGTAGCCCTTGACCGTCTTGGCCAGGATCACCGTCGGCATGCCCTTGGTGTTCACGGCCTGGTGGTAGGCGGCGTACACCTTGTGAGGGTCGTGGCCACCGCGGTTGAGGCGCCAGATGTCGTCGTCGGACAGGCCGGCCACCATCGCGGCGGTTTCC